>SXGQ01524750.1_pt1 | contig 12605 bp, 11 predicted proteins | sample 3178371 | NCBI WGS metagenome assembly SXGQ01 (sample SAMN11356859, study PRJNA531348) | freshwater metagenome | isolation source: freshwater sample F1-20 | place: China: Fuxian Lake, Yuxi | collected 2017-12-25
CGGTGGGCCGGCAGGCAGTGCATGAAGATGGCACCCTCGCCGGCGGCCGCCATGACCCGGTCGTCGACCTGGAAGCCCTCGAAGGCACGCCGTCGTGCCTCGGACTCCTCCTCCTGGCCCATGGACGCCCACACGTCGGTGTGGACGGCGTCGGACCCGTCGGCCGCCTCGGCGGCGTGGGTGGTGACGAACGGTGCGGTCGAGAGCCCGGCGGTGCGGAGGCGGTCGACGTCGACGCCGCTCGGGCCGTAGCCGACGGGCGACGCGATGCGGACGTGCATGCCGGACATGGCGGCGGCGAGGCAGAGGCTGCGGGCGACGTTGTTGTAGTCACCGATCCAGCAGACGGTCCGGCCCGACAGCGGGCCGAGCTCGTCGCGCATCGTCCGCAGGTCGGCCAGCGCCTGGCAGGGGTGGCCGAGGTCGGACAGCAGGTTGATGATCGGGATCGAGGATGCGGCGGCCATGTCCTCGAGCACCTGGTGGTCGAAGACCCGGGCACCCACCGCGGCGTGGAAGCCGGACAGCACCCGGGCGATGTCGCCGGCGGGCTCGCGGGTGCCGATGCCGACCTCGGCGTTCGTGAACGTCACCGGGTGGCCGCCGAGGCGGGCGACGGCGGCCTCGGAGGAGTGCCGGGTGCGCAGGCTGGGCTTCTCGAAGTAGAGCCCGACGCTGCGGCCGGCCAGCTCGCCGCTGATCGCACCGTCGGGCGGCGCCGGCTCGTCGCAGAGGTCGAGGATGCGCACGAGCTCGGCGGGTGTGAGGTCGTCGACCTCGAGGAAGTGCCGGATGGTGCTCATGCTGCGTCCCCGTCGAGCACGGCGGCGATCATGGCCACGGCCTCGTCGATCTCGGCGTCGGAGACGGTGAGCGGCGGAGCGAGGCGCAGGGCGCTCGGGGTCACCGCGTTGACGACCAGGCCCCGGTCGAGCAGTGCGCCGGCGACGGCCTTGGCGTCGCGACCCAGCGCCTCGACGTCGAGCTCGGCGGCGACGAGGAGGCCGAGGCCGCGCACGTCGGTGACTGCGGGCAGGGCGCCGAGCGCGCCGCGCAGCCGCTCCCCCGCTCGGGTCGCTGCGGCGGGGATGTCGAGCCGGCGCATCTCGGCGAGCACGGCCTTGGCGGCGGACGTGGCCAGCGGTTGGCCTCCGTAGGTGGTGGCGTGGTCGCCCGGCTCGAAGGCCGCTGCGACCTCGGCCTTGGCCGCGCAGGCCCCGATTGGCATGCCGTTGCCGAGCGCCTTGGCCATCGTCACGACGTCGGGCTGGACGCCGAAGTGCTGGAACCCGACCCAGGCGCCGGTGCGGCCGAGGCCGGTCTGCACCTCGTCGACCATGAACAGGATCCCCCGCTCCCGGCACAGCCGCTCGACGCCCTGGAAGTACTGGACCGTCGCAGGGTTCACGCCGCCCTCACCCTGGACCGGCTCGAGCAGCACCGCGGCCACCGACGCATCGAGGGACTGCTCCAGCGCCTCGAGGTCGTTCCACGGCACGTGGCGGAAGCCCTCGGGGAGCGGCTGGAAGGCCTCCCACTTCTGGGGCTGGCCGGTGGCGTGGAGGGTGGCGAGGGTGCGGCCGTGGAACGAGGAGAACGCGCAGACGACGTCGTGCCTGCCCCGTCCGCCGAACTTGCGGGCCAGCTTGATGGCGGCCTCGTTCGACTCGGCGCCGGAGTTGCAGAAGAAGGTCTGGTACCGGGACGCGTCGGCGTTGCCGTGGCGCAGCAGCTCGTCGAGGGCGACGGCGACCTCCCAGCCCGGCTCGGTGCCGAACAGGTTGGAGACGTGGCAGAGGGTGCGGGCCTGCTCGGCGATGGCGTCGGCGACGACGGGGTTGGCGTGGCCGAGGGACACGACGGCGAGACCCGACAGGAAGTCGAGGTGGCGCTTCCCGTCGCCGTCCCAGAGCTCGGTGCCCTGGCCGCGCACGAAGCGGACCTGGGGGGCGCCGTAGGTGGGCATGAGGGGGCAGGCGTCGAGGTCACGGGGCGCGCCCATGGCGTCGCCGTGGGCCTGCTGCAGATCGGTCACGACGTTGCTCCCCTCGTGTCCCCGCTCTGGGGGTGGCGGGTGATCATGGTGCCGACGCCCTCGTCGGAGAAAAGCTCGAGCAGCACGACGTGCTCGAGGCGTCCGTCGAGGAGGTGGGCGGCGGGCACACCGTGCTCCACGGCGGAGACGGCGGCGTCGATCTTCGGGATCATCCCGCCGCTGAGCTCGCCGTCGGCGATCTTGCGGCGCAGCTCGCTCACCGTGGTGGCGCTGATGAGGGAGCCCGTGTCGGCCACGTCCTCGAGCAGTCCGGGCACGTCGGTGAGGTAGATGACCTTCTCGGCGTGCAGCGATGCGGCGAGCGCGCCGGCGACGGTGTCGGCGTTGATGTTGTACGCCTGGCCGTCGGCGCTGCCGCCGATGGTGGACACGACGGGGATCAGCTCCTCGGCGAGCAGCCGGTGGAGGATGGCGGGGTTCACCGACTCGACGTCGCCGACGTAGCCGAGCTCGGGGTCGCGGGCCACCGACGTGATGAGCCCGGCGTCCTCGCCCGAGAGCCCGACGGCGAGCGGACCGTGGGTGTTGATGGCCCCGACGATGTCGCGGTTCACCTTGCCGACGAGGACCATGCGGGCGACGTCGAGGGTGTCGGCGTCGGTGACCCGCAGGCCGTCCTTGAACTCGGACCGGATCCCGAGGCGGGCGAGCAGCTCGCCGATCTGGGGACCCCCACCGTGCACGACGACCGGGCGGATGCCGACGGCGTGCAGGAGCACGATGTCGGCGGCGAAGGAGTCGGCGAGGCCGGGGTCGACCATGGCGTTGCCGCCGAACTTGATGACCACGACCTTCTGGCGGAACCGCTGGATGTACGGCAGCGCCTCGAGGAGGACGTTGGCCCGATCGGTGGCGCTCACGGCAGGAGCCCGGCGAGCGGGAGACCCGTGGTCTCGGGCAGGCCGGCCAGCACGTTGGCGCACTGGATGGCCTGACCGGAGGTGCCCTTGACCAGGTTGTCGATGGCCGAGATCACGACGAGCCGGCCGGTGCGGGTGTCGTGGCGGGCGGTGAGGTGGGCGCAGTTCGACCCGCTCACGGCCTTGGTCTGCGGGATGCGCTGGTCGACGACCACGAAGGGCTCGTCGGCGTAGGTGTCGGCCAGGCACGACAGCAGGTCGTCGGTGGTCGCGCCGGCGACCGGCGTGGCGTAGATCGTCGACAGGATGCCCCGGGTCATGGGGACGAGGTGCGGCGTGAACAGCACCTGGGCGCCGGTGGCCTGCTCGATCTCGGGCGTGTGCCGGTGGTCGAGGAGCCCGTACGCGGTCATGTTCTCCGAGGCGGCGGCGAACGTGGTGTGGGCCTTGGCCGGGCGTCCGGCGCCGCTCAGCCCGGATGCGGCGTCGACGATGACGCCCGTCGGCTCGATGAGGCCGGCCCGCACGAACGGGGCGATGCCGAGCGCGGCACCCGTCGGGTAGCAGCCGGCCACCGCGACGAGGTCGGCGCCGGCGAGCTCGTCGCGGAACAGCTCGGGGATGCCGTAGGCCGCCTGTGCCAGCAGCTCCGGTGCCGGGTGAGCCTGTCCGTACCACTCGTCGTAGAGGGCAGGGTCCTTCAGCCGGAAGTCCGCCGCGGCATCGACGATCCACTTCACCCTGCCCCGCAGCTGGGGGACGATCTCCTGGCTGAGCCCGTGGGGCAGGCCGAGGAAGACCAGGTCCAGCCCGTCGCAGTCCTCGGCGGTGGCCGGTGTGAACACGAGGTCCGGGTAGGCCGCGGCGAGGTTCGGGTACAGGTCGCCGACCCGGGTGCCGGCCTGGCTCTCGGCACCGGCGAGGCGGACGTCGAGCTCCGGGTGCGCAACGAGCAGGCGCAGCAGCTCCGAGCCGGCGTAGCCGGACGCGCCCAGGATCCCGACGGTGATCATCGGGCCGATCGTATCCGCCCGGGTGCATGAGTATGCAATCGGGTTCCGGGTACGGAGCGGCCATGTCCGACTTCGAGTTCCGCTTCGACCCGACCTACCGCCGCCTCGCCCTCCCCTTCGGCGTGCGGCCGTCGAGCTGCGGGGTGCAGGTCACCGACGAGCAGCTCGATGCCCGGTTCGGTCCGTGGCGGGTGCGCACGCCGCTCGCCAACGTCGCCGGCACCGAGCGCACCGGCCCGTACACGCTGCCGAAGACGGCCGGGCCGGCGCACCTGTCGTTCGCCGACCGTGGGCTCACCTTCGCCACCAACGGGGAGGCCGGTCTCTGCATCCGCTTCCTGGAGCCGGTCACCGGCATCGACCCGTTCCGGCTCATCCGCCACCCCGGCCTCACCGTCACCGTCGCCGACGTCGACGGCCTCGAGGCCGTGCTGGCCCGCTGAGCCTCAGAACCGCTCGGCGCCCGTCTCCCGGTGGGCGTCGGGGAAGTCGCGGTACAGGGCGGCCTGGAAGTTGACGACCAGGGAGTTCACGCCGTGGTGGGCCGACTCCACCGGCTCGGCGCGGCTCGACACCGATCGGAAGGCCTCGTCGAGCTGGGCGAGGTCGCAGGTCTCGATCAGGACCTTGAACTCCCCGCCGGCACCGAGGCCGAGCTTGCGCCGGAGGAGCCGCCACGACTCGATGCGGCCCTCGGCCCGGAGACCGCCGAGGTAGGTCTCGAGGGCGGCGACGAAGTCGGTGTCGCGGACGCCGGGTCGGAGGTCGACCTGGATCTCGTAGACGTCCACTGCGCGTCCTACGCCCGTAGGTGGGCCGAGAAGCGCCCGTGCACGGCGTCGATGATGGCCTGGCGGACCTCGCCGACCTCGACGTCGGTGAGGGTGCGGTCGCGCGCCTGGAGCCGGACGCGGTAGGTCAGCGATCGGTGCCCGTCGCGGACGCCCTCGCCGCGGTAGGTGTCGAAGAGCCGCACCCAGCCGAGCAGCTCGCCGGCGGCGGTCTCGATGGTGGCGGCCACGTCGGTGGCCGACGTGCCCTCGGCGACCTCGAAGGCGAGGTCGATGTCCGACGACGGGAACCGGCTGACCGGCACGTAGGTCGGCTCGCCGTGGGGGTGGGCGAGGAAGCGGCCGAGGTCGACCTCGAGCCAGGCCACCCGGCCCGGGATGTCGTAGGCCTCGAGCACCTCGGGGTCGACCTCGCCGACCGCACCCACTGCCTCACCGGCGACGCGGACGACCCCGGAGCGGGTCGGGTGCAGGCCGGGCATCTCGGCGTTGGCGACGTCGGCGTCCGGCATGGCCAGGCCGTCGCACACGGTGCGCCACGCCTCGACCGCCGCAGCTGCGTCCCGGCCGGCGATGGCGACGGCGAACGTCTCGCGCTCGTCGGGCAGCTCGGCGTCGGGGTCCGTCGGGCGCTTGAAGACGTGCCCGATCTCGAACAGCGCGATGCCGTCGTTGCGGTGGCTCACGTTGTGGCGGATCGCCTTCAGCAGGCCGGGCAGCAGCGACGTGCGCAGCACGGACTCCTCGGCCACCAGCGGGTTGGTGATGGTGATGCCGTCGCCGGGGAGGCCGGCCCGCTCGAGGTCGCCCGGCGCGAGGAACGGCATCGGGGCGGCCTCGGAGCAGCCGAGCCCGGTGAGGAGGGTGCGGAGTCGCCGGCGCTCGAGCTGGCGGGGCGTGAGGTGTCCGGACAGCGACGACACCGGCATGGTCTTGCCGAGGCGGGCGTAGCCGTACATGCGGCCGACCTCCTCGACGACGTCGACCTCGACCTCGGAGTCCAGCCGGTACGACGGCAGCGCGACCGACATCAGGGCGTCGTCGGCGCCGAGCTCGGTCGTGAACCCGATCGGGTCGAGCAGGTCCTTCATCTCCTGAGCCGAGAGGTCGGAGCCGAGGAGGGCGTTGACGCGCCCGGGCCGCACCGGGATCGGCGTGCGGTCGGGCAGCTGCCCGCGCTCGTCGACCAGGCCTTCGGAGACGGCCTGGACCGAGCCCCCGCCGACGCCGCCGAGCAGCTCGACGAAGCGGTCCTGGGCGAGATCGATCCCGAAGGGGTCGACGCCGCGCTCGAAGCGGGCCGATGCCTCGGAGCGAAGGCCGAGCCGGCGGCTCGACTTGGCGATCGGCATGCGCTCGAACCAGGCCATCTCGACGACCACGTCGGTGGTCGTGTCCGAGATCTCCGAGTCGGCGCCGCCCATGATCCCGGCGATGCCGACCGGGACGTCGACGCCGTCGCAGATCAGCAGGTCGGCCGGGGTGACCGTGCGCTCGACGTCGTCGAGGGTGGTGAGGGTCTCGCCCTCGCGCGCCAGCCGGATCCGGAAGCCGGGCAGGCCAGCCGAGCTGCGGCCGAGGGTGGCCAGGTCGTAGGGGTGTGAGGGCTGCCCGAGCTCGAGCATCAGGTAGTTGGACGCGTCGACCACGTTGTTGATGGGTCGCATGCCGAGCAGCGTGAGCCGGTTGGCGATGAGGGGATCCGAGGGGCCGACCGCCACGCCCTGCAGCACCCGCGCCGTGAAGCGGCCGCAGCGGTCGGGATCCAGGATCTCGACGCTGACCAGCTCGGCGGTGGCCCCGCCGGTGGCGGCGACTCGGGGGGTCGGCACCTGGAACGGGAGGCCGAGCCGGGCGGCGACGTCGCGGGCGACGCCGGCCACCGACATGGCGTCGGGGCGGTTGGCGTTGATCTCGAGGTCGTAGAGGACGTCGGTGCCGACGCCGAGGGCCTCGGCCAGCGGCGCGCCGGGCTGCACGCTCTCGGGCAGGATGAGGATGCCGTCGTGGCCGCCCGGCAGGCCGATCTCGTCTGGTGCGCAGAGCATCCCGTTCGACCACTCGCCCCGCAGCTTGCGGCGGGCGATCTCCATGCCGTTCGGCATCGTGGTGCCGAGGGTGGCGAGGGGCACGAGGTCGCCCACCGCCATGTTGAACGCGCCGCAGCAGATCTGGAGGGCCTCGCCGTCACCGGCGTCGACGTCGACCAGCTGGATCTTGTCGGCGTCGGGGTGCGGGCGCAGGTCGAGGACCCTGGCGACGACGATGCCGTCGAGGCCCTCGCCGAGCACGTCCATCTCCTCGACGGCCATGCCGAGGTCGCTCATGACGAGCCCGAGCTCCTCGGGATCGGTCTCGATCGGCGCGAAGTCGCGCAGCCAGGACAGGAGGACCTTCATGCCGTGACCTCAGAACTGCTTCAGGAAGCGGACGTCGTTGGTGATGAGCTCTCGGAGGTCGTCGACGCCCGCCTTGGTGATGGCCAGGCGCTCGATGCCGAACCCGAACGCGAACCCGGAGAACTCCTCGGGGTCGATGCCGCAGTTGCGCAGGACGTGGGGGTGCACCATGCCGCAGCCGCCGAGCTCGAGGAACGTGCCGTCGGGGCGGATGATGTCGAACTCGGCCGACGGCTCCGTGAACGGGAAGTACGACGGGCGCAGGCGCGACGAGAACTCGCCACCGAAGTACGCCTTCGTGAAGCGGTCGATGGTGCCGGCCAGGTCGGTGAGGGTGATGCCACGGTCGACCACGAGCCCTTCGATCTGGTGGAACACGGGCAGGTGGGTGGCGTCCGCGGTGTCCTGGCGGAACGTGCGGCCCGGCATCACCGAGTAGATGGGCGGCGCCTGCTCCTGCATGACCCGGACCTGCACCGGCGACGTGTGGGTGCGCAGCAGCGTGCGCCCCGGCTCACCGAAGTCGACGTAGAGCGTGTCGTACATGTCCCGTGCCGGGTGGCCCTCGGGGAAGTTCAGGGCTTCGAAGTTGTAGAAGTCGGTCTCGACCTCGGGCCCCTCGGCCACCGTGAACCCGAGTCCCACGAAGACGTCCTCGAGCTCCATGATCGCCTGGGTCACGAGGTGCAGGTGCCCGGCGCGGGAGCCCGCCATCACCTCGGTGAGGTCGAGGCGGTCGGCCTGCAGGCGCTCGACCCGCTCGCCTCGGTCGAGGTCGCGGCGCCGGTCGTCGGCCGCCGCCTGCAGCTCGTCGATGGCGTCGTTGACGGCCTGACCGACCGTCTTGCGCTCCTCGGGATCGAGGCGCCCGAGCTCGCGCTTGAAGCCCTTCAGTGACCCCTTCGTCCCGAGCGTGGTGCGCACGACCTCGTCGAGGGCGTCGACCGTGGACGCCTCGGCGATGCGGGCACGTGCGTCCTCGGCGATCCGGGCGAGCTCGTCGATCATGGTCCGAGAACCCTGCCCGACCGGAGTGACGGCAGGCAAAGGGCTTCGGTCAGTCGGCGGTCAGCCCGGCAGCGCGTGCGGTGTCCGCCCAACGGCGGGCGGCGACGCCATCGAAGGGCCTCTCGTCAGCGCGCACGGCCCGCAGCACCTCGGCTGCCGCCTGTTCCGTTGCGGCGATCACGTCCGACGGGTACCCGAGGGCGAGCTGGTGCTGCGCGAACTCGTCCTGGTCCACGATCGCGCTGGATCCGTCGATCAGCCGGACGACGTCGAGATCGAGGTCGACGAACGACATCGTGGTGGCAGTCCGCACGACCGGCGTCTGGATGTTGACGTACAAGGCGACCTCCGGGTGCCCGATCCACCACGTCGCCGACCACCAGCCCTCGATCGGGAGCACTGCGACCAGGTCCTGCTCGGTCACGAACGCGGTCTCACTCCCCCGGGTGACCGTTCGACCCGCCGGACCCCACAGCCACGTGCCGTGCTCGTCGTCGCCGAGGACGAAGACCTCGCCGGCGTAGTGCGGTCCACCGCCCCACTTCTCGCCGACGTAGTGGACCCTCTCGTATCGCGCCCCGGCCACGAGGTCATCTTCCCAGGACTCGGAATTCCTGTCGTACCCTCTGAGGAGAATGGTGTCATGCCCGGTCCCGCCGCCTACGTCCGTGACGCCGACGTCGCATCCGTGGCTCGTGACCGGCTGGATACGGCGGCGTCGGCGGTGCGCGCCATGGAAGCCGCCCAGCGCACTGTGGTCGCTGCACTGCTCGAGCTGTGGCCGACCTCTGCGTGGCTTGCCGCCGGGTCGACGTCGGCCAAGCGCTGGCTGCTCGCCTACACGCACTGCTCCGAAGCCGAAGCGCACCGGCTGGAACGCACGGCCGGGCTGTGCCACCGACACCCGGCCCTGGCCGAGGCTGTGCTGTCGGGAGAGCTGGCCCTTTCCCGGGCCGACGCGCTCGGCCGGACGGCCACCGAAGAGCGCGAACCGTGGCTGGCCGACACGCTGGACACGCTGCTGCAGCTGAACAAGATGGGTGCGTCGGCCCAGGACTGGTCCACTGCGTTGCAACACTGGCGGGACCTGGTTGACCAGGAGCGCACGGTCCGCGATGTGCCGCGCCACTCGCTCACGATGACGCAGCGGCTGTTCGGCGGCGGTGAGATCCACGCCGACCTCTCCCCGTCCGCGTTCCTCAACGTCGCCGCCGCCGTCGACGCCTGGACCGACGACCCCGACCCGAAGGAAGGCCCCTACCAGCGGGGGCTCGGCGAACGACGCGCCGACGCACTCGACGACCTCGCTCGCGCCTCCCTGGACCCGGACGACACCCGCTGGGGCGCAGCCGGATCTGGCAACGATGACACTGAGTGGGAAGACCTGGCCGCCGAGGACACCGTCGATGGCTGGGCCCCCACCGACACCCTCGACGAGGCACTCGACGCCGTCGAGACCGGCGACCCGATCGACCTCGCCGATCCGTACCAGCACCTCGACGCCATCCGGCGCCGCCTCCGCCGAGCCGAGCTGTGCCGGCGCCGCCGGGCCCGCCGACGCACCCGAGGCCGCTCCGGAGCGCGGGTCAACGTCCACATCGACCTGCGCACCCTCGCCGGGTTACGCGACATCCACGACCTCGACGACCTCGTCCTGCGCGGCGACGGCTGGCGACTCACCAAGGAAGCGGCCGAACGCCTGCTGTGCGACACCGCCATGGTCGCCGTCCTCTTCGACGGCAAAGGCCACATCCTCGACGCCAACGACCAAGCCGAGACCTGGACCACGCGGCAACGACGAGCCATCGCCGCACGCGACCGTCACTGCGTCTTCCCCTCCTGCACCCGCCCACCCCGGATGTGCGACGTCCACCACGTCCAGCACCGAGAGCACGGCGGACCCACCAAGACGACGAACGGGGCGTTGCTGTGCAGGTTCCACCACCGCCTCCTCCACGAACACGGCTGGACCCTGTCGGTCATGGATGGCCGATGGGTCGCCACCGACCCCCACGGCACCACCTGGACCGGCCGACCCCGCGCCCCCGACGACCGAAGTCCCACCCACCAACGCTGAACGACCCGACCACGCTCCAGGTCGGGTCAACAGCGCGCCCGACCGGCGGTCCTCAGGTGATCGGTCAGATGCCGAGCGCCCGGAGTGTCTCGTCGACCCAGTCGGACTTCTGCTGCACGTAGGCCGCGCGGTCGTCAGCGTGCTGCGAGGCGAGTCGCAGCTTCACCTCTGCGTAGCGAGCAGCGAGGACGGCATCGGATCGGAGTACGTCACGGAAGCGGCGGTACTGCTCCGCCTGTGGCGCGCCGGCGAGCATGACGTGGACGTGGTGCGTCCGCTTCCCCCCGGACACCCTGCGGAAGAACTGGTGCTCACCGCTGCCAGCCAGTGTGTTGTCGGGTCGGTGCTGGTAGCCCAGCGCCTCCATGGCGGGCACCCGGTCCAACAGCTCCGACATGTCTCCCACGACGACGAGGATGTCGATGGTCGGCTTCGCCACCAGCCCTTGCACTGCCGTGCTGCCGATGTGCTCGATGGAGGAGGCAGTCGAACCGAGTGCCTCGGCGAGCGCCGCCCGCTCCTGGGAGAAGAGCGCAGACCACCGATCGGAGTGCGCCACGACCTCGACGGTCCGGTCCGGGCGCTCGGGCATCCGCCGATGGTGGCGCACGACCGCTGGTCCGCAGGCCTCGGGCTCTCAGCCCTCGCCGTGCTCCCGCTCGAACGCGTCCGTCGGCAGGGTGAACGTGAACGTGGCGCCCTGGCCGGGCTCGGAGGTGGCGGTGAGCTCGCCGCCGTGGGCCTCGACCAGGCCACGGCTGATCCAGAGGCCGAGGCCGGTGCCGGTGGGACGACCGTGGTCCCGGCGGAAGAACTTGGTGAAGACCTTGGGCAGGTCCTCGACCGGGATGCCGTCGCCGGTGTCGGACACCGAGACCCGCGCGAACCCGCCGTCGACCACGCCCGTCACGGTCATCCCTCGCAGGCTCCCGTACTTTGCGGCGTTCTCGACCAGGTTGGTCAGGACCTGCTCGAGCTTGTCGGGGTCGGCGTAGACCTGGGGCACGCCGTCGCCGATCCGGATGTCGCAGTCGAGGTCGGCATGGGTCATCCGGACCTTCTCGACCACGGTGCCAGCGAGGGCGCCGAGGTCGACGAGCTGGCGGCGCAGGACCAGGCGGCCGGTCTCGAGCCGGCTGATGTCGAGCAGCTCGGTCACGAGGCGGGTGACCCGGTCGGCGTCGTGGTGGACCTGGGCGAGCATCTCGCGCTTCTTGTCGTCCTCGATGCGGTCCCACCGGTTGAGGAGCAGCGACACGTAGCCCTTCACCGACGTCAGCGGCGATCGCAGCTCGGGGGACACGGTGGACCCGATGGCGATGCCCGAGCGGTCGCCGACCGGGCGGGCGGCCACGACCGTGCCCCCACCGGCCCGTCGGGCGGTGACGGTGACGGGGACGTCGCTTCCGTCGCCGTGGGCGAAGAGCAGCTCGGCCTCGACGCCGGGATCGGGCCACTCGCCGGTCTCGATGGGGTCGCCGAGCGGGTCCCGCACGGCGAGGGCCTCGACGGCGGGACGGCCGATGCGTCCGCTCAGGTCGCCGAGGAGGTCGACGGCGGCGGCGTTCCCGGCCGCCAGGGTCCCGTCCGGGGCGACCGCGAGGACGGCATCGGGGACGAGGTCCCAGCCCACGTCGCTCATCGGGCGGCCGCTCGCCGCTGCCGGGCGGCCTCGAAGGCGAGGACGGTGCCGGTCATGGCCACGTTCAGCGATTCGACGCTCCCGGCCATGGGGATGCGCACGGCCACGTCGGCCGCGGCGACCACGTCGTCGGGCAGGCCGTGGGCCTCGTTGCCGAGCAGCACGGCGACCGACCCGGTGAGGTCGACGTCGTCGAGGGAGGACGCGTCGGCGAGCGTCGTGGCCAGCAGGGTCATGCCGGCCACCCGCAGACGACCGAGCGCGTCGACGGCATCATCGGCCGCGAGCACCGGCACCCGGAACAGGGCGCCGGCCGACGCCCGGACGCACTTCGGGTTCCACAGGTCCACCGCATCGGCGCAGGAGACTACCGCCGAGGCCCCGCTGGCTTCGGCGCCGCCGAGCAGGGATCCGGCGTTGCCGGGGTCGTCCACGCCGACCAGCACGAGCACCAGACCGGAGAGGACCTCGTCCCCCGGCGGAGCGGGCAGCGTGGCCAGCGCAGCCAGGGGCTGGGGCGTGACCGGCGAGGTCGCCTTGGCCAGTGCGCCGGACTCGACCTGGCGCACCGGTACGCCCGCGGCCAGCAGGGGTTCGACCACGTCGGACGGCGCGCCCGGCTCCGCGTAGGCCTCGACCAGGTCGACGCCGGCGCGGAGCGCCTCGAGGACCAGCGTCGGCCCGTCGATGACGAACTGCCCCGCCTCCAGACGCGCCCTACGGCGCCCCGAGAGGCGCCGTAGGTGCTGGAGGGTGCTC
>SXGQ01297016.1_pt1 | contig 12603 bp, 21 predicted proteins | sample 3178371 | NCBI WGS metagenome assembly SXGQ01 (sample SAMN11356859, study PRJNA531348) | freshwater metagenome | isolation source: freshwater sample F1-20 | place: China: Fuxian Lake, Yuxi | collected 2017-12-25
GGAAGGGGAGAACGTGCCGCCATCAGTGCAGCAGGCGGCGCTTGCCTTGGCCGCCAAGATGGCCGGGATGCTGACCGATAGTGTCAAAATTGAAAGCGTTTCGGGGGATTCGAGCACCATTGAGAAGGAATTGCTCGAAAGATTACAACGACTTGGTAAGACGGCGTGATCTAATTGTAAATTAAAGCACCGCACCAAACGCAGCAGCGGCACCGTGTAAACGCTGCGGGGAGGATGATAGGAAGCGGGCCCGACCCTCCCCCCGGCACCGGGGAGCCCCCCTTTCCGGGCGCGGGGAGTCTCGTGTGTATGTATAGTATTCCCCACAACCCATCCCGCTCTTTTTACCCCCCACCCCCTAAATCATTCCAATCATTCAACAAAAAACACCCCCGGGGGGTATTTTTCAAATTTGGGACCCCCCTTTACATCAAAACCCCGGTATGCTACATTCTGGCTTGGCGGCAAAATGCGAAAGGGGTTGGTTACCCCGCCTGTCTGTCGAGGACTAACCGAGCCGGATCTCCAGTCTCACTGATGGGCACAGATCCGGTGGGGTCTTCGGCCAGTAGTTCACAGCTATTGAGCCGATATCATTCCCCTTAAAATGGTGGCAGACCGCCAATTCTTTTTCTCGGCACCCCATGTTAAAATCAGGGAAAGTGCCGAAGGGAAGTGTCATGGCCGAAAATCAATACCTGAAGAAGAACTCCGACATGGTCGGAACCCCGCGTGGATATGTCAAGAAGAAGGCAATCGAGCGCGTTGATCGTGAGATGGAGCCCATCCTTGAGAAGGCCACCACTGTGCTTTCTTTCACCCCCCTTGGACGCGCTGCCGCAGGAACTCGCGCCGCCTCCTCTCTCTTTGGCAAGGGTGCCGGTGTGGTTCGCAAGTTTACACCCTCTGGACGGGCAGCAGCCCGTGGCGAGAAGGCTGCCGAGGCGGCTACCCGCGCCAAGTCTGGATCTGGTGGCAGCTACAACGTGAAATACACGACCAAGCGAACCATTCAGGAGCCCGCAAAAGAGGCTCCCAAGGCTGCCGCAAAGCCCCGTAAGTCGTCTTCCGGCACATCTTACTCCTCTGAATCCCTCTCTCGGGCTCGTAGTGGCCCCGTTTCCCGTGCCCCGAAGAAGCCCCAGATGAGCGAAGCCAAGAGGGTTGGCCTCGCTGGCGGCGCTACAGCCGGTATTGTGGGCGGCTACTATGGCTCGCAGCAGTTCGCCGCAAAGAAGGCGAGTGCCGAGAAGCCTCGTACATTTGGTGGTGCCCGCTCCGGTGAGCGTCCGGGGGCTTATCCTGCCGCCAAGAGGATCCCCGTTGGTGCTCGCGCTGGCGAGACCCCCGGTGGCTACCAGAAGAAAGCGGCACAGGTGCTCATCCAGACGCCGAAGGCCCCGCCCTCATCGTCCAGCAAGTCCAAGACTCGTATCGCCTTCGAGAAGGAATTCGCCAAGCAGCGGAAGTCTGGTGCCAAGACGTTCACCTTCCAAGGCAAGCGCTACACCACGAAGGTGAAGTGATGGCGGAAAAGCTTACAGCCTTCCAGCGGATGAAGGCTCGTCAGTATGAGAAGGAAGGCGTTGGTGGTCGCCCGATGACTCGCGCTGCGGCACAGAAGAAAGCTGCAAGCGAGAAGTCGGGGTCGCTGAAAATGCCGAGCCTTGGCCGACTCTTTGCCAAGCAGGGCAAGGTGACATTCGCCCAGCCCCAGAAGAAGGGCACAACTCCCGCCCAGCTTGCCGCATTCAAGGCTAAGATGCAGGGCCGCAACAAGTAATAGGCCAGAAGGTCCGCAGGACCGTATAGCGCAGCCCCGGAAGAGAAATCTTTCGGGGTTTTTGTTTTTCTTCTTGCCTTATCCCCTGCCTGTGGTAATCTCCGGAGAAGAGAGGGACCATGAGCGACATACACAACCAGAGAGATATCGAGAACCTGCAAGCCGAGATCAAACGGCTGCGTGTCGATAACGACCAGCACCGCATCGACCTTGAGGAGTATCGGCTTGATGTTGAGCGGCTGCGGGCGGCGCTACAGGCGGTTATGAACGACCTTGAGATTGTTGTTGAGTGCGGTGGGCTAAATGACGGGTTCCTGAACGACATTGTTTACACAAACGCCCGCGCCGCATTGGAGGGGAAGCATGACTGACGGTTTTGTCCTTTTCATGGCCTGCCTTGTCCTGCCGCCGTTTGCATGTGGGGTTTTTTTGTTGGCGCTGTGGGGTGAAAGCAATGGTTGACCCAAAAAAGCAATACCGCACCCGCGCCGCGCTGGATGGAAAGTGATGACTGACATCGTGGAAAGGCTCCGTTTTAGGGCTGATGAAAACTATGAGATGTTGGCGAACATTCATGAACCATTGTTGGAAGCCGCCGACGAGATCGAGCGGCTGCGGGCGGCGCTGGAGTTCTACGGCAACCCCGACAACTGGAAGAGCGGCGGCTGGGATCACCAATTCAGGATGATGTCGCCAGAGCCAGTTTACATCGACAAAGGCGACAAAGCCCGCGCCGCGCTGGGAGGTGACAAGTGAGGGTTTGGTGGCATTGGGGCCCAACTGCGCGAATGAAGATGTCATTTCCCGCGCTTGGGCGGTCTTGGGAAACAAGCCTTTACGGAATATCAACTGGCAATGTGTTCTTTGGCGTGATGGTGCGCGGAAAGAGGTGCGACCGTGATCCGTCCTGACCAGATACCACCCGAGGCTGTCAAGGCGGCATGGCAAGCCATGATGGCCCCGGATGCCCTTGCGATGCACAGGGCCATAGCCGCCGCGATAAATGCGTGGCCGGATCTGCAACGTAGAGAAAGCGTTTGCGGATGGGCACAATGGTTTGAACTATATATTCCAGATGAAGAAGGTGACGCATGACCGACACCCTGATCGTGGACCCGCCTGACGGCCACCGCTACGGTTTCCCCAAGGCCGTGCCGGATGACCGAAGGCACGACATCATCGCATGGCTGGTGGAACAGGGCTACCCGCGTCAGATCATAGATGAATGGGTCGAGGGTCATTTCCCGCTGCGCTGCTGGTACAAGGATGTTGCTGATGACCAGACTTGATCCGCCAATCCCGATGAACACAGTGAAGGGTTCCGGTTATGCCTTCGGGGTCATAGACTATGGGTTCGAGCATGATCTTGTCTGGGTGATTGCCCTTGACGAGAGCCGAGAGATCTGGTGTGTTCCCAACCGCGAGGTTCGCATGCAGAAAAACTGGACAGCAGGGAGACGCGACTGATGCGTGAATCAATCGAAGACGACAGCGGCATGATCGCCAAGCTGTCTGAGGAGGTCGCAGCGCTGCGCAACATCCTCGTGAGAAGCTTGGATCAGATCAACAATATGTACAAGGAGCTTGACGAACTCCGAACGGAGAACCTCACGCTCACCCACCATCTGCGGCACAGTGCTGCTGTGGCGGCAGAGATCCGAGGCATTCTGGAGGGCAAGGATTGAGGGCGCTCCTTCTTGCGGGGTTGCTTCTCTTCACCACACCTGCGTTCGCTGAGTCGGTGCAGAGCATGGTGAGATCGGAGGCAATCAGGCAGGGAGTGCCGGTGAATCTGGCGCTTGCTATAGCCAAGCTGGAGAGTAACTTTAGGTGCAGCGCCGTGGGACGAGAGGGTGAGCGCGGCGTGATGCAGATCAAACCCCGAACAGCAAGGGGTATCGGTTATCGCGGCACCCCCTCTGGACTGAACGATTGTCGTACTGGTATCCGCTACGGCATGATATACCTGCGGATGGCGTATAAACTCGCCAAGGGAAACCTGTACCGGACGGCATTGCTGTACAATGCTGGCCTCGGCACAAAGAGAAAGAGAAGTGCCTATGCCGAAAAAGTCGTTCAGAAAGCCCGGACCTACGGAAGCTATAGAACATATCGAGGACGGGAAGATCGAGGAATCAATGGTCGTTTACATCACGACCGATGGTGAGCGTGTGTACCTACACTCCTTTGACAGCGACATCCATGCCCTAGAATTTCTGGAGATCATGGTCGCCGGTCTGCGGTGTGACATTCTTGAAAACGTAGCAATGAGGACATTAAATTGAAAGTGCATGATCAGGACTCCATGATTCGCTGGCTCTCCAAGGCAAAGAAGGGCGAGAAGGTCATCTACTACGACGGCATGCTGATGGCAGACAAGGAGCGTTTCTACATCAACGGAGGCACGACCGACAAACTGCCGGAGCCGATGCGGGCCGCGAGGGTCGCTTGGTCGGCATACATGAATGACCAAGTTCACCTTATACAGAAGCGGAAGGGTTTTCTGAGCTATGACTACATCGCGGTTCGCGCCTAAGTCGCTCGTGATCGAGACCCGCTACGTGTGGGGCAAGACCATCTCTGATGCGATGACCCACGCGATGCAGATGGAGACCTTGGGCTGGAGGATACAGGGAAACCCCGCACCTATGTCCTACAACGGCGAATACGGAACCGGGGTTTCAATTTCGAGGGCCAATGATGCTTCCTGAGAGCGAACTGAAAATCAACGTCGGCAAACTCAAGGGTAAGGGCGTGATGGTCGCAACCCCGATGTATGGCGGCAACGGCAACACGATGTATATGTCGAGCATGCTGCAATTGCAGGATGCCTGCCACCAGCACGGAATTGTCTTCCAGCACTGCTTCATGATGAACGAGAGCCTCATCGACCGCGCCCGCAATGGCTTGGTGCATGAGTTCCTCACGAAGAGCAACGCCGAGTTCATGCTGTTCATCGACGCCGACATCCAGTTCCGACCGGAGGATGTCCTGATGATGATGTCGCAGGACAAGGATGTCATCTGCTCTCCCTACCCCAAGAAGCACATCAATTGGCCGGTGATCATATCTGCCGTGCAGCTTGGCTTTACCGAACCGGCATACCTTGAGAAGCTGGTCGGAGAGTACGTATTTTCCACCCTTGACGACAAGACCAAGATGGAGGAGATTGTCAGGGTCTCGGAAGCCGGGACAGGCATGATGCTTATCAAGAGGTCCGTGTTCAAGAAGATGGAGGAGGCATTCCCGGAAAACGCCTATGTGTCCGATCACTCGCGTGACGTGCTCAGCGGCGTTGAGAAGAAGATGTTCGCCTACTTCAGGACTGGCATCTTCGACGGGCGTTACCTTTCCGAGGACTACTACTTCTGCCACAAGTGGCGGGAGATTGGTGGCGATGTGTGGCTGTTCCCTTGGGCGATTACCACCCACTACGGCACATACGGCTTCCAAGGCTCTGTCGGACATTTGATTAACACGCTGAGAAAAGTAGAGGAGAAGATTGGTGCGGGATCTGGAAGCGGAGATGGTAAAGGCTCTGGAGGGTAAGTTCTTCTGGGAGCAGACCAACGACGAGGAAAGAGCGGACTGCGAGTACGCCAAGCAGATTCGGGACGCCCAGAAGAAGTTCTGGACGATAAAAAAGAAGACCCCGGAAGACAAGCTAAGGGAACGTATGCAGCGGCTAAGTGACGCCGTTGAGCGCCGTAAGCGCAAGGCCCTTGAGCTTTCAATGACTGCCGAGGCGAAGGCATTTGATGCGTCGGTAAAGTTCCTGATCGAAACCCTCGCCGACATATACGATGTGCCGCCAAGCATGATAACCTCCCACCGGAAGGACTACTCGGCGTCAATTGCGAAGCATCACTTCGTCTGGTCGATTCTGCGGTACTTTCCGGAGGTTTCTCTCTCGGAGATTGGCAGGATGGTCGGCAAGGACCACACGACCGTGATGCACTCACGGAAGCAGTTCAACAAGCTGCAATACTTCCACCAAGACAAGGTGGCTGCCGTTGACAGCCTTATGGGGTACGAGCCGAGGTAGCTCAGCCGGTAGAGCAACCGCCTTGTAAGCGGTAGGCCGCGAGTTCGAGTCTCGCCCTCGGCACCATATAATCATGGCATGAATTACGCCGAACTGATTGACAAGATACCCGAATCTGAGAAGCCGGAGATCCTCCGGCTTCTTCGTGCTTTGGACGAGGCGAAGGCCCGGGAGGCCGCTCAAGAGCATTACTTGGACTTCGTCAAGCTGATGTGGCCGGGGTTCATATCTGGTCGCCATCACAAGATCATGGCGGACGCATTTGAGAGGGTCGCCAAGGGCGAACTGAAGCGCCTGATCATCAACATGCCACCCCGGCATACCAAGTCTGAATTCGCCTCTTATCTTCTTCCAGCTTGGTTTCTGGGCAAGTATCCCCAGAAGAAGATCATCCAGACGGCACACACCGCAGAGCTTGCTGTCGGCTTTGGTCGAAAGGTCCGCAACCTTGTCGGATCCGATGACTACCGGAAGGTGTTTGCAGAAGTTAATCTCCAGTCAGATTCAAAGGCCGCTGGCCGCTGGTCAACGAACAAGGGTGGCGAGTATTTCGCTATCGGCGTTGGCGGTGCCGTTACTGGTAAGGGTGCCGACCTTCTGATCATCGACGACCCGCACTCCGAGCAGGAGGCCATGATGGGTCAGTTTGATGTTTCCGTATACGACAAGGTTTTCGAGTGGTATTCATCCGGACCCCGGCAGCGTTTACAGCCCGGAGGCGCTATCGTGATCGTCATGACGCGGTGGGCGAAGCGGGATCTGACCGGCCAGATCATCGACGCATCCGTCAAGAAGGAGGGTGCCGGTGAGTGGGAGGTGATTGAGCTTCCTGCGATTATGCCGTCTGGCGAACCTCTCTGGCCAGAATTCTGGTCAATTGACGAGCTTCAGCGACTTAAAGTTGAGCTTCCGATATCCAAGTGGTCGGCACAATACCAGCAGGATCCGACCTCCGAGGAGGGTGCGCTTATCAAGCGCGACTGGTGGAACATCTGGGAATCCGAGAAGGCCCCGCACTGTGAGGCTGTTATCGTGGCTATGGATACTGCATTCTCGAAGACCGAGCGATCCGACTATTCGGCATGCGTCTGTTTCGGGGTCTTTAACCATCCAAATGCCACCGGAAAGCCGATCCCAAACCTTATCCTTCTCGATGCGTGGAAGGACAAGCTTGAGTTTCCCGAGCTAAAGGCTGCGACCGTCCAGTATTACAAGGACTGGAAACCTGATATGTTCATCGTGGAAAAGAAGGCTTCGGGTGCCCCTCTGATTGCTGAGCTTAGGAATGCCGGTATTCCGGTCCAAGAGTTTACACCTACCCGGGCGACGGGAGACAAGATTGTGCGTGTAAACGCAATCACGGACATATTTGCGTCTGGCGTTGTCTGGGCACCCGATGACCAGTTTGCCGAGGAGGTGGTCGAGGAATGTGCGGCGTTTCCTTCCGGAGACCACGACGACTATGTTGACGCCGTTACGATGGCTCTGATGCGCTTCCGGCAGGGCGGCTTCATCATTCCCACCGACGAGGACGACGTTATCGAGACCCCGAAGTTCCGCAAAGAGGCGTTCTATTGATATAATGGGGCGAAAGAGAAAGACATCACATGATTGAGCCGAACATCCCGATTTCCCCGGAAACACCTCCCCTCGACATCGACATCGAGCTTCCTCCCGAGGATCTCGGGGCGAATGTGACGCCGATGGAGGACGGTGGTGTGACCGTTGACTTCGGCAGCCCCGATGAGGATCTGGCTCCCCCGGAGGAGCACGCCGCCAATCTGGCAGAGATCATGGACGAGGGTGATCTTCGGATGCTCGCCGAGGATCTCATTTCCTCCTTCGAGGACGATGTAAACACCCGCGCCGATTGGGAGAAGGCATACCTTCAGGGTCTTGACCTTCTTGGTCTCAAGATCGAGGAGCGTACAATCCCGTGGCCGGGCGCTTGCGGCGTATACCATCCAGTCCTCACTGAGGCCGTGATTCGCTTTCAGGCGCAGACGATCATGGAGGTCTTTCCTTCCTCCGGCCCCGTCCGCACCAAGATCGTTGGAAAGGCCAACGACGAACTCCTGAAGCAGGCTCACCGCGTTCAGGAAGAGATGAACTTCATCGTAACCGAGAAGATGCGCGACTACCGCTCCGAAACGGAGCAGCTTCTCTTCCGTCTACCTCTGGCTGGCTCTGCCTTCCGGAAGGTCTACTACGACCAGATGACGACCCGCCCCGCAGCCGTGTTCGTGCCTGCGGAGGACTTCGTCGTTGCATACGGCACAACAGATCTCGCCGCTTGCCCGCGTTACACACACGTAACGCGAATGTACCCGAACGAGCTTCGGAAATTACAGGTGAGTGGTTTCTACCGGGACATCGACATTCCGACCCCGTCTCCGGACTACTCCACCTTGCAGAAGAAGTACGACAAGGTAAAGGGCGAGACCCCATCATTCTCTGACGACAATCGGCACACGATCCTTGAGATGTGCGTTGATCTTGACCTTCCGGGGTTTGAGAACGAAGACGGGATCGAGCTTCCGTATGTCGTGACAATCGAGAAATCCAGCCGCCAGATCCTCTCTGTGCGGCGCAATTGGCGTGAAGGCGATGACAAGTTTGAGAAGCGGCAGTATTTCGTTCATTACCAATACCTGCCGGGCCTTGGCTTCTACGGCACGGGACTCATTCACCTTATTGGCGGAATCGCTAAAAGTGCTACGTCAATCCTACGGCAACTTGTTGACGCTGGCACTCTGTCAAACCTTCCGGGAGGACTCAAGGCACGGGGACTGAGGATCAAGGGCGACGACAACCCCATCATGCCGGGCGAGTTCCGCGATGTGGATGTTGCCTCTGGTTCTATTCGCGACTCGATCACATTCCTTCCGTACAAGGAACCATCAAGCGTTCTTTACCAGCTTCTCGGCAACCTCGTTGACGAGGGTCGCCGCATCGGTTCTATCGCCGAGATGGATGTTGGGGATGCAAACCCCGAGGCTCCCGTCGGCACAACCCTTGCGCTCCTTGAGCGTTCGATGAAGGTAATGTCTGCCGTTCAGGCGCGTGTGCACGATTCGCTAAGCCGCGAGTTCCAGCTTATCGCTGACGTGGTCAAGGATTATATGGGGCCTGAGTACGAGTACGTCGTCTCCGACAACCCCGAACAGCAGAACTTCAGCAGGATCGAAGACTTCGATGATCGGGTTGACATTATCCCTGTTTCCGACCCCAACGCCGCAACAATGGCACAGAAGGTCATGCAGTATCAGGCGGCGATGCAGCTTGCGCAGAATGCGCCGCCGAATATGTACAATATGGAGCTTCTTCACAGGCAGATGCTCCACGCATTGAACGTGCAGAACGTCGATCTGATCATCCAGTCGCAGCAGCCGCCCGTGTCTATGGACCCCGTCACAGAGAACATGACGGCCATGACCGGCAAGCCGATCACTGTGTTCCCGGATCAGGACCACGATGCCCACATCAAGGTCCACACTGCATTCATGCAGGATCCGGTTTACCAGCAGTTCATGTCCCAGAACCCTAACGCTCAGGCGTTCGCTGGTGCCATGCAGCAGCATCTTGCGGAACACTTCGCTCTCTCGTATCGTCGCCAGCTTGAACTGAAGCTTGGTGTCAGCCTCCCGCAGCAGGGCGAGCAGCTTCCGCCGGATATCCAGAATGATGTGGCCAAGCTTGCATCTGTCGCCGCTGATCGACTTCTCCAGCAGCATAATCAGGAGCAGGCTTTGGCGAAGCAGCAGCAGGAGGAAAATGATCCGCTCACCATCATGCAGCGTGAAGAGCTACGCATCAAGGAAGAAGCTGTCAAGGTTAAGGCAGCAGAGGCGGCAGCGGACGCTAAGTATAAGGAAGACAAGATCGCGCTTGAGGCGGCTAAAGTGGTCGGTCAGGCTGGCGACTCTCTTCGGAGAGGATTCTGATGACTGAGCTTGATGTGATCAAACAGAAAATCCGCAACAAGATGAATGAGTTGGCGGATGATCTTGCTCTCGGTTCGGCGAGGGATTTCGCCGAATATCGCCACTTGACCGGCATGATATCCGGTCTTGCGATGGTCGAACGCGACATTCTGGACCTCGAACAGAGGCAGAGGGACGCTGAGTAATTTTGGGTATATCGTTTCCGTGTAGTATCATTGGCTTACATCGTAAGATGGCAACCACGCCGCAAGGCGCAACACACAGGAATGTGCATGTACTCGGAAAGCAAGCTGTCGAAAGACATTCTTGACAAGCTTCCTTCGCCCAAGGGCTACCGGATTCTTATCGCGGTTCCGGAGGTGGAGGAGAAGACAAAGGGCGGGATCATCCGGCCTGATGTCCTGAAGACGAAAGAGGAGACGGCCAGCATCGTTGGCCAAGTCCTCGTCATGGGGCCTGATTGTTTTTCAGACCCCGACCGCTTCCCAGCGGGGCCTTACTGCCAAGAAGGGGATTGGGTGATGTTCCGGGCTTACTCCGGCACTCGATTCAAGGTTGGCGGCAAGGAATTTCGCCTGATCAACGACGACGTTGTTGAGGCGACATTGTCAAATCCTGATGGGATCGAGCGGGCATGAGCGAGGAAAACGATTTTGATGTAAGCGGCGAAGTCGAAGCCGTGAAGTCTCCTGAACCGGACAAGGGTGCCGGTAAGGAGGCGGATCTTCAGGTGGAGGTGATCGACGACACCCCGCCTGAAGATAAGAACAGACCCCGCCGTACTGGCGAGCCCGACCTCCCGAACGAGGACGAGGTTGCTCAGTACAGCGACAAGGTCAAGAAGCGCATTAGCAAATTGAAGTACGAGTTCCATGAGGAACGCCGTGCCAAGGAAGAGCTAGAGCGCCAGCAGCAGGCCCTCGTTGACTACGTCAAGCGGAGGGACAACGAGAACGCTCAGTTGAGGCGGGCGCTCCATTCCGGTCAGGCTCTTATCGCCGACCAGATGGAGACCCGGGTTCAGACTGAGTTGCAGATCGCCCAGAAGCTTCTGAAGGAAGCCGTTGAAACGGGCGATGTGGACAAGCAGGTTGAGGCGCACAAGAGTATCGCGCGTCTTACGGTCGAGGCGGACAAGGTAAAGGGTTTCCGCCCGGTGCAGATGGAGGCTCCTCCGGAACCGGAAGAGCCGCAGTATGTGCCGCAGACACCGCCCCCGCAGCCGGATCAGAAGACTCTGGCATGGGCGAAAAAGAATACGTGGTTTGGCCGCGACCGGGAGATGACAGATTTTGCCCGGCACGTCCATGACCGCCTCGTGGTTTTTGATCGCGTTGATCCCAAGACGGATGAGTATTGGGAGAAGCTCGATAAGGAACTGCAAAAGCGGTATCCGCATATAGCTTCTGAAGAGGACGACGAGGATAGCAGGACCCCTCCCCAGAAGCAGAGCGTCGTGGTAGCTCCAGTGAAAAGAAGCACAACCCCGCCACGCAAGGTCCAACTATCCGCGTCTGAGGTCGCCATCGCTAAGCGCCTCGGGCTGACAATCGAGCAGTACGCTGCTGAGAAACTGAGGTCCATGAATGGATAAGCGCACACCCCGCGAAAGCGAAACCCGCGAAGCAACTTCGCGCAAGAAGTCTTGGGCACCGCCCACAGTTCTTCCCGAGCCTGATAAAACGGATGGATGGCGTTACCGCTGGATCCGCACATCGACGCTGAACAATTCGGATAACACGAACGTCTCGTCGAAGTTCCGTCAGGGATGGGAGCCTGTGAAGGCTGAAGAGCATCCCGAGATTACCGTCCTTCGGGACCGCAAGTCGGACTTTAAGGACAACATTGAGGTTGGTGGTCTCTTGCTCTGCAAGGCCCCCGAGGAAACGATGGCCGAGCGCGACGATTATTATCGTCAGCATGCGCAGAGCCAGATGACCTCCGTGGAGAACAACTTCATGCGTGAAAACGATCCGCGAATGCCTCTGGTTCGTCCGGAGATCTCTACGCGGGTAACTTTTGGCAAGGGGCGGGGATAACCTCGCCCACAATGAGGTAAGATAACATGGCTTCTACAGCATCGCCGTATGGCCTGCGCCCTGTGAATCTGATCGGCGGTCAGCCCTATGCTGGTTCGACCCGTTTGATCAAGATCAACAATGCGTATGCGGCCAACATCTTCTACGGTCAGCCTGTGTCTGTCAACGCTTCGGGCGTCGTAATCGCTGATACCGGCACATCCAATGTGGCGGCTACCGGCGTGGTCGGCGTTTTCGTCGGTTGCACGTACACAGACCCGAACCTGAAGTACAAAATCTTCAAGCAGTACTGGCCCACCGGCACAGTCGCCACCGACGCATACGCCTACGTCGTTGACGATCCGGATGTGGTAATGCAGGTGCAGGCTGACGACGCTGTCGCTCAGACTGCTCTCGGTGCCAACATTGGCTTTAGCACCTTCTCGGGTGATACGGCCACCGGCAACTCCGAGACATCGGCTGACGCCGCTTCCATCGCTACGACCGCCACTCTGCCGCTGCGCATTGTCGGCTTCGTGGATGGTCCCGAGTCTGCTGTCGGTGACGCATACACGGACCTTCTGGTGAAGTGGAACATGCCCGCCGCAGTGTCGAACGACGCGAACGTGGCGGTTACGATGACCTACGGTCACTCGTACATGAACCCGACTGGCGTGTAATAGGAGAATCTGAACAATGGCTATTTCACGCGCACAACTCCTCAAGGAACTGCTCCCGGGCCTCAACGCCCTGTTCGGTCTTGAGTACAAGAAGTACGAGAACGAGGACGAGGCTATCTACGAGACAGAGACC
>SXGQ01423338.1_pt1 | contig 12603 bp, 9 predicted proteins | sample 3178371 | NCBI WGS metagenome assembly SXGQ01 (sample SAMN11356859, study PRJNA531348) | freshwater metagenome | isolation source: freshwater sample F1-20 | place: China: Fuxian Lake, Yuxi | collected 2017-12-25
GAATTGGAACATTCGCCCATTGGGGGATGTTTGTGTCTCGTGACAGATTTGTTCAATTCTGCCCACAGGAACTCGTCAGGGGAATCAAATTCAAATGCTTGGCAACCTCCAAGCAGAAAACTTGCAAGTAAAAAAGGAAACAAGATGAAAACAAATCGACTTCAAAAGCATCTCGCACTCGCAACTGTCGCAACAGCGGCTGTCGTGGCAACATCAAACGCCGATGTGGTCTATAGCGGTGTTATCAATTTCGTCTGCAATCAAGATATAGATGGTTGCTATATCAATGTTGAGACTGGTCAAATGAGTAACGGCCCAGCATCCGGCGTTCCGGGTTGGGATCTCAATCCCTATATGACCGCTGGCGGTATGAATTTCTTCAACTCCACTGGCGGCGGTCAGATGCGGCGACCTGGTATCACAACTGGCACCGCTGGCAACCTCGTAGTTGCAACGCAGATTAGTAGTACTGGTTCGTACAACATTTCTACTGGCAACGTCTACGGAACCACTGCCGCGACCGGTTTGAACGGCGGCTGGGTGTACAGCGCGCAAAACATCATCGGTTTCAAGTGCGTCTTCGCAGACTCCTCCGTTCACTACGGATGGATGCGCTTCGCAATGGGCGTTGCTAATCCTACTTTGGGCCCTACCCGCACAATTGTTGATTATGCATATGAGAGCATTGCCAACACGCCAATCTCGGCCGGAGCAGGAAGTGGTCCTCCGCCAGCATACGACCCTTGTGCGCCATTCAATCCAGCCGCTTCGGTTGGCAACAATAATTTGTCGATGAACTCAACAACAGCGGCAGACCTTGTGACTTCGTGTGGCACGGCCTACAAGGCGAACTACTTCAAATTCACAGCACCAGTCGATGGGGCATACGGATTCAATGCTTGTGCGACCAACGGCGCAATACTTTCCATCTTGAATGGTTGCGCTGCAGGTTCGAGCGTGTTGTCTTGCGGTTCTCCATGCCAAGCGGGGCTCAGCCTGACTGCAGGGCAGATAGTTTATTGCGTTGTCGGTGGAGATACGGCAGCCACTGTTCTTCCATCCCCAATCAATGTGGTCGTCTCTGCACCACCACTTCCAGCTTGCGTGAATGCGACTGTTGCTGTGTTCGGAACTAATGTCTTCGACGACACTGCCTCGACGACCCCGCAAGTGGTTCAGAACAATGCCGCCGGAACAACAACTGCGACAATCCAGAAAACTGTTTGGTATTCCTTCACCCCTGGCGCAACTGGTGCTTACAGCTTCAGGTTGTGTGGCTCTACGGGTGACACCATGATGGCCATCGGCGCTGTTTGTCCTTCATTCGGAAGCACCTTCCAGACACTTGCTTATAACGACGATGCTCCACTCTGTTCTAGCGGCGGGACTGGAAACCTTGCAAGCATCATCGATGCCACCAATGGTGGCGCGACAGGAACCTACGCAGGATTCCCGTTGACGCAGGATTTGGTCATTGGGACGACCTATTACATCGTGGCTGGCTCGTTTACTGCAACGACCAGCGTCACGAGCAATTTGGTGATCGACGGACCACCACAGGGTCTGCCATGCGCGGGTGATTACAACGCCGACGGAATCCGAGATGGATCCGATTTGGCCACACTCCTTTCTGGATGGGGTACGGCTGGTAGCGACATCGATGGCGATGGAACAACCGGTGGTAGCGATCTCACAGTTCTGCTCAGTGGTTGGGGAACTTGCCCTCAGTGAGTTTGCATTTCTTGTCTCGATCGATTCTGGATTGAATCGATTTGAAAGCTGAATCAAAAGCCCCTCGTTCATAGGACCGAGGGGCTTTTCTTTGAATCAAGTCGATAGGATTCGTGTCAATGTCGACTCGCACAGCCAAGAAATTACTGATCATTGGCTGGGACGCTGCGGATTGGATCATCATTGACCGACTCTTTGCGCACGGGAAAATGCCCCATTTGCGAAAACTCGTCGACGGCGGAGTGCGCGCCGACCTTTCAACTCTTGACCCCAAACTTTCGCCGCTGCTCTGGTCGTCGATCGCTACTGGCAAGACAGCGGACAAGCACGGCATCTTGAACTTTGTCGAGCCCAACCCCGCCGGCGATGGACTTCGCATCAGCGCGAGCACCACGCGTCGAACGAAGGCGCTCTGGAACATCATCACACAGTCACAAATGAAAGTCAATGTTGTTTCGTGGTACGCATCGCATCCTGCGGAAGCGATCGCCGGTGTGTGTGTGACAAATCTTTTCCAAGAAGGCGAACCCACCCAAATTGGCGCGCCGTGGCCGATGCAAAGTGGCACAGTCCATCCGCAGTCGTGGGAAGAAAATTTGGCTACGCAAAGGACCGCGGCGAAAGACATCACGAAGGCGCAACTCCTGTCGATGATTCCTCTCCTGCATGAAATCAAACCAAAGGATGATCGTCCAAGAACGCTCGCCAAGCAACTTGCTCGAATGTCTTCTGTGCATCACGCCGCGTCATCCATCTTGAAAGAGTCGCAGCAGTGGGATTGCACGATGGTCTTTTATGAAACCATCGACACCATTGGACATCACTTTATGCAGTTTCTGCCGCCGAAAATGCGGCATATTTCCAAAGATGATCTTCGGCTGTACGGCGATGTGATGTTGAAGGTCTATGAGCATCACGATCGTACGCTTGGAGAATTGTTACAGCACGCTGGGCCAGACACAACGGTGATCTTGCTCTCGGATCATGGTTTTCACTCTGGAGATCAGCGACCCGTGATCACCCAGATAAATCCCGATGATCGTGCGGCAGTCGAAGCGAGTTGGCACCGACCATACGGTGTGCTTGTGATGTCGGGCGCTGGCATCAAGCGCGGCGAAAGAATTTCTGCGGCAAGTTTGTTGGATATCACTCCGACTGCGCTTGCGTTGTTGGGATTGCCTGTCGGCGAAGATATGGATGGACGCGTGCTTGCGGAGGCGTTCGCGCAGCCATACGCATTGAAGACGATCGAGAGTTGGGATGCAAAGTCTGGCGAAGCAGGAATGCATCCAGATGATCTGCGTAATAACCCATTCGAGTCGCAGGATGCGCTCAATCAACTGATCGACTTGGGATATATGCCAGCGCTTGGTGATGACATCAAAGCGCGGCTCGATCTTGTTCGCCGCGAAAGCGATTTCAATCTTGCCGTTGTGTATATGTCGACAGGACGCGCGCAATTAGCGGAGCCTTTGTTTGCCCAACTTTTACAGCAGAATCCAGAGGAAAGCCGCTTCGCGACAAATCTCGCGAACTGCCAATTCACTGCGCGCAATTTTGCTGGATGCGCGCAGACTGCGTCGGAATATCTTCGGAAGCATCCAACGAATGCGGAGGCGGGACTTCTGCTGACTGCTTCATTTGCCAATCTTGGAAAGATCGACGAAGCAAAGCAGTTGTTGAAACGACTTGAACGCGACTTCGCTGACCGCCAGGATCTTGTGCTTTCGCTTGGAGATATGAACGGAATTCTTGGTCAGTGGGATGATGCCGCTCGACTCTATCGCCGCAGCGAAAAAGATGATCCACAGAATGTAAGAGTGCAACTCGCACTCGCTCGAATGTCGCTTGCGACTGCGAAGTGGGACGATGCGGTCGAGTTTTGTTTGAACGCATGCGAGATTCGACAGATCACACCTGAAGCGCATTTTGCCCTTGGAATTGCGCTTGCGTGGCTTGGCGATTTTCCTCACGCAATACAATCTTTCGACAATGCATTGCACTTACAGCCTGGCTTGATCGAAGCGCACCGATTTATGGTGATCTTGAGCGAACTTGCCGCCAACAAATTGAAGGCGCAGAAGCATCGAGATGAGGTCAAGCGATTGCTTGGAACTTTGAAAACGATTGATGGAGTGATTGAACAGCCGCCACCAGAATCTTGGGGACCGCACGCGTGGGCGAAAAGTATCGGGCGCACGATTGCGGAGTGAGTTGCGTCAAATTCTCTGTCAACTGCAAATTATGACTTGTTTCGGTGCAGCGAGGGATCGACTGCTTTGACCATCGCCGATTCATCAAGCGTGCCGCCAAGAAATGCGTTGATCGATTTCGCTTGTTGAGCGGCGTTGGCGATGAAGTCCGCGTGATCCAATTGCAAGACTTGAAAGTTGGAACGCGCAGCGAGCCAAGATTCGATTGCCTTCAGTTGGCCTTCAAACAATGCGATCATCCGTTCTTGCGGTATCGCAGCACCCTTGCGACCACTTCGCTCGAGCATCACTGCCTGCGATCGGACAACCTCACTCAAATTTCGGCGCATAAAAATGACGCGATATTCGCGGTCGGTCGGCAATTCCATCAAGAGCAGATGGATGATCTTCACTGCTTTTCCCGTGGCGTCATCCAACCACGACTTGTCTGTTTTCAGTTGTTTGACTCGCTCGAATTCCAGATATCCGTGTGGATTATCCGCGTCGGCGGTGCGGATTGCGTCAGTCATCACGGACATTCCACCGGCGTGCAACATTTGCATCGCCATACTTGTTCCCGAGCGCGGGAGACCAGAGACGATGACGATTGGTGGGCGTGTGGTCATTGGTTTGTGAAGTCTAACGGTTGGCGATTCGTGGGCACTTGCAACGCGACTGAAATGCGGAGTCTGGCACGAACAAATTCAGAATGATTTATGCGAGCGCCGCGGGAGGCATGTATGTGCTCGCACGAAGACGGAATGATTTGTGCGAGCGCCGCGGGACGAATGTCCTGGCGCTCAAACATGCTGCGCCTCGCCTACGCGGACTCCGGCTCGGCTTGCAAACTCGCGCAGGACATGCCTCCCGACGGCGCACACGCGAAACGATGTTCGTTTTCGCAGCTGTGTGTTTGGCTCGAATCTGTTTGCGTCTCCAGCCGTTGGAAAGTTCTCTCGGGCGAGTTCCGCAGGCGGCCGACGGCGCTTGTGAATAAATTTCGCAAATTGGATCGTGTCGGTCGCCGAGGACTGTTTGAGCCCCGAGAGGACTTTTCACGGCTGATCACTTATGCGTTTCCGTGGCTGTTTCCGTGGCGCTCACTTCGCTTGTTTCTCTCCCCACGACACAATCGCTATATCGCGCCGAACATCATTCGTCGTTGGCGCCGGAATTCCAGGCGTTGCAACCAATGCTGCCGCATCATGCGCAGAGGTCACGACTGCAATACTCCCCGCTGTCGAAGATCGAATCCGCGCGATCATTTCATCGCGCGTCACAAGCCTCGCATCATCTTGAGGCAAATCCAACTCGTTATCAAATTCGCTTGCATAACCAAAGATCAGCGTGTCGCGTCGACCAGTCACCCATGTGACGCAGTGACCCAACTGCGCTGTGGAATAAAGCAGCGAACATTCACGCAGAACCTTCTTGTTTGCTTCCAGCGCACGCATCGGAATCTGAGTCTGCAAAACATATCCATCAGGAAACAGAAAGGGAATCGCGGCAAGAAGTGCGACCGGCGCAGTCGCGGTACGCATCAACCAAGTGGTTGCGTCCGCCGCGCGCCAACTCCAGCGATCCAATTCAGCCCAAAGCAGAAGGACCAAGGCAATCACAATCCAGTGCAGAGTTGGACTTGTCGTCCAGATCACAGGTACGCCCAGCCATTCAGTTCCCGTAAAAATTGCGGCAATCGCGCCAAGTGCCAGCACACGCAATATCCAGCGACCGATGCGACGAACGATGATCGGTTCCATGATCAGTTGTTCGTGTGCGGTGACCAAACCAAGCGTCACCAACACAGCAATTGGCACAAAGAGTGGCGCAATATACGAAGGAACCTTGCCTGCGCTTGTTGAAAGCAAAATCAGAGGCGCAATGATCCACGCGATGGCGAAGCGCGCGCCACTGCGCATGTTGGCTCCCTTCGCCAGAGACAACCCACGAATCGCGCGCGACCATGTCAACGTCCACATCACCCCACCAACTGGCAGCAACACGATCAAGAACCACCAAGGCTCGCCGTGTTGGTTTGAATCTGGATTCGCAAATCGTCGGAAGTGTTCGACGACAATAAAATATTCCCAGAAGCCAGGTTCAGATCGGTGCAGCAATACTGCGATTGGCGCGATAATCACCGATGCAGCGGCAAGCGCAATCCACGGCAAACGCAGAATATCCAACCAACGGCGTTCCCAAGCAAGAAATGCCACCGCTGCAACGGCGGGAATTGCAAATCCAAGAAGTCCCTTCGTCAAAAATGCGAATCCCGATGCTGCGCCAGCAAGTGCAAGCCAACCAATTCGCGCGCGCCCAATCGTTGTGCAGGCGGCATAAAAAGAAATCATGCAAAGTGCGATCCACGCGCTGAACATCGAATCAAGATTCGCCACCGAACCCATAATCAATGGCCCAATCGTCGTCAATTGAACGATGAACGCGAGTGGCCCCAGCGCGCGGCGGCCCGTGATGCGCACCGCGATCAACCATGCGGCGAGCGCGGAAAGTCCCGCAGCGATTGCACTGGGCAGCCGAATTGCGAATGCGTTTTCGCCGAAGAGTTGAATGCTTGCGGCGATCATCCAATATCCCATGGGCGGTTTTTCGTAATAATGAAATCCCGCCATACGCAGCGCAAACCATTCCCCGCTCTCGACCATTTCTGCTGCGATGATTCCATAACGAGGCTCGTCGGGTTGGATGATTGGTCGTACGCCAAGCACAAGGACGCTGACGATCAGATAGACCACGACAGACCAGATCGCTTGGCGTTTCAGTGACATCGGGTATTGATCCTAACGGCGAAGTGAATCGCTCACGCACAACCATCCATCGCGGCCTGCGACTCGTCCTTTGCTGATTGTCGCGGGTGCGGCGGCGGGTTGTCGGTCGAGCCAATCACAGAGTGGTTCAAACGTATGCCCCTTGGCAATCGCTTGGTCGAGAAAACGCTCGAAGAGTTGCGACTTCGATCCACCTTCGCTCTCGGCGTGAATCGTCAACACGTGCGGTTGACCATCATCGATCCGCCGCAGCAGTTCCTGATTCCACGCTTCATCTGCGCCACTGCCGCGACCAACGCCTTCGTCATATGTTGGCAAGTCAACTGGAACTTGAGGCTGATTGATCGGTACGCCTGCGATGCGTGGCAAAAATGGCGCGGCAACTCCGCGACAATCACTGCGATATCGAAATGACTTTGATGATGGCAGTGACAAGACTCGATCGGTGCAACGCCAACCCGGACACGCCGCAGTTGTTGGCGTTCGTCCGATGATCGTTGCAAGCGCGTCAGTCGCGCGCGCGATCTGCGCGTCAAGTTCTGCATCGCCGAGCGAATCGATTCCCATTTGCCAAAGGTGATGATCCCACGCATGCACTCCCATTTCATGCCCTTCACGATCGGGCATTCGCAGCGTGTCCGCAAGTCGCTCACTGATGATCGGCCCAGGCCAAATCGTTCCGCGCAAAATGATGTCCCATCCATACAAATTTGGCGCACCCGATCGAAGCATCTTGATCGCAAAACTCGGCCGCAGCAAACGCAGAATATGACGGCCCATGTTGTCGGGACCAAGCGTGACATACCACGTCGCACGAATGCCGCGCCGCTTCAGAATGCCAAGCAATCGTGGCACTCCATCGCGCGTGCCGCGAAATGTGTCCACATCAATACGCAGTCCAATGCTCACTGGCGCAAGCATCAAGCGCGAACAGTCTTGGCAGCCTTCATGGGTCGCGTCGAAGCGACTGCGGAAGGTGGCGTCAAACCATTTTCGCGTGCGTGTTGTTGCAAGAACCAATCAAGCGTTCGTTCAACGCTTGTCGCAGTGGCGATCTTGGGCGTCCAACCGATGATCGTCTGCGCATTGCGAATGCTCGGACGACGATGTTGGACATCTTCATAACCCGCGCCGTAATATGAGGAACTTTCGATCTGTTGAAAGCCCGCGAATGGTGGATAGCAAGAACGAAGCGGATGGCGCTCGAACGATTCCACAAGCGACTCTGCGAGTTCTTTGATGCTTGCTTCGTTGTCTGGGTTTCCGATATTGAAGATGCGACCATCGCAGACCGCATTCTTGTTTTCGATGATTCGGAAAAGTCCTTCGATTCCTTCGTCAACATCGGTGAAGCAACGACGCTGCGTCCCGCCATCGACCAAAAGAATCGGCGTGCCTTCGACCAAATTCAATATCAGTTGCGTGATCGCACGCGAACTTCCGATGCGCGCGGAGTCAAGCGAGTCCAAACGCGGGCCGATCCAATTGAATGGTCTGAAGAGGCTGAACCGAAGACCGCGCTGCATTCCATATGCCCAAATGACGCGGTCCAGCAGTTGCTTGCTGGCGGAATAGATCCATCGTTGTCGGTGGATTGGGCCGGTGACCAACGGGCTTGTCTCTTCGTCGAAGAGTTCGTCCGTGCACATTCCATAGACCTCGGAAGTGCTTGGGAAGACCAGTCGCTTTCCATATCGAACGCAATCACGAATGACACGGAGATTTTCTTCGAAGTCCAATTCGAAGACGCGCAGTGGATTGCGAACATATTCAATCGGAGTGGCGATGGCAACAAGTGGCAGAATCACATCGCACTTGCGAACGTGATATTCGACCCAGTCGCGATTGATCGAAATATCCCCTTCGACAAAGTGGAATCGCGGATGCTGCATCAGGTCGCCGAGGTTCTCAGAATTGAGATCCATTCCATACACATCAAAGCCTTCGTCTTTCAAAATTCGCTCTGAAAGTTGACTGCCGATAAAACCATTCACGCCAAGAATGAGCACTGAAGTCCGCTTGCGCTTGCTTGCAGTTGCGCGAACGCCCAAGCGCATGCGTGGAAGGAGATTCATGTCTTGCGCCAACTGCATGCCAGAACTCCACACGCCGTCGGGTCCCTGCCCTTCCTGAATTTCAAGCGCGCCTTGGCCACTTGCAATAACCAGCGGTGATGACGAAAGAATTTCGCCAGGCTGTCCACTTCCTTCGACAACACGCGATCGCCACACCATAATCTTGCGTGTTCCTGCGAATGTGAATGCGCCAGGCCAAGGATGTGTGACGGCTCTCACAAGATTGCGCAGTTCTTTCGCTGGCTTTGACCAATTCAATTGACCATCAGCCGGCGTTCGCTTGCCCATCACCGTTGCCTTCGTTTCATCTTGCGGGGTTCGTGGAGCTTTTCCAGACTTGATCAGCGGAATCACTTCCGCCAATATCGCCGCGGATTCCTTTGCCATTCGCGCAGTCAACGAACGCGCGTCATCATCCGCGCCGATGGCGACCTTGCGCTGAGCGATGATGTCGCCAGCATCGGACTTGTCCACCATGTGATGAACCGTGACTCCTGTTTCACTTTCGCCATTGACCAAGACCCAGTTGATCGGAGCGCGTCCGCGATACTTTGGCAGAAGCGCCGAATGCAGATTGATACAGCCTGCGGGAAAGAGCGCGCGAATCTTGGCACCCACCATATTGCGATAGTGAAATGACATCAACAATTCAGGCTTCATCGCACGAATGCGTTCGAGCCAAATCGGATGATCGATCTTGTCTGGTGCGTGAACCGGAATTCCATGTTCCGCGGCGATGCGCGCAACATTGGCATACCAGCCTCCTTCGGCGGGATCATCACGATGGGTGAAGACAGCGACAACATTCAAACCGCTGCGGATCGACTCCTGCAAAGATGCTGCGCCAATTTCGTGGTAAGCAAGAACAACAGTTCGCATTGAAAACTCCTTTATGTCAACTCTCGCGCGCAACTCGCGCCATTGCAATTTTGGTCGAATGATATTCGCCAAGCGTTTCGCCAATAACCCGATCAACGATATATCTCGGACGCTCGCGCACATCGGCATGAATTCGCCCGATGTATTCACCCATCAATCCCAGCGCGATAAATTGTGCGCCGATGAAGAAGAAGGCAACAGCGAAAAGTGTGAAGACTCCATTTTCTGCCCATTGGGTTCCATAGACCAAACGCAAGACCAAGAGCAGTGCGCCGAATCCGATGGAAAGCACGGAGATTCCTGCGCCGATCCATGAGAGAATTCGAAGCGGCGCAGTTGTCATGCATGTCAAGAGATCGAACTGCAAATTGATCAGGTTCAAGACCGAATATTTACTTGTGCCACGCGCGCGCTCCGCATGACCAACAGGAATCTCAGTGACGCGTTTGGCGAAGAGATTCGCAAGGACAGGAATGAACGTGTGCCGTTCGCGGCAACTCAACATCGCATCAACGACGCGGCGGCGATAGGCGCGAAGCATACATCCATAGTCGCGCAATTTCACGCCGGTTGATTTTCGCACCATCATATTGATGATGCCACTGAATACTTTTCGAAAGAGCGCGTCTTGGCGATCTTGTCGAATCGAACCAACAACATCGAAGCCTTCGTCAATCTTCGCAACTAGATTTCCGATTTCTTCTGGAGGATTCTGCAAGTCTGCATCGAGGGTGATCAAGATGTCGCCCTGCGCCGCGCCGAAGCCACAGAGGATCGCGTTGTGCTGACCATAATTTCGATTCAGCAAGAGCGCTTTGATTTCACCAGGATTATCTCGCGCAGCTTCCGCAAGCATTTCAGATGAACCGTCACGACTTCCATCATCGACCAGAATGAGTTCCCACGAACGACCCGCACGACCAAGCGCGCGACAGGCTTTCAAGGTTCGCTCGAGCAATTCAGGAATGTTGTCCTTCTCGTTGTAGACCGGAATCACGACTGTGACTGATGTTTTCTCCGCGCTCATCGAATGCCTCCACTGACGGTCGCGCGCGCGCCTGCGAGTGTCTCTTTGATTGCGTCAATCACATCATTCGCATCTTTGTCGGTCATATCTGGGAAACATGGAATTGTGCAAATACGAGCGGAATTCCACTCGGTATTAGGAAGTTTCCCCATCCATTCTGGCCGATTTTCGCGATACCACTTTTGACCATGCGACGCCAAGAAGTGAATCCCTGTGCCGATATTGCGCGCCTTGAGTCCTTCCATAAAAACATTGCGATCCATACCGCAAATTTTTTCGTCGACGCGCACAACAAAGAGGTGACGCGCGTGTCGATGCGACCATGTTGGATCTGTCATCGGCAAGATGCCATCAACTTCAGCGAGACGACTTCGATAGAGTTGTGTGATTGCTTCGCGTCGTTCGATGAACGAATCCAACCGTGGCATCTGACGAACTGCAAGCACCGCGTTCATATCCGCCATGTTCTGTTTATAGCCCGGCTCTTGCACTTCAGCTTGCGGCGAACGACCTTGTTGACGGCGATCGTTCGCATCGACGGCCAAACCGTGAAAGCGAAGACGCCGCACTCGATTGGCGAGTTCTGTGTCATTTGTCGTCAGCACGCCACCTTCACCAGATGTGATGTTCTTGATTGGATGCAGGGAAAAAATCGCGGGATCGCCGCCGCCAATTTCGCGGCCCTTGTATTGAGTTCCAATTGCGTGCGCGGCATCTTCCAAGATTGGCACGCCACGCTTTGCGCAGAGTGCGCGAATCGCATCTATATCCACTGGAGCGCCGGCGTAATGCACGGGTATGACCAATCGCGTTCGAGGTGTGATTGCGGCTTCGATCGCATCCGCGGATGCGAGCAAAGTATTGCGGTCGACATCGACGAAAATATTTCGCGCGCCGCGCATTTCGATCATGTTTGGAGTCGAGACCCAAGTCATGGATGGGCCGATGACTTCATCGCCTGGTCCGATTCCCATCGCTTGCAGGGTGAGGTGCATCAGAGCTGTGCCGGATGTTGCGGCAATGGCTTCTTTGGCGCCGGTGCGCTCGGCGATCATTTGTTCAAGTTCGGTGACGCGCGGGCCGGTTGTGATCCATCCGCTGCGCAGGACATCGCCAATTGCGGCGATGTCTTCTTCTGAAATTGAGGGGCGGCAAAATGGCAGAAAGGTGGATCGCATCAGATGGACACTATAGACGGAAATGGCTGAAATTCTAAACGCGGGCGAGTCGGAGCGGGCGAGCCGGAGCGGGCGAGTCACGAGTTCGACGGGCGCACTCGGTGCGCACGGCGAACGCGGGCGAGCCGGAGCGGGCGGCGCAAGCTTGCTTGCAGCCGAACGCGATCGGCGAGAACGCAGGCGAGCGGCTGCGAGCGAGAACGCGATCGGCGAGAACGCAGGCGAGAACGCGGGATTTGATGACTCAGCGCGCAGCGCTGAGGCACCATAGCACGCGCGGGCGAGCCGCTGCGGGCGAGTCACGAGTTCGACGGGCGCACTCGGTGCGCACCGGAGAACGAGTGGCGAGAACGCAGGCGAGAACGCAACACGTCGGCGAAGCCGACGTGAGTAGACCGACCCCGTAGCGCCGAATCGGAAGGCGCTCGGGCCTTCCGATTCGAAGCGAGGAGTCGGGCTAGCGGGATTTGAACCCACGACCTTTTGACCCCCAGTCAAACGCTCTAGCCAAGCTGAGCTATAGCCCGTTAAATCAAAGGATTCACTACATCTGTCGTGCGCGACGAACTTATTTCGCTCGACGCGCACGACACGCGAATCACCTGAACGGACAGGGGGAGATTCGAACTCCCGATACGGTTGCCCGTATACAGCATTTCCAATGCTGCTCCTTCAACCGCTCGGACACCTGTCCAGGGACGGCTAGTCTAGCGTGATGAGCATTCCCGACAACAC
>SXGQ01693767.1_pt1 | contig 12603 bp, 6 predicted proteins | sample 3178371 | NCBI WGS metagenome assembly SXGQ01 (sample SAMN11356859, study PRJNA531348) | freshwater metagenome | isolation source: freshwater sample F1-20 | place: China: Fuxian Lake, Yuxi | collected 2017-12-25
CTGCGCCCGCCGCGACCCAGGCGCCGGCCGCGACGCCCCCGCGGGCCGCCGACGGCAAGGGCCGCCCCCAGACCCAGACCGACGCCAGTGCCGCGGCCCCCGCCGGCGTCAAGACCTTCGTTCTGGACACCAACGTCCTGCTCCACAACCCCAAGGCGATCTTTGTCTTCAAGGACAACGACGTCGTCATCCCTTTCACCGTCATCGAAGAGCTGGACCACTTCAAGACCACCAACAGCGGCATCGGTCGCAACGCCCGCGAGTGCATCCGCTACCTCGACGCCCTCCGCGAGCAGGGGACGCTGACCGAGGGTGTGAGCCTGGGCAACGGCGAGCCGGCCCTTGAGGCGGCGCTCCCCGCGCGCCCCACCGGCACGCTCCGCATCGACATCGCCCCCCATGAGCGTCCCGACGCTCTGGCCGCCGACAAGCCCGACAACCGCATCATCGCCGTGGCCTGGAGCCTCAAGCAGCGCGGCGAGCCGGTCGTCTTTGTCACCAAGGACATGAACGCTCGGATCAAGTCCGACGCGCTGGGCATCCGCACCGAAGACTTTGAGAACCAGAAGGTCGACGTCGATCGCCTGTATTCCGGGTACATCACCGTCCGCGTTGAGGGCGAAGTGCTCGACGAGCTGTACGCCGAGCGGATGCTTCCCGTCGAGCGGCTGGACGACGCCCTGACCTTCGCCGACGAGGAGGGCCTGGTCTCGCGCCACGAGCTGGTGCCCAACCAGTTCGCGCTGATGATCGACAAGTCCGACGAGAGCCACACCGGCCTGGCCCGTCGACTCGCCGACACCGCCCACGTCATCCCCGTCACCACGCCGCGGAAGCCGGTCTTCGGGATCATGGCCCGTAACGTCCAGCAGTCGATGGCGCTGGACCTCTTGCTCAACGACGAGGTCCGCCTGGTCACGCTGATCGGCGCTGCCGGCACCGGCAAGACTCTGCTCGCCGTCGCCGCGGGCATGGCCAAGGTGTTCAACGATGAACGCTACGAGAAGCTGCTCGTGGCCCGCCCCATCATGCCGCTGGGTCGCGACATCGGCTACCTCCCCGGCGACAAGGACGAGAAGCTCACCGCCTGGATGCAGCCGATCTTCGACAACCTCGCCTACCTGCTCTCGACCCGCGGCAGCCACATGCAGCACGCCGAGAGCCACACCGCCGAGCAGCGCATCCAGAAGCTCGTCGCCGACGGGCGCCTGGTCCTTGAGCCGCTCACCTACATCCGCGGCCGGTCAATCCCGCACCAGTTCATGATCGTGGACGAGGCTCAGAACCTCACCCCCCACGAGATCAAGACCATCATCAGCCGCGTCGGCGACGGCACCAAGATCGTCCTCACGGGCGACATCGAGCAGATCGACAACCCCTACCTCGACTCCTCGAGCAACGGCCTGTCCTACGCCGTGGAGAAGATGAAGGGGCTGGGTGTCGTCGGCCACATCACGCTGGCCAAGAGCGAGCGCAGCCAACTGGCCAGCCTGGCGACCGAGCGGCTGTAGCACGACCAGGCAGCCAGCAACGCGCGGGCCACGGCCAAAGCGGGCTGACGGTGGCCCTGCGCGGGACCGGCCGCCAACTTACTGGTTTCATGCATCCCAATCTTGGGTGTCAGCGTATCGTTGCCCAGCCTCACCACTGCCCATGGCAGCCGATGGTTTGTTTGGCTGTTGTTATGAAGCTGGATTTTTTGCCAGCCATTTGCTCCCACATCCCGGAGATCACGCATGGCCCCGTGCACACGTCACGTCGTGCTTGTCGCTGTACTCGCCGCTTTCGCGCCGCCAGTACTCGCCCAGCCGCTCCCCCTGCCGCCAACCTCCGATCCAGTCTCGTTCGTCGATCACTTGTACGTTGACGAACTCGAGCATGAAGGCCCCACGGGCGGGCCCGTCATCGCCGTGGGCGACATCGACGGCGACGACCTGGACGACATCGTCGTTGTCACGCCCTCCCTGCTGCGCCTGATCCGGCAGACCGCGCCGGGTGTCTTTGCCCCCGACGAACCCGTCGCGTTCCCCGGCGGCGAGCGTACACGGGCGGTGGCGCTGACCGACCTCGACGATGACGGCGACCTCGACCTCGTCTACGCCTCCTACTCGGGTCCGACGCTGGTGTTCCTGAATGACGGCTCGGGCGCGTTCACCCAGGTCACGCCTCCAGTCGAGCTCCCGGCCCCGGTCGCGGTCGTCGATCTCGACGGCGATGGGCGCGACGATTTCGTGGCAGCCACATTCAACGGCGACTACCGGATCGCCTTTCGCGAAGGCCCGTTGCAGTTCACGATCCAGAGCAGCGGGGGGCCCGTGTCGATCGAACCGGTGGCCGTGGGACTGATCAACGGCGACAGCCGCATGGACTTCGCGTGCGGGCCGTACTATTGGGTTCAGGCGTTCCCGCGGCAGTTCGTCAGACGCGAGCTGCCGAACGCGAGGATCACCGCGATCGTCGACCTGGATGGCGATGGCGACGGGGACCTTGTCAGCACAGAGTTCAGCTTCAATCAGTCCGCGTCGCGCTGGACCGTCTATCGCAACGACTTCCTCGAGTTCACTCCGATGGCAACGGAGAGCTGGCCGACACCGGCGGGATCGCGCGCTGTGCCAGCCGATGTGGACAACGACGGCCTGACCGACCTGCTTCTGGTCTACGATTTGAAACACTGGTGGCCGAACAGTCCGTCAATCATCAGCTTCGCCTCCTACACGCCCGGGACGGTCGTGGTCATGCGGAGCACGGGCGACGGCGCTTTCGCCGAGTATCAGAACTTCTCAACCGGCGGAGCGCTGACCAATGACCTCGCCCTCGGGAGGTTCACGGCCGGGAGTCGGGGCATCGACGTCGTGACGGTCAACCAGGGCTACCGAGTGATGAACTTGAACCCGAAGGGCATCTTTGACATCGGGCGCACGATCGCTATCGCCGAACTCGATTCCTCGGGGCTCTACCGCTCACCCGACCGCGCGGTGTCGGAGCTGATCAGCAACGGGCCGCAGTCCGTTATCTTCGCGGATATCAGCGGCGACGACGTCCCGGATCAGGTCGTCTATACCCAGGCCGGCACCCGGCTGAACGTCAGGCTCGGGATCGAGGGCGGCCGCTTCCGCGCGCTGCCCGTGGAATCAGCAAGCACCCGCACGTCCGGGATCGGCTACGACGACTTCGTCGGCGATGGGGTCCTCCGGGTGCTCGCCAGGTGGACGCCATCGGAATCTTACACTGTGGGGATCATCGCGGGTAATCCCATGGGCTGGGTCGTTCCAGGCATCCGGGCGGTGCTGCAGTACATCGACTACGCGCCGGGCACCCCAAGAGCTGATTTCAACGGCGATGGCGGCTTCGACCTTGTTTCCTTCCCGTACCCCAGCGGTCTGCCGAGCACCACCACGGTCACGACGAGTGTCCGCACGGCCATCGACGCGTTCGAGCCGTACCAGGAGTTGATCGTCTCGGGCCGCGTCGACGCGGCCTTCCCGATCGAGTTCACCGGCGATGCCATGAGCGATCTCCTGCTGGTCAAGCTTGATCGCAACGCGGAAGGCGCCGCCCCGCCGTTGCGCGTGCCGGCGGTCCTTGAACTCTGGGCCAACACCGGCACAGGCTTCGAGCCCGCCGGGAACGTCGCCGTCTTCTCCGAGCCGGATGTGCCGTTCGTCGTCGCCCATGTCGGCGATCTGAACAACGACGGCACGACCGACATCGTCGCGCTCGTCAACGACTTCATCCCGTATCACCTGCCGTCCACGATCCACATCTACCTGCAGCAGCAGGGAGTTTTCGTGGCACAGCCCCCGATCCAGTTCCCCGACTTGACCATGATCAGGCTGGCCCTGGCGGACATCAACAAGGATGGATTCCTCGATATCGGCGCCATCGTCGCAGACTCAGGCCCGGAGCCCTACGAATCCAGGATACACCGTCGCCCGCTGTTCCTCTTCAACAACGGCGCAGGGGAGTTCACCACCGCCCAGCACGGGCCCTACAGCCCGGGCGTCATGCTCAATCTCGGGTTCACCGATGTCGACGGCGATGGCTTCGTGGATCTCAACACCGTCAACGCCTACATCCCTACCGTCCAGCTCAACCGCAACCTCACCCCCGCCCCGCCGCCGATCCCCGGCGACGCGAACGGCCACGGTCTGGTCAACGGCGCCGATCTGTCTGTGCTGCTGTCCATGTTCGGACAGAAGACAACCCCCGGCAACGGCGCGGACTTCAACAACGATGGCGTTGTCAACGGTGCCGATCTGTCCATCCTGCTCGCGAACTTCAGTTAACCCCAAGGCGGGCCTGGTCACCGCCCCTCGCCTCATCGCCTCCGGCGTGCCGCGGCCAGGCCGCCGAGGCCGAGCAGCACCACGGTGCCCGGTGCGGGGACGTCGTTCTCCGGGATTGGCGGAGGACTGTCCGGGGGCGGCGGCGGGGGAGTCGGAGTTGGAGTCGGAGGGTTGTTCGGCGGCTGGGGCGGGGGCGAGGGCGGCGCGGGTGGGGTCGGCGGCGGGCTCGGGGGAGTCTCGGGGCCCGGGGGTTCGTCCGTGGGGGGCGGGGGCTCAGGCGTTGGATCGGTCGGGTCGGGCGGCTCCTCCGGCGGGGGCGCAGGAGGCGGCAGATTGCCGCCGCGGCGTCCACCGCCGCCGCCACCACCTCCGCCCCCCCCACCTCCGCCGCCACCACCCGCACCGCCGCCGGCAACGGTGGTTCCATCGCTCGCCATCGCGGCGGACTTGCCGCCGACGAGCGTGCTGAAGCCGCCGCCGCCGAAGCTGCCCAGGGTGTGGTCCGGCGCGGCGTCGACGAAGACGTTGTCGATGCCCCAGGTCTCGCCGCCGGGCATGCCCGCGGCCTTGGAGATGAAGCGGACCTCGACGATGCGGTACTGCGGCACGAAGGGGACCATGATGGCTTCGTAGCGCGACTCATCAAACCCGCGACGGCCGCGGTTGGCCTCGATATTCACATCGCGGAGATCCGCGAAGAACTCGTCGAGCAGCGGCACGCCGTCGATCTCGACGATGAAGCGGTCCGAGGCGTCGCGGTTGCCCAGTCGCCCGCCGATGAACAGCAGGTCCAGCGACAGTTCGTAGGGTTGCCCGGGGTTCACCTGCAGGTTGAGCGTCAGCGTGGTGTTGCGGTAGGGACCGGCGAAGCGTGAGTAGGGGTCCATCACTGAGAGGCGGCCGAGCCCCCACTCGGGGCCGACATCCTCCACCTGCGCATCCTGGTACTCAAAGTCCTGGAAGTAGCGGACCGTGGCCGCGAAGGGCTTCTCGCCGCGGAAGTTCACCGGGTGACCCAGGTCGTCGGTGAGTTCGCTGGTGGCGGCGGTGCCGGCGCTGGCCCGCTGCGATCGCGCTTCGGCCAGGGCGGCGTCGGATTGCTCGGTCTGCCGGCGCAGCTCGATGGCGCCGCGCGCCTGCTTCAGCACGAGCTGGGCATCCTCGGTCAGTTCGGTCTGCGGCGGCAGCGGCAGGCCGCTGAGGGGCCGGAACGCCGAGAGCGAGAAGTCGTAGACCGCCTGCTCGCGATCGTCGACGGATGTCGGGCGCGTCACGGTGCTGTCGACGGGTGTCGAAGCGGCGGCTGAGCGATGGCCCAGGCCGGACATCATCAGGTGGGACGAGCCGGCGACCAGCGCCAGCATCAGCCCCGCGGTGATGCGGCTCGAACAGCGCGATGGTTCAGAAGTACGAGTCACGTCTCCCCCCTGACTTACCGCCCGCGGCACGGCGGGCACGGTCACTCAGACCGGTCCGGATCGTTGCCCTTGTGCGCGGCAACTATGAAAGCTGCCTTCAGCATGCCTCTGAGGCAACGACGAGCGATCGCTGCGGATCAGACAGGGGGTGGGGCTGTGCCGCCGGCGCGGATCGTGCGGCCCGCGTCCGGAAATGGCCCGGCGCATCGCTCGGCGGGGACGCGGCGTGCCAGCCAGATTGGCACCCGATAATCTGGTGGCGCCCGGGTTTGGCGGCGTTGGTAGGCCGCCGCGGCCGTCAGAGCGGCCCCGGGATGGGCACGGCGTGTGCTTGGTTGGTGGTACGACGCATCGCGCGCGGACCCGGGCGACGGGCCGGCGCTTCCGGGAGGCCTGTGTCATGCACGTGATCGGCAACCACATCAAGACGGCGGTGCTGCTGGGCGCTCTGATGGGTCTGTTCCTCTGGGCCGGGTACGCCATCGGCGGGACGCAGGCCATGGTTCCGGCGCTGATCCTCGGCGGACTGATGAACCTCGGCGCGTGGTTCTTCTCCGACAAGATCGCGATCAAGGCGATGCAGGGGCGTGAGGTCACCGCGCAGAACGCCCCCGAGCTGTACGGCATTGTGGACGAGCTGCGTCGGCGGGGGGGCCTGCCGATGCCCAAGGTTTACATCTGCCCGCACGATGCGCCCAATGCCTTCGCGACGGGGCGCAACCCGCGCCACGCCGCCGTGGCCGTCACGCAGGGCATCATGCGTCTGCTCGATCGCGAGGAGCTCGAAGGCGTCATTGCTCATGAGCTGGCCCACATCAAGAACCGGGACACGCTGATCAGTTGCATCGCCGCCACGGTTGCCGGTGTGCTCGCGATGGTGGCGCAGTGGTTCTTCCTCTTCGGCGGCGGCCGGCGCGAGGGGAGTCACCCGCTGCTGGGGTTCCTCACCGTCATCGTGGCCGCCTTTGGCGCAGCGCTCATCAAGGCCGCCATCAGCCGCTCGCGTGAGTTCATCGCCGACGCCGACGGCGCCGCGATCGCCGGCACCCCCAACGGGCTGGCCGGGGCTCTGGCCAAGCTCGACGCCATGAGCCGGCGCATCCCCCTTGAGCAGCCCAACCCCGCGCAGAACAACCTGTTCATCGTGGAGCCCCTCGCGGGCGGGCGTACGCTCATGAATCTCTTCGCCACCCACCCGCCCACCGAGCAGCGCATCGCCGCCCTCCGGCGTCTGGAACGCTGAGTCGCCGGCGTCCCCCGCGACATGGCCCCGTGCCACGGAGTTGGTCGGCTTTGGGACCAACTCAGTGCTCCCCCCTCGATCATCCCCCATATCCTGTCCGCATGAGCGACACCGACGCCGCCCCCCGAGCGCTGATGCGCGGTGTTCACCCGGCGCTGCTCGTCGTCGCGCCTGTGGTCCTCGCCGCCGGGCTTGCCCTGGCGGGCTCGGGTGATGTCGTGGCCGCCTGGGCCACGCTGCTTCAGCGGCTGATCACGTCCGGCGGCGTCGCCGCGATCTGGCTGATCGGCGCAATCGGTCTGGGTGCACTCGCTCGCCCGCTCTGGTCGCACCTCACCGATCACGTCGAGCGAGCCGCCGTCCAGGCGGCCGTCGGTGTCGCGATCGCCCTGTGGCTCGCCGCCACCATCGGACGCGTCGCGCTGCACCCTGTCGCCGCGTGGTTGCCCGTCGGCATCGGCGCAGCGCTGCTGGCGATGCAGCTCGCCCCGCGCGTGCGCGAGGTGAAGGTCCGCCCGCTGGCGTGGCACGCGATGCTGCTCGTGCCCGGCGCGGCCGTCATGCTCATCGCCGCGTGTCTTCCCCCCGGCTCGATCTGGCACAGCGAGGCCCACGGCTACGACGTGCTCAGCTACCACCTCCAGCTGCCCAGCGAGTGGCTCATCGCCGGACGCATCACACCCGTCGAGCACAACGTCTACTCGTTCCTCCCCTCGGGCATGGAGGCCGCGTACGCCCAACTTGGCGCGATGGCTCCGTCCGCCGGCCCAACCATCGGCACTGGCACCGGCACGGCGATCTATGCCGCACAGTTCCTCCACGTCGGCCTCGCCTTCGTCGCCGCGTTCGCCGTTGGGGTGATCGTTCGACGGTTCAACGGCTGCGCGGCCGCCTGGATCGCCGCTGCGACGATCATCAGCATCCCCTGGATCGTCGTCACCGCGTCGCTCGCCTACAACGAGATGGCGGTCCTCGTTGGGCTCGCCGGCGCGCTGCTCGCCGTGGTCACCGCCAAGTCGCCCCGCGCGGCCGGAGTCCTGGTCGGCCTGCTCATCGGTGCCGCCGTGCTCGCCAAGCCCACCGCCATGTTCACCGCGATGCCCGTCGCCGCCGTTGCGCTGCTGACCATCTTCCCGCGCCGAGCGCAGCTTGTGGCGTTCGCCTGCGCGGCGATGACGGGCCTTGTGATGCTCGCTCCCTGGCTCATCCACAACACCGTGGTCGCCGGCAACCCGTTCTTCCCGTGGTTCACCGGCCTCTTTGGCCAAGCCCACTGGAGCCCCGAACAGGTCCAGCGCTGGGCCGACGGCCACAGCCTCAGCATGGGCCCAGTCGCCCGCTTGCTGCGACTCTTCTCCGCGACCCACGGCTTTGCACACCCCCAGTGGTTCTACATGGCCCCGATGTTTGTCGCCGGTGCGGCCGTGGCGTTCAGACGTGCCGAAACCCGCCGATGGTCCATGGTGCTGCTGATCGGGATGGGGCTGCAGGTCATCGCATGGCTCGCCGTCGGCCACCTCCAGTCTCGATTTCTGATCCCTGTCGTTGTCCCGGGCGCGATCCTGATCGGCTTGGCGTGCGGGCCGGGCGTGCGGAAGCGGGCCGCGGCGCTCTTCACGCTCGTGATCACCGTCGCCAGCCTCACCAGCGTCAGCCTGTTCCTTCGCGAACGCAACGGCCGCCCGTGCACCGCCCTGGTCCCCGGCGCTGAGGGCATGAACGGCCGCTGGCATGTCCGCGCCTGGGCCGAGTCCGGCGGCATGGGCCTGACCGGGTTGATCGGCAGCGATGCCGAGATCAATCTGCGATTCGCCGACCAGCCCATTCGCATCTATCTCCTCGGTGATGCGACACCCCTCTACCTCAGGCCCGACATCGTCTACCACACCACGTGGGATCGCTCGCCACTTGGCGAGATCATCAGCGCCTCGCCCGATGATCAAGAGCGCTGGCTGCGCGAGCTCGGCGCCGATGGCATCACCCATGTCCTCATCAACCGCGCTGAACTTGCCCGCCTCCGCGCCAGCGGCTGGCTGGACCCATCGCTTACCGAAGGCGCCGTCGCCCGGCTGGAAGCCGCGCTGGGGCCGCCCTTGGTCCGCTGGCCCCAGCGCGACCAGGCGCTGCACGCTCTCGGGACCACCCCCCCTTTGAACCGATAGCATCGGTGCCATGACGGCGCCCTCCGACGAGCCCCGACCCACGGACCCCCAGGCCGACCCCGGGCTTCATATCACCCACGCGCCGCTCCCGGAGCCCCTCGACGAGCGCCGACGCTGGTCGCCAGGACGCATCGCGCTCCAGATCCTGGGCATGGTCATCGGGCTGGCGCTGCTGGGCTGGGCCGTCTCGCTGGCCATGTCCGACGAGAACGCCGCCGCACTCAAGCACATCCGCAATGCGTCGCCCGGCCCCGTCGCGCTGCTCGCTCTGCTCAGCGCCACCGGCATCATCCTCAACGGCCTGATGTTCTGGATCGTTCTGCGCCCGCTGCACCGTCTGAGTGCGCTCGACACCGCGCTCACCAATGCCATCGCCGTCTGCCTCGCTGTGCTGCCCTTCAAGCTGGGGCTGCTCGTCCGCGTCACCATCCACCACCGGCGCGACGGCGTCAGCCTCAAGGACATGGTCGCCTGGTTCGCCGCCATCAGCGCTCTGGCCCTGGCCGTGCTGGTGCCTCTCGCTGCCGCGGGGCTGTGGCGTGGCCGGCTGGACACCCTCTGGTGGCTCACCTCCGCCGGGGGCATCGTTGCGATCAGCGCGGCGGCCCTCGCCTGCGGCCGCCTGAGCGAGCACCACCGCTGGCTCGCGCGGCTTAGCCTGGGAAGCTGGCGCATCGTGCGCCACCCCGCGCCGATCGTCGCGCACGGCGCTTTCCGCATCGCCGATATCGGTGTGCTCAGCGTGCGATTCGTGGTGGCGGCCGCGATCGCCGGCCAGTCGCTGGGCTTCAGCGACGCCGTGCTCTTCGCGACGGTCTACTTCTTCCTAAGCGCGATCGTGCCGACGGGGAACCTGGGCTTCCGGGAGATGGGCGTTGCGCTTGTCGCCTCGCGCACCGGCCTCGACGCCCCGGCGATGGCGCTGATCGCGCTCATCGTCACCGCCGGCGAATGGGGGACGTCGCTGGTGCTCGGATCGATCGGCTGGCTCCGCCTCCGACCCGACCGGCTGCTCTGGGGCCGCCGCAAGAAGGTCAAGCCGATCAGTCCCTCTGAAGATCCAGCAGCGTGCTCTGGCTCTGCGTGACGGTCAGCGTCCCGAGCTTCCACACCGAGCCGACCTCCTGCCGCGTCGTGCGGCGGACCAGCGCCCCGGCCGCCGTGTCCCACAGCACGACCGTCTTGCCCTCGTGCTCGCCCAGTTCGACGGTCGCCACGGTCTCCGGGACGTTCTCCGCTCGCCGGATCTCCATGGACATCACGCCGTTGAGTGTCGCGGTCCCTTCGTTCAACGAATCAAACGACCAGTTGTGCGTGATGCCGATCGCGCCGACGGGCGGGATCGGGATGACCCGCTCGGTCTGCCACGCCGCCCCCTGGCGCCGCGCCGTCGTGTTCGCACCGTCCACCTGGAACAGGCGCGTCAGCACATCGCCCACGTTTTCGGCGCCGAAGATCCCCGCGACGCGGCTGTCGGGCACCGGGTTCTCGCCGCCCAGCGTGAACGACTGCTGCGCCGCCAGAGCCTCCATCATGCCATCGAGTCCCGCGACTTCCGTGACAGCGCCGCTCGCATCGACCGACAGCCGGATCTCGGCGTCCATCAGTGCCTTGCCGATCGCGCCCAGCCCCTCATCGTCCTCGGAGTTCTTCACATCGTCGTCGCCCGCGAGCTCCAGCGACCCGGCTGCCGGGCCGCCCACGAACCGCGCTGTCCGCGTCTGCGTCCGGGCGAAGAGCACCAGGTCCGTCACCCGGGCGTTCACCACGGCCGCGCCGTCCGCCGCCACCGAGTCAACCTTGAGCTGCACCCGCGCTGCCTGAGCGAACGACTCGCTGACCGCCGTGGCAACCGGGGCCGCCCCCTCTTCCTCTGCCGGACGGGTCTGCCGCTGATCGATCCGCATCCGCTGACCGACGCTGTAGTTCATCTCCGCACCGGGCTTGAGGCCCGCCTTGAACACCGTCCCGCCATCGGCCTGGGCGGCGGCCTGAGGGGCGAGGCTCGCCACCATCGCGGCGGCCAGCAGGACAAGGGACGGCATCACTCGGGTCAGCATCGTTGGGCTCCTCGGAACCGGCGGCGCTGCGTGCACCGCGGGGGTCAGAGTGTATCGGGCGGCACGCCGCGGGGTGAATCCGGCCCCGTCCGGTCCCCAGCGGGGTTCCGGGACGATGCCACAGATAGGATGACCCGATGCGCCTCGCGCTTATTCAGATGAATCCGACAGTCGGCGACATGCCCGGCAACGCCGCCATCGTCGCCGCCCGCGCCGCCCAGGCCGCCAAACAAGGGGCCGACCTCGTGGTGTTCCCCGAGCTCGCGCTCGCGGGCTACCCCCCGCGCGACCTCCTCCTGCACGAAGGTTTTCTCGACGCGGTCCGGCGCGAGGCCCTCGCCCTTGCCGCCCGCCCCGAACTGGCCCGCGCCGTCATCATGCTCGGCGCCCCGTGGAAGCCCCGCGCCGGCGACTCCTCCCCCGACTCGTGGGACGAGGCCGCCCGCATCACCAACAGCGTTCTGGTCCTTCGCAACGGCCGCATCGACGCCCGCTACGACAAGCGGCTGCTTCCCACGTACGACGTCTTCGATGAAGACCGCTACTTCCGACCCGGCGACCGCCCGCTCGTGGTTGATGTCGCGGGCCTCCGCGTCGGCGTCAGCGTCTGTGAGGATCTGTGGCGCGGTTTCGACGCCGGCGTCGCTTCTCGGTACGAAGGCCGCGCCGACCCTGTCGACGAACTGGTCGCACTGGGCACTCAGCTCATCGTCAACCCCTCGGCCAGTCCCTTTGTTGTCGGCAAGGGTCGACGCCAACGCGACATCCTGACCTCCCATGTTCTCCGCCACGGCGTCGCCGTCGCTGCCGTCAATCAGGTCGGCGGCAACGACGACCTCATCTTCGATGGCCACGCCGCCGCGTACATCCCCGTCGGAGCCGCATCGTCGCGCTCCGCGCGGCTGATCGCCGCCGGCCCCGGTTTCGACGACGGCATCGTGATCGTTGATCTGCCCGCCGACCCCGCCGCCTGGCTCACCCTCCCCGAGGTCCGCGACCCGCTGCTCACCAGCGACGACATGTCCCTCCTTTGGCGCGCCCTGGTGCTGGGCGTGCGCGACTACTGCCGCAAGACCGGATTCAGCCGCGCCCTCATCGGGGTGTCCGGCGGCATTGACTCGGCCGTGGTCGCCGCCATCGCCGCGGCGGCCCTCGGGCCGTCGAACGTCCTTGGCGTTGCGATGCCCAGCCGGTACTCCTCGCCCGGATCGGTGACCGATGCCAAGGCCCTCGCCGACGCCACCGGCATCGGCTTCATCGAGGTGCCCATCCGCGAGCCGCACCGCGTCTTCACGGACCTTCTTCAGCCCGCTTACCGCGCGATCGGCGCGCCCAACGCCGAGGTTCAGAACGACCTGACCGACGAGAACCTCCAGTCCCGCCTCCGCGGCCTGAGCCTCATGGCCATCTCCAACAAGACCGGCGCGATCCTGC
>SXGQ01255711.1_pt1 | contig 12602 bp, 9 predicted proteins | sample 3178371 | NCBI WGS metagenome assembly SXGQ01 (sample SAMN11356859, study PRJNA531348) | freshwater metagenome | isolation source: freshwater sample F1-20 | place: China: Fuxian Lake, Yuxi | collected 2017-12-25
CGTCGCCCTTGTCGTCACATCGCACGTTTTCTCCCTGCGCTCGTCGATTCATGAACAGACATCGGACATTGAAGTGCTCGTTGCCATTACTGACATCGCACCAGGCGACACACTGACGTCACTCAACACATCGACACGCTTCGTGCCCAAGCACCTCACACCGCGCGACGTGCTCGCATCACGTCGAAACGACAGCACCGCCGCATCTCTCATCGTGACTGGTCAGATGATCGGCGAACACCACATCGGAACAGCACCATCACTCACTCCGCATGGCTGGAAGACCGTCGCACTGCCGAGCGACCTGATACTTCCACTGGCCTCAGTCGGTGCAAAGGTCGACGTCGTCATCGACTCTCGCATCGTCGTGAACAATGCGGTGCTCGTGTCCGTCGCAAGCGAGACACGGTCATCGACGATCGCAGTGCCCGAGCAACACGCCCCGGCTGTGGCTGTCGCCGCACAACGCGGCCTCCTCACTCTGGTCGGGGCCTGACGAGTTCGCGGCGCAGGTGACGACGTCAGCGCAAAGTGACTAGCGCGAGTACAACGACACCGAATGCGATTCGATAGGTGACGAACACACCGAGACCGCGCATACTGACAAGTCGCACCAACACCCAGACGGCAAACCAACCTGACACTGCCGACGACACCACACCGACGACAATCGCGGTGGCAAAGCCATCTGGCAGTGTGCTTGTGTCGAGTGAGATGAGTTTGTAGGCGATTGCGCCTGCGATGACCGGCACACTCATCAGGAACGACATGCGCGCCGTCGCAGCGCGTGAGAAGCCGAGGAACCTGCCCGCTGTCATCGTGATTCCCGAGCGTGATGTTCCAGGGTTGAAGGCAAGCACTTGTGCCGCACCGACGAGCAGGGCGTCACGAAGGCTGAATTGCTCGATGTCACGCAGGCCATCTCTCCGGTCGGCAATTGCGAGAAGTAGACCAAAGGCGATCATCGACACAGCGATGATCAATGGTGTGCCGAGCGAGCCATCAATCCAACTCTCAAGGAGCGCACCAATCCCAGCGGCGGGGACAGACGATGCAAGGAGCAGCCATGCGAGCCTCCCGTCAGGCGAACGTTGGTCAGAACGGAAGAGCTGACGCACGCCGGCACGCACTAGCCGGCTGAGATCGCGGCGGTAATACGCGACGACTGCCACGAGCGTGCCGCTGTGCAGAGCCACGTCAAAAGATTTCGCGGTGCCAGGGTCTTCGAAGTGATCCCAGCCGAACAGCCAGGGAACGATGATGAGGTGACCACTCGAGGAGACTGGGAGAAATTCCGTGAGACCTTGGACTATTCCCAGAATCACTGCGTGAAACCAGGGCACCGATCAGGCTCCGCTCATGGTGACGTCGCGGATGACGAGACTGAGTCCTGACGCTCTCATCGGCAACCAGTCGACGTCGCCGCCGATGGCGATGATGTCCTGCAACATGCGCTGCAGCGTCGAGGCGATGGTGAACTCACGGACGGGCTCGGCAGTGGCACCGTTGCGAATCATGAGACCCGACGCACCTGTCGAAAAATCACCAGAGATGGGGTTCACTCCGCTGTGCAGACCTTGCACCATCTGAATGAGCACACCGTCTTCGACATCGGCGATGAGTTGTTGTTGGGTCGCTGTGCCTGGAACGAGTTGCAACGCCAGACAGCCGACGCCAGGCGAACCTCCAAGCCCGCCTCGCGTTGCATTTCCTGTGCTCTTCGTTCCTGCTCGACGTGCGCTGTACGACGAGTGGACGAATTTCTTCAATTCACCGTGTTCGATGAGCACGTTTCGACGAGCTGCCAACCCTTCGCCGTCGAGATCCGTGGCCGTGTAGGCCCGCGAATCAGTTGGGTCGTCGATAAGCGTCACCATTGATGAGGCGACGGTCTCTCCTAAACGTTCTTTGAAGAGACTGCGCCCCTTGATGACACTCTCGCCGTTCATTGTCGAACCGATGATCGACAGGAATTGTGCGGTGACATATGGATCAAGCACCACAGTGGTGCGCTTGCTCGGAGGTTTCACTGCTCCCAGAAGACGAGTCGCACGTTCTGCAGCCTCACGACCTGCTTTGTCGAGGTCGAACTCACCCGGCCACTTCCCCACTGAGAAGCCAAAACCAGTCTGAGTCTCGTCGCCATCATCAGCCAGTGTGCCGACCGAGGCGTAGCAGCCATTTTCGCGACCACCGGAGCGCACACCTGTGGTCGTTGCGAATGCTTCCTCTGCGAACACGTCGCTGTAACTCGCATCCTCGACTCGCACTCGCGAATCTGCAGCCAACGCGATCTTTTCGAGGCGCTTCGCAATTGCGATCTTTTCTTCTGTCGGAAAATGCTCGAGCTGTTCATTCCACAATTCCTGTGGCACCACCGGAACGCCGTCAGGTTCGGCAAGGCCGGCCCATTCGTCGACTGACCCGAGCTCTGCATTCTCTCGAGCTTCAGCAAGCACCTCTGCCAACGCGCTGACGTCGAGAGTGCCGGCATACGACGTGCCCGTTCGACCATTCCTGATGATGCGAACTCCGACTCCCTCACTTTGCGCACTGACGAAGTGCTCGATTTCGCCTTCATAGATTCGGATGTCGGTCTCGCGTGCACGTGACACGTACGCCTCGATCTGTTCCCCTGGGCGGGCTTGCGCCACGATGCGATCAGCGATGTCTTGCAGTTGTCTGACGGAATCGGGAGTCGACTCGGTCGCTTTCGAAGCGGTCGACATGGTCAGGCGGCCGTTCCGCCGATTGTGAGACTCTTCACCCGCAGTGTTGGTTGGCCGTCACCGACGGGCACACCTTGTCCGTCTTTGCCGCACGTTCCGGGATTACCCATGGCGAAGTCATTGCCGAGCATGTCGATGTCTGCGAGCACCTGTGGGCCGTTACCGATGAGGTTCCCTTCGCGAATTGGTTCGGTGATCTGGCCGTTCTCGATGAGATAGGCCTCAGTCATGCCGAACACGAAGTCACCTGTCGCGGTGTCGACGCTGCCACCGCCGAGCTTTGCGACATAGACGCCATGTTCCGTGTTCTTCACGATGTCGTCAGGCTCACTGTCCCCGTTCATCACGAAGGTGTTGGTCATTCGCACCATGGGCAAGTCGGCATACGACTGACGTCGGCCATTCCCACTTTGAGCACGTTTGTCGTTTCGCGCGCGAAGGTAATCCCACATGTAGTCGGTGAGCACACCGTCTTTGATGAGAACGTTGCGCTGGCTCTCGTGTCCCTCGTCATCGATACCGATGGCTCCCCATTCCGCAGTCATCGTGCCATCGTCTACGAGCGTCACTAGTGGTGACGCAACGAGCTCGCCGACACGATTGCGATAGACGCTGGCTCCCTTGACGACAAGATCGGCTTCGAGACCATGTCCGCACGCTTCATGGAACAACACACCGCCAGAGCCACACTTAATGACGACTGGCATGGCACCAGACGGTGCAGGGCGTGCACGCAACTTCGTGACGGCTTGTCGTGCCGCAGCGACCGCGAGATCACCGACATCATTGTCTTCGAACAACTCGTATCCGATGGTGTGCCCCATCGACTCGTACCCAGTTTGCATGCCGAGGTCACCATCGGCCACGACACTCACGCGAAAGAGTGAACGCACTTGCTCGTCTGAGGCGAGCACACCATCACTGTTCGCGACGAGGATGCGCCGCACACTGTCTGCGTATCCGGCCGACACCTGCACGATCGAGCCGTGCACTCCGCGTGCAGCATCGTCGGCGCGCATGAGTAGTGCCACTTTGTCGGCCTTTGGAACCGAGCCGGGAAGAACCCGGACCACATTCACCGGATGACGACGTGGCGAATTCAGTGCGACCTTTTTCGTGCCACCACCACCGGAACGTGCCGCAGCAGCCGCAGCCTGCGCGGCCTCGATGAGTCCGCGTTCTGTGAGATCTGCGGTGTGGGCAAAACCTGTCGTGTCACCAGCGACCACGCGAATTCCGGCGCCACGGTTTCTTCCACTGGTGACCTGCTCGACCTTCCCATCATCGAGACCGGCCGACACCGACCGCTTGTCCTCGATGAACACCTCTGAAAAATCTGCCCCCATCGACCGTCCGGCATCGAGAACTCGCGCCAAGGTGTCGGGGTCGAACTCGCTTGTGAGGTCAACCGTTGTCACGTATCTGAGCCTACAGAGGCCTCACCTACCTGTGCCCAGACGAGCGCGTCCTATCCTCTCTGGTGCAACTATGAGCGTCGATGTTCCTCCCGTCGTGATCGCACCGAACGAGCGTGAGCACGTCACCAGGTGGTGGAAAGAAGCGCTCGTCATGGCGACGTTCTACGCGATCTACACCGCGACTCGAAACAGGTTCGGCTCTGCCGTCGTGGGCGACACAGATGTTCCTCTTCATGCATTCAATAATGCCGTACGCGTCATTCGTATCGAGCGAGCGCTCGGTCTGTATCACGAGGAGTCGATCCAAGATCTCTTCTTGCCATACCGAACTTTCATTCAAGCAATGAACACGTTCTACGGAACTGCCCACTTCATTGTCACGATCGGTGTCTTCTTCGTGCTGTACCGCCGACGCAAAGATGTGTTCCCCTTGTTCCGCAATGCTCTTGCAGCAACGACCGCACTTGCAATCGTCGGATTCGCGCTCTTCCCACTCATGCCACCGCGTCTTCTCGATGTGTCATGCCCTCCCGAGGGTTTCGGTGCTGCGTGCATCGAGCACGAGATGCGCAACTACAACGGTGCGTCCAGCTTCGGATACGTCGACACTCTCAAGGACTTCGGAGGCCCATGGGACTTCGATTCCGGAGGCATCGCAAAGCTCTCCAATCAATATGCCGCCATGCCCAGTCTCCACATTGGTTGGGCATCATGGTGTGCCTTCGGGTTGTGGCCACTCTGGCGAAGAAAGTGGATTCGTGCTGCGGTCTTGCTGTACCCGGCGCTGACCTTGTTCTGCATCGTCGTCACGGGAAATCATTTCTGGCTCGACGGTGTCGGTGGTCTCATCGCACTTGGTATTGGCTTCATCATCGGTGAACGCATTCACACATGGAATCAGCGTCGCCTCGATCGCAAGTTCGCTGGCCACATCGCAGCACACCCTGCATCTGGTGCGTGACCTCCGACCAATTGACGGCCCTGTCCAACTTGTTCCCCAGGGCGACCCGCAGGTGGCCCACGGGTAGCCTGACCCTGCATGGCACTGCTCGACTCCATTCGTGAACCGGCGGATTTGCGAGCCCTCACGCTGCCTGAACTCGAGCAGTTGGCAAGTGAGATACGCGACTTCATCGTCCAAGCCGTCAGCGAGACAGGTGGCCACCTCGGAAGCAACCTCGGTGCAGTCGAATTGACACTCGCTTTGCATCGGGTGTTCCAAAGCCCAGTCGATGCCGTGCTGTGGGACACCGGTCATCAGGCCTACGTGCACAAAATCGTCACTGGTCGTCAAGGTGGGTTCAGTCATCTGCGACAAGCCAATGGCATATCGGGTTACCCGAGCCGGGAAGAGAGCGCGCACGACTTCATCGAGAACAGTCACGCCTCGACGGTGCTCAGTTACGCACACGGTCTTGCTGTCGCGCGTGACATGGGGACCAATTCTCACGGTCACATCATCGCCATCATCGGTGACGGGTCGATGACCGGCGGAATGGCGTACGAAGCGCTCAACAACCTCGGTCACAGCAAGCGCAAAGTCATCATTGTCCTGAACGACAACGTACGAAGTTATGCACCGACGATCTCAAACCTCACCGCAGGCGGCCCTCAACCTGCTGAAGCAACTGGCGAGATGCCTCGACTACCCGAGCGCATCACCGGCAAGCTGTCAGAGACGCTCGTCAACATCCGCTTGAACCCGGTGTACCTGCGGCGTCAGAGAAAACTCGAACAGTTCCTTCGTGACCTGCCCGTCGTGGGTCGTCAGGCCGAACAAGGAATGGAAGCGTTCAAAGCGGCGGTGCGCGAGTTCTTGCAACCGCCCTCGTTCTTTGAAGCACTCGGTGTGCGCTATGTCGGTCCCGTCGACGGACATGACATCGAATCTCTCGAATCTGCGTTCAGGTCCGCCATTGACCGCGAAGCTGAAGGTCCGATCGTCGTTCACGTGCTCACACACAAAGGCAAGGGGTACCCACCCGCCGAAGATGACGATGAAAAGCATTTGCACGATACCCCGACTTTCGACCCGGTGAATGGTCCGGCACAAAGTGGTCCGTCCGGTTACACCGCTGCATTCGGCGATGCCATCGTGAAAGAAGCCGAACTTGACTCACGCATCGTCGCCATCACTGCAGCTATGCCTGGCCCGACAGGTCTTCTGAAATTCAAGGATCACTTTCCCGACCGGTTCCTCGATGTGGGCATCGCCGAACAGCACGCCGTCACGATGGCCGCCGGCATGGCGATGGGTGGGCTACGTCCAGTCGTTGCGTTGTACTCGACGTTCTTGTCACGAGCATGGGACCAAGTGGTGTACGACGTCGCCCTGCACAGACTTCCGGTTGTGTTCTGTCTCGACCGCGCCGGCATCACCGGCGACGACGGTCCGAGCCACCATGGCATTTACGACATGGCACTCCTTTCGAAAGTTCCCGGCATGCGAGTCCTCGCGCCAAGCAGCACGCAAGAGCTCGAGGTCATGTTGCATGACGCCATGTCACTTGCAAACGACGGTCCCGTCGTGATCCGCTACCCGAAGGGTCTTGCCCGCAACACCCCCGATGCACCACTTGGAACTGGTGTGCGGGCACGAAAACTGTCCGACGGTGATGGTCGCGTGTGCATCTTGGCAGTGGGCAAATTGGTTGCCGCCGCCGAACGGGCATTGACTGCTCTCGCCGCAGAGGGCATCAAGGTCGACGTGTGGGACGTGCGATCATGTGCACCACTCGATGAGGATATGTTGGCGAGCGCTGCTCGGCACGCACATGTCCTCACATTTGAAGATGGTCTCCGTGACGGTGGGATCGGAATGTCGATTGCTGACCGCATCACATCGATTGACAACACTGTGGACGTTCGTGTGCATGGCGTTCCGACGAAGTTCATTCCGCAAGCAAAGCCCGATGCGATTCTTGCCCAATTAGGTCTCGACGTTGACGGTGTCGTAGCCGCAGTACGTCGCGCACTGAACGACTGAACGTGTCGAACGAACTAGCCACCGAACTGACGCTGGCGCTCGAGCTTGCCGATGCTGCCGATGCATTTACGCTTCCACGCTTTCGTGAACGGTCGTTCTCAGTTGATCTGAAAGAAAACCTGACCGAGGTCACCGAGGTCGATCGCGGCGCAGAGTCGCTCATCATGGACATCGTTCGGCGCGAACGACCGCGACATGGCTGGTACGGCGAAGAACATGGCAGTGGTGCGGGAGACGGATGGACATGGGTCATCGACCCGATCGATGGCACGAGCAACTTCGTCCGCGGCGTTCCGGTGTGGGCCACACTCATCGCGCTTGTGCATGACGACCTTGGACCAGTGGTCGGCGTCGTGTCCGCGCCGGCACTCGGCTCGCGCTGGTGGGGAATCATCGACGATGCCGCTTTCAAGAACGGCTCCCCCATCCGGGTGAGCCAGGAGAGAGACATCATGAATGCGCATGCAAGCCTCACCCCGAACTCATTGTGGAATACGGCGGGCAAGTCACAGAACCTGTATCGATTGCAGAACATGGTGAAGCGAGTTCGCGGCTTCGGGGACTTCTGGCAGCACATGTTGGTCGCCGACGGCAGCATCGATGTTGCTGTCGACGCCATCGGCCTCGAGCCTTATGACGTCGCAGCTCTTGTGCCCATCGTGCACGCCGCTGGTGGTCGACTGAGTGACCGACACGGAAAGCCAGATTGGCGTGCGAACTCTGCAGTCTCGTCGAATGGGCTGCTTCACGACTCAGTGATCGCCGTGCTCAACAGCTGACTACGCTCACCTTCATCGAAACGTCTCCAAACTCCGCTGCTCGAACCAAAGTGAATGTCGTCGTTCTTGACGACTATCACTCAGTTGCCCTGACTCTTGGTCCATGGCATCTACTCGGAGCTGGTGTCGACGTGGTCGTTCACACTGATCACGTGGCAGATGACGCTGCCGTCGTGAAACGCCTTGCAGAAGCCCATGTTGTCGTTGTGATGCGCGAGCGAACTCCACTCACCCGCGCACGCCTCGAACGGTTGGACAATCTCCAGCTCATCGTCACCACGGGCATGGAGAACCGAGCAATCGACATGGCTTTCGCACGAGAACGAGGAGTCACTGTGTGTGGTACTCGCGGTGGGTTGTCCAATGCCGTTGAGCACACGTGGGCGCTTATTTTGTCTCTGTTACGCAATCTTCCGACGGAAGAACACAACATTCGACATGGCGGCTGGCAGTCCACAATTGGCCGCGACTTGTTCGGGTCAACTCTTGGTCTCGTCGGACTCGGACGCACCGGCACCCGCATGGCTCGTGTTGCCCGGGCATTCGATATGAACATCCTTGCTTGGAGCCCGCACCTCACACCTGAGGTCGCTGAGACCCATGGCGCCACGGCCGTGTCGAAGGAACAACTATTCGCCGAGAGCGACGTCGTGTCTGTTCATCTTCAGTTGAGCGAATCGACACGAGGAATCATTACCGCCTCAGATTTCGCACGCATGAAGAAAATTGCGGTGTTCGTGAACACGTCACGAGGTGCACTCGTCGACGAAGAGGCACTGGAAAGGGCCGTTCGCGATGGCGACATCGCCGGTGCGGCCCTCGATGTGTTCACCACTGAACCACTGCCTGCCGACTCCTCGATGCGGTCATTGCCGAACAGCATCCTCACACCGCATGTCGGTTACGTCACCGAGGGTCTCTACCGGCGTTTCTTCACCGACATCGTCGAAGATGTATCCATGCACCGTGCCGGAACTCCGGTCAGGGTGTTGAACAACTAACAGCGACGTTCTAGAACGCGTCAGGGTTGGCGACAATCTCTGCCGGGATGTCGAGCCTGAATAAGCGGGCTGCGTTCTGCCAGGTGAATTTACGGACCACGTCTTTCGGAATACCTTCGAAGTGCTGGCGAAGCATCTGTTGCGTGCGTGGCCACGTGGTGTCGGCATGCGGATAGTCGGACTCCACCATGATGTTGTCGGCTCCGATCACGTCGTATTGAGGGAACGACGACGGGTCTTCGATGGCACAGAACCAGAAGTTGCGCTTGAACACCTCGGACGGCGACAACTCGACGTCGTTCCATGTTCCATACATCTTGTTGTATGAGTTCATGTGCTCGAGACGATCAATGAGCCCTGCCACCCAGCCGATTCCACCTTCAGACAGACACAGTTTTATGTTCGGAAAACGCACCGGAACCTTCGAGAACAACCAGTCGGTGGCGGCGAACATGGCATACGCAAAGAACAACGTGCCGACGGCATCGCTAGGAGCATCCGGTGCGGTGGCTGGTGACGAACCCGACGACCCGACGTGCAGACACACGACCGTCTCGGTCTCTTCGCACGCTTGCAGCAAAGGATCCCAATGACCAGTGTGCAGTGACGGGAAGCCGAGCATGTGCGGACCTTCCGAGAACGACAACGCGCGGAACCCGCGTGCAGCATTCTTGCGAACTTCTTCTGCTGCTTCCTTCGGGTCCGACCAAATCGGCAATTGCATCGGTATGAATCGGCCAGGGGCGCTACCGCACCATTCTTCGAGCATCCAGTCGTTCCACGCACGCGTCATTGCCTTCGAGAACTGGACGTCATTGGAGATCTGGTAGAGACGCTGGCCAGCGAACCCCGGAATGAACGACGGAAAACACAGCGACGAATAGATGCCGTTCAGATCCATGTCCTTGATTCGTGCCACTGGGTCCCACGAGCCACGGCGCATGTGTTCGAAGCGCGTCGGGTCGAAACTGAACTCATCCACGGGACGACCGACGACGGCATTGAACCCCACATTTGGCATCTCAAGACCGTCAACGACCCACGTCTCAGAACCGTCTTCTTTCTCGATCACTCGCGGTGCTCGATCACCGAACTTCGCCGGCATACGTCCTTCAAATGTCGTCGGAGGTTCAACGACATGGTCGTCACAGGACACCACCGTGTAGTGGCGTGCTGCTCGCTCGGGTTCGGGCAAGAACGTCACCTTCCCTTTCACGTGCTTCGTGAATGATGAGTTGGTGGTCAGGTCGTCGAATGACAAGGCCATAGTGGTCTCCTTAGTTGAGAACTTCTGGTTCGTTCGTGATGATGGGCCTGACTGCGCCATCGAAGTACGCAAAACTTGCGCGTTCGACTTGCGAGGCCTTGATGCCCTTCATCGGCTCGATCGGAATCGAAAGTGGCTTCTGGCCGGTCTGCAGGACCTTCCAATAGATCTCACACGCGCGTTCGAACTGCGCGGCTTTGTACAGGCCTTCTTCCATGGTCGGTGCGGTGACGACCACGCCATGACTGGCTAGTACGGCAACGGACGCATCACCGATGTGGCGAACCAACTCTGCGGCGACGTGTGGAGTGTTCAACTCACCGTCGTATTCGTGCACCATCACCATCTCATCCATGATGATGGCGGAATTCTGGTGAACAATCTCGGGCAACACACCGATCGCTGCCAACACCGAGCAGTAGATCGGGTGATTGTGGATGACAACACGCGCATCTGGTCGCGCTTTGTGCAACTCGGTATGCAAGTGGAACGCCGGTGTCACATCCCATTTTCCGCGTAACACCTTCCCCGTCGAATTGATCTCAAGAATGTCGCTTGCTTTGGTCTCGCCCCACCACAGACCCCACGGATTCACCAACATCGTGTCTGTACCTTCGCGCTGCCATGTGATGTGACCAGAGAGGTTCTCGCAAAAGCCGAGGTCATCGAGGTGTCGAAGTGCGAGCGCAAGAACTTGTTCATCGGTGAGGTCACGACCAACGCCAGGCATCGATGTGGGCATCCATGCCGCAGCTCCACCACGTGGCTCGTCCATGCTGTCCTCCCCGCTTCGTCCAGTCATGCTGCACCTGCAGACGCCGGAGTAACTGTCGTCAGTCTTCCCTGAATCAACGCTGCGTGCAACAGCGCACGCACTATTTGCAATGTGGGGATTGCACTGCAGTCACTTCGAGCCCACTCGACGAAGTGACCCCTCCTTGTGACGTTTCAGGACGTCGTCCTTCAGCGTTCCCTTCGCCACTTTGCCTCCTGATGCCATGGGCAAGGAGTCAACGACGATGAAGTACTCGGGGAAGTACTCCTTTGAGTAGCCCTGCGCATCGAGATGTGCGAGCAACTCAGCTTCGGTGGCCGATCGGCCTCCGTGGAACACGACATATACACCGACGCGCTGGCCAAACACGTCGTCTGGCACCGCGACGGCAGCTGACAAAGCGACAGCCGGATGCGTCGCAACTTGTTCCTCCACCACACGAGCGCTGATGTTCGTCCCGCCTCGAATGATGAAATCGGACTTACGACCCTCAACGCGCAGGTAGCCGTCCTCGCCGATACTCACGATGTCGCCCATCAGCATCCAGCCGTCGGCGGTGTACAACTCGTCGTTTGCTGCATCGTCATCGTAATACCCCGCGCACGTGACGGGGCCGCGTACTCCGGGCACGCCCGACTGCCCGGTGCCGGTGACGTCCTCGCCTGTGTCGGGATGAAACAGCCTCGTCTCCATCACCGGAAGCGGTTTGCCGCATGTCGACAGACGTAGTTCGCGCGTGTCGTGGATTGATGTGGCACTGACTGCTCCGGTCTCGTTCGAGCCGAAGAATTGCAGCACGAATGCTCCGGTTCGCTCTTCAAATTCCGCTGCGCGGGCATACGGAACAGTCTCTCCACCTGTCCACATCACTCGCAAAGATGAGAAGTCGTGTGCAGCGACGTCAGGGTCGTTCAACATGAGGATGAATTGCGTCGTCACTGCAGCCAACAAGCTGACGTTGTGCTCTTCGAGAGCCGTGATCATTGCTGTCGGCGTGAACCTCGGAAGCACGACGCACGGTATTCCGAGAATCGTCGGAGTGAAGTGTGACGTCCAGAGCCCGAAACCAAACTGGGCCGGAACGACCGACATCATCACGTCAACTGGACCGACATCTGCAAGTTGCTCGACCATCTTGTGATACGCCATCCAACGCTGCATGTACTGCGTCACACACTTCGGCATTCCGGTGGTTCCCGATGTCGAGTTGAGCAACCACAAGTCATTCGGACCAAGGCGACGCGCCGCAATATCGTCTGCGAGAATTTCACTTCGATCGATGGAGACCTGTCCGTTCACAGTGAGGTTCTCGGTCGAGTCGCTTCGGTCTGGCACACAGATGTGCCGCTCGATGGTCAGGCCTCGACCACGTAGCGCAGTGAGCAACTCGTCGGCCGGTCGGCCGTTTACCTCGGGATGAGTCGCGAAGTTGACGGCTCCGGTCTTTCGGAGGAGGTACTCGATCTCTGCCTCGCCGGCACGCGGCCCGATGCCGACAGCGACCACACCTGCCTTCTCCGTGCCGACAAATGCGGCATGCACGGAGGGTCCGTCGGGCAGCATGACCGCCACTTTCTGATTGCGGTCGATTCCCGATGAAATCAGCGAACTAGCGAAAATAGATGAATAATTACTATATTGAGCCCA
>SXGQ01187303.1_pt1 | contig 12600 bp, 9 predicted proteins | sample 3178371 | NCBI WGS metagenome assembly SXGQ01 (sample SAMN11356859, study PRJNA531348) | freshwater metagenome | isolation source: freshwater sample F1-20 | place: China: Fuxian Lake, Yuxi | collected 2017-12-25
CTTTGAGGGGGGCATGCAGTAATAAAGTGAAGCCGCGCTGGTGCGTGGGTTTTTTCCATCGTTATGAACCTTGTTGTCAAGGATCTGGTATTCATATTGGCCGGGACGATAATAGATTCCACTATTGCTTCCCTTGGCAACCTTCCATTCAAACCTCAATTCAAAATTATCAGGCACCTTCCTCACATTGTAGGTAATACCACCACCCTTGTCCTTACGGGCAATCGCACCTTCCTCGACCACCCAATTGCCTTTGTTATCCCAACCCTTGAAATCTTTTCCGTTGAAGATCAATTCAAAGCCAAGGGATTTTTCCTCGCTGCTGAGGGTGTTGATTTTCGCATCTTCCTTTAACGAAGTCAGTTGCCCCACAGGCAGCCTTTTGTCACCCTTGTTGGCGGGTTCTGGATTCACCGGCACAGCAATCGGTGGTTCCTTGGTGGGAGCCGTGGTTTTTACATTTGAGACATTACGGCGATTGAACAACTTCTTAAGCAGTCCATTTTCCCGTTCAGCAGCCTGGGCGGTAAACACAACGCCAACGGTTGTGGCAAATACAAATACAGCAAGTCTAATCTTCATGATTTATCAAAACCTTTCATAATTACCTTGAGACATAGGAATCAAAAACTCGAACGCTTTTCCACATAGCCTTGTTCTTTTCAATGAATTCAAGATGGCGGGGAGCATCCTGATATTTGTCCTGGCTGGCCTTGTCGGAGAAAACAATATGAAGCGCGACATCAAAGTTCAAATCATTCACCGGGCGCTTCAAATCTTCCGCCAACACTCCCGCGCTATAAAACACTTCGCCGGGGTGACCCTTTAAAAACTTATGGCAAGCCTCGACTAAAGTCTTTTTGTTTTCCGCGGTGCCTTCCTTCAATGAAAAGAAAACATCATGGGAAACCATCATTGGTTTATCAGCAGCGGCATTGCTTCTGCCGGTAAATCCATATTTGGTCACACAAACAGCCAGAGCTATCACAAATGAAACGCTAAAAATTCTAAATCTCATGGTAATTCACCTTAATTCAATAATTTCATACACTTACGCAACAATATAATGAATATGTCATGGATATTAAAATGGATTTTTTGAAATAATTATCACCTTTCAACGAATAACTTACAATGAGATTGAACCAATTTCCCAAGTAGTGGATAAAAACCATGTTTATTTCAACTGTTGTTTTCAGCCTTCTGGTTCCTTTTGCCAGCGATGGCCTGGATGAGCAGGTTAAACAAGCCGCAGCCGTTGGTTTGTTATCCGGCGATAAGCCGACCACTTTGAAGGATGCATTGGGTAGAACCTCCATGCATGCCCAATGGTCTGGGAATTCTGTCACTTTTCATGACCATCTGGGAAGAACCATTGGCAAGGGAACCATCTCGGGCGATAGCATTCGTTTCAGCGATGCTCTTGGTCGAAGCGATGGCCATGCAAATATCAACAAGGACAAAGTGACTTTTTATGATCACACAGGACGAAGACAGGGTGAGGCAAAGCGTTCCGGAAATGAGATATCATTCCATGATGAGCTTGGAAGGCGCACCGGCAGCGCGTCAACATCAGGCAACTCGGTCAAATTCCAAGATAGCACTGGAAGGTCAAATGGTTCGGCCAACACCAAAAAACCGACTAAAAAGAAATAAGACTAGGGGTTGGTTATAAAGCTTGAATGTTCCGCAAGCAAAAGCCATTTACCCTGGGATTTGACCCAGAAATCAGTATATCGGGTTGTTTCGGAGATTTTTTTCCCCGCTCTTGTGCCAACCGTGCGCACTTTCCCCGTCTCAATGGCCGCATCATTCAACACTTCAATCTTAACCTCGGAAGATTCAAATTTATCGTACTTGGTATCTTCTTTTTTCAAATTTGAAATCATGTCTTTTTTGCGAAGGACTTTGCCCGAAGCAGTTGTAAGCATGAAGTTTTCAGCAAGGATGGATTTCAACAATGACTCGTTTTTTTCAGTGAGGGCCTGCTCATAAATCCTGGCTGCCTCTTGTATCTCCTTTTGAACTTCAGGACTCTGGGCTGCAAGGTTCCAGGAATGAACAAGCAAAAAAGTTATCCCAAGCAGATTCAATCTTAGTGTCATATAATCACCCTTACCGGTTTTATCACGCTCTACATGGTAAATTGTAAATACAGGGCCGGATAAAACCAAAGAATTTATTAATGCAAAAAGATCTATGGTTGGAATGAAAAATGCCAAATCCTGAGGAAAAAGTCGCTCTGATAACCGGGGGATCTTCCGGTATAGGTCTCGATGCAGCCAAAAGACTTTCAAAAATGGGATACCAAGTCATAATTTCAGGTAGAAGCCTTTCCAATCTTGAGATTGCAAAAAAAGAATTCCCGGACCCGGTTCGCCAGCCATTGTTGATTCCAGCGGATGTTTCAGATGAGCAACAAGTGAAAGGATTGGTGGAAAAAACCATCGAAAACTTCGGAAAGGTCGACTTGGTGTTTGCCGCGGCGGGAATTTCGATGCGAGCCCCGTTTGTTGATTCAAAAATCGATGCGATCGAACATTTGATGCGCGTTAATTTCTTTGGTGTGCTGTACCTGATTCATCATGTTCTGCCATGGCTCAAAAAAACCAGAGGCTCCTTTGTCGCAATGAGCAGCCTTACCGGGAAAAGAGGCGTGCCCGAGTATTCAATTTATGGGGCTAGCAAATTCGCATTACAGGGATTACTGGATAGCATAAGAATCGAAGTGGAAAGGGATGGGGTACATATCGGGGTGATATCAACAGGATTCGTGGACACGCCGTTGCGAAACCGAATATTGGGAGGAGATGGCAAAGTCCTGGAAAATCCGCCCCCGCTTCCCTTCAAGCTCTGGCCTTTGGAAAAATGCATGGAAATCGTCATGCAGGTAATCTTGAAACGACAAAGGGATGCGATTTTCCCGAGGTTCATCAGGCCGTTGCTTGGGTTTGATCCAATCAATCATGGTAAGATGGGTGACCGTTATCTGAAAAGAAAATTCGGCTATCAATAAGAATCACCCTGTTAATCGATACCAACGGTATAACCCACACTTATAAACGCAACCGATACAATACTTATTCTGGATACTTTCCCATCCCCTGATTGGTCAATCAGATCAATTTCATTGGTAGTTACAGTTTCAAATGACGATAAAAAACCTAGTTGATTTATCTCCAAGGATGGGAGGATTTTCACCGTGTTGAGCACCATTGGATCAATTGTTATTTCAACTTTCCTTGCGGTTGCCGCAGAACCAAAACAACAATCGTTCGGCTATCTTTGGGATCAAAAATCTGATGCCAGTGGCAAGGTAGATGTAACCGCCCGTCCTTACATTCCAAGGGAAGGCGACATCCTTCTTTTTGATGACATGAGTCCATTCTGGACCAAGCTTTATAAAATCGCTGGAACCGCGCCTCCCTTCCATGCAGGTATTGTTTTCAAGAAAACAGATGGAAGCTTTGCAGTGCTGGAATCGGGGCCCGATGACACCCTCCATGTGTTCCTGCTCGATATCGAGCCAAGGCTTTATAATTTCAAAGGAAGCATACAGGTCAGACAGGCAAAGCGCTCCCTGACCAAGGAAGAATCTGAAAACCTCACCAACTTTGCCTACGCCCAGGATGGCAAACGATATGCCATGTGGAGACTATTATTGCAGGGCACTTATGTTAGGCACCGGGGTGGGTACAAGGAAAAATATCTCGCGACAACCTACGATGACCGCACCCGCTGGTTGTGTGCTGAAATAGTGGTTTCCGCTGCAACAATGGTAAATCTTCTTGATCGTGACAAGGTAAAAGCAACCGTGACTTATCCTTTGGACATGGTTGATGATGTGAGAATTGATCTTTCAGCAACCTATGAGCCAACAGTTTACTGGAGCAGTCATAAGTAGATCTGGCCTAGAATGCAAAAGCAACGCCCATGTAGGCTAGATAAGGGGAAAGATCCTTTGCCAGGCTTGCATTGTAACTGCCCCAGATAGTGGTTCTTTCTGTAAGGTTGTAAATTACCCCACCACCTGCGATGATGTTATCCAGAGACCTGGGATTAGCAGCGCCATTGTAGAAAGTTTGGGCAAACACTGAGAATTTCTCTGTCACTTTCTTGGTTAGTGCACCCTGCACATTAAGTTCGTATCCATCCCCGTACCCTGCCAATCCAATATCAGAGCTTTGGAAACCGACATTGGCTTCCAATGTCAAATCCCAGAGAAAATCCTTGGTGAACAGCAAACTCATTGCCGGTTGTAGGCCGGTGTTGAAAGCACCGGAGCCAAAATCAGTTTGAAGATAAACTTCAAGTCCCATTGATGGCAGGAAAGATCCTTCTTTTTCCTCCCAAAAACGCACTTTCATATCAAAAACCAACGGACTAAAACCTGTTGTTTCAGGATTATTGATCGCGGTAAAACCATTGGTGAATAATCGAAACTCCACATCATCGGTGATACCATAACGAATCAAAGTGGGCGTGGTGTAGGTTCTGGGTGATGAAGAAGATGCACCCGCAAGATTAAAAGGAGTGACTTCAACATAAAACATACCCTTGGGCAGGGTATTAGGGCTATTTGGAAAATTGGCAGTATCGGGGCCAGGATCCCTCATCGTCGGACTTGTGAAAGTTTTGTCAGGCTCTCGAACCAAAAATTGTGCAAAGCGATAAAAAAAAGTGGGATCACCTTCATCAGCCTTGGCTTCCTCTTTTTTGGGAGATTCGGGCGGTTGTGCAAGCAACTTTCCGGACCCCAAGCATAAAACCAGGGTGACAATCACACCCAAACTTTGTTTTTTAAATATTTCCAACATGATTCCCCCTATTTCAGCGGGACATAAATGAAAAATAAATATGTGCAATAGAAATAAATACAATAATCAGAATTTTTAGCGACACTTGTCAGTGTCAAATAACCCAGTTTATCAATCATCCAACTTCAAATTTACCGCCAACCTCAGCGCACCCAAGGCTGGTTCATGCACCAATGTAAGCATCCCTACCTTGATATTTGCATTAGAGAGATGCTCAAAAAATATCCGCCGATATTCATCACTTTTACAAAGAAGGCTGCCTGCAAGAGTCAAGGGGACCATCTCATCCTTGATTTTCATCTGGTTATACACCGCCACAACACAAGCTGAGAGTAATCCAGCTTGTTCATTGATTAGTCCAGCCGCATTCTGGTCTCCATGTTCTTGGGCATGAAGAACCTCAATTGCAAGGCCAGCAATCCTGGCTTTTTCAAGTTTCTTGCCCGAGAACATTGCGACAATTTCTTGGGCATGGGTGATTTGTAGATTTGCAAGAATCTTTTCATTAAGCAAACTTGTTTTTTTTCTCCCATCCGCAATTTGAGTCACCAATTTCAAAGCACCCATGCCAAGGGCGTACGCACTTCCCTCGTCACCAAGGATATTTCCCCACCCACCCGAACGAAAGGATTCCCCCTGCTGATTTTTTCCCAAAACCATGGAACCTGTTCCAGAAATGACTGCAATTCCCCAGCCCTCCATCAACCCTTCCTCAAGAACAAGAGAGGCATCCGTGGTGATGACAACTTTTTTCGCGAGATTTGAAATGCCTTTATGAAGGATGTTTTTCTCCTCCTCCCTGCCCGCTCCGGATATTCCAGCAACCAGCAAGCCGGGTTTCATCACCGGGATTTTCGCATCGGTGAAGGCATGTCTCACGGCATCATTGATGGCACAGATGGCATTATCAAAACCCACAACCCTTGGATTTGATGCGGATGACACTCCCCGACCTATGATGCTGAAGTCTTTTTTGCCGCCTCGCGCAAGAACAGCAACCGTCTTGGTCCCGCCACCATCCAGCCCGATCATCAAGTTTGAATCAATGCTGGGAGTTATGGATTTTCCTGAAAGAACTTTCCGCACGATTCCATTGTTCTGTGTTAGTAAACTCCTGGCAACATCAGGATCAATATTCATTTCATGCGAAACTATGGCGGTCTTTACCTCACCCGAGCATTCAACCAGGATTTTCGCGGCTTCCTGCTCTCCCATGCCCGTGACTTCCCTGACAATCCGGTTGGCGCGGGCTTTTAATTTCACATTGGATGCCCTAAGGTCAACCATCAGGTTCCCAAGGGTTTTTCCCAGTGCCACCATCACCCCGGTGCTGATCATGTTCAAGACCAGCTTGGTCGCGGTACCAGCCTTCAACCTCGTGGAACCCGTGATTATTTCCGGGCCCACCACCAAAGAGATTGGAATCTCGGCGTGCTGGTTGATGATGGCATTATTTATGCAGGATAATGCCACTGTGAAAGCGCCTATACTTTTTGCGAATTCAAGCGCCCCCATCACATACGGGGTCCTGCCACTGCTTGCGATCCCAACCACGCAATCATTCGCGGTGAGTGATATTTGTTCCAGATCTTTTGCGCCAAGGCTCGGATTGTCTTCAGCACCCTCCACCGCGGTTCTCAGGGCTTTCTCACCACCTGCGATCAAACCCACCACAAGCCCGGGGGGCACACTGAATGTCGGGGGGCACTCGGATGCATCAAGGACACCAAGCCTTCCAGAGGTTCCGGCACCACAATAAATCAATCTCCCGCCTTGGCGCATCCGCGAAACAATCGCATCAATAACCGATGCAATCACCTCTGACTGTTCCGCTATGACCCGTGGAATTTGTGAATCCTCATCACACATCAAAAGGACCAGTTCCCTGGAGCTCAACAAGTCCAAGTCATTGGATTTTATATTTTTAAGTTCGGTGACCAGGTGATCCACTGGAGTCTCTCGTTTCCTGATGGGTGGGGGAAGATTTCAAAATCGGATTAATAAGCATGGCTGCGAATACCGTGACTAGCGTCCCCACAGGAGCGTAAAAAGGCCATGCGACAATGGTGCTTCCCCGGGCTGCTGGAATATAAACCGCCATCACCGCCAGAAAACCAATCAGCATTCCGGCCAATGCCGCGGATGAAGACACTCTTTTATTGATAGTCCCAAGAATGAATAAACCCAATACCATGCCTGTGGTAAGCCCCGCGACCGAGAGTACCTGGTCAACCACGCTTCTTGCACTATCGATTTGCCAGGCCATCAATGCCACGCTGATTTGTGCGAATCCGAACAATATGGTCAGGAATCGTGACACCGAGAGATATTCATGATCGGAAAGTCCTGGCCGGATGGGTTTGTAAAAATCCGCAACCGCTGCCGATGCGGAACTGTTAAGGGAACTGGATAAGGTGGACATGGCGGCGGCGAGCACCGCGGCTATGACCAACCCGATGACACCCACGGGAAGCTTTTCAACGATGAACCTACCAAACACCTGGTCATTGCGAATTCCATCAGGGAGGGGCCAACTCCCACTGTTTGCAAGCACAAACAAGCCTGCACCTATCAGTAGGAAAAGGAGGAACTGCAGCGAGACCACCAAGCCGCTTGCGACCAGGGCGATCCTGGCATGATTCAGGTTTCGGGCGCAAAGGTAACGCTGCACCATGATTTGATCCGCCCCATGGCTAGCCATGGTGAAAAAAGTTCCGCCTATCACACCGGCCCAGATCGTGTAGGGCTTTTTAAGATCAAACGAGAGGTCCATCCACTGCAGCTTGTTCGAATAATTGGCGACCGCCAAAAAACCATTCCATCCATCCGGAATCAAACTTAGAAGGATGATCCCCGCGACAAGCGCCCCCGCGAAATAGATCACGAACTGGATGAAATCAGTCCAAAGGACCGCTTGCATTCCGCCAAGGTAGGTGTATACCAGGGTTACCACACCCATAAGGATGATCGAAAAGCCCAGGTTCCAACCTGTGAACTGCTGCAATAACAGGCCCGTTAGAAAAAGCCTGAGACCATCCGCGATGGTCCTGGTCAGCATGAAAAGAAATGATGCAGAGCGCTGGACCCTCGAATCAAATTTTTTCCGGAGTCTCTCATAGGCGCTTATATACTGGCCCTGGAAATATCCAGGCAGCAAAACCAGGGCGATCAACACCCTGCCTATCATGTAACCGATTGAAAGTTGAATGAAGGTGAGATTTCCATTGGCTGGGTTAAACGCCAAGCCGGGCACACTCAGGAATGTCACAGTGCTGGTCTCGGTGGCCACAATCGACACCAGCACCAAAAACCATGAAACCTCCCGCCCGCCAACAAAGTAGGTCTGGATATCATTCTGATTTTTGCGAAACCAGGCGCCCAGCAATGTTGTCAGGGTGAGGTAGACAATGATTATGCCAAGGTCGATGACATTCAACGAATATAAAAAACCGGGTGTTTCCATAGATTCAAGTCACTCGGTATAGATGAGAAAAGGCTTGCGATGGAAAAGGAAGTCGGATTCCTCCTCGGGCCATTCCACGATGATATCCCGCCAGGGCATTCCTGCCTGCATCTGGGTGCGTTCCCGGTCACTTCCCATTAATAAATCAATGGCTAATTTATCGTGTACAAATTCATAGGGTTCCGTGCGCCAGGCAAACTGCTCACCAGAAAGCTCCCGAAGGTGATGAAGAAGGGCAAGGCTGGTGCGAACCGGCTGGAAGAGGGAACGATCAGTGACATGAATCTCCACGCCGCCACACTGCTCTCCCTTCCATTTTTGAAATGTGGGCTTGAAGGAAACAGGCCGGAATGAAACCCCGGGTAGATTCTCGCTTGCCAGGAGATCCGCAACCTTGCCGGGGTCCAAGAAAGGTGCCCCGCACAATTGGAAGGGGTGAGTGGTTCCACGCCCCTCTGAAAGATTTGTACCCTCAAGCAGGCATTGCCCCGGATAAACAATCGCTGTTTCCAAGGTGGGCATGTTTGGGCTGGGCATGACCCAGGGTAAGCCCGTCTCATCAAAATACATTTCCCTTTTCCAGCCGTGGCAAGGCACGACCTCCAATTGCCCGGCCAAATCCAAGTCCTCCTTGTAAAGGATTGCAAGTTCACCCATCGTCAAGCCGTGACGGATTGGGATGGGATGAACCCCAACAAAGCTGGACCACTCGGGAAGAAGCATCGGGCCCTCAACGGCGATGCCGCCAAGCGGATTGGGCCGGTCCAACACCATGACCGTGACCCCCTTTGCAAAGGCCACCCGCATCGCATAAAGCATGGTGGCTTGAAAAGTGTAATATCTGCTGCCAACATCGACCAAATCAACCACCAAAATATCAAGGTCAACAAAGTCCTGGTGAAGGGGATGAAGCGAGCTTTCATCATTTCCATAAAGGCTGACCCATCTGAAGCCATCTGATCGTTGGGAATCGGTCACAGACTCCAAATCCTGTGCCTGGCCAAAATAACCATGCTCGGGTGTAAACACCACCTTCAAGCCTTCGTTCAATTCCCGCTTGAAATGTTGAAGCGTGGAGGTTAGTGAGAAATCACAGGCGGGGGCGTGGGTGAGTAATCCAACACGCCTGCCCTTAAGGCATGAGAAGCCATCTGCCAACAACGAGTCAATGCCGGTGGTTACTTTTATTTTTGTCATTAGGTTGATTTATTTTGGCAAAAGCACCTGCACCGGGCTCATGAGGTAGCCGAATAAATCTCGAATCTCCCCCGGCTTCAGGGTTTCAAGCAGGTTCTCCGGCATGGGGGAAACATTCAAGGGCTTGATGGAATCAATATCCTCTGCGAGAACGGTTTTTTTCTCCGTTGGCCCAACCACCTCGACCGCTTTGTTAGCCCGCTTGAACACCAAACCGGTCAATAATCTGCCATCCTTCAACGTCACAGCCGACATCCGGTAATCTGCCGCCACCGTCGCGTTGGGCTCCAAAATATTCTCGAGCAGATACTCAAGATTCGATCTCTGGGATCCTGTAAGGTCAGGCCCAAGGTTTCCCCCCTGGCCAAACAATCCATGACAGTTCGCGCAAACCTTTTGGAACAACAATCTCCCCTGCACCAAGTCTGCCTTTTCCTTGCTGGAGGTTTCCAACTGGGTTCTTAGCTTTGCAATCTGCTCTTTCTTTTTCTCAGTGGGAATACGAACCTCTCCCCAGGTGGCGGAAAGTTTCGCGCCAAGCGAGGGATCATTGAACGCCGCTATCTGCCTGGCATGATAGGCGGTGATCACATCACGGGGCACCTTGCTTTCGCCCACGGCATTCAGAAGCTCGATGGCGTAGGCTGGGCGTGAGCAAAGAGTATCGATAGCGGCTTTTTTCGCGGCGGGATCAAGCCTGCCAAACTGGCCTATGATCAGCTTTGGTGTTTCAGGAAGATTGAATGAGGCCAAACCACGGATCGCAGCCTCGGAGACACTTCGGTCGTTTACCAGCTTGGGAAGCAACTGTTCGATTCCCTTGGCCTTATTTTCAACCAGGGTGGAAATCGCAGCCAGCCTTGCTCCGGCGCTTTCCCTGTTGTTGCCTGCTATTTTCATCACCTCATCAAGGGCCCTGCCATCCCCAAAAACAATCGAGATCTCACGGGCCAATTTGGCCGCATCAGCATCCTTCGAAGCGACAAGCCTTTCAGAAAAAGCATTCCAAGCCTCGGGCGCCTTGGCTTTCCTCCTGCCCCTCAAGCCGTCCTGCAGGCCCTGTGCGATTTCCTTCTGTTTGTCGACATCAAGCGAGCCTGCCAAAAGTAAAAGCTCATTCATCGCGTTGGGGTTTAAATCGATTTCTTCCGCCAGCACCCGGGCGACAAAGATGCGATGCCTGCCCATGGCACTTGCCTTTGCAAGCTTTACACCAAAGGAAGGGTTCATGCTTACGGTGGGCTCAATCCCATACCAAAGCATGAGGGGCTGATTGTAATCATTTTTGTCTTCCTGCCTTGAGGCTAGCGCCAGGGCCAGGTTTCCCCTGGAGCCCACGGGAACCTTCTGCAGGATGCTTGCAAGATAAAGCCTGACCAATGCAGACTTTTCCGAAACCGCAAGCTTTTCCAATGACTGCAAGGTATCTGAGGACATATTCTCCTCATCCATCAAAAAGCGAACCCCCCACGACCTTACCTGCTCATCCTCGGAATCCAATAGCGCAATGATCTTCTTGCCATCCAAGGCGGATATCGCATAAAGCATCCATAGTGCACGCAGCTTATGATTGGATTGTTTCAATTTTCCAAGGGATGAATTTAGTTTCTCCCCAGCATCCATCATCTTCATGCCGGAAATCGCTCGCTCCTGCAAAATCCTCCTGGCCTGGCGATAATGCCATTCATTCGTGCTTGAAACAAAATCGACAAGTTCCAGGTTACTCAATTTGGAAAGATCCGCATTGGGCTTTTTCTTAATGTCGCCATGCGTGATCTTGTAAATCCTGCCGGAATTACGATGCACTCCATCGTTTTCATGGCATTCACCAACATCGGACCAATCGATGACAAAAACCCCGCCATCGGGACCGTACACAAGCTCGATACCCCTGAACCAAAGATCGCCAACATGCATGAAGTCGGGTTCATGGCGGGCGATAAAACCATTGCCATTCGGCTCAATGCGATCAACATTGATTCGTCTGCCATGAAGATTCGCGGTAAAGGCCCTGCCTTGGTATTCAATGGGCCAGTTATCACCTTGATAAATCATGAACCCGCAATGCGCATGGCCGCCTCCCGCCTTGTCAGTTGTGGGTGTGACACCCTTGCTGCGGATATCGCTCCAGTTTTCAACCCGGTCCCAGTGGTAATGATCCGCATGCTGGTCAATCAACTCGAAAAGCCTGGGGTTGAAGTGTTCACCAAACATCCGCTTGAAATAAGCCCCGGGGATGGAATGCCAGAAATGGCCGATCACGGTGTTGATGAAAAAAGCATTGCCATTTGCATCCCAATCAAGGCCCCAGGAGTTGGTACCTCCCCTGCAAACCACCTCGAAGATCTTTTTTGATGGATGATAACGCCAAATCCCGCAGTTGATGGGAACGCGCTTGCTGGCGGGGGTGTCCGGCGTGCCTACAAACGATGTGGTGGTGATGCCATGCCTGCCGTAAAGCCAACCATCAGGCCCCCAAGCAAGCCCGTTGACAATGTTATGCCTGATACTATTGTTATCAAACCCGGTAAGGATGATTTCAGGCTCACCATCTGGTTTATCATCACCATCACGATCAGGGATGAAAAGAAGGTTGGGGGCGCAAAGCACCCATACGCCACCAAAGCCGGGCAGGGCGCTGGTAAGGTGATGGCCCTGGTCCCAAAATACCGTCCGCTTGTCATGCACGCCATCGTTGTCGGTATCCTCCAGAATGACGATGCGATCCTTCAAGGTGAGATCAAAATTGGTTTTGCTCTCCGCATAGGTGAGACATTCACTAACCCAAAGCCTGCCCCGGGAATCAAAACTCATGTTGATGGGTTGAATGACCTCGGGTTCATGGGCAAAAAGTTGCGCCTTGAAACCAGGGGGAAGCTTGATGCTCTTCAATGCCTCCTGGGGAGTTGAAAGTTTATCCTTTGGACTCTGGGTATCGGGAATGTTTGATTGTGCGCCCGCACTTCTCACAACAGTAAAAACAACCAATAATTGAAAGGCAAGTCGAATGATTCGCAACATCATGAATCTCCCCGGTAACACCCATGAAAACTTCATGGATTGATCATAAGGGAAAACAAACCAAGCGTGAAATGGTTTCGTGAACTTTTCAGCAAGAAAGCA
>SXGQ01439316.1_pt1 | contig 12600 bp, 11 predicted proteins | sample 3178371 | NCBI WGS metagenome assembly SXGQ01 (sample SAMN11356859, study PRJNA531348) | freshwater metagenome | isolation source: freshwater sample F1-20 | place: China: Fuxian Lake, Yuxi | collected 2017-12-25
GGCGATGGCGAAGGCCATCGGCTCCCTCGCGGCGCACTTCAAGTGGAAGGGCCCGGTGGGGGTCGGTTTCCCCGGCGTCATCCAAGGGGGCACGATCTGGACCTCCGCCAACCTCCATCCCGGTTTCATCGGGTGCGATGGGTCGCGGCTCTTCGGCAAGGCCACGGGTTGCCCGGTGGCGTTGATCAACGACGCGGCGGCGGCGGCGGTCGCCGAGATGCGCTTCGGGGCGGGCAAGGGCTTTATGGGCAAGGCGTTGCTCATCACCCTTGGCACCGGGATCGGCACCTGTCTGGCCTACCAGGGCGTGGTGGTCCCCCTTGAGCTGGGGCATTTCCCGTGGAAGCGCGGCAAGGATGCCGAGAAGCACTGCTCTGCCGCGGTGCGCGACCGCAAGGAACTCTCCTGGGAGGAGTGGGGCGGACGACTCAGCGATTTCCTGGTCGAGTTGGAACGGCTCCTCTGGCCCGAGATGATTGTGGTCGGGGGCGGGGTCAGCGCGAAGCACGAGAAGTTCTTCCCGCACCTCAAGGTGCGAGCCGCGCTCAAGCCCGCCCGCTTCCTCAACCAGGCGGGCATCGCCGGCGCCGCGATGTGGGCCACCGAGGCCCGCTGAGCCGGGCGCGGGCTGCAACTTTTCCGGGCGCGGCGGGTTGGAGAGGGTCTCCGACCGCCAACACCGCTTGCCACCCAGGGCCCGCCGGGGTTGCTTAGCGGGTTCACGCCCTTCCTTTCCTCCTCCTTTCCAAGCCACTATGACTTCACCTTCAACTTCCGGCCCCCGGCGATCCCGGCGCGTTTGGATTCTCGCCGCCGTACTGATCCTCCTCGGGGGCGGCGGTGCCGCAGCTTACCGCCAGCGCGCCCAGAGTGGCGGTCCGGTCATCACGGTGACCACTGAGAAGGCCGAGGTGCGGACGCTCACGCAGGTGGTGACCGCCTCCGGCAAGATCCAGCCGGAGGTCGAGGTGAAGATCTCCACCGAGGCCGCGGGCGAGATCGTCGAGCTGCCGTTTAAGGAGGGGGCGCGGGTGAAGCGCGGGGACTTGCTGGTGCGGATCAAGCCCGACGTCTACCAGGCCCAAGTGGACCAGCAGGAGGCCAATCTGGTCGCGGCGCAGGCGAGCGCGGTCCTCGCCAAGGCCCAGATGCGCAAGGCGGAGGATGACTTCCGGCGCGCCGAGGGCCTGTTCACGCAGAAGCTGATCGCCGAGGCCGAGTTTCTGGCCGCCCGGACCACACGGGAGGTCGCGCAGGCGACCCACGATAACGCCGTCGCCCAGATCCGGCGCACCGAGGGTTCGCTCAGCCAGGCCCGGGACCAGCTGGCGAAGACCATCATCTACTCGCCGATGGACGGCACCATCAGCGCCCAGTCGAGCGAGGTCGGCGAGCGCGTGGTCGGCACGGGTTCCTTCGCTGGCACCGAGATCATGCGCGTGGCCGATCTCGCCAACATGGAGCTCCGGGTGCGGGTCAACGAGAACGACATCGTGAACGTCAAGCTGGGCGACCGGGCCGTCATCGCGATCGACGCCTACCCGGGGCGCAAGTTCGCGGGCACGGTCTCGGAGATCGGCTCCTCGGCGCAGGGCGGCTCCGCCGCCTCGCAGCTCGCGGCCCTGTCGGACGATGTCACCAACTTCCTCGTGCGGATCCGGGTCGCCGACCCAGGCGTGCAGCTCCGGCCGGGGATGAGCGCGACCGCGGACATCGAGACGCGGACAGTGGAGAACGTCATCTCCGTCCCGATCCAGAGCGTGACCGTGCGGGCGAGCGGCGGGCAGACCACCGAGGAGATGAAGAAGGAGGCCGCCAAGGCCGCCGAGAACAAGTCCGGGGGCGGGGCGATCGACGCGGCCGTGGAGAAGCGCGAGGCGCGCCGGCAGCGCGAGGTCCTGCTGAAGGTGGCCTTTGTCCGCCAGGGGGAAACCGTGAAGATGGTCCCCGTCGAGGTGGGCCTCGCCGACAACACGCACCTGGAGGTCAAGTCCGGCCTCCGCGCGGGGGACGAGGTCGTGGCCGGCACCTACGCGGCGATCAGCCGGCAACTGAAGGACGGCTCGCGCGTGACGCTGGCGAAGCCGAAGGAGGAGGAGCGGAAGTGATTCCGCCGCGGCTCCCAATGAGCGCCCCCGCCGCCCCCGCCCGCCGTTCGGCCCGCGTCCCGGGAGATCTGGTCATCCGGATCGAGGGCGTGACGAAGCTCTACCGAATGGGCACGGAGACCATCCACGCCCTGCGGGGCGTGAACCTCGAGATCCGCCGCAACGAGTACCTCGCGATCATGGGGCCCTCCGGCTCCGGCAAGTCCACGCTGATGAATATGCTGGGGTGTCTCGATACCCCGAGCGCGGGGCGCTACGATTTCAATGGCAAGGATGTCGCGCGGATGGTGGACGACGAGCTGGCGGAGATCCGCAACCGGGAGATCGGCTTCGTCTTCCAGACCTTCAATCTGCTGCCGCGCTCGGACGCGCTGCACAACGTGGAGCTGCCGCTGATCTACGCGGGGCTGCGGCCCGCGGTGCGCCGCGAGCGCGCCCTGGGCGCCCTTCGCAACGTCGGCCTCGCCGACCGGATCCACCACAAGCCGAACGAGATGTCCGGAGGCCAGCGGCAGCGCGTGGCCATCGCGCGGGCCCTCGTCAACCATCCGTCCATCCTGCTGGCCGATGAGCCGACCGGGAACCTCGATTCGCGCACCGGCGAGGAGATCATGGCGCTCTTCGAGGACCTCTACGAGCAGGGCCACACCATCATCGTGGTGACGCACGAGGAGGACATCGCGCGCCACGCCCGCCGTGTAGTTCGCCTGCGCGATGGTCTGATCGAAAGCGACGGGCCCATCCTCTGATCGATGGCACGCCTGCTCCAGGAGCTCGTCGAGTCGTTCCGGATCGCCTTCGGGCAGATCCGGGCGAATGCGCTGCGCTCCGTGCTCACGGCGCTGGGCGTGATCATCGGTATCGTGGCGGTCACGCTCATGGGTACCGCAATCAACGGCATCGACATCGGCTTCAACCGCAGTCTGGCGATGCTGGGCGAGGACGTCCTCTACGTGCAGCGCTGGCCTTGGCGTCGGGTAGATGACTGGTGGAATTACGTGAACCGGCCCCCGCTCGAGGTGGAGACGGCGGAGCGCCTGAACCGCGTGATCGAGGCGACGCCGGGCTCGCTGCTCGAGGTCGCGGTGCCGGTGGCGACGCGCGGGACGTCGGTGCGGGCGGGCGAGCTGCGGCTCGGGGGCGTGATGCTGTTCGGCACGACCGGGGATTACGCGCGGATCGTGACCACCGACGTGGCCGAGGGGCGGATGTTCAACGACATCGAGGCCAGCGTCGGCCGGCCGGTCTGCGTGCTGGGCTCCGCGGTCGCGGAAAACCTGTTTCCCGGGCGTTCGGCGCTCGACCAGCAGGTCCAGATCCGCGGGGAGCGGTACACCGTGATCGGCGTGCTCGCCAAGCAGGGCGAGTTCCTCGGCCTGTTCAGCTTCGACAACCAGATCGTCGCGCCGCTGAACACCGTGCGCCGCCAGACCGGGGTGCGGGCGAACCTGGACCTGCGGGTCAAGGTCCGGGACAAGGCCCGGCTCGCCGAGGCGGAGGAGGAGCTGATCGGCGCGATGCGGCGCGTGCGGGGCCAGCTGCCGGGGGAGCGTGACAACTTCTCGGTCAACCAGCAGCAGGCGTTCAAGGAGCAGCTGGACCCGGTGAAGGCGGGCATCGCCCTGGCCGGGCTGTTCATCACCGGGCTATCGCTCTTCGTCGGCGCGATCGGGATCATGAACATCACCTTCGTCAGCGTGAAGGAGCGCACCAAGGAGATCGGCACCCGCAAGGCGCTGGGCGCCCGCCGGCGCACGATCCTGCTGCAGTTCCTGATCGAGGCCGTGTCGATCTGCCTGATCGGCGGCCTCGTCGGCCTCGGGGTGACGCTCGCCGCGAGCCTCGTGCTCGCCGCGCTGCTGCCGGCGCTGCCGATCGCGTTCTCGCCGGGCCTGATGGCGGTGAGCGTGCTGGTTTCCATCCTCACGGGCGTCGTCTCCGGCTTCGCCCCGGCGTGGGGCGCCTCCCGCCTCGATCCGGTCGTCGCCCTCCGCTACGAGTGACCATGGAATTCCGCGAGATCCTCCGCATGGCCTTCGGGTCGCTGGGCGTCAACAAGCTCCGCTCGTTCCTGACGATGTCCGGCATCTCGATCGGCGTCTTCTCGGTGATCGGGGTGATGACGGCCGTGTCCGCGCTGCGCGGCTCGATCGAGACCGGCCTCAGCGTCCTCGGCTCAAACATTTTCCAGATCAGCCGCAACCCCACCGGCTTCCAGACCTCGGGCGAGGCCCGCCGCCGGATCGAGCAGCGGCGCAACATCACGCTGGAGCAGGCCCAGCGCTACCAGCAGCTGCTGCGCGACGTGACCGAGGTCGTGTGCCTGAAGGCGTTCTACCGTGACGGGCCGGTGCAGGCCAGCCACGGCAACCGCCAGACCGAGCCGGGCCTCACCTTCGGTGGTTCCAACGAGCACTTCCTCGCCGCCAACCAGTACTCGATCGACCTCGGCCGGAACTTCACCGCCGAGGACGTCGATCTGGCCCGGCCGTTCGCGATCCTCGGGCGGACCGTCGCGCGCAAGCTCTTCCCGGCCGAATCCCCACTCGGCAAGCGGGTCAAGCTGGCCGGCCGCACCTACGAGGTCATCGGCACCTTCGCCGAGAAGGGCAGCAGCTTCGGGCAGACGCAGGACGAAATCGTGGTCGTGCCGCTGACGCGGTTCCTGTCGGATTTCGGCGCGGCGCGGTTCTCGATCAACCTCGCCACCCAGGCTCCCTCGCAGGCCGTCTACAACGAGACGCTCGACCGCGCGATCACCGCGATGCGCATCGTCCGCAGCCTGCGGGCTGAGCAGGAAAACGACTTCGAAATCTATTCGAACGATTCGCTCATCGCCGCCTTCGCGCAGATCGCGGACGTGGTGCGCGCGGGCGCCCTCGTCATCAGCGCCATCGCCCTCCTGGCCGCCAGCGTCGGCATCATGAACATCATGCTGGTGAGCGTCACCGAACGCACCAAGGAGATCGGGGTGCGCAAGTCGGTCGGCGCCCGGCGCCGCTCGATCCTCGGCCAGTTCCTGATCGAGGCGGTGCTGCTGTCACTGACGGGCGGGATCTTCGGGATTCTCCTCGGGGTCGGCGCCGGCAACGCCCTCGCGGTCTGGTTGCAGGCCGAGGTCGTCTTCCCGTGGGGTTGGGCGGCGCTCGGGCTGGTCACGTGCTGCTTCATCGGCGTGGCGGCCGGCCTCTACCCCGCGCTAAAGGCGGCCAATCTGGACCCGATCGAGTCGCTCCGGTACGAGTGAGCCGGCCGCGCTAATTGGCTCGCCCGGGCCGGGGCGCCGGCGCACGGTGGCGCGATGCTGAAGCTGCTGTTCATTGGCGATATTGTCGGCCGGCCGGGCCGCGACGTCGTCGCCGGTCGCTTGGGGCGCCTCCGGACCGAGCACGGCCTCGATTTCGTGGTGGCTAACGCCGAGAACGCCGCCGCCGGCGCCGGGATCACGGGAGCCATCGCCCGCTCGCTCCTGGAATGCGGCATCGACGCGATCACGCTCGGCGACCACGCGTGGGACCAGCGCGGCTGGGAAAACGAGATCACCCAGCTGGATCGCGTGTGCCGCCCCGCGAATCTCCCGCGGGCCTGTCCCGGGATGGACCATCTCATTATCGAGGCCCGCGGTTTCCGCGTCGCCGTGTTCACGGTCCTCGGCCGTAGCTTCATGGGGCTGAAGGCGGACTGCCCGTTCCAGACCGCCGACCGCCTGATCGGCCAGCTCCGCGCTCAGGCCGACGCGATCGTCGTCGAGATCCACGCCGAGGCCACCTCCGAGAAACAGGCCCTTGGCTGGCACCTCGACGGGCGCGTAACCGCCGTCCTTGGTACGCACACCCACGTCGCCACCGCTGACGCGCGGGTTTTGCCGAAGGGGACGGCGTTCATCTGTGACGTCGGGATGACTGGGCCCTACGCGAGTGTGCTGGGTCGCGAGATCCGTCCCGTGGTCGACCGTTTTCTGGATGGGATGCCCCGGCGCGCCGAGGTGGCGACCGACGACGTCCGCCTCTCCGGCGCGCTGGTCGAGATCGATGCCTCCACCGCGAGCGCCCGTCGGATCGAGCTCCTCACGGTGCGCGCCTGAACATCCGGGTCCCCGGGCCCCGCTGGGTTCAAGGTGCTAGCAGGCGGAGGCCGTGGTAGGTCCTGCCCCAGAGCCCGTCCTCCTCCCAGCCCTGCACGCGTGGGGAAAGCAGCCAGGTCTTGGTGTTGAAGTATAGCGGGGTCAGCGGGCAGGCGGCCAGCAGCGCGCCCTCGGCCGCGGCGAACCGGGCGTCGCGCTCCGCCGGATCCGCCGTCGCGGCGGCCGCGGCGAGCAGGCGGCCGTAGTCCGGATCGTCCCAGCCCGGATAATTGAGGGGCCGGCCGGGCCCGAAATCCTCCAGCAGCGCCAGCGGGTCCGCGGCGTCCGGGATCGCGGTGATGAAGGCGATGTCGAACCCGCCCTGACGCAGCGCGTCGAGGTGGACCCGCGCCTCGCGAACGGCGATGGCGGTCTCGATTCCGAGCTCCCGGCGCCAGAGCTGCTGGATGGCCTCGAGGACGGGAGTCTGGGTCCAGCCGCTGAGCTCGAGGCGGGGCAGGCCGCGGCCGCCGGGAAAACCGGCCCGGGCGAGCTCCCCCCGCGCGGCTTCCGCGTCAAAGCGCACTGCCCCGCCGGCGGGCGCAGCGGCCGGGGCGAGGCCCGGGGGCAGGAAGCGGTCCGCGGCGCGGTGACCGCCCTGCAGCACGGTCGCCGCGAGACGCTCCCGGTCGAGGGCGAGGGCGAGCGCCCGGCGGACGCCGGCGGTGAGCGCGGGCCGGCGGGTGTTGAAGGCGAGATAACGCGTCTCGAGCATCGGCGCCCGCCGCAGTTCGGCGGGTTGATCCCGTTCCCAAGCGGCAAGTTTCCCCCCGGGCACCGCCATCGTCGCCTCAAGCTGGCCCGCGCGGTACGCCCGTTCCTCGGAGTCGCCGCTGTCGAAGCGCAGGAAGTGGATCGCATCCAGCGTGACCCCGGCGGCGCCGTGCCACGCCGGGTTGCGGCGCACGACGACCCGCTGGTCGGGGCGCCATTCGGCCAGCAGGAAGGGTCCGTTACCGACGAAGCGCCCGGGCTCCGTCCACCGGCGCCCGTGTCGCGCCACCACATCCGCGCGGACGGGCAGCCAGGGCCCGCTGGCGACGTGATGGGGAAAACGGGGATTGGGTTGCTCGAGCCGGATCTCGAGGCGTCCTGCATCGAGGGCCCGAAAGCCGACCGCGCCGAAGTCAGCGAGTTGCCCGGTGCCGTAGGCCCGGGCCCCGGCGACGAGGTGGAAGGCGGCGGCCTTCGGCGAGGCGGTGGCGGGGCGCAGGGCGCGCTCATAGGCGGCCACAAAGTGGTCCGCGGTCACCGGGGCGCCATCCGACCAGCGGGCGTCGGGCCGGAGGTGGAACACGTAGGTGCGGCCGTCCGGCGAAACCCCGAAGCGGGTGGCGGCGCCGGGCCGCGGCGCGGCGCCGGCGGGACCCGGGACGAGCAGCCCCTCGAGCAGGGCGCGGAGCAGGCCGAACTCATCCGGCAGCGTGGTCGTAGCGGGGTCAAGCGAGGCGGGCTCGTTGCGCTGGCTGACCCGGAGGACGGATTCCACCGCGGGCGCCGCCGGACGCCCGCAGCCCGCGGCAAACGCGAGGAGCAGGCCTGCGCCCGCCCGCGCCGCGGCGACGACCCTAGGGCTCCAGCCAGACATGCTTGTACGGGTGATGATCGAGCAGGTTCGAGTGCCAGCCCTTCACCGCGGGGTGGAGGAGGAAGACGTGCGTGTAGTGGTAGACCGGGATGAAGGGGACGCCCTCGAGGAGGATCGCTTCCGCCCGCTGGAGGAGTTCCTCCCGCGCCGCGGGGTCGGCGGTGCGGGCCGCCGCGAACAGCGCCGCGTCGTATTCCGGCTGCGCCCACCCCGTGTAATTGTTGCCGCTGTCCCCGCGGAAAATGTCGAGGAAGGTCGCCGGGTCGAGGTAGTCGCCGATCCAGTCGCCGCGGAGGATCTGGTAATCCCCGGCCCGGCGCGCGGCGTGGGTGACCTTGAGCTCTTGGTTGGCGAGGCGGACCTCGACTCCGAGCTCCCGGCGCCACATCTCCTGAACCGCCTCCGCCAACGCGCGGTGGTTCTCCGAGGTATTGAACAGCAGGTCGATAGGCGGCAGGCCCCGCCCGCCAGGAAAGCCGGCCGCGGCAAGCAGCCGGCGTGCCTCGGCGGGATCCGACGGGAGCCGCGCGCGGGCCGTGTAGCCGGCGGTGGCCGGTGGCGTGAGCGCCTGGGCGGGCCGCTGGCCGCCCCGCAGCAGGCGGGTGACAATCGCCTCGCGGTCGATGGCGAGGGCGAGCGCGCGGCGGATGCGCACGTCATTGAGCGGGGGGCGGCGCGTGTTGAGCCGGAAAAAGTAGGTCGCGAGGTAAGGATCGAGCCGCAGCAGGTGGGGCGAGTGCTGGCGGTAGGCGTCGATCTTACTGATGGGCGCGTATTCCGTGACGTGCAGCTGGCCGGCGCGGAAGGCGCGTTCCTCGGCGTCAACGCTGTCTAGCGGGTAGAAACGGATGCCGTTCAGGCGCACGGTGGCGGCGTCCCAGTAACCAGGGAATTTCTCGACCGCGATCACCTGGTTCTGGCGCCATTCGGTGAGTCGGAAAGGCCCGTTGGTCACGATTTTGCCAGGGCGTGTCCACGGGTTGCCGCGTTGGGCCAAGGGTCCGTGGCGCGCGATCGTCTCCACTGGAACGGGGTACCAGGGCGGATTGGTGAGCAGGGAGAGGAAGTAGGCGGCCGGATGCTCGAGCGTCAGCTGGAGCGTGCGCTCGTCCAAGGCCTCAGCGCCGACGGTGGCGAAGTCGCGGCCGCCGCCCTTGTGGAACGCCTCCGCGCCGCGGAGGATGTAGAGCATGTTCGCGTAGTCCGCCGCGAGGGAGGGTGTGAGGATGCGCTGGAAGCTGGCGGTGAAGTCGCGGGCGGTCACGGGCCGGCCGTCGCTCCAGCGGGCATCGCCGCGGAGCCGGAAGGTGTATTTCAGGCCGTCGGCGGAGATCTCCCAGTGCTCTGCAACGCCCGGCACGGGCCGCAGGTCGACCGGGTCCTCGGTGACGAGGCCCTCGAAGAGGGCACGGAGGATATTGCCCTCCGCCACGCCGGTGACGACGTGGGGGTCGAGCTCATTGACCTCGTAGCCGACGCCGCGGTGGAGGATCTGCTGGCGGTTCCCGGCTTCGACGCGGGTCTCGCGCGGCAGGCAGCCAGCCGTGAGCAGCAGGGCGGCGCAGAACGGCAGAAACGGGAGGAGCGGCCTCATAGGGGAATGAGCAGGGCGACGGCGTGCGCGGCGATCGCGCGGCCTTGGCCGAGTTCGCCGACGCCCTCGTGGGTCGTCGCCTTGAGGCCGATCTGCCCGACGGGGAGGCCGGTGGAGCGGGCGAGGGCGGCCTTCATCTCCGCGAGTCGTGGCTGGATACGGGGGTGCTCCGCGATCAGGGTCAGGTCAAAGTTAGCGGGCTGCAGCCCGCGGGCGCGCAGCTCGGCACAGACGCGCTGGAGCAGGAGTTGGGAGTCGATCCCGCGGTAGGCAGGGTCGGTATCGGGAAAGAAATGTCCGATATCCGGCAGGCCGGCGGCCCCCAGCAGGGCGTCGCAGAGCGCGTGCGTGAGGCAGTCGGCGTCGCTGTGGCCCTCGAGCCCGAAGTCCGCCTCGAAACGCACACCCCCGAGTATAAGGGGCCGTCCGGAGGTGGTGCGGTGGATGTCGTAGCCGTGGCCGATGCGCGGGGTCATGGGTTTCCTTCCGCGCGGCTGCGGTTCAGCAGGAACTCGACGTAGGCGAGGTCCGAGGGCGTGGTGAGCTTAGGATTAGGGCGGTCGTTCGCGAGCACCGCGACCGGGTGGCCGAGCAGCTCGACGGCCTGGGCGTCATCGGTGACCGCGAGGCCGCGGGCCGCGACGCGGGCGTGGGCGCGGACGATCAGGTCACGTGCGAACACCTGCGGGGTCTCCGCGGCCCAGAGCCGCTCCCGGGCCAGCGTGCGCAGCCGTTCCGGACCGCCCCGGCGTCCCGGGGACCGGAGCTCCTTAATCGTGTCGCTGACGCGGTGGGCGAGCACCACGGCGTGCTCGCGGCGGACGATCTTAAGCAGTGCGACGAGCTGGTCCGGTTGGATGAGCGGGCGGGCGCAGTCGTGGATGAAGACGTGGGCGATATCGGCGGGCAGGGCTTCGAGGGCGAGCCGGACGGAGTCGCGCCGCTCGCGGCCGCCGCGCACCAGCAGGGTGGGGGTGGGCGCGCAGGCCGCGAGGGCGAGCATCTGGCGCTGGTCGCGATAGACGACCACGTGGAGGTCGGCGACCCCGCTGGCGAGGAAGGCGGCGGCCGAATGGGCGAAGACGGGCCGGCCGGCGAGCGGGGTGAGCACCTTGTCGGCGACGGCCCCGGCCATCCGGGAACCGCTGCCCGCGGCAAGGAGGATGGCGGCGGTGCGGCCCATCGGGTTCAGGCGCCGACTTCCGCGAGGATCGCGCGGGCAGCGGCGACCGGGTCTGCCGCCTTGAAGATCGGTCGGCCGACCACTAAGTAATTTGAGCCGGCCCGCACGGCCTCGGCAGGTGTCATCACGCGGGTTTGGTCGTCCGCCCGGGCGTCGCGGGGACGAATGCCAGGGGTGACGAGCTTCACTTCCGGCGGCAGGACGGTCCGCAGGGGCGCGATTTCGAGCGGAGAGCAGACGAGACCGCGCAGGCCGGCGTCGGCGGCGAGGCGGCCGAGGCGGACGACCTGTTCCTCGGGGCTCCCGGCGACGCCGGTCGCGGCGAGCGCGGGCGCGCCCATCGAGGTGAGCACGGTGACGCCGAGCAGGAGCAGGTCGGGGGCGTGCTGGCGCTGGGCCTTGACCGCCCATTCCATCATCTCGCGTCCGCCGCCGGTGTGCAGTGTGAGCATCCCGACGGGCAGGCGGGAGGCGGATTCCACCGCCTTGGCCACGGTGTTCGGGATGTCGTGCAGCTTCAGGTCGAGGAACACCTTGAAGCCGAGATCAGCGATCTCGCGGACGGCGTCGGGTCCGCAGGCAGTGAACATCTCGAGTCCCAGCTTGGCCCAACGCACCGTGCCCTGCAGTTGGCGGAGGATCGGGGCGACTTCGCGGGGCGACTGGGCGTCGAGGACGAGAATCAGTTCGCAGGGCATCGAGTGGGAGTAAGGCCGGCCCGCCCCGGGGATAGAAGTCAAAACGGCGGCCGGCGCCGCGGCGCTTGCGCTGGACAGTTCGTCGCGAGAAAAGGGTGCGGTGCCGTCGCTGGTCCTCGCCGCCCCCGCCAAGATCAACCTCCTGCTCGCCATCACGGGCCGGCGGGCCGACGGCTTCCACGATCTACTCTCTGTGGTCGCTGCGTTGGATCTCGCCGATACCTTGGCGGCGGAGCCGGCGTCGGAAATGTCATTGGCGTGTGACGATGCGGAGCTGCCGGCCGGTGCCGAAAATCTCGTGCTGCGAGCGGCGGCGGCCTTCCGGCGAGAAACCGGCTGGGGTGGTGGGGTGGCATTCCGACTCCAGAAACGCATTCCCGCGGGCGCGGGCCTGGGCGGCGGCAGCAGCGACGCGGTGGCGGCGCTACGGGCGCTGAATCAGCTGGCCCCGCCCGATCGTCGCCTCCACCAGCAAGGGTTGACGCGTCTCGCGGCCGAGCTGGGCTCCGACTGCCCACTATTTCTCGCGGAGGGCCCGGTGGTGCTGCGAGGCCGAGGGGAGCTTATCGAGCCGTTGCTCCCCACGGAGGTCGCGCGCCTGCGGGGCCGGCGGCTGCTGGTCTTCAAGCCCGCGTTCGGCATCTCGACCCCCTGGGCCTACGCGCGCCTAGCCGCGGGTGCCCCGAGTTCCTACTGGCCGGCGGCGGCAGCCGAGGCGTGGCTGGCCCGTTGGCGGGCGGATCCGGCGGCGCCGGTCGAGGCCCTGCTGCGAAACACGATGGAGGCGCCGGCGTTCGCCAAGTTCCCCGCGCTCCCCGAGCTGCTCGCCCAGCTGCAAGCCGCCGCAGGGGTCGAAGGACGGATGAGTGGAAGCGGGAGCGCCTGCTTCGCCTTCCTGCCGGAAGGGATGCCGGTGGCGCCCTTGGTCGCTCTCGTGCGGTCCTGCTGGGGCCCCTCGGCGTTCGTCACCGAGGCGCGGATCGCTTAAATCCGCATTGACCCGCCCGTAGGCCGGGAGGTTATTCAAGGGCAGCGCCCGCGTTACCCCGCGCGGGCCTGCTTCCCTTTTACCGATGGAAATCCGGGATCGCCACGAGTTCACTGTGCAAGGCATCGCCGCCTCGCAGGGGATCGCGTACGGCCAGGTTTTTCTCTATCTGCAGAGCGAACTCGAGGTCCCCGACTATCAGGTCGAGACGGAGCGGCGCATCGACGAGGTGGCGCGCTTCGACCGCGCGCTGGTCGCAACCCGCCAGCAGATCGCGCGCATCAAGTCCGAGGTGGAGCGCAACCTCGGGCCGGAGGA
>SXGQ01481407.1_pt1 | contig 12595 bp, 17 predicted proteins | sample 3178371 | NCBI WGS metagenome assembly SXGQ01 (sample SAMN11356859, study PRJNA531348) | freshwater metagenome | isolation source: freshwater sample F1-20 | place: China: Fuxian Lake, Yuxi | collected 2017-12-25
AGCCCTTCCGACTCCGCTGAGTACCCGGGGGTCAACCTCCAAAACCATATGTATTGCTACTGTTTTGCTATAGCAACGTCTGTAGCAACGTCTGTAGCAAGACATATAGCAAGACATATACTGTACTCTACCTAAAGGTAGAGTAATACAGTATATAATGGCCTACGCCATTATTGGCTTGAAGCCCTTGGAAGGGCTCGCCAATAAGGCGGGCCATGAGCCATCCCCGACCCTTCCGACCCCGGCGATCCTACTCCCCGAAGACCGAATCCCCTTGGGCCAAAGCCTGGCGACAGTCGCCTGAGAGGATGGCCGATCACATCAGGAAGCTGAACATTGCGCGGTTGGCTAAGTCGGACGAAAGGGCACAACTTGTCCAGGCGGTCTTCAACCTCCTGCCGGCCGAACCGGTCTTTCCCTATCAGCTCAGGGACGCGCTGGCCCGGGAATGGAAACTCTGTTACGAGGAGGACGTCGACCCCAAGGCAGCCTGGAACCTAGTCCGGCTTGCCATGCGGAAGGGGATGGTCGGCCGGACGGACGACGGACGCATTTATCCACGGCACGGTTAAGCCGTTTGACTTGTTCACATCCGGCTCGCATTCGTAGGAGCCGTGGTCATCGACAACGGCAACGACGGATTCATCGAGGAACTCCAGCAGGATATCATCCTGCTCCGGCGTGTCGCCGGCCTGAACCTGCTCCGCGCTTCGCAGATCGCCGACGACGGTGACCCGAAGGTTGCCGACATGCTTGTCACCGAAGCCGGGATCATGCTGGCCGTCTGCCACAACGTCGAGAGGCTCTTGGAGCCATGAGTCTGGATGACGAATACCGGAAACTCTGGAAGCGGGCCAGCAAGGCCGAACGGGAGGCTCTGCTCCTCACGGGCTTCGACCCCGACGTGCCGGCCGACGACGGCGTACCGTATGCCCATCGTTACTTTGGCGGCGAGACAGACGGACCCGATGGACAGCAGGAAGGGATGCAGCGCGAATTCTCCAAGACGTCGCCGAACGGGTTCGATATCAACTTTCACCAGGCGATGCTGTTCTACCGCCGGCAACGGGAGGAGGAGGCCGTGATCGTGAGGACTTACTCGCATGAGGAGGTCTTGGAGCTGCTGACCCGGGTGCTGTCTGTGTTGTCCGATTCGAACGACCGATCCGTCCGTCTGCATGCGACGTGCATCAAGCTCGCGCTGGGGATGCCCGACCAGCCGACCATGACGGCCCTCGCCAAGGACAACAAGTTGACCCGCGCCGCCGTGTCCGCACGGGTCAAGACCATCCAGCGGAACCTCAACCTCCCGCCGAGCATCTACATGAAATCGGAGTCCGCATGCGAGAAACTTTCCAAAGCCCGGAGGCGTAAACTGTGAGCGACAAGGTAAGACCGATTGATCTGGCCGCCCGGTTCGGGGTAACCAAACAGGCCATCAACAAGTTCATCACGCAGGGGATGCCCATCGACTCCATCGAGTCGGCCGAGGCATGGTACATGGCCCGTCGATCCACCAGCAGCGGCGGTTCGCAGGTACGCCCTGACCGGGATTTCACCGAGACCGTCGAGAAGCAGCGCGAACTGAAAGCATTGGCTTACGCCCAATACATGGACGACCTTCGGGCCGGATCGCCGGACGCCAGCAAGTCGTACTCGACCTACGACAAACTGGTCAAGACGCTGGTCAGCCTGGAGAAGGAACTGCAAGCCCGTGAGATCGCATCACGGGAGTACATCCGCACCCAGACGGCTATCGAAAGGTTCGGCCGTGTCTTCGCTCAGGTGCGTGAGGAGATGAACCAGCTCGGCACCAAACTGGCCTTCAAGGTCAACCCGGACAACCCGGGCCGCGCACTCAAGGTGATCGACGACGAGGTCAAGAAGATGCTTGAACGCCTGAGCGGTGCCGCCGGCTACGCCGAGCAAGCCGTGAAGGAAGGCGAAGACGTCGAACCCGTCGAGGCCGAGGAGGAGAACACCGACGAGACCGTCGACGAGGTCCAGACCGATGAGGATTGATCCGTCGACCGAGCAGGTCTTCGAAGACCATATCCGGGCCATGATGACGCCGGACCCGGACGGCGATATCGTCGAATGGTTGGAGGCGAACGTGCGCGAGGTGCCAGGCTCACCGCAGCCCGGTCCGTTCCGCATCGAATCGACGCCGTACCTTGCACCCATCCTCCGTGCTTTGTTGGACCCGGAAATCACGACGATCGTCGTACTCGGGGCCGTGCAGATGGGTAAGTCTTCTTTGCTGGAGCTTTGGTCAACCTTCATCCCGAGCCGGTCGCCAGGCCCGACGCTGCTCTTGCAGGATATCGACGATAACGCGCAGGATTGGCAGAAGGACCGACTGCGTCCCATGTGGGAGGCCACGCCGGCCACGTTCACGAAGATGGAGGCGGCCGAACGCAACCAGTGGAAGAAGACCCGCTTCCAGCGGAACACCTGCTGGGTACTCGGCGCGAACAACAAGAAGAACCTGCAACGTCGATCCATCCGGTTCCTCGGAGGTGACGAAGTATGGCTTTGGCCTAAAGGTCACCTCAAGGAAGCCTTGGCCCGTCGCACGGCATTCATCTGGCAAGGCAAGTCGCTGCTCGTCTCGCAGGGTGGCGTCGAAGGCGACGATATCACCGAACTCTGGAACCAGTCGGATCGACGGGAATGGACGTTCGCATGCACCCAGTGCGGTTTCCGGCAAGCCTGGGAGTGGGAACAGATCGTTTATCCCGAGGACGCCAAAGGTCCGGCCGGCTGGGATATCGACAAGGTGAAGACCGGTTGCACCTACGAGTGCAAGTCTTGCAAGCACAAGTACAAGGATTCGTTCGCCGTCAGGCAGGAACTGAACGCCACCGGCGAGTATGTGCCCATGAACCAGAACGCGCCGAAGGGCATCGTCGGGTTCCACTGGAACTCCCTGTGCGGTCAGTGGGGCTACGACTGGGCACGGCTCGCCGAGGACGTCATCCGCGCCAAGATCGCCTTCGAAGAGCATGGCGACGAGACTTTGCGTCGGGAATTCAAGCAGAAGAGATTGGCCCTGCCTTGGAGCGAGGAGCCGGACGACGGCGGTGGCGAGGTGCTACCGCAGGGCTACAAGATGCTGGAACAGTGGGATGACGAGGCGTTCATGGTCGACAGCAAGCTCGCCGAACCGCCGTTCAAGGACGATTACAAGAAGGCCAAGCAATTCGCCAGGCTCCGCTTCATGGCCGTCGACGTGCAGCGAAAAGGCTATTACTGGATTGTCAGGTCTTGGGGCGTCGACGGGAAGTCCCGCATGGTCCAGTGGGGGTATTGCGATACCGACGAACAGGTGCGAGAAGCCCAGAAGCGTCTGGAGGTGGCCGATATCTTCGTCTTCGTCGACTCCGGTGACGGCCCGAACACGGATACGGTTTACCGGACCTGTGCCCGGTACGGCTGGAACGCCACCAAGGGATCGGGCCAGAACGAATTCCCGTGGCGTATCAACACGCCTTACGGCATCAAGGTCGCTTACCGGCCTTACGCCCGAGCCAAGGTGATCCAAGTCGGCCAGGCGTCCTGCAAGCTCTATCTGTTCTCCAACTTGTATTTCAAGGATTCGCTCACCCGTCTACGTCGGGCCGGCCATCATACCTACCCGGAGGACGCCGGGGACGAGTACCGCAAGCAGATGCAGTCCGAGCATCGGACCAAGACGGCCAACGGCCAGGCGGTCTGGCTGCCCATCGGCGAACGTGCCAACCACCTTTGGGACTGCGAGGTCATGGGATTGGTCCCCGCGCTGATGGCCCGACTGATCGGCCGTGGCAAGAATCGCAACGGAAAGGTCGAGGACAAGCCGGCCGAGGAAAAACATGAAGATGCCTCTTGACGAATGGACCTCGACTGGCATTCTTTGATCCAAGCCGGACGACATCATGTGAAGACCAGCAGGTGGCTCTTGTGGGTCGTTATTGGGGGTGTCGTCCGGCCCTTTACACGGGGCTAAACCCATATGGCGCGTCCCCAAGGCATTTTTCTCATCCTTGAAATCGAGGATATCCAGGCGATCGTTGCCAAGGCCGTCGAGCTCCTGAAACAGGGCAAGGTCATGATGGAGTACGCCGATTCCGGCACTTCCGTGGTGAAATCCTTCCCTATGACCATCCAAGAAACCCTTCTGGAAGCCCGATACGCGCTGATGATCAAGGACCCGCAGACCTACGGATCTCCGGATAAGGTCCGTGTCATCAACCTGCTCAACAACTTCCGAGGTCTCTAATGAGCAAACCGTCCCGCAAAAAGTCTTCCACCAAGAAGGCTGAAACCCCCAAGGTGAAGGCCGGCGTCGCTCCGGAGCTCAAGAAACAGGCGACCACGGGGCCGGGCATTTTCTCCAACTTCGAATCCGCCAAGTTCAGCAACAAGCGGTCGTGGATCTGGTCGTCTTGGCCGCAGGACATGAAGAAGACCATGACGGTCTTCGACCGCATGGAGACCACGCGCAAGATGCGGTGGTTGGAACTCAACGCCGGCCTCATCCGAGAGGTGTTGACGAACATGGCTATGTATACCATCGGCACTGGTATCAAGCCCCAGGCTCAGTCCGGCAGCGAACCGTGGGATGACGAGGCCGAAAAGCACTTCAAGAAGTGGGCTTCCCGTGGTTGCGACATCACTGGCCGATTCTCTTTCTTCGAGATCCAGCATATCTGCTGCCGTCTGATGGACCGTGACGGTGAGGTGTTCATCATCAAGACCCGTGGCCCAGGCGGTGAACCCCGTCTCCAGATCATCGAAAGCCACCGTGTCGGCAACGCCGTCTCCGGCTCCCCGCCCCCCGGCATGGTGGACGGCATCCAGTTTGGCCCGTACGGTCAGCCGATCGCCTACAACGTCATCCGTTCCGACGGCTCAAGCCGCCTGGTGCCGGCTAACGCCATGATTCACCTGTACGAGCCCGAGCTCGCTTCCGGTGCGCGGGCTTACAGCCCCCTTCAGCACTCGATCAACAATCTGGTCGATATGCTGGAAATCCTGTCGCTGGAGAAACTGGCGGTCAAGACGTCGAGCGATATCACCCGTACGCTGACCCGTGAGAACCCGAACTTCGACGGCACCCAGTCCGACTTCGAAGCCTTCGGCATGAAGCCACAGGATTACGGCGACGGCATGACCGACCCGCATGAGGCTTCGACCTTCATCGGCGGCAAGATCCTTTCGCTGGCCCCGGGCGAGAAACTGGAATCATTCGAATCCCAGCGTCCGAACAGCACTTTCACCGGCTTCATCGAACACCTTCAGCGCGACTCGCTGGCCGGCATGCTGCCCTTCGAATTCGTGGCCGACCCGACCAAGGCCGGCGGGGCCGTCATGCGGTTCGTGATCTCCAAGGCCGACCGCAAGTTCCAGCACCGCCAGGCGATCATGATCCAGCGGTTCCTTACCCCGGTCTGGGGCTACATCATCGGATCTGCCATCAAGGACGGCCTTGTGTCCGCTGTGGACAACTGGATGAACGTTTCTTGGACGACCCCCCGTCGTGTCACCGTCGACGCCGGCCGTGACGCGCAGCAGAATCGCCTGGATATCGAGACCGGCATCAAGAGCCTTACCGACAACTACCTTGAAGAGGGCCTCGACCCCAAGGAGAAGATGCGTGAGAACGCTGCCGAGAAGCGGTTCCTCTTGGACCTGTCCAAGGAGTTCGATATCCCGCTCTCGCTTATCTACAAGCCCCAGAACGTAGCCCCCGACGCCATCAATGCATCGGTCGGCGACGCTCCGGAAAAGGAACAAGGCACCAAGCCTATGCCGGACGACGGCGAGGAACTGCCCGACGATCCCGAAGAATCTAATCCTCAAGAATAATGAATTCCCTTTCCTACGCCCTTAAGACGGCTCGCAAGATGCTGATCGAGCCTGGCAAAGCCCAGGCTTACGTCGATCGTGTCGCCAGCGTTAACGTCCAAGATCTCCGCGCCGGCGACATGGAGGAGATCATGAAGATGATGTTCGGAGAGCAGCCGGAAATGATCAAGGGTGCCGGCATCGCCATCATCCCGATCAAGGGTGTCATTGGTTCCGGCCTGACCGACCTCGAAAAGATGATGGGCGCGGTCGACGTCGAAGACATCGAGGAAATGATCGAGGACGCCGAGCGGGACGAGAACGTCAAGGTCGTGGTCTTCGATTGCGACACCCCCGGCGGCACCTGCACCGGCGTTCCCGAGCTTGCCAAGCGTATCCGCAAGTGCACCAAGCGTACGATCGCCTGGACCTGCAAGCAGTGTTGCTCGGCCGGCGTCTGGCTGTCTTCGCAGTGCGACGAGGTCTGGATCAGCGGTTCGTCGACCTACGGTTCGATCGGAGTTTACGTCCCGGTAATGATCCAAGAGAAGCAGTATGCCGAAGAAGGCATCGAGATCGACGTGATCAAGAGCGGTTGGGCCAAGGCGGCCGGTTTCCCGGGTACCCGTATGACCCCGGAGCAACGCAAGCTCTGGCAGGACGACGTCATCGAGCACCACAAATGGTTCATCACCGACGTGTCGATGGTCCGCACCTTCGCCAAGGAAGAAGACATGCAGGGCCAGTGCTGGTCGGGCCGCAAGGCCGCCGAGAAGAATCTGGTCACCGGCATCAAGGACACCTTCGACGATCTGCTCAAGTACATCGGCGAAGACGTCTACGAGGAATTCGAACACGCCGAAGAGAAGGTCGAATCCGAAGGTCCTAGTTCCTATGCCAAGGCCGATGGCCTGGTCAAACAAAGCGCGGACGTTTCGCCTGAACAGGGTGACGACACCGATGGCGTGAAGCCCGTTTCCGACAAGGACAAGGACGACAAGAAGAAGAAAAAGAAGAAAAAGTCGGATCATGAGGACGACGAGGACGAGGACGAGGATATGCCCGAAGTCCCCGAAAAGGATTGCCCTCCGATCGAGACGGACGACCAGAAGGCTTGACACTTGGCTAAACCCAAGATGACGCTCGAAGAACGCCTCAACGCCCTTAAGGAAGCCTTCACCGGTAAGACCGCCGAGGTCGAAGCCAAGGCTTCCGAAGTCACCGCGCTGACCGAAAAGGTCGCCGGCATCGAAGCCAGCCTGGCCGAAAAGACGGCCCTCGCCGAATCCTTGAACGCCAAGGTCGCCGAACTGACCGAGAAGCTCGCCCAGGCCGAATCCTTCAAGGCTTCCGCTGAAGCCAAGATCAAGGATATCCAGGCGTCCGCTGAAACCGCTGGCAAGAAGGCCGCCAACATCGTCGCCTCGGCCGGCGTCCAGCCCGTCGAAGTCACCCCGGGCGAGATGACCGCCCACGCCAAGTCCGACGAGGAGATCACCCAAGAATGGGTGGCCCTCAAGCAGACCGACGCCAAGGCCGCTTCCGAGTTCTACACGAAGCACCGTTCGGCGATCCTCCGCGCCGCCGGCCTCCGCTAATTTTCCCTAACCTACTCCTAAAATATCATGGCTAACGCTATTGGTGGTCTTACTCTCCAGCTCGTCGCTGAAGAATCCCTCCGCACCCTCGTCCCCGAGCTGGTGCCCCTCACGGAAATCGCCGTGACCGACTTCGGCAACTACGTTGCTGAGCGCGGTACCACGGTGCATACCCGCTACGCCGACTCCTTCACGGCGACGACCTTCGACCCGGCTAACGGCTTCGTGCCGGCCAACGCCGTCTCGACCGACGTCCCGGTCACGATCGCCGACCTCAAGTATGTCGACGTCGCCTTCACCGACTACGAAGCCTCCACGCTCAGCCTGGAACGCCTCCGTCGCCTCTTCTTCGCCCCGATCGCCAACGCCGTCCAGAAGTCCCTCTTCGACGACGTCCTGTCCAAGGTGACCTCGGCTAACTTCACCACGGCCGCCTACTCCGGCGCGAAGACCGGCTTCAACCGTGTCGCCATCGCCAACGCTGCCACGGCCCTCACCAAGGCCAACCTGCCTCACGCCGACCGCAAGCTCCTGCTCTCGCCGGACGCCATGGGCCAGCTCGTTCAGGACGCCTCCGTCGCGCAGACCTTCTCGTACGGCAACAGCGACGTGATCCAGAACAACTCGATCAGCAAGAAGCTCCACGGCTTCTCGGTGTCCGAGTACAACGGCTTCCCGACCTCCGGCGACGCCTACACTCAGGGCCTCAACGGCGTGGCTTCCTGCAAGGAAGGCCTGGTCATCGTGACCCGAGTCCCGGCCACCCCGACCACGGGCGGTGGCGAGCAGATGGTCGTTCAGGATCCGGACAGCAAGTTCGCCTTCGCGCTTCGCTACTGGTACAACTGGCAAGCCGGCAAGCACAACATGTCTGCCCTCTGGCTCGTCGGTTCGGCTGTCGGTAACCCGAACGCCCTCCAGCGTATCGCCTTCACCTCCTAATCGGAGGCTAGTTTAGGGGGCGGTTCACCGACCCCGATGCGAAAATGCCGAGAGGCCCCCCCTACGCCAAGGGGGGGTCTCTTTTTTTGACAGTGGGCTAAACCCATGCCGGATATCACGTCAGAATGGGCCGCAGACGCCCTTGAGATCCTAGGTGAGATCCCTAAAGCCGTGACCGTCAAAAACGTCCCAGGCGGGACGCCAGTGGCCCTAAACGCCCTAATGTCGATCCCTGCCGTAATGCAGGACCTAGAAACCGGCGGTTTTACGTCTTCGACCTCCTTCGACGTCAAATTCCTCCGCGCCGACTCCGTGGCCCACCCCGGCCTCTTGGCCTACGGCAATATCATCTCTTTCAATAACCAGCAGTTCCGGATCATGACCTTGACCGATCGCCCCCCTTCGGCCTGGGTGGTCTGTAAGGTCCAGACGCTGGTCCAGTAATGGCCCTGACCATTTCAGTAAAACTGAACGTCAAGGTCGATTCTACCTTGCTGAACAAGCACGTCGCCATGCTTGGCCTGGCAATGCGTAAAAGCATGGCCGAGGTGGTCAAAGAGCAAAGCCGGCTGCTTTGCCGTGACTTGTGCGACTTCTTCCCGCCTTTTTCCGGCGCGAGCCCTCAGGTGACCAAGGGTGGTGCTGGCGGGTTTGGTAATAAAGCCCGTAACAAGGGTAGGGCTTCCGTAAACAGGGACGTTCGCAAGATATTCGCCCCCCTTGCCCAAGCCAAGGCCAGTACCGTCGCAAACTACGGTAATCTGGCCGTCTTCGACCGGTGGATCAAGGCAAAGGAGAAACTGCCCCAGCCCCATGAGCCTGGCTACATTTTCCGGGCTTACCACCTTTCCGGAGGGTTTACCACTCAAGCACTTCTTGATTACATGAAGCAGCGCGAAGGAGCGGTTGCTTCCGTCAAAGGCAATTTCCTGCTCGATAACACCGAGGGTTCAATCAAGTCGATCCACGAACGCATTCGTGGCACACCCCATTACCGTGTAGCCAAAAACCGGCAGCCGAATTACTTCGTGTCCGACTGGAAGGTGGTCGAAAGTTACATCAAGAAGGTCCAGTACCGTGTAGGTAAACTCAAGTCGGGCTGGTACTACGCCGGCCTACGTCTTGGATTCATGCCGACCTCGCAATGGATTTCCGGCCAAGGGTCGAGTTTCTCGACCTGCGTACCACGACTTACCAACACGCCGACACCGAACGTCAAGCTAGGGAACAAGATTGGCCGGCTACATAGCCAAGGGTGGCACTTCTTCACCATGGCCCGGAACTACCGCGCCCTAGCCATGCGGGTTCGGATCATGAAGGTCCTCAAGAACCAGCCAGGCAAACTACTCGACGTCGCCCAGCGTCTCCAAGGCTTTTCCATCACCTAACATGCCCGTACCCTTCTACTCAGCGCGAACTATCCTAGAGGAGAAAGTCTCCGCTTATCTGGCCGCCAACATTACCGGCGTCACCGTCCATAAGGGGATTACAGACGAGGAGAAGGTTATCCCCCTAATTACCGTCTACGCCAAATCCTCCCGCGCCGTCGACGACCTAGGCAGCAACCCCTATGGTAACTACACCGTGACCCTTGAGATCGGGGTCTACTCGTCGGCTGACGACGATACCTTGGATCAGCACCGAACCCGGGTCCAGGCGGTCCAGAATTACATGTCCGACAAGGCCGCGCTAAAGGCCCTGTGGACCCTAAATACGGACGGATTGCTATACGACCTTTGGGTTACCCAAGACGAGGAAGGCATGCACCAGCGAAAGTACGGCAACCTGCTGGAATATACCGTCTTCATGATGCTCCCCCCGGCCCCTTGACACTTGGCTAAACCTATCTAGACACCTATGGCGAACCCTATCGAATACGGCGTGGCCCTGTTCTACGGCCTCTACGAGACCGAAGCGACCACCTACATGCTGGTCCAGTCGGATAACTTCTCGGAGACCTTGGCCCTTGACGTCGAGGTTGCCGGCGAGGTCGGCACGGTGATCACCAATCACCTCGACGACCGTCGTATGGAATGCACCTTGGACGGCGTCCTTAAGGCCGGCCAAGAGACCCCTGCGATCGGTAAGACCTTCACTTACGGCGGTGCTACCTTTATCCTCAAGAACATTGACGACAAGGGTACGAACAAGGACTACCGCAAGGTCACCGTCAAGGGTATCAAGTATCAGGAAATCGTCGCCTAACCGGCCGGCATCCCACGATGGATGCTCGATACCTAAAGGCTGCAATCTGTCTCCCCAGGCCAATCAAGGTCTGCGGGAGGCAGTTGCGTCCTTTTTGCCTACGGCATCGAGTCCAGCTTGAGGCCATCAAATCGCCTTTCCTAGATCCGTTCAAATCTAGGTTCACCGCCAAGGACGTCATCATGGCCGTCCGTATCTTGTCGTCCCATGAAAAGGACGCCTTTGCCAAGGAGATCGGCGTTGTTGAGCAAATCCGTATCGGATGGCTGAACATGAGTACAAAACGCCTGGCGCGGGCCGCCGGCAGGATCGTCGGGGTCATCTCCGAATCTTGCTCCTATCCCAAGCTTTGGCATAAGGAGAATACCAAGAGCCATGAGAACATCCCTTGGATCTTGTCCTGCGTCGCTAACAACGTCCGTAACGGTTGCACCCTTGAGGAAGCCTGGACGATGCCCGAAGGCGAGGCCGTCTGGATGAGCATCTCCCATGCGATTTACAACGGTTCGCAGATCGAGGTGTTGTCCACGGAAGACGAGAAAATGATGGATAACTTCGACGACATCATCAACCGTTTCAAGGAGACCAACAAGAAATAATGGCTACCGATATCACCAGCACAGTCGGGATCGACACCAAGGAGTTCGAACAGGGTCTCAAAGACGTCACCAAAAGTGCCGAAGGTGCCGGCGGTGAATCTTCCAGCGCGGCGTCTAAACTTGGAAAAGTTTTCGGTTACGCCAAGATGGTCATGGATACCATCGGCCCCATCTTCGACAAGTTCATCGAGTACGCCCAGAAGGCCCAGCAACTCCGCAACCTTTCGATCGCCACCGGCATCCCGATCGGCGAATTGCAATCGTACGCCTTGGTCGCCAAGAACGCCGGCATCAGCCTGGACGCATTCGCCCATAGCGTCGCCGAGTTCAACAAGAAGATCGGGGCTGCGAAGATCCAAGGCTCCGAAGCCAACGCCGCGCTGACCAAGCTTGGGTTCGGCATGCAGGATATCACCAAGGGGCAGGTCGGTTACCAAGAGTCGCTGTACGCCTTGGCCGATGCCTATCAAGCCGGCACCGACGAGGCCACGCTGATGCACTATGGCGTCCAGTTGTTCGGCTCGTCTTTCGAGCAATTGCTACCGTTGGTCAAGCAAGGTTCCGGCGAGATCAAGAAGCAGTTTGAGAACACCTACCGGGCCGAAGAAGATTATGCTCGCGCGGCCGGCCGTGCTGCCGACGCCTGGAACCGTACCATGAGTCTCATGGAGGCAATCATGATCGACATCGTCGGCGTATTTGCCCAAGCCGGAGAAGATATTTTGGATGAGATCAACAACTCCGTGGCCGGTGCTTGGTACGGCGTGAAGCAAATTTTTGTCTCAAGGGAAAGCGTCCTTAAGGACGCAGCCACCGAAGTCTACAAGCAACAGTCTGCCGGCAAGACCAAGGAAGAACGCCAGAAGTACTACGATTACTGGATGAAGAATTACGAGATTACCGATGAGAAAGATCGGAAAATCTTCATGGACAAAATCAAGGAACTTGAGGGTGGCGACAAGGGCAAGAAGCTGACCCCCGTCGGACTTACCGAGGCCCAAGGTGCTTCCACCATCCAGCAGATGGGCGGTGGCGATATCATGTCCGCAATCGCCTTTAATCCCCTTCAGCAGATCGCCGAGAACACCGAGCGTACCGCTCAAAACACCGATCCTAACCGCGCGCCGCAGCCCCAGGCTCCCCGTTCGGTTCCCATCGAAGCCCGATAATTATGCCGGAACCTACTCAACCAGTAATCAAATATGGCAATGACCTTGCCGGCACAGGGCCTTACGCTCAAGGCGTACCACAAGCCGGCTGGACCGTCGAGGAGGATTGCTTCGGCATGCTTCAGTCTACGGTCAAGTTCAAGTGGAAGTATGATCAGCAAGATGAGTTCACAACTGCTTTTTCCCGTGGCACTCCACATCCCTACATTTCTCAGTTGACGCTATACAAGGCGTCGATGACGGTCGAAAAAGG
>SXGQ01226782.1_pt1 | contig 12591 bp, 9 predicted proteins | sample 3178371 | NCBI WGS metagenome assembly SXGQ01 (sample SAMN11356859, study PRJNA531348) | freshwater metagenome | isolation source: freshwater sample F1-20 | place: China: Fuxian Lake, Yuxi | collected 2017-12-25
CGAAAGGGCGATACCCCGCGAAAAATACGGGGAGACTCACCCTGAATATTTCGCACTTGTTAACGGTCTGCGAACTGCGACTTCACCCGGCAACGCGCAATATTGCATTTCGAACCCCGATGTCCAAAAGCTGATTTATCAGGACATGATCAACTCAATTAACAATGGATTTAAATCAGTTGATATTGGCCAACCTGATGGCTTTCGCCCATGCCAATGTCAAAACTGCGAAAAACTTTATGATACCGGTAAGGATTGGGGAGAGAAGCTTTGGCTTTTCCATCGTTCACTTGCTGAAAAAATTGAGATCGAAAAACCGGGCAATCGTGTCACCATCATGTCATATATCCAGACTGAAAATCCTCCTAAATCTTTCAAGTCTTTTCCCAAAAACACGCGGATTCTTTTAACTGGTACCAATGACGAGGATATAGCACCTTGGGCGGACTATCAGGTTCCCTCGGGATTTTCATCCTACATTTACAATTGGTGTCCAAACCTCGGTACCCGGTACACCCCGATGCGATCGCCTCTTTTTGTGGAGTCCCAGGTTCGCAGGCTGGTACGCAACCGTATCGCCTCAGTCTACCGGGATGGACCAGGTGACCTATATGGGCTTGAGGGGCCGGTTTACTACACCATGGGTAGAATGTTTGATGATCCCGCTAATCTAAACGCAAGTCTTCTGGTAAAGGAATTTTGCAACGCCTCTTTTGGCCTGGCCTCGCCTCCCATGATCCAATTTTATGACCAGCTTTATCATGCAATTGAATTGTATTCAAATTATCTTGGGACCAGGTCGCCTGCCTGGGTTTATCACAACATCTACGGTCAGCGTCGAAAACATCTCACGGATCCTTTTCAACTCATTGGCTTCCTTTACACTCCCACAATTCTTGCATCCATGGAAACCCATCTATCCAGTGCTGAAAAAGCCGCAGACTCTGAAAAAGCAAAAACCAGGCTTGCCGCAGTTCGAAAAGAATTTGATTACCTCAAGGCTTTTGTACAGGTTGTGCATCTAACCCATGCATTCCAAATCCGCCCCGACATAAATTCCCGAAATCGTTTACTTGACTCGATCGATGAAAGAAACGCCCTGATTGATTCCTTTTTCACCAACAATGGTAAAAATCCGAAAAATGTCGGAGACTGGGCATATGTCATGTTTCCACCGGTTGGACATGATGCGAAACATCTCAAACTTAACTATGACGGCTATCAGGAACCCTATGCCAATTCCCCAATGAATTGGGATACCAGGTTAATGAGAAATACAGCATTACCAGGTTCAAAAAAACTTTTTATCGAAAGCGCAAAATCCCCTCCAGTCATTACCATTGATTCCGCCGAATGGAATAATGCGCAATCCAACCATTTGAATCCGATCTCCCAACAGCATGAATCAAATCTAAAATCCTCCTTCAAGATGATTGCGGATCAAGCCAACCTTTACATCTTGATTGAAGCCCAAACCAATGGGGGACAAACAAAAATTCCCACTCCAGATTTCCCCGGCAAAGATTCCATCAATATTTTGCTCAAACCAAACATCGCGGAAGAAATCATCTACCGTTTCACCATAGACCCCGACTCGAAAACAAAACAAGATGCGGCAAAGGGCTTTATAAAAAACCCTCTTGATCCAAGATTTGGAAATTTTGATCCTGACTGGAGCGGCGTATGGACTTATACGACAAAACTTGACGGCAAAAATTCAAAATCCATGCATTTCATTTCGATCCCCTTCAAAACCATTGGCATGGAAAAACCAAGCGATCAAACAATCTGGCGGGGAAACATCAGCAGGATTAGAATCGAAAACAAAGAGCGAATCGAATCATCCCAGTGGTCATTTAATTCAAGCACCAAAATCTTGGATGACCAAAACGACTTTGGAGAATTCGAGTTCAAGGCTTCCAAGGAAAAATAATTACAGGGAGAGGCCGGAATATCTCTAGACTGTATTGGATTAACACTAAATTTTCGATTGAATCACTTTTCAATTGATGGGAAATATCCCTTAGAAAACATCTCAGCTTAATGAAGCCTTGATTAATTCTTGCAATACGGAAAGATTTATACTTTCAATTTTATCAATATAAATGCAAGCTTTTGCAGTTTTGTATTTCCCCAATTTCTTTAACAATCTTTCAGGCATTTTTAGGCAAGGCGATAAGTACAATGCGAAATTAGCCTTTCTTGGGGAAAACCCAACCTTGAACCATTTGATTTCCCTCCCATTTGCCAATTTGTAGGAATTATCCCCAAACCCAACAATACTAGTGCCCCAAATCCTAGGTTCTGATTTTGTGACTTTTTGCATAAGCTTGGAAATTACAAAAGCATCATCACGCTTTTGTTCATTTTTTATAGTATTCAAAAAAGTATTCACATCTGAATTTGTGAGTTTTGTTTTCATGGAACCAGATTCACCACTATTCATTATCAAACTAAAAAATGATCAACATGGATAAAATAAAATCTAATGCAGTATAAACAATACAATTTCACTTAAAGCCGGGAAGCTTACTTCTTTCTTACATCAAATTTGAATGTATTTTGCCCCCTTGATAAAACCTCAGCGGTAAGTTTGCTTTCAGTGTTAAAAGAAGAATGGATTATATTTTCAGGCACTTCAACCGATGCACCATCAATAACAACCTTTTTGGGAACATTTGATATAATCTCAATTCTGCGCAATCCCGGAAGGGCTTTCCCTGTAAAAGTTCCGGCTTTTATATCAAGTCTTTCCAAAGCCCCGGTTTCAATCGTTTTAAAATAAATAAACCCATTTTCCATGGGAACACCATTCAATGTCACCGAACCAATGACAGGAACAGGCTGAGGTTCCGAGTTGCCACACCCAATCAAGAATTGAAAACCAAGAATAAAAAAACAGGAACTGATGAAGCGCATCAAATGCCTCAATAATTAGTAATCAGAAAGAGGGACACCATCATCACGAGTCGCCAACTGCGCAAGAATTGCAAGAGTGGTTTCATCCTTAAGAAATCTCACAGATCCATCACAAAGCACTATATTGACGCCCCCCGTATGGGTTGAGCTTATCGGAATATTTGCACCAGTACAATTTGCGGTGTACCCACCAATACCAACGCCGGTGTTTGTGACATCATTGACCCATCCGGCTGCTGGTTTGTTATTGATTGTGTAACGAATGGTTGTTAATCCAGGTTCCCGATTATCCCCACCACCATTATCAAAGTTTGGGGGAATACCCGGGCTTTTAACTCCCAGATACCAACCCCAGGGTTGGGTCGAGCGCCAGTCCTGTTGTTTGCCATTATTATCCACAATAAAATTCGAGTTCTCAGTGATGGCAATGGTTGTTGAGGTTCCATCTGATATATCGGAAAGCTTGAGTTGGCCATTTGGTATCATGGCGCCCCCGGCACTGATTCTTCCCCCACAAGGAAGATCATTGAATCTTGTTTCTGTATACCCAGGGATCAAACCAGGAACAGCACCTGAAACCCCAACATAATTTGATAGCGACGCATTCGCAGCACCTTGATTAGTTGCTTTGAAATGTGGCATCGGGGATGATGGACAAAAAAATGTTTTAATCTCAACATTGGAAGCAAGGGCGTTATTGTTGGCATTAAACGCACCTGATTGGCCGGTAAACTGCCAGTTTTTATAAATGTTGTCCATTTCAATATAAGGAAGTATGTAAACCATCCAACTACTTCCCCAACGCTGGCTACTTGGAGGATCAACACCAAATGGAGCTTGGTCATTGGCTCCGCCCGGTGGTAATCTACTAAAAGTGCTATGGTGGGTATGCAATGCAAGTCCAAGCTGTTTTAAATTATTGCTGCATTGCATTCGAGCGGCAGCCTCCCTGACCTTTTGAACCGCTGGGAGAAGCAAACCGATCAAAATTGCGATAATTGCAATAACTACAAGTAACTCAATCAGGGTAAAACCCTTGTTTTTTCGTAAAACTGCGACATTCATAGAATTACCTGCAAATGATCGGGAAAAATCAGAAAAATGAAATGATATTTATTTAATAACTGAAACAAACTAATACTATGCTAATTTTCACCACCCGAATTGTCAATCTGCCGCATCATAATTCAGGAAAGAATGAGAATATTTTAATTTTTGATCTGAAAAATTGTATTACTTTAAATCACTCAAGTTAAAACCTGCAATCGCGGAGACAAGGTCTTTTAGAAAACGAGCAGCAGGAGCTCCATCCAACACTCGATGATCAAATGTGAGACTCAGGGACATTTGAAATCTTGCGGCAAATCTGTCATCTTCTATGACGACTACTTCCTTCCTTATAGCTCCCAGACCCAAAATAGAGGTTTCCGGATAGTTTATTACCGGGGTGAAGAAATCAATCCCAAGTGCCCCAAGATTTGTAATTGTGAAAACCCCTCCCTGCATCTGCGCTGCTGTTATTTTTCCGGACCTAGCCTGTTTGACCAATTCATTTGATCGAACCGCGATGCGTTCAATTGTCAATCCGGCAACATCACGAATCACAGGTACCAACAAACCGTCTTCGGTATCAACAGCTATACCAATATGCAATTCATCATGGCTTGGCAGGTTAATGTGATCTTCCTGCCACCTTCCAGCAAGGAGAATATTACTTTTAAGGACCTCTGACACAATTTTAGTGATAATATCCTGGTAACTTGGAATCGGACTGATCTGATTGATTATTTTGAATCTTTCACGAAAATTCACAAGATTAGTGGCATCAACCCTGGCTGTAAGTGTGACTGGGACCGTTTGTTTCTGGCTTTCCATCAACCGTTGGGCAATCAGCCTGCGTTTTCTGGAGATTAAAATCTTTTTCGAATCACTGGCGGGTTGATTGAATTGCGCGGAAGCGGCCCTTATATCACACTCTCTAACCCTCCCAGCAAATCCAGATCCCCTTAGCTGTCTCCAATCAATACCTAACTCCGCGGCAAGTCTTCTGGCTCTTGGTGTGGAAACTAAAGATCTTTTTTTTGTACTTTCACCAACTGACGGACTATCCAGCGTGGAATCAGAGGACGAAAGCCCCTGTTTGGATAGTTCAACATCCTCATGCAGGATGCGCCCTCTTGGCCCGGTACCTTTTATCTGGGACAATTGGACTCCAAATTTTCTCGCCAATCGCCTAACTGAAGGTGAAGCCAACAGCGAGTCCGAAAAATTTGACTCCAATTTCGCAGAATGCAAATGAGATCCCGAAAGTTGGTCAAATGACTCATTCGGACCAACAAGGAACCCAATAATTGTCCCAACTTTATGAACAGTTCCCTGCTTCGGGCCAGTGACTGGTATTCGCAAAATACCCTCATCAACAGCCTCGATTTCCTGGGTGGCTTTTTCCCCCTCAAGTTCAAAAAGAGCCTCACCGCGCTTGACAAAATCGCCATCCTTTTTCAACCAGCCAACAAAAGTACCCACTTCCATGGACCAGCCTAACCTTGGTATCACGATTTCTTGCACGATGACTACTCCTTCACCAATGCGCGAATTGCATTCGCAATTTCCGCCGAAGTTGGGATAACCACGGCCTCCAATGAGGGGCTGTATGGAGTCGGGGTAAAAGCTCCTGTCAGACGACGAATAGGGGCATCAAGGTCATCGAACCCAGAATCCGCAACCAAGGCGGCAATTTCAGACGCGAATCCGCATGCTGCAGGGGGTTCATCAACTATCAGCAACCGTCCGGTCTTTGACACTGACCCCAATATTGTCTTTGTGTCAAGAGGCGAAACAGTGCGAGGATCAATCAACTCGACTGAAACCCCCTCTTTTTCAAGCTGGTCGCAAACCGACTGGGTCAGATGAACCATTCGCGCCAACGCCACCACCGTGACATCACTTCCACTCCTTACGATTGCGGCATGGCCAAATTCAATTTCATAATCTTCCTGGGGCACATGACACTTGTGGGTGAGAATTTCCCGATGTTCAAGAAACATCACTGGATCATCGCAACGAAGCGCATGCTTCATAAGGCCCTTCGCATCAAAAGCATTTGAAGGCACGACCACCTTCAATCCCGGGACCTGTGCGTACATCCCATAATAACTTCCAGAATGATGAGTTGCAGCGGAATGGCCTATCCCAATGCAACCACGCAAAAGCACAGGCATTTTCAAGCGACCACTTGACATGTACTGCATCTTGGCGATTTGATTGATAATCTCACCCACCGAGTCAAGGATGAAATCAGCAAACATGAAATCCACAACCGGTCGGGTGCCAGTCATAGCAGCTCCCCCCGCTAGCCCAACAAAACCCCGCTCCGATATCGGTGTGTCACAAAGCCTAACGGGGCCATATATTTCATAAAGTCCGGTGGTGGTCTTGAAGTTACCACCTCTAACGCCAATTCCCTCTCCCAGGACAAATATTCCCGGGTTCACGGCCATCTCCTCAGAAAGTGCCTCGTGGGTTGACTGGGTGAAAGTGATCAAGCGTGATGGCTCTTTCCGCTCAATCAATCCCTCCTCTGATATATTCTGTTTTCTGGGGGAATAAACATGCAGAGCAGCGGTGGCAGCTTCAGGCATTGGACTATTTTCAGCAAAAGACCTTGATTCAGTTACCATCGACAGTACTTCTGATTCTAACCCGCTTAATATTTGTTCATGGATGCCATATTCTTTGGATAATTTATCCCTGAATAAGGCGATTGGACATTTGCGTTTCCACTCCTCAACCTGCTCACGGGTACGATAGGTGAAGTCTCCCATGCCTTCCGCATGAGCCCGGGTCCGATAAGTTTTACATTCAATCAGTGTGGGACCACCACCGGATCTCGCAAGGGCAACTGCCTCACGGGCGGTCTGATAAACTGCAAGCACATCATTTCCATCAACTTCAAAGCCGGGTATCCCATAATTAACAGCACGACGACCTATGTCTGGTATACCACTTGAATAAGAAAAAGGCACTTCGGTTGCGAACTGATTGTTTTCACAGATGAATAGCACCGGAAGTTTCCAGATGCTGGCCATATTCAAACCTTCATGAAAAGCCCCGTTGTTAACGGCTCCATCGCCAAAAAACGCAACGGAAACGCATCCGGAATTCATCAACTTGGAACTATAGCCACCCCCACAAGCCTGGAGAATACAAGGCCCGACTATGCCACTTGTTCCCATCATGCCGATTTCAGGGGAAAAAAGATGCATCGACCCGCCACGGCCTCGAGAACAACCGGTTGAACGGCCAAACAACTCCGCGATAAGTTCTCGTGGATGCATGCCCTTGGCAAGTGCATGGCCATGCCCCCGATGCGTGCTGAATATCGGGTCTTCCCGGTTTAAATTTGCACAAACACCACTTGATATCGCTTCCTGCCCCACATAAGTATGACAGGCTCCAAAAATCAACCCCTTCTGGTGGCAACGCGCGAGCTCCTCCTCGGTGTAGCGGATGACAAGCATTGTTCGGTACAGGGAAAGAAGCTCTTTGTGAACCATTTACCGGCATCCTTTTTCACTTTGTTTCAACTTTAAAATTCTGGATATTCCGATGCTCATGCCCGGGAGTTCCGCCCGCATTCATAGCCATGTTCCCGCCATCCAGCGGAATGATGGCGCCCGTGACCCAAGCAGAGGAATCAGAGGCAAGAAACACGGCAAGGCCCATGATATCTGTTGGTTGACCAAGCCTGTTCGCGGGGATTCCATGAAGAAATCTAGACTCTAATGTTGGATCCTCTGACATCCGCGCAGTTAAGCCGGGATTGACAATTTGAGCGGGGGTCACACAATTCACCCGCACCCCACGATGGCTCCATTCAGTGCTGAGCTCCCGGGTCATTTGCACAACCGCACCCATTGCCATGCTATAGGCGATATGTCCACGACCAAGCGCGGTGGAACTTGCAAGCGATCCAATATTCATTATTGAGCCCCGGCCCTGTGAAAGCATTCGCTTTCCCGCCTGCTGACACATGGCAAAACGACCAACAACAAGATTCTGCAACACGATATGCAATTCAGGGATTTCCAATTCCTCGGGTCGAGCCAGATGACCATCGCCTGCTATGTTTCCAAGAAAATCTACACGGCCAAATATGGAATCGACCCGCAAGAATAATTCTGATATCGCAGATGGATCAGAAACATTGGTGACGCTGATTAGGGCCTTCCGCCCGGATGCCTTGATCAAATCGGCAGTGGACTCAAGACCGGAAATGTTACGATCAACCAGGACAACATCGGCTCCAGCTCCAGCTAAAGCGAGTGCGGTTGCCTTGCCCAGACCTTGGGCGGCCCCTGAAACGACCGCGACTTTTCCATGAAGATCAAACAGGCTGATTGCTGTCTGAGGCTTGTCCAGCGGCATTAAATTCCCCTCTTGGTGGAATAACTTTGACTGTCAACAATAACAACACACTCGCCAAATGTATCAACACCATCGCCCATAATCCATAGTTTCCAAGAACAGATGCAGCAAAGATTCCACCAATATTTGCGACAGAATTTATCAAGGCAATGCCACCGGCAAGGGCCGCACCCGTCAAAAACGCCGCAGGCAAGGCCCAGAAAACGGGAATCATGCTCATCATACCAGTCTGGGCCAGGCACAGACCTAACATGGTGATTAATGGGGAATAACTTATGGCGGCAACGCCCCAACCCAGAACTGCAAGAAGTGCCGCCACCACCAGATGAATTCTTCTTTCGTTTGATTTGTCAGAACTCACACTGAAAAGAATCATACCCCCAATGGAGCAAAGATGGGGTAATGCACTAAGTAATCCAATCTGAAAAGTATTGAGATGATCAAACTGCTGCTTTATAAGTTTTGGGAAATATGCGCCGCTGGCATTTGTGCCAATCGCCAAAGTGGAATAAATCGCAATAAGTAACCAAACTCGCCACTGCAGGACCGCGAGCAATCGGTCTGAATCAAACTGCTGTAACCGCCGACTTTCTTCTTGCTGCATTTCAGAAACAAGCCAGCTTTTTTGTTCAATAGAAAGCCAATTAGCATTTCGGGGATAATCAGTCATGTAAAAAAAAACCGCCAGTCCAAGGATTACGGATGGCACCCCCTCCAGTAAAAACAACCATTGCCAGCCATGCAAACCACCAAAGTTATCAAGATATTGCATGATAAACCCGGAAAGAGGATTTCCCACAACAAAAGCAAGGCCTATGGCCATCATGAAGAATGCAGTCATCTTGGCCCGTTCGCGTTCCGGGAACCAATAACTAAGATAAAGAATTATTCCCGGAAAAAAACCAGCTTCAGCAACCCCAAGACATATCCTTAGGAAGTAAAAACTCCATTTATCCCAAACCAGCATGGTCAAAGAGGAAATCAGCCCCCAACTTATCATGATTCTAGCAATCCACAACCTCGCCCCGATTTTTCTCATCAACAGGTTACTTGGTACTTCAAAAAGCAAGTATCCAACATAAAAGACCCCATAACCAATATCGAAGGTATTGACACTAAGATTCAAATCCTCCTGCATTTGCAAGCGCGCAAACCCAACATTTGCACGATCAATAATATTCATAAGATAAAGCAAACATATGAAGGGGATAAGGCGCCAAGTGACTTTTTGAAGGGTGGATTTCTCCAGAACTGATTCACTCATTTGGTTTCTCTAAACCTTGGGTTCTTTGGAGTTTTTTCCAGGAACTATGATGTTGACCAGCCTGTGCAATTGGTCAATTTTTTGGGCGGTAAGCCCATACATTTGTTCCCTGAATATATACCAAAACATTTTGAATGGGATCGAAATATATAAGAGGCTTGATTCCCTCCGGAACAGGGTCTCCCTTCGGCTCTAGTCTGGCCCATTTCCGGGAATCGGGATCATATGACCATAGTACCCGGGTACGCAACTCCATAAGCAAACCTGTTCCATTTTGGGGGTCATATACCATTGGTGCATAGGCATCATGACCAAAGGGTACATCAAGGGAATCCTTTTCGGCATCTACGAATTTTTTCCATGCATTTTCGATCGGATCATAGTGCGAAGTTGCCTTGTGCCTGTGGGCGATAATTATTTTGCGTTTGGGGTCATAATAACCAACCTGCTCAGGCTCGGCTGCATTTTTTGCAAAGTCCCCTCCCTTGTTGGCATTAAGGTTTCTCCATTTTTTTAAATCATTTTCCAAAAGCCAGGTTGCCTGCATCTGCCAATTATTCGTGTGCCAAATTGTGCCATTAAGTTCCGGTATATACTCAAGCAAGCCCCCGAATGGAGATACAGGAAAAGGTTTCGGCAATGCGTGCATTTTCCATTTTTTTTTCTCCGGGTCAAAAGACCACAGGGGAGGTCCCAAATAAAGCTCACTAGGATCCTTCCCCAATAGTTCCACACTTTTCTTAAGGTTTGTCACCCATGTGTTCATAAAAAGCATGCATTTTTGCTTTGTATCGTAAGACAACCCCCACCATGTATGGCCAATCACAGCGGGTCCTCCGCGCTTGGTTAAAAGCACACCATTTTCAAACCTGACATCTGAAAAATCCTTTCCCAATCCGATGTAATCACGGTTCTTATCAGGAGCATAAAGAAGGATCCAGGAAAATGAGTTTAGATCAAATTCCCAAACATCATTAAGCCTATGTGGCACTCCATGATTAGCGCCACAATATAATGCCCGCCCACGATCAGGCGCCCATACCATCTTGATCGAAAAATCTCTCCCCATAGGGCCTGATTTATGAAGATTAAATTCACGGGCTGTCTCATTAAAATCACCATGGACAACCGCTTTGCCCAGAGATACTCCGTGATTTGGCTTAAGATCCTTCAACTTTCGAAGTATTGATTCGTTTGCAGGCAATACTGGAGTTACCTCGCCCGATGCCAATAAAAAACTCGGATGAAATAAGCAAACCACTGCCAGAATGAGATTTGTCACAGTATTTTTACCAAACATAAACTGGACCACCAATTAAACAAACCTGGTCACACCAGGAACAGCAACCGGGGGAGCTGCAAGATTGCCCCATTGATATTTTTCGGGCCCAAGTTTTTCCTTTGAATTCCACGCCATATCCCAGGTTATTTCCTGCCCTGTGTAAGTGGCCATCCGTCCCATGATCGCAAGCAAAGAACTTTTAGCCATATATTCTCCATTATTTATTGGCTTGCCTGCCCTGATACTTGCGAAAAGTTCATCATGCTCAACTTGATACAAATTTTTCGACTCCCCCACAAAGGACCACTCTTTGGCCCCGGAAATTCGAACTCCATTTTTTCTTTCGGTCAACAATGCCATGCCTTTTTCACCCACCACATTCACACTAATGTCACTTTTACACCCTTTCATCTGACGGGTATTGCTCACGATCCTTGCTCCATCCTCGTACTCATACACAACCGAATGATGATCAAAGATATTTCCATACTCGGGTCCTTTCCTGACTTCCCGCCCACCCATCCCAATAGCTTTGACAGGGTATTTGTCCCTCATCGCCCATGCACAAACATCAAGGTTATGGACATGCTGTTCGACATTAAAATCACCTGAGAGCCAGGTGAAATAATACCAATTTTGCATCTGCCAATGCATATCGGTCCAATCTGGTTGGCGTGGCTTGATCCAGATCGGCCCACGATAATCATTGGCAAATAGTGTTCTCACATCCCCTATGGCACCTTCATGAATTTTCCGAATTGCTTCTCGGTAAGGGGCGTGGTAACGAAGGCATAAACCTGAAACAACCGCCAAACCTTTCTTCCTGGCCTCTTCACAACTCCTTAGCACGGAATGCACTCCGGGAGCATCAACAGCACAGGGCTTTTCCGCAAAAACATGCTTACCCGCCTCCACAGCAGCCTGCATGTGCATGGGGCGAAAATGTGGCGGTGTTGTGAGCAATACAACATCAACCCCGCTGGCCAAGACTTTCTTATAAGAATCAAAGCCGACATATTGCCTGTCAATCGGCACATCAACCTTATGCTCCATTCCCTCAATGGACTTAAGGCTTTTTAAACTTGTCTGCAGACGATCCTCAAAAACATCGCCCATTGCAGTAAGTTTGACCCTGCTTTCAGCGGCAAGTGCCTGGGATGCCGCCCCGGTCCCCCTACCTCCGCAGCCGATCAATCCAACCCGGATGATGTCATCCCCACCTGCGAAAACTGATGGGCTAAAAGCAAGGGAACCAATTGAAGCCGCGGATGTAGTCATCGCCGAGGATTTGATGAAAGATCTTCTTGAAGATTTAGTTTCCGTGTTAAATTTTCCCATAAAAAGATTCCTTGGATATTGGGATTAAAATTCATCATGTGGAATTAAATACTAACAGTATTCAGGGCGATTGGCCAAGAATAAGGCCGAAAACTAAATTGAGTGGGTAATCACTTTATTCATGTGCTGTGATCCGCTCTTACACCAGCAAGCCTTATCTTTATTTTTTACTTTTCACAGGATCCCGCTGCAAACCTGCTATAACCGTTTCCATGAACTCCCTGGCACGCCTGGCGAGTGAATCAATTTCATCCGCTTTAACGGGCCTTGGCACAAGGGGGGCAAAAATGTTTTCATAAGCAAGCGGAATTTTAAAACCAGTGAAGGCCACAGGCTCTATTAGCTTATAATGATCTATTTC
>SXGQ01272782.1_pt1 | contig 12591 bp, 12 predicted proteins | sample 3178371 | NCBI WGS metagenome assembly SXGQ01 (sample SAMN11356859, study PRJNA531348) | freshwater metagenome | isolation source: freshwater sample F1-20 | place: China: Fuxian Lake, Yuxi | collected 2017-12-25
GAACACGTCTTTGCCGCGCACGTTCTCGAGGATTTCCACCATCGCCTCGCCATCGGAGAAGCGGTCAACGGTGGCTTTGCCAAGTTTGAGCTGCAGGTGGTGGGCGATGTCAGCGGCAAGCTTGGGATTGGCATTGCCGGTGAAAACCATCAGGCCCTCGGGCGACAGCGACTCCGCGTGACGACGATATCCTGAGAGCATCGAACCACCTGATGAATGGGCAGACGAAGTGCCGATTGGCTTTTAGCGGCCGCCGGCACGAAGGGTTTGGCTGAGGAGGTAGGATTCGAACCTACGCATGCCGGAATCAAAATCCGGTGCCTTAACCAACTTGGCGACTCCCCAATGTGGTGATTCTGACCCGCCCGGTTGCGGGGCAGCCGGCTGAGTCAAAGCTTTTCAGACAAACGCCCAACTGCGAAGCGGATGCCGCGCAACCGACCTGACCACATGGACGGAAGCGCCTCTGCAGAGCCGGTTGCCGGTATCCAGAAAGCGAACAACGGCAGCCAACTGATTTTCCGGAACCGGCAGAAAAACCGTGGAGCCCGACCCACTCATTCGGGTGAGCCCCGGATCAATCCCGACCAAACGGGCTGCATCACAAAGAAGCGAAAGGGATACTGCAACCCTTGCTTCCAGCCGCGCCGCAACCGGCTCGAGATCATTCCTTCCGCAAAAGACCGACTGGCCTCGCAAAAGACCGTCGATTTTGAGCGGTTTCGTATCGCGTGTCAAACCAGGATCCCCGAATACCCGGGGTGTTGCCACCCCTGCACCCGGTGCGATCAGGACATAGCTTCGCGCGGGTTGCGGACAGGCCGTAAGCTCGTCGCCCACACCCGTGGCATAGGCTGTTTCACCGAAAATGAAGAATGGCACGTCGGCGCCGAGTTGCGCGCCGAGCGGGGCGAGCTGCGACGGTGTGAGCCCGAGGGCCCATAGCCGGTTGAGGCCCATCAGTACAGTTGCCGCATCGGAACTTCCGCCGCCCAGTCCGCCGCCGATGGGAATCCGCTTTTCGAGCTCGATTTCGACGCCCAGCGGACACTGGGTCTGTCGTGCGAGCAGGTGCGCTGCGCGCACCGTCAGGTCGGTGTCGGGATCAATGCCGGGAATCGCCCCCAGCCGCCCGATCACGCCATCGTGCCGCATGCGCAGATGGATCCGGTCGTCCAGATCAACCATCTCGAACACGGTCTCAAGCAGGTGGTAGCCATCGGCGCGGCGGCCGGTTACATGGAGGAACAGGTTCAGCTTGGCTGGCGCCGGCAGATGGCGAAGTTCGGCAATCATGAGGCCGAGTCCACGATCAGCCGCAGCCGCAATCGGCGATCGGCGGCAACACCGGCCGCGGGCCACGAGAGCTGAAGGGTGCGAACCGAGCGGTCATCGAGCCAATTTTCAACCCGTAGTTCCCAGCCCGCTTCGAGACCGGCCCAGCTCTGCCCGGGGCCAGCCTGACCGGCGGGCCCGAACTGTCCCTGCAGCCAGGCGGGCAGGCGCAGCACCGGCACGCGCCAGCCGAACAGCTGTTCGGTGAGCGCCTCGACCGACGCTGCCTGGTAGTGGCGGCCCTGATGATCGGTGAGCCGTACGCCCTGAGGGTCGACCTGTGCCTGCGCGATTGTCTGGCCGATGGGGGTGGACAGCTCGAGGAGCGTTTTACCGTCACGTTGAGTGAGCCTGAATCGCCCGCTTGCGTTCTGCGTCTCACCCGGTGTGCCGGGCTGTGTGTAGAGCGCGGCAAACCGGCCGGACCATTCACTGAGGGTCACGCTGCGATTGGGATCGGGCGGTGTGACATCGGGGGCCAGTGCGGCACAGCCCCCGAGCGCAAGCAAGGTGGCAAGTGCAACAAGTGGGCCGCGACGCGGGGCAATAGCGGCGGCGAGCATGACCCCCTTCGCCGCATTGCAGGCCCCCCGGGCCGTTTTCATAGAGTAATGTTGAGCCGGACGAGTGTCTCGCGGAGCACTTCATTGGCAGGTTCGCGCTCACGCGCATCGCGCCATAGCTGCCTTGCCTCGTCCTGCATGCCCGCCTGCCACAGGACCTCGCCCAGATGCACGCCGATCTCGACATCGGCACGAAGCGCGAACGCTTTGCGCAGATAGCGGATCGCGCCCTCGAGATCACCGCGCCGAAACAGCACCCAGCCCATGCTGTCCAGGATATGTGCATCGTCGGGCGCGAGCTCGAGCGCTTTCTCAATCAGGCGCTGCGCCTCGCCCAGCCGCAGGTTGCGATCGGCGAGGGTGTAGCCGAGGGCGTTGTAGGCATGGGCATGATCGGGCTTGGCCTCGATCAGCTTCCGAAGGCTTGCCTCGAGCAGGTCGAGCCGGTTGACCTTTTCAGCGGCCATCGCGTGGTCATAGAGCAGGTCGGTGTCGTCGGGTTGGCGCGTGAGAGCGTCGTCAAGCACTTTGAAGGCATCGGCATATCGGCCGGCTTCGCGCAGCACCTGTGCCTCAACCGTAATGAGGCGGGCGCGCGCGCGCGGGTCGTCGGGGATGCCTTCCCGAAGCACGGAGAGCGCTTCATCGATCCGCTTGAGCCGCCCGAGGAGGAGCGCCCGCCGGATGCGTGCGGTGTCGACCTGCTCGCCGGAATCGATCTTGGCATACCAGCCGATGGCGTCTTCGAAGCGCTTTTCCTCTTCGGCGATCTGACCGAGAAACAACATGGCAATGGCGTTGTCGCGGGCGATCTCCGGCGGCAGATCGAGATAGCGCTGAAGGTAGCCCTGGGCAAGGCTGCTCTGGCCCGCTTGAGCTGCTACCTGGGCGAGTGAAAACAGAATCACCGGATTGGTGGGGTCGAGCGCGAGCGCCGCCTCGAACTGGGTGCGCGCATCACCAGCGCGGCCCGCCTGAAAGAGGAGGCGCGCGAGCGTGAACCGTGCCTCGAGCGAGCGGGGCTGACGGGCAAGAAACTGTTCAAGGAGGGTGAGCGCGTTGTTCATGCCGCCGGGGGCGCGCGCGCCGTAGCGCGCGGCCACGACCGCGGTGTTCTCATCATCAGGCGAGAGCCGATATGCCTCAGCGGCCTCGGCCGCAGCGCGTTCATGGGCGTCGGCTGCAGAGGCGATCGCGGCGAGTGCGAGCCGCGCTGCCGCAACCGCCTGATCAGGGGCTGCCAGGCGTTCGAGAAGCGCAAGCGCCTGTTTCTTGTCGGGTGCCCGAAGGAGCGCCGCCTGCAGGCTTTCATAAGTCTGCGGCAGGGTGCCATCGCGGCGGGCGCGTTCGAGTCGGGTCCGCAGCGTGGGCTCGGCCGTTGAAAGTGCGCCGGTGCTGAGTTGTAACGCATCGACGGTCTGCGAAGCGAGCCGTGATGAGGGTTCGATCTCGAGCCACAAACGTGCGGCGGTGAGTGCCCGGTCGGGCGCGCGCGCGGCGAGCGAGAGTTCGGTTGCGCGCTGCGCGAGTCGGGGGTCTCGGGTGCGTCGGGCAAGCGACAGGTACGTGGCCGCAGAGCTTCCAACTTCCCCGCGCTGGGCGGCGATCTCGGCTGCCAGCACCTGGAACAGGATCTGAGGCGAGAGATCAATCTCGGGTAGCGCGCGCGCGGAGGCGGTTGCCGGCGCCTGATCGGCGGGCGCCTGCGCGACCGCAAGCCCTGCCGCCCCTGCGATAAGCGCTGCGGGCAGCATGCGAACCATCAGCGAACCGAGCCGTCGGCCGGGTGAATTCATGGGGATGAGGGGGCAGGCGATTGGAGAATAGGGGGCCGCAATACCCGTTTCGGGCACAGCCAGCATGCCTGGATGGTAGGTTCAATTACACTGGCTCGCAAGCAAGGACCCCAACTGACCCTGTCAATGCCTGAATTGCCCGAAGTTGAAGTTGTGCGCCGTGGTCTCGGAGCGCAAGTGCGCGGTGCGACCGTGCGCGCGGCGCGGATCCGCGAAGCGCGGCTTCGCTGGCCAGTGCCGGTTGATCTCGAAGCGAGGCTCGCGGGTCGCACCGTGCTGGCGGTTGAGCGGCGAGGCAAATACCTGCTCTTCGATGTTGGAAGCGGCACCCTGATCGTTCATCTGGGCATGTCCGGCACGCTGCGCTGGTTTTCGCAGGCCCCGCCCCTCATCGCGCACGATCATGTCGATATCGTCACTGACCGTGGAATGCTGCGCTACAACGACCCCCGACGATTCGGCGCCATGCTCTGGCATGACGCCTCCGACGGCCCGGTCGTGGCCCACAGCCTTCTCGCGAGCCTGGGTATCGAGCCGTTTGATGCGCGTTTCGATGGGGCCTGGCTCTACCGTGCGTCGCGCGGTCGGCGGGTGGCGGTCAAGCAATGGCTCCTTGCCGGGCACTGCGTGGTGGGCGTAGGCAACATCTATGCATCGGAAAGCCTGTTTCGCGCCGGTATCCGGCCGACGGTCGCCGCGGCCCGGCTGTCCCGTGCCCGCTGCGACCGCCTGGCGCAGGCCATCCGCGCCACGCTGGCCGAAGCAATTGAGCGGGGCGGCAGCAGCCTGCGCGATTTTGTGGGGTCTGATGGCAGCGGCGGCTATTTCCAGCTCGACTGCGGTGTCTATGGCCGTGCGGGCGAACCCTGCAGGGTGTGTGCAGCGCCGGTCAAGCTCATCCGCCAGCAGCAGCGCGCGACCTACTTCTGCGCGACCTGTCAGCCGCGCTAGGCCTGGCAGAAGCCTCAGCCGATGACAGCCGGGCACGCTTTCGCCGCAGGAATCGTTCGCTGGCAGGTGCAGTTCGGGCGGCACGACCTCCCCTGGCAGGGCGCGCGCGATCCCTACCGCATCTGGCTTTCAGAAGTGATGTTGCAGCAGACGCAGGTGCGCACCGTCATCCCGTATTACCTCAGGTTTCTTGACTGCTTTCCCGATGTGGCTGCGCTCGCCGCAGCGCCGCTCGAGCGCGTGATGGAGCTCTGGAGCGGACTCGGTTATTACAGCCGGGCGCGTAATCTTCACCGCTGTGCGCAGAGCGTGATTTGGGAGCATGGCGGACGCTTTCCCGAATCGGCCGCAGCGCTTGCCGAGTTACCGGGAATCGGGCCCTCCACGGCCGCGGCCATCGCCGCGTTCGCATTCGGCGAGCGCTCGGCCATCCTCGATGGCAATGTGAAACGCGTGCTTTGCCGGCACTTCGGGGTGGCGGGCTGGCCCGGCGAACGGCGGGTTGAACAGATGCTCTGGGCGATCGCCCAGCGTGAACTCCCCGAGCGCGATATCGAACGCTACACGCAGGGTCTCATGGACCTGGGGGCGCAGACCTGTGTGCGCACGCGCCCGCGTTGCGACAGTTGCCCGGTGGCGGCGAGCTGCGTCGCGCGGATCGAGGGTCGTCAGGCTTTGTTACCGATGGCCAGACCCTCCCGCGCGACGCCGGTTCGCGAGGCGGGCTGGCTGGTGATCATGGATCAGGATGCGGTGCTTCTTGAACGCCGACCGCCAACCGGCATCTGGGGCGGGCTACTCAGCTTTCCAGAGGTGGCCCCGGGTGAGCGCGAGCGCGCAGCCGAGGCCGCTGCGGCGCGCTTTGGTGTCACGCCCTGGCGGGTGACGGCGCTCGCCCCGGTGCACCACGCGTTTACCCACTTTCGCCTGATCGCGCATCCGACCCTGATCGAGGTGGGTCGCTGCGGCATGCTTGCTGCCGAGGCGCAGACGGTATGGGTTGCGCGGGCCACAGCCGGTCAGCAGGCATTGCCGCAGCCCGTGCGCGGTCTTCTTGAGCAACTCGCGTTATCGGTTGGACGTGTCCCAGCTCTGCCGAAGCGGCGTGACCCAACAGACGGCGGGTAGGGCCCTCAGATCACCTGTTCGCGCTGCAGGATTTCGTGGATCAGCGCGAGCCGGTGAAGCGGATCGGTGAGCGTCATCAGCATGTGCCGCGACGGCATTGAGAGCGGAAGAAGTTCGGCCAGCCGGTTGGCAATCCAGCCCGCGGCGTCGGGTGAGTAGGGCTCGGCCAGGATCCGGCGAGCCGGTTCAGGCTCGCGGGCGCAGATGTCGCCGATCACGCGACGCATCAGGATCGAGCAGGCGGCGAGTTCTTCGGGAACTGTGACCTCAGGGTCGTCATCGATCAACTCGACCGTGGCGCGGATCAGCCCGTTTGCCTCCACGCTGCGCTCAATCACGGTGAAGCGGGACGTGCCCACGGTGCGCAGCTGCAGCACACCCGGCTCGGTCATGTCCCAGTCGTCGATGCGCGCCATGCAGCCGGTTGATTCATGATCAGCAGGTGTACCGGCTTCCCGGCCCTGCGTGATGAGGCACACACCAAACGGGTGCGACCGGTTCATGCATTCGCGCACCATGTCCATGTAGCGCGCCTCGAAAATACGTAGGGGCAGCACCCCGCCCGGAAAGAGAACGGTGCCTAGCGGAAAAATCGGTAGCGTCAGGAGGTTCGCGCTCATCGGTGAGCGCCTGCAGCCTGCTCGCGCGTGGCGACCCCGCGGTGCCGGACCAGCACCTGTTCCCGGTTGCGAAAATGGGCGGCGAGTCGCTCGACGCAGTACACCGAGCGATGCTGGCCGCCGGTGCAGCCCACTGCCACGGTGAGGTAGCTCCTGTTCTCGAGGATGTAGTGTGGCAGCCAGTTCTCGAGAAAGCGCGTGACATCGCCCACCATCTGCTGCACGGCCGAGATGCCATCGAGGTAACTGGCCACCGGACGGTCCAGGCCAGTAAGCGGGCGCAATGCCGGCACGTAGAACGGATTGGGCAGGCACCGCACATCGAACACCAGGTCAGCGTCAAGGGGCACGCCGGTTTTGTACGCAAAGGATTCGAACAGCAGGGTGAGCGCCGCACGGTTGGAGCCGACCACGTCGCGCACCCAGGTGCGCAATACATTTGGATGCAGATCGCTGGTGTCGATGGAGATGCCCAGGCCCTCGAGCTCGGACAGCAGTTCGCGTTCGTGCGCGATCGATTCGGTCAGCGTGGGCACCGCTGCGCCGGGGCTTGCCGATGACAACGGGTGGCGTCGTCGGGTTTCCGAGTAACGCTGGATCAGGGTGTCGTTACGCGCATCGAGAAACAGCACTTTCACGTCGTGGCCGTAACGGCTCAGCCCGTGGGCAAGCGACGGCAGCTCAGCGAGTTCGCGCCCACCGCGCGAATCGATGGCCACCGCGACCCGCTCGGCGCCCTGTTCGCTCAGGTGCCCGATCACTTCCTGAAGAAAACGGACCGGCAGATTATCGATGCAGAAAAAGCCGTCGTCTTCGAGCACCCGCAGGGCGATCGATTTGCCAGAACCGGAGATGCCGGTAATCAGGATGACGCGCATGGAGCGATCTTACTCGACCGCGGTATGCGCAAGCGTCAAGCACCTAGCCCCCGCCGGTTTCGATCATCTGGCGCTGGCGTTCAACGAAGTCACCCATCGTATCGAAGCCGCGCAGCTGGAGCACGGTGCTTCGCACTGCAGCCTCGGCCAGCACCGCAAGATTGCGACCCGCTGCCACGGGAATCACCACCTTTCGAATGGGTACGCCCAGCACTTCCTGAGTGAGCGCTTCAAGCGGCAATCGCTGGTATTCGTTTTCCATGGTGCTGCGGCGAACCAGATGAACGATGAGCTTGAGCTTCATCTTCGGCCGCACCGCGGTTTCGCCGAAGATCGTCCTGATATCAAGAAGGCCCAGCCCGCGGACTTCCAGAAGGTTGCGAAGAAGCGGCGGGCAGCGACCCTCCACTGTGTGGGGTGCGATGCGACTCAGATCGACCACATCATCGGCCACCAGTCCGTGGCCGCGGCTCACGAGTTCGAGGGCGAGCTCGCTTTTGCCCAGCCCGGATTCGCCTGAGATCAGGACACCCATGCCGAGCACATCCATCAGCACGCCGTGCATCTGACAGGTTTCAGCTGCGGCCTTGCCCAGGTAGTGTCGCAACGCGTCGATGACGCGCGCCGCGGAGAGGGGGCTCGCGATCAGCGGCATGCGATCGCGCGTGGCTGACTCGATCAGCGCGCCCGGCGGCTGCAGGCTGTCGGCGACGATAACAGCGGGCGGATGACCAGCGACCAGATCGGTGAGGATGCCCTGCTGGCGTGCCGTATCGTGGCGCAGAAAGAAATCCAGTTCGGGCTGACCGAAGACATGGATGCGGTTGGGGTGGATCAGGTTCAGGTGACCGATCAGATCGGCGGGCTCGGCTGCGGTATGCGCCACCTCCCGCGCCTCGCCCGGGCGGCCGGCCACCCAGGCAAGGCCGAGCTCCTCCGCATTGGCGGCAAACAGATCTGCAACGGTGACGCTCATCGCGGCGCTCCAGGATTCGGATGGTGCGAGAGCTTAGCGGTTCGGGGCGCGCCCCGAACTCAGGCCGCAGGGCGGCAGGGCTCCCACACCGCCAGCGCCTGATAGAGGCGCTCGCAATCAGCCTCGCCGTTCATCTGACTGCGCATGCCCGGATCGGAGAGTAGCTCCGCCACCTCCGACAGAATCTCCAGGTGCTCTTCGGTGGCGTGTTCAGGCACCAGCAGAAATACGAGTAGCGAAACCGGCTGTCCGTCAGGCGCGTCAAATGCGATGGGATCGGCGAGCCGCACCACCGCCGCGCGCGCCTCGCGCAGGCCCTTGATGCGCCCGTGCGGAATCGCAACCCCTTCCCCCAGTGCGGTTGAGCCCAGGCGCTCGCGCGCAAACAGCGAGTCGAATACCCGGCTTCGCTCAATGCCATAAAGGTTTTCGAACAGCAAACCGATCTGCTCGAAAAGACGCTTCTTGCTGGTTACTGGCATGCCGACAACGACATTGGTCGGAGCAAGCAACCGGTTCAGTCGACTCATGGAGTTTGACTCCGCACCCAACCGCGGGGACTCACGGCGGGATTGCTCGATCGGTTCGAAGGCGAATCCGGTGGAAAAAGAACTCTAAGTATACAAGCGTCCGGGATTCCCGACGAACGATCTTGCTGCGCCGCAACAATGCCTGAAGTTGCGGTGCGCTGATGCGTGTGATGTGCGCCCTGCGTTGTATTGGACCAACAATCGCGCCCTACCCTTCACCCCGGGATCAGAGCGATTTCCGTTGGGCGACCGGCGCGATGCGTAACGACTCGCGGTATTTGGCGACGGTACGGCGGGCCACCACGATACCCTGCTCGCCCAGCATGTCGGCGAGCTGGCTGTCGGAGAGCGGACGGCGGGCATCTTCGGCGCCGATCAACTGCTTGATCAGCGCCCGGATCGCGGTGCTGGAGGCAGCGCCCCCGGTGTCGGTGGCGACATGGCTTCCGAAGAAATACTTGAGCTCGAGTGTGCCGTGTGGTGTAAGCATGTACTTCTGTGTGGTGACCCGTGAAATCGTGGATTCATGTAGATCCAATGTGTCGGCAATTTCCCGCAGGACCAGCGGTCGCATGGCCACTGCTCCGTGTGAGAAGAAGCCGCGCTGGCGCTCCACGATTGCCTGCGAGACCCTGAGAATGGTGTCAAAACGCTGGGCGATGTTCTTGATCATCCAGCGGGCTTCCTGAAGCGGGCCGGACAGGTTGCCCGAGGCGCTGCCGCGATTGCGGCGCAGGATATCGGCGTACATGTCGTTGACCCGCAGCTTGGGCATCACATCGGGGTTGAGCACCGCGGTCCAGCCGGCCCGCGTCCGTCGAACGATCACATCGGGCACCACATAGCCGGCGTCATCCGACCCGAAGCGGGCTCCCGGTCTGGGCTCCAGGCTGCGGATCAGCGTCTGGGCCTGCCGCAGGCTGTCTTCGTCGCACTGCAACACTCGCCGCAACCGAACAAAGTCGCGCGCTGCGAGTAGCTCCAGGTGGTCGACCACGATCGCCCGGGCGATTGTCATCACCTCCGGGTCGTCATGGTCGGTCTGGGCAAGCTGCAGCAGCAGACATTCGCTCAAATTGCGCGCGGCGATGCCCGGCGGGTCAAAGCTCTGCAACAGCTTGAGCGCGGCCGCCACTTCGTCCGGATCGATCTCGAGCTCGGCGGGGAGCGCCTCGCGGAATTCGTCCAGGCTCGTGTTGAGCATGCCGTCGCGATCCAGTTCGTCGACCAGGAGCTCGATCAGCGCGCGGTCGCGGCGCTCGAGGCGGGTGGCGGAAAGCTGCTCGCGCAGGTGCTCAACCAGCGAGACCCCGGCGCCCGCCAGCTGCGGGTATTCGCGCTCATCGTCGTCATCGTTTTGCGAGCGCGAGCCACTGTCGTGTCCCCAGTCGGCCGGCGCGTCATCGCCATCCGAATTACTGCCGCCCGAGTCGGTATCAGCCTCCCGGTCGCTCTCGTCATTGCGCTGGGCGGTTTCGGCGGGCGTTCCGCCCAGATCAGCGAGACCCTGCGGCAGCGGTGGATCAAGCGTGCCGTTTGCCGAGATGCTCACGCACTCGCCGAGCGGGTCGTCATCGCGTTCAAGCAGCGGGTTCTCGGCCAGCATCTGCTCGATTTCCTGATTCAGTTCGAGCGTGGAGAGCTGCAGCAGCCGGATGGACTGCTGCAACTGCGGGGTGAGGGCGAGCTGCTGACTGAGCTTGAACTGGAGAGCGGTTTTCATCAGGGCCTGGTTTCGCGCAGCCCACCCGCGGCCGCGCTACATCGAAAAATGTTCGCCGAGGTAGTAGCGCCGCACGTCGTCATTTTCAACGACTTCATCGGGTCGGCCGAAAGCAAGAACGGTACCATCCCTAATGATATAAGCCCTGTCGCAGATGCCAAGCGTTTCTCGAACGTTGTGGTCTGTGATCAACACTCCGATGCCACGATCCTTGAGAAAACGGACGATACGCTGGATCTCGAGGACGGCAATCGGGTCAACGCCGGCAAACGGCTCGTCAAGCAGGATAAACCGGGGGGAGTTCGCCAGTGCGCGGGCGATCTCCACCCGACGGCGCTCGCCGCCCGAGAGCGAGAGCGCCGGATTGGAACGAATGTGGCCGATCTGAAGTTCATCGATCAGGCGATCGAGCCGCTCACGGATCTCGGCTTTTTCAAGTGGCGCGCCGGCGGCATCACGCTGCAGCTCCAGCACTGCGGTGATGTTCTCCTCGACGGTGAGCTTACGAAACACCGATGCTTCCTGCGGCAGGTAGGCAAGCCCAAGACGGGCGCGGCGATGGATGGGCAGCCGCCCGATGGGCTGGTCATCTAGCGTGATGCTGCCGCCATCGCATGGCACCAGGCCCACGATCATGTAGAAACAGGTGGTCTTGCCGGCGCCATTGGGCCCCAGCAGTCCTACCACCTGACCGCTTGCAACCTCAACCGACACATCGCGGACGACCTTGCGCCCGTGATAGGCCTTCATCAGCTGGGTGGCAATGAGCCGACTGGTGGCAGGCGCTGCGCTCACCGTGCGGCTCAGCGTCCGGACTGCGTCGTGCCCAGCGACTCGGCCGGGCGCAGCAGGGCGGGTGGCGCGCTTGCCGTGCCGCCCGGTGCCGACCGCGCTCCGGAGGTGGGCGATCCGGCGCCGGATGCTGGCGTTGTTGTGCTCCCGCCCGCATCCGGGCTGCCGGTGCGCCGTGGCTGAATCACCATGCGAACGCGGTCGCTGCCGAGCGCGCCCGGGGCGCGGCCCTCGACCGTGTAAAACTCGGCGCTGCTCTGATAGATGATCCGCGCACCGTGTACTTCGTCTTGCACCTGTTCGCGCTCGAGTCGGCGCAGGGAGGCCTGGCTGGTGAGCGTGACCGTCTCGGCCTTGCCGTCGTAGTCAATCACCAGGCCATAGCCCTCCACGAACTCCTCGAGCGCTTCGCGTTTCTGCCGGAAACTCGCGGGCTGTCCCTCGGCGCGGCCATATTGAAAGCCCTCGGTGTCTTCACGCACGACCATCCGGTCAGAGCGGATCACGATGGTGCCTTTGGTGAGGATTACGCGACCGATAAACGTACTGATGCGACGCGCGTCGTCGTATTCCATCCGGTCAGATTCGATCTGGACCGGCTTGTCGCGGTCGGCCTTCTCAGCGTGCACGCTCGAAGGCAGTGCGAGTAAAGCGGTCGCGAGCAGCGCACCCGCTCGGCGCAGCCATACACCCCGTCCAACCGAGGCGCGGTGCATGAGGACAGAACAAAGGCGATGAAGAAGGTTATGCACGCGTTGAAAGGGCTCAGGGGTTGCGCCGCTCGGACACCCAGACGCCCCGGGCCTCGGAATCGACGCGTAGCGTTCGGGCGCGATTATTGAATTCCATACCTGTACCGGTCAAGGTTGACTGGCCACGGGTGACCACCACCGGACGATCGGTGATGGCTACCTCACGGTCGGAAAATACCGTGGCGAATTCGGTGCGGATCTGCATGGGGGGGTCGACGGCGGTTCCGGGGCGGTCGAGCTGCACCGAACCTTCAAGAATGGTCTCCTGACTTTCGCGCACCGACTGTCCGCGAAGCGCGGAGACGGTCACACGAGGCTGCGCCGGATCAAGCGAGACCATGGTGGGTCGTGTGTACCGGGTGGTGTCGGAGCGGCGGAAGTGTTCCATGCGATCGGCACTCATCCGGAAAGCGGGCTCGCCCCGGTCGTTCAGGCGTAGCAGCAGCACATTCTCGCCAAAGGCATCGGCGATGTCGGCGGTGCCCTGCACCAGGCCGGGCATTACGAAGCGCTGGGCGATCTCGGACAGATAGTAGGAGCCGGCTGC
>SXGQ01118469.1_pt1 | contig 12590 bp, 13 predicted proteins | sample 3178371 | NCBI WGS metagenome assembly SXGQ01 (sample SAMN11356859, study PRJNA531348) | freshwater metagenome | isolation source: freshwater sample F1-20 | place: China: Fuxian Lake, Yuxi | collected 2017-12-25
AGCAGGTCGTGGTCGTGCACCACGCGCTGCGCAACGCCTGGCTCCCGGTGGTGACGATGGTCGGCCGCGAGTTTGGTTTCCTGCTGGGCGGCGTCGTCGTGACCGAGACCGTCTTCAGCTACCCGGGCATCGGGCGGCTGCTGTTCAACGCGATCAACCAGCGCGACATTCCAGTCGTGCAGGCCGGCGTCATCCTGCTGGCCGGCAACTTCATTCTGCTGAACACGGTGGTCGATCTCGTCTACGCGCGGCTCGATCCGCGCGTGTCGCTGACCCGAGGGCGGCGATGAACCTGCGGCCAGATCCAGGGCGGGCGTGGCTCAGCATGGTGAGGGCGAAATGGCCGCTGCTGGCGGTGGCTATTCTGGCCGTCGTGGTCGTGGTGGCGGCCTTCGGCCCGTGGCTGGCGCCGCTCGATCCCGAGCGTCAGAGCATCGCGTCGCGACTGTCGCCGCCGGGCACGACCGGCCCACAGGGGATCACGCACTGGCTCGGGTCCGACGTGCTCGGCCGCGACGTGTTGTCGCGCCTGCTCTACGGCGCGCGGATCTCGTTGCTGGTCGGGCTGGCGGCGATCATGGTCGGCGGGACCCTGGGGACGTTGGCGGGTCTCGTCTCCGGCTACTTCGGCGGCTGGATCGACGACGTGACGATGCGGCTCGGCGACATGCAATTGGCGTTTCCATTCGTGCTCCTGGCGATCATGTTCCTGGTGGTGTTGGGCCCGGGGGTCGGCAACCTCGTACTGGTCCTTGGCATCGGCCAGTGGGTCACCTACGCCCGAATCGTTCGTGCCGAGACGCTGGCGCTGCGCGAAAAGGAGTTTGTCGAGGCAGCCCGCGCGCTGGGCGACAGCACCACGACCATTCTGTTCCGCACGATTCTGCCGAACACCGTCGCCCCGCTGACCGTCATTGCTTCGTTCAACGTGGCAAGTGTGATTCTCACCGAGGCGGCGTTGTCGTTCCTTGGCCTGGGGGTGCCGGCGTCGGTCCCGACGTGGGGCAGCATGCTGGCCGAGAGCCGCGACACGCTGCTGGCGAACAAGTGGTGGCTCGCCGTGTTTCCCGGCGTCGCGATCATGCTGACCGTGCTCAGTTTCAACATCATTGGGGATTGGCTGCGGGACGCCCTGGATCCGCGGCTGCGGGAGCGACAGTGAGGCAACCAGCATGAGAGTCGGAATCATCGGGGCCAGCTTTGCGCAGGCGGCGTATTTGCCGGCGCTTCGGCACGTGCCTGGGGCAGACGTCGTCGCGGTGGCATCTGCCCGCCTGGCGAGCGCGCAGAAAGCCGCCTCGGCCTTCGGCGTTCCGCACGCCTACGACGACTGGCAGCGGATGCTCGCCGCGCACACCTTCGACCTGGTGTGCATCGCGACCCCGACCGTGCAGCACGCGCCCCAGACCCTGGCGGCGATCGCCGCCGGCGCGCACGTGCTCTGCGAGAAGCCGACGGCGATGCACGCCGGTGAGGCGGCGCGCATGCTCGCCGCCGCTGAAGCCGCCGGCCGCGTGCACATGATCGACCACGAGCTGCGCTTTAATCCCAATCGCGCGCGAATGCAGGCGCTCATCGCCGACGGCAGCCTCGGCGAAGTCCGCCACGTCATCATCAGCAACATCGGTCCGTCGTGGAACGACCCGGCCAGCCGGCCCCATGGCGACTGGTGGAGCCTGGCGGAGCAGGGCGGCGGCCGCCTCGGCGCCAATGGCAGCCATCAGGTCGATCTGCTGCGCTGGTGGCTGGGCGAGGTGGCCTGGGTGACCGGAGCCGCGCCGGTGATGGTGCCGGCGCGCCTCGACAAGGCCACTGGTGCGGCGTGGACGGCGACGGCCGACGACGTGGCGTATTTCACCGCCGAGATGGCGAGCGGCGCCGTGGCCCAGGTCTTCATGTCGGGGGTGGCGGCACACAACATGAACAACGTCACACAGGTGTTCGGCTCGAAGGGCACCATGAAGCTCTCGAACGAGGATGAGCGCCTCTGGTTCGCCAGGGCGGGGCAGGGGTTCGAGGACATCAGCGAGACCGACCCCAACGCGGCGCTGCCGGGTGTCGGTCCGGGCATCTGGAACGTGTCGGTGGTCGGCGTGATGCAGGAACTGGCTGCGGCGATTCGTGAGCAGCGGCCGCTGTTGCGAGGCGCGACTTTCGTCGACGGCCTGGCCAATCAGCGCCTGCTCGACGCCGTGCGCCGGTCGGGCGCCGAGCGCCGGTGGGTGCGACCAGAGGACATCGATGCCGGCGCTTGAGGGCCAGACGGTGCTCGTGACCGGCGCGGCCCAGGGACTGGGCGCCGCCATCGCCCGCCACCTGCATGCCGGGGGCGCCCGACTCATCCTGATGGACCGCGAGGCCGCGGGCCTCGCGGAGATCGCCGCCGAGTGCGGTGGCGCCGTGTCCGCCGTGGTGGACCTGGCTGACGCGGCCGAGACCGCGCGGGCGATTGCCGCCGCGGTCCGCGGGCCTGTCGACACGCTCATCCACAACGCGGCGATCCTCAAGATGGAGCCGGTTGATGTCGTAAGCCTCGCCACCTTCCAGGCCACGCTCAACGTCGGGATTCAGGCCGGGTTCCAGCTCACGCAGGCGGTGTGGCCGGCGATGACCGTTCGCGGCGGCGCCCTGATCTTCGTGAGCTCACGATCGGGCCTCGAAGGGTTCGCCGACGAGACGGCGTATTGTGCGTCGAAGCACGCGCTCGAAGGCTTCTCGAAGAGCCTGGCGCTCGAGGGCGCGGCGCACGGCATTCTCTCGGTCACGGTCACGCCGGGGATGTACATGCGCACGCCGATGTCGGAAACCACCTACTCTGAGGAGTTGCGCGCGAAATGGGTCGAGCCGATCCGGCTCGCCCCGGCCTTCGCGTATCTCGCCACGCGTCCGCTCCACCTGTCCGGGCAGCGCCTGAATGCCTGGGACCTTTCGCAGGAACACCCATCATGAGCATGCAGCCCGTTTACGACTGGATCGACCAGCACGCCGACGAATGCATCGGCGACCTGCAGCGATTCGTGCAGCAGCCGTCGATTTCGGCCCAGAACCTCGGCCTGCGCGAGTGCGCCGCGCTCGTGCGCGACATGATGCACGCCGACGGCCTGCCGGCCGACTTCCACGAGCTGGCGGCCGGCCCGCCCGTGGTGTTCGGGCATCTGCAGGCGAAACAGCCGGGCAAGAAGACCATCCTCTGCTACTCGCACTACGACGTGCAGCCGCCCGAACCGCTCGACCAGTGGACGCACGGCGGGCCCTGGTCGGCGGCGATTGTCGACGGCGTGCTCTACGGGCGCGGCGCCACCGACAACAAGTCGGGGGTGCTGGCGTTCCAGAAGGCGGCCAAGGCGTTTCTCCAGGTGCGCGGCGAGGTGCCGTGCCATCTCAAGTTCCTGGTCGAAGGCGAGGAGGAAATCGGGTCTCCGCACCTGGCTGCCTGGGCCGCCCAGAATGCCGCACTGCTGGCGGCCGACGGGATGCACTGCCTCGACGGCTCGATGGAAACCGGTACCGAGGTGCCCGACGTGTCGCTCGGGCTCAAGTCGGTGCTCTTCGTCGAGCTCACGGCGCGCGGTGCGAAGACCGACATCCACTCGCTGAACTTCCCGCTGGTGCCGGCGCCGGTGTGGGAACTCGTCTGGGCGCTGAACACGATCTTCAGCCGCGACCGCCGCATTCTGATCGAGGGCTGGGAAGAAGGCATCTGGCAGCTGGGGCCAGACGATGAACAGCAGCTGGCCGACAAGGCAGGGCGCGTCAACCTGCAGGCCATGAAGGACGAGTGGGGTATTACCGAGTTCGCCGGCGGCCGCGACGGCATCGACGCCCTGCGGGCGCGCTCCTACGAGCCGACGGCCAACATCCAGGGGTTGATTGCCGGCTACACCGGCCCCGGCACGAAGACGATCGTGCCGAACGAAGCGCGAGCGCGCCTCGACTTCAGGCTCATCCCGAACATCCAGCCGGCGGCCGCGATCCGCAAGCTGAAGGCGCACCTCGAGAAGCACGGGTTCGGGCACATCGAGGTGAAGGCGTACGACAACGCCGAGCCGCCCTACAAAATCTCAGTCAAAGAAGACATCAGCCAGGCCATCATCGCCGCCGCGACCGAGGTGTACGGCGAGCTGCCGGTCGTCAACGGTGTGTCGGCCGAGGGCGCGATTCTGCGCCACGTGTGGATTCCGTGCGTGCTGACCGGTTTCGCCAACCCGGGCGCCAACCTGCACGCGCCCGATGAAAACATCCACCTCGACAAGTACCTGCTTGGCATCAAGTACGCGGCGGCGATCATGGAGCACTTCAGTCGGACCTGAGCGCCGGGTGCGAGCTTGTTCGCGCACGCGGCTGTGTGAATCTGCGGCGGTGTAGGGCTGCGGCAAGTCTTCGGCTCAGCGTTTCGTGATCTCGGCCGCGCGGTACAGCTCGTCGGCCGACTGCAACGTGATGTGGCGCAGTCGCTCCGGGTAGTTCGCCGGCAGGTGGTTCAGGAAATCACGAACCGCGTCGGCCACGGTGGCCGACTGGTGCCCGCCGAGCGTGGCGTCGAGCCAGCGCTTGGGAAAGAAGATGTCGCCGGTCTTCTGGATGTCCCACAGCAGGTCGAGGCTCGGCCGCACGTACTTCTCGGAACTGGCGGCGCGCAGCGGGTGGTGCAGGTAGCCAAGCCCCTCGAGCACCCACGGCTCGCGACGGCGGTTCGCCACGTCCTTGAGCGACAGGAACCACTTCTCGCGGATCGCGGGGTCGGCGGAGAGTGCCGGCATCACGAACTCGAAGCGGCCCTTGCGGTCCGGGTTCTCAATCCGCGTGAGCTGCGCCTGCAGGAGTTGCTGCCAGTCCGGCACCTGCCGGACGGCGAGTTCAAGCGCCAGCGTCGTATAGTCGGCCTCGGCGAGCGGCAATCCGGTGACCGCTTCTTCCTTCGCCCACACCTGGCGCAGCCACTCGACGGTGCCGGGCGTCTGCGCGACATTGCGCAACGTGCCGAACCACGACGCCTTCTGGCTGGGCGTCCGGGCCTGTGCCAGCCCTTCGCGCAGCAGCGATTCAAACCGTGTGGCGCGGGCCGCCAGTTCAGCGGGCTTCAGGAACCGCCACCATGCCGCTGAGGCGTAGCCCAGGATCCGCGACGTCATCTGCTCGTCGGTTTCCCGCGGCAGCGACTGCATGGCCAGATCGACGAACGTGGCCGGCCTGACCTGGCCGTCGAGCAGCGCGTCCCACAGCGTGACCCAGGCGCTGCCGCGTGTCAGCGGGTCGTCGAGCTCCGGCAGAGACGATGACAGGTAGTCGAGGGTGGCGCGGTCGAGCACGAACGAGCCGTACGCCCAGCCGGCGGCGCTCGGCAGCACGTACGCGGGCGCCGGTTTGCCGACGGCCTGAGGCACGTCCACGCTGGCGCCGTTCAGGTCGACCACGATCATCTCGCGCCCTGAAGGCAGGCCCAGCGCGACCCGCAACTGCTGTGGCCAGATCAGCTGGCGGTGACGGGGATCGCGCTGGCGGAACGCCCGGCGGGCGATCTTGCCGTCCCGGAGCTGCAACTCGGTCTGGATGGCTGGCCGCCCCGGCTGATCGACCCAGGCGCGGCTCCACTGTTGCAGGTCCACCGGCGTGCGCGCGTCGAGCACCGTGATCAAGTCCGACCACGTCGCGTTGGCGAACGCGTGGCGCTTCAGGTAGTCGCGCAGGCCATCCCGGAAGTTGTCGGCGCCGAGCAGCGTCTCGAGGTGGCGCATCACCACCGGCGCCTTCTGGTAGATGATCGCGCCGTACATGCTGCCGGCCTCGTTCAGGTTGTCGAGCACCTGGCGAATGGGATTGGCGCCCGGAGTGCGATCCACCTCGTAGGCTGACGGGTAGTGCGACAGCAGGAAGCGCAGGTCGTGGTTCACCGCCGGGAACGACGGGTTCACGATCTTCGCCGCCATGAAGTTGGCGAACACCTCCTTCATCCACACGTCGTTGAACCAGCGCATCGTCACCAGGTCCCCGAACCACATGTGCGCCGTCTCGTGGGCGATCACCGACGCGCGCCCCAGCAACTGGTTCTGCGTCGCCGACTCGTCGAGCATCAGGCCCGAGGCGTTGTAGAGGATCTTGCCGGCGTGTTCCATGCCGCCGAACTGGAATGCCGGGATCGCCACGAAGTCGAACTTGCCGAACGCGTAGGGAATCGCGGTGTAGTCCTCGAGAAACGCCAGCGCCCGCGCGTGCAGGTCGAAGATGGCCTCGCGGTTGCGCGCGACCTTGCCGGCGTCGGTTTCGCGGTGGAACATCCGGAACGTGCGGCCGTTGCGCTCGGCGGTCTCGAGCTTGAAATCGCCGGCGATGAAGGCTACCAGGTAGGTGGGCAGCGGCTCGGTCTCGGCAAAGGTGGCCGTCGTGCGCGTGCCGTTGACCGTGCGCGACAGCTCGGCCCCGTTGGCCGCCGACTGCCACGCCGCCGGATGCTCCAGCGTCATAGTCCACTTGCCCTTGAGGTCGGGCTGGTCGAAGACCGGGAAGGCGAGCCGGGCGCGGGCGGGCACGAACAGCGTGTACAGAAAGTCCTTGCTGCGGTTGAGCGAGGCGTCGCCGGCGTTGAAGGTGATGCGAACGGCGTTGGTGCCGGCCGCGAGCGACGCCGCGGGCACGACCAGGTGGCCGTTGACGTAGGCGAAGGCCGACGGCCGGCCGTTGGCCTCGACTGCCTTCACGTGCTCCCGGCTGGTCTCGAAGTCGATTACCAGCGGTGTCGAGGCATCTTTCAGCGAAAAGCGGAGGGTGTTGGTGCCGGTCAGCGGCGTGGCGAGGTCCTCGGGAATCGACAGCACCAACTCGTAGCGCAGGTCGCTGATGTTGGCCGCGCGCGCGGTGGCGAGGTCGAGAGGCACGCCGGCCCCTGGGCTGCCGGTCTGCGCGTGAGCCGTCGATACCTGAGCGAGCCACACCGCCAGAACACACATAAATCGCATCGGATCCCCTACCAAGCCCCAGGCCCCAAGCCCCCGCCTTCGCCGAAGGCTACGGCGCGGCAAGCCGCTATTCTATGGCGGCCGGGCGGCTTTCTCGCGCGTCTCACGTAGGGGCGCACTTCAGTGCGCCCAGCCAGAGGAGGCACCATGATCAGCCGTCGAGAAGTCGTCACGGCCGGGGTAGTGGGAACTTTCGCTACCGGGGCCGCGTCGTCGCCGGCCGACGCCGTGCAGGACAACCAGGTCATTCGGGCCGGGTTGACGGAGATCAAGCGAAACATCAGCAGCAGATCAACGTCACCCGAATGGCGGACCAGCGGTGGATGATCCAGTTCAGGTTTACCCAGCTGATCTTGCGGTGGGAGAACGACGGCAACTACATCGGTGCGCCGTTCGATAGATAAGGCAGAATAGGCGCCATGAAATCAATCGTTACGCTGGTCGCCGGCCTGGTCATTGCCTTCGGCAGCACCGGCGCCGCCGCCGGCATCAGCGTGCTCTTCATCGGCAACAGCTTTCTATTTGGCTCCGGCTCGCCGGTGCGCTTCTATCGCGCCGACACGGTCACGGACCTGAACAATGAAGGCATTGGCGGCGTGCCGGCGCTGTTCAAGTCGTTTACTCAGCAGGCCGGGCTCGACTACGAGGTGGCGCTCGAGACCCGCGGCGGCAGCGGCCTCGACTTCCACCTGTCGAACAAGCTCGACGTGATCGGCACGCGCGGGTGGGACACGGTCGTCATGCACGGCTTCAGCCTGCTCGATGCGCAGAAGCCTCGCGACCCGGCCAAGCTGGTCGCCACCACGAAGCAGATGGCCGACTTTCTGCGCGGCAAGAACCCGAAGGTGGCCATTTACACCATGGCGACCTGGGCGCGCGCCGACCACGTGTATCCGGCGAAGGGCGCCTGGACCGGGCAGACCGTCGAGGCGATGGCGCGCGACAGTCGCGCCGCCTACGACACGGCGGCCGGCCCCGCCGGCGTCAAGGCCGTGATCCCGGTGGGCGAAGCGTGGAACCGCGCCATGCAAGCGGGAGTCGCCGACCCCAACCCCTACGACGGCATCGAGGCGGGCAAGCTCAATCTCTGGACGCATGACTCGTACCACGCCAGCACCCACGGCTATTACCTCGAAGCGCTCGTGATCTTCGGCACGCTGACGGGGAAGGATCCGCGCTCGCTCGGCGACGCCGAGTGTTCAGGATTCGAGTTGGGGATGTCGCGCGCCGAGGTGAGGGCGCTGCAGCAGGTCGCCTTCGATCAGCTCGGCAGCGCGGTCACCGCGGTGCCAGCGACGCCAGCGGGAACGGCGAAGCCGGCGCCCGCCGCGCGCTGCGTCGCGGGGCGGTAGCTCGCAAGGTAATTGCGGCGACCGTCGCGCGGACCGGTACAATCTCCTGATGCCTAAGCTGACCGTAGAAGGATATGGAACGTTCGACGTCGCTGCCGACAAGCGGCTGGTGATCGCCATTGAGCAAGACGCCAAGGTCGACATTCTGCACGCCTGTGGCGGCAACGCGCGGTGCACCACCTGCCGGGTTGAGTTCATCGACGGCGAGCCGACGAGACACACCGCCGCGGAGAAAGAGCGGCTCACCGCGCGCGGCTTGGCCGGTGTGCGGTTGTCGTGCCAGATCCTGTGCGATCACGACATGACGGTGCGGGCAATCAGCCGGATGGAAGGATCAGGACGTCCCGATCCCGGCGGGACGCCGCAAGATGCGATCACGCCACCCGCGCAGTGGATCGAAAGATGATCTAGGCGGGCCGCGTGCCTATTGGCCGCGCATCCAGCGGCCGAGCCGCTCGAGGCCTTCTTCGATCTTCGCGGTGTCGCGGACCAGCGGACCGAACGAGATTCGCACGCCGTTGGTGAGCGACGCGCCGAAGCCGCCGCCAGGCACCACCAGCACGCCGGTCGCCTGCAGCGCCTTGGGTACAAAGGCTTCGGCGCTGGTGCCGATGTCCACGCACGTGTAGAGACCGCCGAAGGGCGTAAGGCGCGGCCGCTGCAGGTGCGTATCGACGGCCTTGAGCGTCACGTCGGCGGCATGCTTGTACATGACGTTGGCGTGGTCGATGTACTTGCGTAGCGAGCCGTCAGGAATCGCCTGCTTCAGGTAGCGGGCCATGGCCATCTGCGACAGGGTGTCGGGGCACAGGATGCTGCACTGTTGCACGCGTTCGATGGCCTCGATCACCGCGGTTTGCGCTTCAATCCAGCCGAGCCGCCGGCCGAGGCCACGCGCCCACTTCGAGTTGGAGTGGATGCCGATCACGTTGGGATGGTCCGCCGGCGACCACGCGTAGTACGCCGGAGGCGCCTGGAAGTACTGGCACTTGTAGGCGAAGTCGATGGCCAGCCACGAACCGGCTTCGGCCGTCTTCGCGAGCATCACGTCGGCCAGCGCCTGTGGCACGACCTGGCTGGTCGGGTTGTCGGGGGCGCCGAACAGCACCAGCTTTGGCCGATGCTGATCGAACAGCCGCGAGAACTCGCGCGCGACGCCGGCCGAGTCGGTCTCTGGCAGGTACGACCACGTCGCCGGATCGAGCACGCGCAACCGCACGACCTTGATCCCGGTCGCCGCGAACGCGAGTTGTCCCTCGTAGTTGGCGTAGGTCGGGTCGAGCAGCATCACCGTGTCGCCGGGGTCGAGCAGCGTCCGGAACAGGTCGTGCGTGAGCTGCGTGCTGCCCATGCCGACGGCAATGTGCTCGGCGGTCAGGCGCGGCACGCCGAAGATGTGTTCCTCGAACCGCGCGATTTGTTCGCGGCATTCCATGTCGCCAAGCGTCGCGGTATAGCCGCCGCTCTTGTGAAAGAGATCCGGGTCCGAGACCACCGCCTGATACGCCTGGCGGAACTCCGCCGGCGCCTCGTGATTGACCCACCCGCCGCCGAACGAGATGACCTGTGCGGGATCCAGCCCCATGGCCAGAATGTTCTGCCGCTCGGCCATCTTCATGATCTGGCGGATGGGGGAGGGTGTGGCGATTTGCTCGCGGACCAGGGAGGAGAGCGACGGCGTGGCGGCGACCTTCATAAGCGTCTGATCATATCTCGCGGACAGGCACCCCTAAAGCGGACAGGTGCCCCATAAAGGGGTGCCCTGCGAGCATTGTTCAGGTCTCTCGTAGGGCCCTCCTTCATGGGGGGCCTGACTCCGACAGAGCCGCCCGCCCGATTGCCGGCGCCAGGCGAAACCGGTTCGCTGCTTCCACTCCGCCACCATCGCCGGCAGTGACGCGTCGGCTCGATTCCCGCTCGTCAAGATATGCGCATGATCGGGCATGAAGCAGTACGCAGTTGTCGTGAATCCGAAACCCTTGGATGTGGCACTTAGTTCCAGGCGGCATTCCTCGCAGAACTCGTTGGTGATGAAGGCCTTGCGGCGTTCGAGCGTGCAGGACGTCACGAAGTACGCCAGGGGGCCGATGTAGGAAATGCAATCGAGTCGTGTCGGACGGGCCATGGAGGCGAGGTTGAGCAAAGCCCGGTCCAATGGGCACCCCATGAAGGGGTGCCCTACGAAGATTGTTCAGGTATCTTGTAGGGCCCCCCCTTACGGGGGGCCTGGCTCATCCTGTAAGGTCCGCGGCGGGAGTTGTGGCACCATCCTTTCGGTGTCCGCTACTCCGGCGATCCATTTCCTCCGCGCCCACAAGGTTCCCTTCACCGAACATCCGTACCGCTACGAGGAGCGCGGCGGGACCGCCGTGTCATCACGCGAGCTGGGCGTGGACGAGCACATCGTCATCAAGACCCTGGTGATGGAGGACGAGAACAAGCAGCCGTTGATCGTCCTGATGCACGGCGACCGTGACGTCTCGACGAAGAATTTGGCGCGGCAGGCGGGCAGCAAGATCATCAGCCCGTGCGCCCCTGACGTGGCGCAGAAGCACACCGGCTACCTGGTGGGTGGGACCTCGCCGTTTGGCACTCGGAAGGCGATGCCGGTGTTCATGGAGCGGACCATTACCGATCTCGACCGCATCTACATCAACGGCGGCCGCCGCGGCTTCCTGATCGCCCTCGCGCCGGCGGACTTGGTCCGCGCGTTGTCACCCGCGCTCGTCGACGTTGCGCAGGTGTAAGATCCACTCATGCGTGAAGAGGACGCCATGCCGAGTGCTGCTCGCTCAGACGTGCGTCTCACCTACAAAGACTTCCTGCTGTTCCCCGAGGATGAGAAGCGGCACGAGCTCATCGACGGGGTCCACTACGTGACCGCCGCGCCGACCGTGGGGCACCAGGAACTGTTGGGCCGCCTCTACCTGGCGATCGGGAACTTTCTGGTTGGAAGGCGCCACTTGGGGCGAGTCTTCCTCTCGCCTCTCGACGTGGTGCTGTCGTACTACGACGTAGTCGCACCGGACTTGTTATTCGTCGCCGGCGACCAGCAGGACATCCTGACCGAGGCTAACGTCCAGGGCCCGCCTGCTCTGGTCGTCGAAATTCTGTCGCCCAGCACGCGACGACGCGATGAAGGCATCAAGCGGAAGCTCTTCGCGGAGAAGGGCATCCGCGAGTACTGGATCGTTGACCCGAAGGGTCTTCGCATCACGGTCTTCCGCCGCAACGACGCCGGTCAGTTCCCGCGCTTTATGGAGTTGGGCGCCGGGCAGGCGTTGCAGCTCGAGACGCCGCTGTTGCCGGGCTTGGCCTTGGCGATCGACGATCTCTTCGCGCCCGTCTGAGTGCCCATGACCTTCGCCCGGCAATACCGCGCCGGCCAGTCAGTTGAAGACCACTGCCGGTCGTGCCACGAAGACCGCACCCACACGGTCGTGGTCGTTGACGGCAACGCGCAGCCGTTGCGCGTGTCGTGTGATTGCTGCCGCAGCGAGCACAATTACCGCGGCGGCGCGCGGATGGGCGCCGCGCACACGGCCCCCCATAAAGGGGGGCCCTACGAGACGTCGGCCCGGACGAGCCCAAGCCCCAGGCCCCAGGTCCCAAGTCCACCCCTTCCCCTCGTCAGCGAACGCGAGCGAACGGCGCCACCCATGACTTCCAACTCAGACTCCACTGACCTCGAACTGCTGATTCGCCGCATCATCCGCGAAGAGACCGGGCTGACGCCCGTGGCGCCCGCCGAGAAATGGCGCGGCGGCGAACTGGTGTTGAAGCCGGGCAAGCCGGGCGTGCAGGAGAAGAACTGGCCGATCGATTCGTTCTTCCACAAGGTGGTGATGTTGCGGAACCGGCTGCGGACGCTGGAGCAGCAGGTGAACGCGTCGGACCTTCCGGACGATCAGAAGGTGAAGATTCAGGGCTACATCACCGGCTGCTACGGTTCGCTGACCAGCTTCAACGTGCTGTTTGCGGACGAAGACGAGCGTTTCGTCGGCGCCTCGCAGGACTAGGGCTTGAAACTGTCCTTGAGCGACACCGTGCGGTTGAACACCGGCGCGCCCTCGCGCCCCTGATGCTTGAAGATCACGCCGCTCGAGCCGTCCGCGTAGGTCACCGACGCCTCGAGAACCGCGCCGGAGGCATGCGCCGTCGCCTGTCCGACCTGCTTCCAGGACTCGACGGCACCGAGTTCCTTGTAGCGCTGCTCGCGCTGCTCGCGCTGGGCGCGGTACGCGTCGCGGAGGCCATGCTGGTAGTTCTGAAACGCGCGTCGCAG
>SXGQ01048897.1_pt1 | contig 12589 bp, 13 predicted proteins | sample 3178371 | NCBI WGS metagenome assembly SXGQ01 (sample SAMN11356859, study PRJNA531348) | freshwater metagenome | isolation source: freshwater sample F1-20 | place: China: Fuxian Lake, Yuxi | collected 2017-12-25
CCTCGCCTTCGTGGCACGCCCGCTGGGGTCGATCCTGTTCGGGCACTTCGGTGACCGGGTCGGCCGCAAGGCCACGCTGGTCGGTTCGCTGCTGATGATGGGAATCGCCACCTTCGCGATCGGTCTGCTGCCCACCTACCAGCAGGCGGGCCTGCTGGCGCCGGCCCTGCTCGCCGTGCTGCGCTTCACCCAGGGCCTGGCCCTCGGCGGGGAGTGGAGTGGGGCGGCACTGCTGGCCACCGAGACGGCCCGGCCCGGTAAACGGGCCTGGGCGGCGATGTGGCCGCAACTCGGCGCACCGCTGGGTTTTCTGATGGCCAACGGGGTGTTCCTGCTGCTGATCCTGTGGCTGGGGCACAGTGCGGCCAAGCCGGACCCGGACGGGCCGTTTCTGACCTGGGGCTGGCGGGTCCCCTTCCTGCTCAGTGCCGTGATGGTGGCGATCGGCCTCTACGTGCGGGTTCGGCTGGCCGAGACGCCTGTCTTCGTCCGGGCGGTCGAACAGGGGCAGCGGGTCAAATCGCCGCTGGCACAGGTATTCCGGAGCAGCTGGCGCCAGCTGATCATCGGCACCTTCGTGATGCTGGCGACCTACACGCTGGTCTACATCGTGACCCCCTGGGCGCTGAGCTACGGGACGGCCAAGCGTCCCCCGGAAGGCAAGGGGTTGGGTTTCAACTACGTCGACTTCCTGCAGTGGCAATTGGTGGCGGTGCTGTTCTTCGCCGCGATGCTCCCGGTGGCCGGCCTGTTGGCCGACCGATTCGGCCGCAGGTCCACCCTGCTGGCGGTCACCGCCGCCGTGATGGCCTACGGCGGACTGTTCGCGCCACTGCTCTCCACGGAATCGAGTTCGCAGGGCAGGATGCTGGCGTTCCTGATCATCGGAATGACGTTGATGGGCTTGTCCTTCGGACCGATGAGCGCCGTACTGCCGGAACTGTTCCCGACCAACGTCCGCTACACAGGCTCCGGCATCTCCTACAACGCGGCCAGCATCCTGGGCGCGGCCGTCGCCCCGTTCCTGGCCACCTGGCTCGTCTCGCGATACGGCGTGGGCTGGGTCGGTCTGTACCTCTTCGTTGCCGCCGCACTGACGTTCACCGCATTGCTGATCATGCGGGAAACCAAGGACACCTCCCTGGAGTCGACTCCCGAGCCGATGCTCTGAGGCCTCTCGCCCCCGACAGTCAGTGTTCGAGTTGGACGACTGTGCGGGACTCGAGGTTCGGCAGGATCATCTCGTTGAGAATCCGCTGATGTTCGGGATGATCGCGGTAGCCGATGAAGCTCTCCCAGTCCTCGAAGGTTCCCACCACAGCGAAGTCGTAGGCACCAGGGGTCAGGCCGGCATCGGGACCGCACACGTAACTCCGGACGCCGTCGAGTCGGGTCGCCAGGGCCAGGAGTTCATCGGCGATGTCAGCGGCGGCGACGTCGCCCGCGCGCCACTTGAAGGTCACGACGTGGGTGAAGGTCATCGGCCCACTGTAGGAAATCGCCGCTGCCACCGCCTTGACTGACCTATCCGTCGTATGTGACGATTTCGTCAACAATGGAGGTGCTGATGGGTGACGCGGTGGGTGCGCACGACGATCTGCACAGCGAGCAGCGCGCACGGCCGGGGGAGCACCCCGGCCGATCCGCCAACCCGCTGATCAAGGTGACCGGGCTGGCCTGGTTGGAGTTCGACAAGCCGGACCTCGGGCGTGCGGAGCGATTCGCGCACGCCTTCGGATTCCGGACCGCCGCGGCGAGCGCCGACGAAGTGCAGTTGCGCGGTGTCGACGCGGGCTCGCCGTGTGTGATCCTGCGCCGCGGACCCCGTTCGCGGTTCCGGGGGCTCGCCCTGCGGGCCGGCGACGAAGCCGACCTCCTGCGGCTGGCGGCCAGAACCGGCACGCCGGCGCTTCCCCTGCCGGAGAGCCTGGGTGGTCGGGCGGTCCACCTGGTCGATCCCGGGGGCACCCCCGTCACGGTCGTCGCGGGCGTGCGTGAACTGGCGTCCATGCCAGGCCAGGCTCCTCAGGTGGTCAACGTCGGCCACGAGGTCAAGCGGGTCAACGCGACCCAGCGCCCGCCGCGTGAACCCGGCCGGGTGCAGCGGCTGGGCCACGTGGTGCTGCAGTCCCGCACCTACATCGAGACCCTCAACTGGTACCTGGACCACTTCGGCCTGATCGTCAGCGACTTCCAGTACTACTCCGGTCAGCGCGAGCGCGGGCCGACCATGAGCTTCATCCGCTGCGACCAGGGCGCCACACCGTCGGATCACCACACCCTGGCGCTCGCCCTCGGACCGGCCGATCGCTATGTGCACTCCGCCTACGAACTGGCCGATCTCGACGCGCTCGCCGCCGGTGGGGAGTACCTGCGGGATGCCGGTTACTTCCGGTCGTGGGGGATCGGGCGGCATATCCAGGGCAGCCAGATCTTCGACTACTGGCGCGACCCGGACGGATTCCTCGTCGAGCACTACGCCGACGGAGACGTATTCGACAACACCGTCGAGACGGGTTGGGCGCCGTTCACCGCGTCGGGCCTGGCCCAGTGGGGTCCGCCGGTCAGCAGAGATTTCCTGGGAATCGAGCCCCGCTATGCCCGCGACGAGATCGGGGCGATCGTCTCCGCTCTGCGGGAGAACAACGAATTCGACCTGAGACGACTGATGGGAATGCTGAAGGTGGCCCGCTCATGACCCTTTCCGTACTGCGCACCGCCCAGGGATGGTGGGTCCAGAAGGACGGCGGCGCCGTCCGGGTGGACACCGCCGCAACCACGACCGGGGAACTACTCGGCGATCGCTCCGCTGTCGAGGCCGCCCGCAACGGCTCCGACGCGGTGGCCTTGGACACCCTGACGCTGCTCTCACCGGTGACGAGGCCGTGCCGGGTGGTGGCGCAGATGACGAACTTCGCCTCCCATGTGCGCGACGCCGGAATGGATCCCAAGACCATCCCGCTGACCTTCTTTCGCAAGTCGTCGGCCTCGATCAGCGGGCCCCGCGACCGTATCGTCAAACCGGGCCACGTCCGCTTCCTCGACTACGAAGTCGAGATCGGCCTGGTCGTTGGACGCGACATCGCCGTCGGCACAACGATTTCCGAACGCAACATCGACGAGTGCATCGCCGGCCTGGTGGTCACCAACGACGTCTCGGCACGCGACATCCAGCTGCCGCAGACGCAGTTCTACGAGGCCAAGTCCTACCCGAGCTTCACCCCGGTGGGGCCGGCGCTGGTGCTCCTCGAGGAGGGCGAACTGGCGCGCTTCGGTGATCTGCGACTGCGCCTGAGCGTCAACGGCGAGCAACGCCAGAACGCCCTGGTCGACGGTGACATGCTGTACCGGCCACTGCAGGCACTGCAGTCGCTGAGCCGATTCCAGGACCTGGCGGCCGGCGACCTGATCCTGACCGGCACCCCCGTCGGTACCGCGCTGAGCGCGCCGCCCAAGCCGATCACGATGATCAGCAACCTGCTGCCGCCCGCAGTGAAGTGGAAGGCGTTCTTCACGAGTCAGTCCCGCAATCCGAAGTACCTGCACGACGGCGACCTCGTCGAGGCGTCGGTGGCCACCGACGACGGCGCTATCGACCTGGGCACCCAGCACACCCGGGTCAGCTACTCCTAGGAGTTGGCATGGAGGACGTCGTCATGGGTGCACAGAATCACTACCCCGTCGTGATCGTCGGTGCCGGCCCGGCCGGCATCGCAGCCGCGACGCTGCTGGGGCAGTACGGAATCGAGTGCCTGATCCTGGACCGCTGGGCCGATGTGTACCCGCAGCCCCGGGCGGTCCACCTCGATGACGAGGTGTATCGAATCGTCGAAAGGCTCGGCGTCGGAGAGGAATTTGCGAGCATCTCCCGGCCGGGGCTGGGTCTGCGTCTGCTGGACACCACGCGGGGGCTGCTGGCCGAATTCCACCGCGACCCCACCCGAAGCCGGCACGGGCACCCCGAATCCAATATGTTCGACCAGCCGGAGTTCGAGGCCCTGCTGCGCAGGAATCTCAAACGCCACCCGTCGGTGACGCTGCGCGGTGACTCCGAAGTCACCGGTATGAGCGACCTGGCGGGGGGCCGAACGCGGGTCAGCTTCACCGATCGCGGCGACGGCAGCCAACACGTCGTCGACTGCGACTATCTTCTCGGCTGCGACGGCGCCAACAGCATGGTGCGCCGCCACATCGGCGCCACCATGCGCGATCTCCGGTTCGAGCAGCGCTGGCTGGTCGTGGATGTGGACTCCGCCGTCGACCTCCATCAGTGGGGCGGCGTGCACCAGCTGTGCGACCCCCGCCGGGCGGGAACTTTCATGCAAGTCAAGGATTCCCGCTACCGCTGGGAGTTCCGGCTACTACCGGGGGAGTCCGCCGGCGATTTCGCCACCCTGCCCGCCCTGCGTCCGCTGATCGCACCCTGGCTCGGTGCGGTGCCGGATGCCGATCTGCGGGTCATCCGGGTCGCGGAGTACACCTTCCGGGCGCAGGTGGCCGACCGGTGGCGTCGGGGCAATATCTTCCTGCTCGGTGACGCGGCTCATCTGACGCCGCCGTTCATCGGCCAGGGGATGGGCGCCGGCCTGCGGGATGCGATGAACCTCAGTTGGAAGCTGGCCGGCGTGCTGCGTGGCCGCCTGCCCCGGGACGTTCTCGACACCTACCAGAAGGAGCGTAAGCCGCACGCGCGCAGCATGATCGGCCTCGCCCTGATCGTCGGGTACTCGATGACCGCGGGGGGTCGAGCCGGCGCGGCGGTTCGGCGAGTCATCGCGCCGCGGATGCACCGGATCCCCGGCCTGGCCACCACGGTGACGGCGTCGGGGACCCCGCCGTTGAGCCGCGGCGCTCTGGTCCAGCGCCGATTCGGTCGTGGCCAGCTCGCCGGCAGCCTGTGCCCCAACGCGATGACCGACACCGGGCGGCGGGTGGATTCCCTGTTCGGCAACGGCTTCGCCGTCGTCACCACAGTCGAACCGGATCCGGGGGACCGCGCGATGGTCGAGGGTCGGGGAGCGTTGCTGCACTACGCGGCGCCGGGGACGGTGCTGGCCGACTGGTTGCACAGGGCAGGCACGCCGGCAGCCATCGTTCGTCCCGATCACACCGTGATGCGGGCGGGGTCGCTGCGGGAGTTGTGCCGGGCGGTCCCGGCGTTCTGATGTGCCGATGCGGCACCATCGACGATGCGGCACCATCGGCATGGTGCACTCTCGCTACCGACGTCTCGCCCCGGCGGCGCTGTGCGTGCTCGCGACCGCTGCCCCGGCGTGCGGGTCCCGGCCCGCCGAGTCGGCGGCGCTGCCCGGTGCGGCAACCACCAACGTCAGCGCACCGCCCATCGGGGACATCGCGCACCTCTCGGCGGTGCGCCTCACTCCCCGTGCCGGGCACGACGAACTGGTACTGGAGTTCATCGATGCGGTGCCGGGTTACACCGTCGGCTACGTGCCGTTGCCGGCGCGCGCTGACGGCTCCGGATTCGAGATCCCTTTGCCCGGAGCGGCAGCGCTGGTTCAGGTGACACTCACCCCGGCCACCGGGGACGGCTGGGCGGGCGGGCAGCGCAGCTACCACGGTCCGCCGGCTGTCACGGCTGACCGCGCCGCGGCGGTCACCGAGGCCAAGGTCGCCGGCGACTTCGAGGCGGTGTTGACCTGGGTGGTCGGGCTACGGACCAGGGTGCCGTTCCGCGTGCATACCGCCGACGGGCCACCTCGCCTGGTCGTCGAGTTCCAAGCATCACCGTGAGGTGGCCGGGAGATCATCGAGACTGCGACCAGATCGCCTCCAAGACGAGAATCGCGATCTGGGCGAAGTCTCGGCGGCGTTTGGCTCAGCTACTCGGGTGCGGCGGTCCCAGATACGGGAACTCACCCAATGTGTCGGTATGCGGCGCCAATCCGGAGGGCGGGCACTCGCCCCGGGTCAGGAACGCCAGCCGGTAGTCGATGACGTCGTCGGTGAAGGTCCGCCCGTTGGGGTACTTCGCGGGCGTCGACGGGTTGTAGGTCAGCATGTCGGGCAGGGTGCCCTCGGCGTCGATCGCGGCGATCGCCTCGTCGCGGCTGTAGCCGCCGGTATGGCCCATCAGGTGGATGAACTGCCCGATCCAGCGTTCCCGGTCCTCGGCCGGTTCGCCGGCGTTGTAGGCCTCCTTGGTGTCGTCGGTGTTGCAGAAGCTGCTCACCGAGGGGTGACCGGCCCGGTCGACATGCCGCAGGCCGCCGTCCTCGTCGCGCAGGCTGCACCGACCCCAGATGCGCACGTCGGGGTCCGCGCCCAGCGCCGAGGTCGGCATCTCGATGGCGATGGAGAACACGTTCGCTCTCAGGTTGGAGTCGACCCCCGTCCACGGCGAGTCGCCGCCGAGGTGCGGTGCGGTGAAATTGCGGCCCCCGGTGGTGTCGAACAGGTTCGTGATGCCGTCGAAGTCGAAGAAAAAGGCGTCACTGCGCGCCCCGGCGAAGAAGGTGAACGAGTCCGACACCGCGATGGTGGGTGTCGCGCCGAAGGAGACCTCGACGGCGTCGAAGATCAACTCCCCGACGGCTTCCGGCGAGCTGGCGTCGGTGCCGGTGGCCAGGTACACGTCGACGGTCTGGGTGCCGTCGCGGGGCTCGGAGAAGACGAAACTGAACGCGATGTCGTCGCGGAGGTCCCCGTCGTTGTCGATCGCCAACCGGTAGACGGCATCCGGGTGCAGCGCGTCGGCGTTGGGGTTCGCGTTGAGGATCAACACGGTGTGGTCGGGCTCGGCCGGTGATGGGAACGCATACAGGTCGCACAGGTCGAGACGCTGATCGCCGAGAGGCGGCCCCAGGCTCAGCCCGGTGAAGTGGTTGGACATGGCGATCTCCTCCGGTGGATGTGTCTCCGAACCTACCGCGACCATCGCCGCCGCCCGCCGGCGTGGCCCCGGTCTCCGCCGGGTCTCGGAACGGCGGCGGTTTCGCCCCGAGGCCGGTCACCGGGCCGTCGGGACTGCCCGCGTTGCCTACCATGAGCTGGTGAAATTGCCCAGAAGCCTTGCGACCCTGATGGCCCTGTGCGGGTCGGTGTTGCTCAGCGTGTCCCTGTCGGCGCCGGTGACCGCGGCGCCGTCGATGCCGGCGACCGCGCAGACCACGCAGTGGCTGGTCGTTGGGGTGCCCACCGCCGATGCGACCACCGGGACCCTCACCGCCTACCAGAAGGTCGGCCAGCAGTGGAAGGCCGTGCTCGGCCCGACGAAGGCGATGGTCGGCGAACTGGGGATCGGCGAGCCCGCCGATGGTGTCTATCGGACCCCGGAGGGCACCTTCGGCTTCGATCAGGCGTTCGGCCGCGAACCCAATCCGGGCACCAAGATGCCGTACTTCCAGGCCACCGACCAGGACTGGTGGGACGAGGACGCCAGTTCGCCGACGTACAACACTCACGTCCGGTCCGCGCAGAGCCCGTCGAACATCACCGAGAACCTCTACGACTCCGGCCCGGTCTATGACTACGCGGTCAACATGGTGGTCAACCCGCAACGGATTCCGGGCAAGGTGTCGGGGATCTTCCTGCATGTGACCGACGGCAACCCCACCTGGGGATGTGTGGCGATCGGTCGTCAGGAGATGAAGTCGCTCCTGACCTGGCTGGACCCGGCCGCCGACCCGCGGATCACCGTCGGGGTCGGCACCCCGTCGCTGGTGGCGGCGAAGTCCTCGTGACGCTGCCGCGGCTGTCGGCCTCCGCGCAGATCTCGTGAACTCACCGGCGGTCGGCTTCATCGGGCTGGGCAATATGGGCGCGGCGATGGCGGGCCGCCTGCTCGATGCGGGATTCGACGTCACCGTCTACAACCGGTCCGCGGGGAAAGCCGACGATCTCGCCGCGCGGGGCGCGGCCGTGGCCGCGACCGTGGCCGAGGCCTGCGCCGGGGACGTGGTGTTCACCATGCTGGCCAACGACGACGCCGTGGCCGCTGTCGTCGAGGGTGACGGCGGGGTCCTCGCCGAACTTCGCCCCGGGGCCACCCACGTGTCGTCGAGCACCATCAGCGTCGGACTGTCCCGGCGCCTGACGGCCGCACACGCCGCGGCCGGGCAGCAGTTCGTGACCTCAACCGTTCTCGGCCGTCCGGACGCGGCCGCCGCGGGCAGACTGTTCGTGCTCGCCGCCGGGCCGCCGGAGGCGGTCGAACCGCTGATGCCCATGCTGAACGCGTTGGGGCAGCGCACCTTCCGGGTTTCCGACGTCGCTCCCGCGGGCAACGTCGTGAAGCTCAGCGCCAACTTCCTGCTCGCCACCGTCATCGAGTCCCTCGGCGAAGCGGTGGCGCTGGTGTCCAAGGCCGGCGTCGACCGGCACGACTACATCGACGTCATCACCTCCACCCTATTCAGCGCGCCCGCCTATGAGACTTACGGCGGGTTGATCGCCCGGGAGGAGTTCGAACCGGCCGGCTTCGCGGCGCGACTCGGGATCAAGGACGTCCGCTTGGTCCTGGCGGCCGCCGAGGAGCTCGAGGTTCCGCTGCCCATCGCCAGCCTGCTGCGCGACCGGTTCCTGGCACTACTGGCGGCCGGCGGGGGAGATCTGGATTGGTCGGCGATCTCGACCCTGGCGCAACGCGACGCCGGACTGTTGTAAACCCTCGAACGCCCTCGGCCCCACCGGTCCAGGCAGCGGTCTAGTTGGGCTGGCGCCCACGGCATTGACCGCCGTGGGCCTGCTCGGCAAGCGGTTGCCAACGTTCCCATTCGGCCAGTCGCCTCGCGTACTCGGTTGTGGCGTACCCGAGGGCATGTCTGCCGAGAAACACTCGGAGCGGCGGATCGGCGCTGTCCACGATCGCCAGGATCGCCGATCGCGAGGCCGAAGGGTCACCGAGGTCGTCTCTGCGTGCTGTGCGGGCCGCCTCGAACTCGGCTCGTTGGCCCGAGTAGGCGGCCAGTGGCCGCGCGTGCGGTGCCGCGGCGACCCATTCGGTGTCAAACCCCCCGGGTTCGACGATCGTGACACGGATGCCGAATGGCGCGACCTCGGCGGCCAACGCCTGTGCCATCCCTTCCAGTGCCCACTTCGAGGCGTGATAGAGGCCGAGATTGGGAAACGCGGTGATGCCGCCGATCGAGGAGACCTCGAGGATGTGTCCGCCGCCTTGTGACCGGAGGTGAGGCAACGCAGCCTGTGTCACCCAGAGCGCGCCGAAGAAGTTGGTGTCCATCTGGGCGCGTGCCTCTGACTCGGTGAGTTCCTCGATGAAGCCGTACTGTCCGTACCCGGCGTTGTTGACGACGATGTCGAGCCTGCCGAACCGGTCGTGGGCGGCCTCAACGGCCGCCACGCAGGCCGCGCGGTCGGTGACGTCGAGCCGGATCGGTTCGACCGCTTCGCCGTAGGTGTCGCGCAGTTGCGTGAGCGCCGCGATATCGCGTGCGGCTGCGGCCACGCGGTCCCCGCGGTCGAGGGCGGCCAGCGTCCATTGCTTGCCGAGACCCCTCGACGCCCCGGTGATGAACCACACTCGACTGCGCACGCGCGGTCTCCGTTCCTCTCGACCGCCGGGTCTACCGGCCGTGAATGAAGAGAATTGTGCCGAACACCGCCGCCGACCGAGGGCGGAGATGGCACTAAAGCTCGACTCTGCCGGATGACCACCGGGTGCCGCACTGAGAACTTCCCAACGCGCCGAGCGCTATTCGAGGAGAAGGCTGAGAAGGCTGAATCTCGACACGCCCGCCGAGGCGGCTGCGAAACCCGACCAGTCCGGCAGCGGCGGCTCCTTGACGAATGCGGGCAGTCCGAGCAACGAGATGTGCAGCCGCCGATCAGCCGGCCAGTCCCCGGGCTCGAAGCCATCTTCTCCGATGGCCGCGAAGTAGGCGGTCTCGATGTTCGCAGTGGTTGATCTCGCGCTCATCGCCGCCTCCTGTTCCGGGGGTGTCGGAGTCACAAAGGGGTCAGGCGGACAGGGCAAGCGGCGAATCGTTGACCCACATTTCGGTGTCGCTGAGGAAGCCTGCACCGTAGGCGAAGGAGACGGCGTCGAAGACCGTCTCGACGGCCGCTTCATCCACCGTGACATCGACGCGGTACGCGGCGCGAAACCGGTTGGGGTTGCTGAAGGTGCGAAAACTGCCGACCGGGGCGGATGGCGGGCGTGGGCCGGAGATCCGCGTGATGGCGACCGACGCGACGCCCTTCGGTGGCAATACAGCGGCGAGCTCGCGGTCGGATGCCTTTTCGGTGACGATCGTGATGATTTTCATGGGATTCAACTCCTTGATCGGAAAGGTGACGAGATCCACTGTCGCGCCGGTAACCCGTTGCCGGTGTCCGTAGAACGGCCAGGATCCCGACCGATATGTTTCGTCCCCCGAATGGGGGAACACGCTCTTCGGCCGCTGTCGCCCGTCGGATGTCAATCCCGCCCGAACACCACGTCCAGCAGCTCGAAGGTGGCCGCATAAACCCCGGGTTGCTCGCTCTCGCGCGGCCCGGCGACATTCAGCGTCACTGCGACGCCGAGTCCGCACAGCCACCGATCGATCTCGGCTGCATCCCCGGCGGTCCGCAACAGCGGGCGGCCCAATTCGGCGGCGGTCTGCAATGTGAGATCCGTTCCGCTCGAGACGATGTCGGTGCGCCCCACGATGAGTGTCGCGTGGCTGTCGCGGACGTTGAGAAAGGTTCGCACCGCGGGATCGGGGCTGTCGGTCGCCCGCAGCAGGGGATAGTCCACGAGCACACCCGGAGGGTGCGGGTAGTCCTCCGCCCAGCCACCGGCCGGACACCACCCGCCGTAGCGGCGGCCATGGTGGATTGCGGCGTCCAGCGCTGCGCGGTCGGCGCCGCTCTGGGCGCCTGAGACGACCCGGTCGACCCGCTGTCGTGTCACGACATCGACGTTAGTGGCTCGGCTGCTCGCTGGGCGGCGGCTGCCGATGGAGTCGGTGCCTCCTCGCGCAGCAGCACCACGCTGGTCAGACTGACGAGCACGAACCCGACCATCATCAGACCGACAGCGCGGTCGCCGTGTTCGATCAGCAGCGGCGAAACCACTGGCGGCAGTGCTCCGCCGAGGATCGCACCGAGGTTGTTGGCCATCGCGGCCCCGGTGTAGCGATGACGCACGGCGAACACGGTCGGGATGAGGGCCGCCAGCGGAGACATCAGCAGGCCGACGATCACCGAGGTCACCATGACGGTGACGCCGAAGAGCGCCATGTCGTCGGTCTTGACCAGGGGAAGGATCGCCAGGGACCACGGCACCGCAACGCCGTAGCCGATGGCTGCGATCCGGCGCCGTCCGTAGCGGTCGGTCAGGAACCCTGATACGGCGATACCGGCCAGCAGGCATAGCCCACCGACGGCGCTGATCGCGAAGATGTCCGGCTTGGCCAGACCCAGGTGCGCCTCGGCGTAGCCGGTCAGGAAGGTGCTGCTCTGGTAGAGCAGCATGATGGCTCCGGCCGCCGCCCCGGCGGCCAGCAGCAGTTGCGGCGTCTGGTTCCGTAGCAGTTCGATGATCGGCAGCCGGCCCCGTGCGGGCTCGGCGGCTTCGGCGTATTCGGCGGTCTCCCCGAGATGGCGCCGGACGTAGAAACCCACACCGATGAGTACGGCGCTCATCAGGAACGGAACCCGCCATCCCCAGCTGAGGAACTCCGGACTCGACCCGCCGAAGGCGCGATAGGACAGCAGGAACGCCAGGTTCGCCAGCACCACCGCCGTTCCGACACCCAATTGCAGGACCATGCAGCTGCGGCCGCGCAGATGCCGCGGCGCGTTCTCCACGCAGACCAGGGCGGCCCCGGCCCACTCGCCTCCCACTGCAAAGCCCTGAACCAGACGCAGAGCAACCAGGATCAGCGGCGCTGCGACACCGATGGTGGCCGTGGACGGCAAGAGCCCGACGGCCACCGTCGAGAAGCCCATCAGGAGCAGTGTGACCATCAGCGTCTTCTTGCGCCCGATGCGATCGCCGAAGTGTCCGAAGACCACGCCACCGAACGGGCGCGCGAGGAAGGCGGTCGCGAAACTCCCCAGCGAGGCCACCGCGGCCATGGCGGGACTGAGATTCGGGAAGAACACCTTCGGGAACACCAACGCCGCAGCGGTGCCGAAGATGAAGAAGTCGTAGTACTCCACCGTCGACCCGACGTATGCCGCGGCGACGGCCCGCCGGAGTTGTCGCTGCTCGGGCGCCGGGGAGCGTGGGGCGTTGGGGGCAGGGTGAGTGGGAGTCGTGTGGGTGGTCAGGGTGTTCACCTGCCCATCGTCGGCGGAATCGGCCTCCTCACCTGTCAGCAGACTGACCCATCAGGTGGTTGACCGGCTGTCCACCAATCGGCCGACCCCGGCGAAGGCGCCAATCCCGTCGAACGGTGATTCACCTGAAGCCCTGCCGGTGTTCTCCGGTTGAATGGGAAGGGACGTCGACCACGGCCGGGGACCAGGGAACGGCGTCGCAGTTCGCAGTGGCGGCTAGGTGTCGTGACCTGACACGTTGTTGTCAGGCGCAGGCGGCGAGCCGGCTGATGGGTGGTCGTCCGCCGAGGGCGGAGTGGCCTCGTTGAGTGTTGTAGCGGCGGAGGAATTGGTCAAGGCC
>SXGQ01204683.1_pt1 | contig 12589 bp, 14 predicted proteins | sample 3178371 | NCBI WGS metagenome assembly SXGQ01 (sample SAMN11356859, study PRJNA531348) | freshwater metagenome | isolation source: freshwater sample F1-20 | place: China: Fuxian Lake, Yuxi | collected 2017-12-25
CAGGGTGGCGAAGTCGAGGTCCACGGCCTCGATGACCTCGGCGTCGGCGCGCATGCGCGAGGCCACGCGCCGGGCGGTGACCCGGTCGTCCTGGCGGTAGCCGCCGTAGCTCGTGCAGTTGCTGAAGAAGCGCACGTGCCCACCGGTGGCACGCACCCAGCGGTCGGCGGCCTCGGCCACGGAGGCCTCGTAGCGCTCCTGGAAGGCCGAGGGCTCGCGGCGGCCGGGGAAGTGCCAGCCGCGCACGGTCACGCCGAGCAGGGGGCCGTTGCCGCTCGCGGCCTGGACCACGCGCCCGCTCACCGCCGCGTCCACGCCCACCCGGATCGGCGCCGCAACGCCGAGGTCCGCGACCACCCGCGCGCTAGCGGCGTCGCGCACACAGACCAGCGCGGCGCCGTCGAGCACATCGCGCACGGCCTGGCGGGAGAGCGGCTGCACCAGCGGGCCCACGCTCTGTCCGAAGATGGCGTAGGGCTTGCCCAGCCGACGGGCGAGGTGGAGGGTGGCGAGGCGGGCGTTGAGGTTCGGCGCGTAGAGGTCGTGGAGGAAACTCCCGCCGCAGGACACGATGAGGTCGGCCCGGCTCACCGCCAGCGCCACCGCCACGGCGTCGCGGTCGTCGATGGCGTCGATGCCGTGAAAACGTTTGGTTACCACCGGAAAGTGGGAAACCACATCAACGGAGGCGCCCCGGGCGCGGAGGCCGGTCACCATGCCGTCAAGGATGGCGGCATCGCCCCGGTTGGACGAGCAGAAGCTGTCGGTGATCAGGATGCGCATGGGGACCTCAGGCGGCAAAAGCTTCGTGCAGGAGGCGGCGGGCCACGAGGCTGGCTTCGTGGGCGGCGGCGAGGGTGGGCCCGGCGTCGCCGAGGCGGGTGAGCTCGGCGGGGCGCTGCGAGAGGCGCACCAGCGCCATGGCGAGGGCGTTGATGTCGCCGGGGGGCACGAGGAGCCCGTTCACCCCGTCGGCGACGAGGTCGGGAATGCCCGAGAGCTGGGAGGCGATGACCGGTCGACGGAGCGCGCCGGCCTCGGCGAGCACGGTGGGGATGCCGTCCATGTCGCCGTCCGGGGCGACCACACAGGGGGCCACGACCACGTCGGCCCGGCGCATGGCCTCCATCGTGCGGGCCCAGTCGGTCATCGGCCAGAGCCGCAGCCCGGGCGGCGGTTCGGCCACGAGGCCTTCGCCGCCGATGATGTCGAGCTCGAGCCCCGGCACGCTCGCCCGGGCCCGCGCCCAGGCCTGCACGAGCACGCCGAAGCCCTTCTTCACCACCGGGCGTCCGACGGCGAGCACCTTGTGGAGCGCGCGCGGCGCGGGCGGGGCGCTGCCGAGGAGGCCGAGCAGGCTTGCGGCGTTGGGGATGACCACGATCTTGTCGGCGGGAACGCCGCGGTCGCGGATGAAGTCGCGGTGGAAGCGCGAGATGGCCACCACCCGCTGCACCGAGCCCGACACCTTCACCCACTCGGCCCGGGTGACCGCCGCGTCGTGGCGGAAGATGTCGTAGGCGTGGGCGGTGAACGAGTAGGGTCGGCCGGCCTCGGCAGCAAGGCTCGCCAGCGCGCGTACCCCGAAGTCGGCGAAGTGGCCGTGGAGGTGGTCGAAGCCGGCGAGCACGGCGGCGGCGCCCTCGCGGCCGATGTGAATGGGCTCGAGCGGCACCCCGTCGGGGCCCTCGCCGAAGCGGACACCGTCGGGCCCCCGCTGCAGCGCCACGACCTGCACCTCGAAGCCGAGCCGCCGCAGCGCGACGATCTCGGCGTGGACGAAGGTCTGGGAAGCGACCGGGTACTGGGCCACGACGTAGGCGATTCGGCGCATGGAGGTACATCGGTCAGCGCACCGGCAACTTGAGTCGGGTCGCGGGATTCTCGGATATGTCTTCGGCATGTCCTTTCTGCTCCTGCTCCTGGCCTGCCCCCAGCCTTCCCCCGAGCCCACCCGCGACCGGCCGGAACCCGAGGAGCCGGAGGACACGGACAACGCGGTCGACCCCCTTCCCGTCGCCGCCTGGCAGGTGCTCATCTTCATGAACGGGGACAATGACCTCGAGGACTACGTCCCCCACGACCTCAACGAGCTCGAGCAGACCGGTTCGGGCGACGGCGTGGAGGTGCTCGTCCAGGCCGATCGCATCGATGGCTACAGCGAGACCCACGGCGACTGGACGGGGACCCGCCGCTACCGCATCGAGCAGGACGACAACATCGACAAGATTTCGAGCCCCGTGCTCGAGGACCTCGGCGAGCTCGACATGGGGGACCCCGCGGTGCTCGCCGACTTCCTCGACTGGGCGGCGGAGAACTACCCCGCCGAGCGCCGCGTGCTGGTGATGTGGAACCACGGCGACGGCTGGCTGGTGCAGGACCCCGATGCCGCCGCACCCCCGCCCGGCATCTCCTCCGACGACACCGATGGCGGCGTGATGAGCTTCGCCGAGGGCACCTTCGCCGATGGGGTGCGGGCGGACGTGGAGGCCAACGGCAAGATCGACGTCATTGGTTTCGACGCCTGCAACATGGCGAGTTGGGAGGTGATGCACAGCCTCACCCCCTACGCGCACGCCGCCTCGGGTGCCGAGAGCTGGGTCGGCTACGAGGGCTTCCAGTACGGGCCGATGCTGGCCTGGCTCCGCGCCAACACCGACACCACCCCCCAGGCCCTCGCCCAGGAGATGTCGCGCGGCGCCGTCGAGGAGGGCGGCGAGCTCACCCACAGCGCGACCGATCTCGACGCCCTCGGCGATCTCACCGTGGCCATCGACGCGCTCGCCGGTGCCGCCCTCGACGACCCCGATCTCGCCCAGGCCCTCTACTTGCACCGCCGCCAGGCCCGCGGGGCCGACGAGATCTGGAAGAACTGGTACCTCGACCTCGGCGACCTCGCGCGGGTCGTGGAGGCCGCCGGCGACCCGACCCTCGCCCCCCTGGCCGCGGACGTCACCGCCGCCCTCGACGGTGCGGTCGTGCAGGCCTACGGCGACGAAGACTACGCCTGGACCACCGGCCTCACCATCTGGTTCGACCCCTCCAACGAGTACCTCGACCTCTACGCCAACGGCGCCGGCGCCACCTGGTCGCAGGAAACCCGGTGGGACGAGCTCCTCCTCTCCTACGCCGAGAAATAGGGCCGCGGGCGTTGCCTTCGTGAGCGGGCGTCACCGGGGCCTCCCGGCCCCGGGTTGCCGCCCTGGCGCCCGAACAGCAGCCCCGGGGCATCGGCCGCCCGCTCCGCCTCGGCGACACCAAGCCCCACGAATCCCTTCAGGTCGAGGTTCCCGTGCCGCACGCCCCGACGCGCGCTCGGGCGCGCAGGTGGGCGAGGTCGGGGGCGTCCGACGGGTACAGGAAGCCGGGGTCACCCCCGCGCACATCGACGCCCCCGCGCCCGTCGGGTCCGCGGACACCCCCGCCCGAAGCTCGAGCACCGGATGGCCGAGCACGGGCGCCGGGGCGCGCGCGGCGACCGTGTCGGTGGCGTCGGCCCACGCGGCGGCGACGAGCCAGGCGCTCATGAAGCGGGCCCTCCGGGGAGAGGCTATGGCATCGAGGCCGAGGGGCGAGTCGCCGAGGCCCGGCGTGCCCGATGAAACGGCCGGCCGCTATCTCTCGCACCACCCGAGGTCGCTGACGTCCTCCACGGGGGCCGCCACCAGATCGACGGCGGGAAAGGCCGCGTCGCAGTGGTCGTCCCAGGGCTGAAGTCGGCCCATGCGGACCGCCCCGTCCTCCCACTGCCATGCCCGATACTCAAAATCGGCCTCGCAGCCCCCGTCCGTCCATCGGTGTACCTACACGGCCTCGGTGGAGAAGTCCGAGGCCAGGTCCCCGCCCGCACCGAGCTCCCCGACGAGCGCATCCCAGTCGGCCTGCTCGGACACGATGCGGTCCCGGCCGCCAATCTCGTCTTCGAAGTCGCCGTAGCCGAGGGACAGGAGCCGCGTCGTGAGCTCGCTGGCCTCGCCCACAGTCCGATCGCCACATTCCATGCCTCAGGTCTCGTTGCCGATGTCTCCGAACCAGTCGTCGGGTTCGTCGAGGCAGGACATCAGCAGGAGCGCCGTGAGCGGGAGGGTGCGATGCCGCATCAAGTCCTCGCCCGGGGGCGAAACATAGCGTGCGCCTTCTCGAGGCGCCGCGATGGCCCCCAGCCGCCCCCCCGACGAGTCGCCTGGCCCAGGCCATCGCCCTGATCGGCTCACCCTCACCGCCTCGCGCGTCTTGGGTGGGCGATGCCGCGTTAGGTCTCGGGGGTGCAGCTTCCCCGCCGCGTGCTCCGCGTTCAGACCGGCTCCATCGTGTCGCCCTGGGGGCGGCCGGCGCGGGAGCTGCGCGTGCTCGGGGTGCCCATCGCGGAGCGTCAGGAGGCGCTCCTCGCCCGGTTCGGCCTGCGGATCGACAGCGAAGTGGCGCCGGGGGAGGTCGGCAACGACGCCGACACCCTCTACCTCGACGACGATGTGGACCTCGCCGCGGGCACCCTCCGAAACTGGCTCAAGCGCGGCGGTCCGGGCACGCAGCTCGCGCTCAGCGAGCGGCCGCGGCGCCTCGGCGAGATGGAGGTCGAGCCGCAGTCCTGGTACCGCGACGGGGAGATTGGCGACGAGGAGCTGCCCGGCAGCGAGCCGGTTCGCCGCCTCGGGGTGCGCTGGGGCAACGGGGCCCGCGGTGTGCGGGTGGAGCCCCTCGGCTTCAGCGGGAGCGGCGAGCTGCCCGGCCCTTTCGGCGACGGGCAGAAGCTCGACTGGGCGATCGATGTGCGCACCGGCGTGACCGTGCGCCACTGGGTTCACCTCCTCCGCGCCACCTACGCGGCGCTCGGGGTGGGCATCTGGGAAGAGCTCGTGCTCCGGCCGTGGACGCCATTCTACACCTGGCTCCGCTGGCCGCTCCACCCCCGCCTCGCCCGGGTCGGTCGCCGCTGCCAGATCCACCCCACCGCGGTGCTCGAGGGTTGCATCCTCGAGGACGACGTCCACATCGGCGCCTACTCGGTCCTCCGCGGCTGCTGGGTGGGCAGGGGCACGCACATCGAGGATCACGTCACCGCCCGACTCTCGGCCATCGGGCCACGTGCGCACGTGGCGAACTACTCGATGTTCAACCTCTCCACGATCGGCGAGCGCAGCAGCGTCGGCCACATCGGGGCGCAGGCCTCGGTGATCGGCGAGGGCTGTTTTGTGAGCACCTTCGCCACCCTGCACGACCTCAACCTTCGGGGCAACGTGCGGGTGCGAATGGGCGACCGTCTCGCCGACAGCGGGGTGCCCTTCCTCGGGGTGGCGCTTGGCGATGGGGTGCGCCTCGGCGCCGGGGTCACCATCGCGTCGGGGCGCGAGGTGCCGAACGGGGTGCACGTCGTGGCGGCGGGGGCCGTGGGCCGCATCCCCGCCGACCTGCCCGCGGGGAACTACAACGCGGTGGATGGGCGCCTCGTTCCGGCGTGGGCGGCGGGGTGAGCTCGGCGGACCGAGCCGAGATGGAGTTCAACCTCGGCAGCCGAACCGTTTGGACACTTGGGGACGCCGTCGGGCTGACCGACATCGTGTGCGGGCCGGAGGAGGGGTCGCCGGTGGCGCCCACCATCACGGGGATCCAAGGCACCATCACCACGCGCTAGCTACGGCCGACTTCAAGGCGGCCGTGGGGTTCGAGGTGTCGGGGGATGGAGACACCTGGGATGCGTCGTGTGGTTGGGGCCGAACGCGGGCACGCCGGATTTCCTGACCGGGAACGGCACCCTGAGCACCAGCATCCACACGCCGACGGGGAACCTCAAGCGGCGCATCCGTTGGGTGGTGCGCGCTCAACAGGCATCAGGGAGCGCCGTGGCCATCGCGAACGTCGGCCTCGTGGTCGGTCTGTTCATCCTATAGGAGGCGGGTATGTGGTCATGAGCCAGCAATCCGTGGGCGGGGGGCAGCGGACCGAATGGTGCGGCGGCGCGCTCAGCCGCGCCTCCGCCGAGCGGGACTGGCGGTCGATCTGAGTCAGGGGAAGATTCGTTGCGCTGTGTTCCATTGGGAGGGCTTCGACCTTGAGAGCATGATGGACCCCGAATCCGGCGAGTGCTCGGAGTGGTCCACCCCGACCTGTCCTTGCGAAAAGGTCTATTGGAGTGACCCTCTCGCCGGGAAGAAGTGTGGGGGCGTGTCGCCCTCGGAGTTGGTCCCCTCGGCCGTGCTCGGGGGATTCTCAGATCTCATTGATGAGGTACAGTGCGGATGCTACGGCTTGCCCGATTTTGCCACCTCATGTGAGTGCGGAGCGTCGTCGGTTTCCTGTAGTTGGGTGGGAGGTAAGGGGGGGGTACTGCCTGTGCTCAGGCGTCTGTGACAAGTCCACGCCGGATTGCGGCGGCCCAGCGACCTTCGCGACGGCGAAGCAGTGCTGCTCCTGAACAGCTTGTCTCCCCGAGCGCGCGCTCTTCGATGGCTGCTGCCGCGGTTCTCCTCGTTCTCGTCACGCTTGTGGTCCATGTGAAGCGGCGGGCGGGGCCCGACGATTGGTGCCTGCTCGTTCCTCGGGGGAGCGGAAGGCGGGACGATTGACAGGTGAAGGCCGCCGAGCAGGCCTTCCGGTTTTGTCCGCAGTGTGGGGAGACGCGTGTCGAGTTCACGGTGACGAACGCCCAGGCGCGCGACTTCCCATGGCTGAGGGTCGTGGAGGAAGTCGAGTCCTGTCCGAAGTACTGCGACAGGATCCTGATCTCGAAACGTCGGGATTCGTGCCGGTACACCCTCGCTGCCCTCTGGGAGCACGCTCCGGTCACCTATCGCTGCGCGGTCGCGCGGCCGGCGGACCCGACCTCGGGTGGGGCCCGGGTTAGGTCCCGCGGGTGACGCCCACCTGTCGCATCCCCGCCGACCTGCCCGCGGGGCAATTCACCGCGGCGGGCGCGCGCCTCGTCCCGGCGGGGGCGGAGGGGTGAGCGCCGTGGGGGCGGCCACGCTGCCGCTGGTGATCACCGGGCCCACGGCGGCGGGCAAGTCGGCCGTGGCCATGGAGATCTGCGCGCGGTGGGGGGCCACGCTGGTGGCCATGGACGCCATGACCGTGTACCGCGGCATGGACATCGGCACGGCGAAACCGACGGCCGAGGACCAGGCGCGGGTGCGCCACGAGGGGCTGGATGTGCGGGCGCCGTCGGAGACCTTCTCGGCGGCGGACTTCGCCACGCTCGCCGAGGTGGTCATCGCGCGCGGCGGTCCGGTCGTGCTCTGCGGCGGGGCGCCCTTCTACTTGCGTGCTTTCCTCTATGGTCTGGTGCCCACGGCCCCCGTGGACTTCGCGCTGCGCGCCGAGCTGCAGGCGCTGTCGGACCCGCACGCCGCGCTCGCCGAGGTCGATCCGGTGCTCGCGGCCCGGCTCCACCCGAACGACCACGTGCGCATCGTGCGCGGGCTCGAGGTGCATCGCCTGATGGGGGTGACGCTGTCGAGCCTGCACGCCACCGACCAGGGCGAACGCCGGGCCGCCGAGGTGGTGTGGGTCGACCACCCCGAGCTCAACGCCCGCATCGACGCGCGCGTGGGGGGGATGATGGAGGCGGGCTACCTCGAGGAGGTGAGGGGACTGCTCGCTGCGGGCGGTCCCCGCGAGGCGAAATCGATGCAGTCGCTCGGCTACCGCTTCCTCGCCGCCCACCTCGCCGGGGAGCTGCCGCTGGACGAGGCGGTGGCGCTGACCGCCCGGGCGAGCCGGCAGTTCGCGCGAAAGCAGCGCACCTTCCTGCGGGGGCTCGGCTTCGCGCCCGGCGGCGATCCGTGGGCCGCGGCCCACCACGCGTTCGGTCCACCCCCGGGGGAGTCCCATGGCTGATTCGACCGGCACCATCCTCGTTCTCGGGGCATCCACGCTGCCGGACGACGACGTCCGCGCGGTGATGGGCCGACTCGTCGCACGGGGTCGCCGCGTGGTACTGCTCGACTCCTCCACCTTCCCGCTCGACCACCGTCTCGGCTTCGGGGTGGACGGGGGGAGCTGGGCCTCGGCGGCGGGTCGTTTGGACGCACGCGAGGTCTCGGCGGTCTGGTACCGCCACCTCGACGTGGCTGCGGGGCTCGAGGAACGCCTCGACCCGCTCTGGCTCGAGGCGGTGGCGGTCCAGTCGGAGCGGGCGCTCCTCGCGTTCGCCGCCGGCCTGCCCGGACTGCACGTGGACCCTCCGGACCGCACCGACCGAGGGTGCCCGGCACCCCGGGCATTCTCCAGCTGGGCCGGGCGGCGGGGCTCGGCGTGCCGCGCACGCTCGTGTCGAACGATCCCGGCGCCATCCGGGAGTTCGTGCGGAGCTGTGCGGGCGGGGCCATCCGGAAGATGCTGCACAGCTCGTCGGTGGAGGTCGTCGAAGCCGACGGGAGCGTTCGCACCGGTGCGACGGAGCCCGTTCGTCCGGAGGACCTGCGGCACGACGCCTCGCTCCTCGCCTGTCCGCTCGTCTGGCAGGAAGCGGTGCCCAAGCTGCGGGAGCTCCGCATCACCGCGGTGGGAAGGGAGCTCTTCGTGGCGTCGATCGACCCCACGGTCTCGGCGCGGGGGGGGTGGACTGGCGCCAGGACCCGGAGCTGGTCGGGGCCTTCGTGGCGGACCGTCTGCCGCCGGCGGTGGAGTCCGCCGTGCACCGGCTTCTCGACCGGCTCACGCTGAACTTCGCCACCCTCGATGTGATCCTCACCCCCGACGGCCGCCACGTGCTCCTCGAGGTGAACACGGTGTCCTTCTTCGGCTTCGTGGAGCGGGCCACGGGACTGCCCATCGCCGATGCGCTCGCGGGACTGTTGGCTGGCGAACGCCCGGCGAGGGTGGTCGGGGCCTCCGCGGGTTAGCGCGGCGGGATGGAACTCGTCCTCGACTTCGAGCGCCCGCTCGTGGAGCTCAGCCGCCGCATCGACACGCTCCGGCAGACGGAGCGCGCCAACGGGCTCGACCTGAGCGCCTCGATCCGTGAGCTGGAGCGGCAGTCGGAGGCGCTGCAGCGGCAGATCCTCGCGAACCTCACGCCCTGGCAGCGCACCTTGCTGAGCCGGCACCCGGCGCGGCCCTACACGCTCGACTACGCGGCCGGCTGGCTCACCGAGAGCAACGAGCTGCACGGCGACCGCGCGGGCGAGGACGATCAGGCCATCGTGGGGCTGCTCGGCGACTTCCGCGGTCGGAGCATCATGCTGATCGGCCACCAGAAGGGCCGAAACACCAACGAGAACGTGCTGCGCAACTTCGGGATGGCCCGGCCGGATGGCTACCGCAAGGCGCTCCGGCTCATGCGCCTGGCCGAGCGGTTCAACCTCCCCATCGTCACCCTGATCGACACCCCCGGCGCCTACCCGGGCATCGATGCCGAAGCGCGCGGGCAGGCCGAGGCCATCGCGCGCAACATCATGGAGATGGCCACCCTGAAGGTGCCGGTGGTGTGCTGCGTCATCGGCGAAGGCGGCAGCGGCGGGGCGCTCGCGCTGGGCGTGGGTAACCGGGTGCTCATGCTCGAGAACGCCACCTACTCGGTCATCTCGCCCGAGGGTTGCGCGGCGATCCTCTGGCACGATCGGGCGGAGGCCCCCCGCGCGGCCGAGGCCCTCAAGCTCACGGCGGCCGACTGCCTGCGCCTCGGGGTGGCCGACCGCCTGGTCGAAGAGCCCGCCGGTGGTGCCCATCGTTCGCCCGAAGCCGCGGTGCGCTCCCTCGCCGATGCGGTCGAGGCCGAGCTGGACGTCCTCGTGTCCCTCTCCCCCGCGGAGCTCACCGACCAGCGCTACGGGCGTTTCCGCGCGCTGGGCGCCTTCGAAGACCGCGGCGAGTAGCGCCGCTCCGATGGCTCGTCCCCCGCTGTGCATCCGGGTCCCTGGGGACAAGAGCGTGTCGCACCGTGCGCTCCTCTTCAACGCCATGGCCGACGGGGAGGCTCGCATCACCGGACTGTTGCGCGCGGAGGACGTGGGGCGCACCGAGGCCGCCGTGCGGCAGCTTGGCGCGACGCTCGTATGGGAAGGGGATGTCCTGCGCCTGCGGGGAGCGCCCTGGCACGACGCCGGCGAGATCGACTGCGGCAACTCCGGCACCACCGCGCGCCTCCTGATGGGGGCGCTCGCGCCGCGGGCGGGGGCTCGACTCGTGGGGGATGCTTCCTTGTCCCGTCGACCCATGCGGCGGGTGCTCGACCTGCTCGCCCGGATGGGGGCGCGCACCTCGGCGGGCGGTACCCTGCCCGTGGAGATCTTCGCCACTCCGCTCCACGGCATCGAGCACGTGGCCACGGTGGCCAGCGCCCAGGTGAAGTCGGCCCTGCTCCTCGCGGGCCTCGGCGCCGAAGGGGAGACGGCCTACACCGAGCCGCTCTCCACGCGCGACCACACGGAGCGCATGCTGGCGGCCATGGGCGCACCGATGACGGCGAGCGCCACGGCCGAGGGCACCCGCCTCGCCGTGCGGCGCGGCGGGCTTGTGGCCCGGGACGTGCGCGTGCCGGGGGACGTGTCGAGCGCCACCTTCTGGATGGTCGCGGCGGCGCTGGTGGACGGTGCGGCGGTCGAGTTGCCGGGCGTCGGCCTGAATCCGACCCGTACGGCCGCGCTCGACGTGCTCCGCCGCATGGGTGCCGCGATCGAGGTCGACGAGGAGCCGGGAATCGAACCGATCGGCCTCGTGCGCGTCCGCGGGCGTGGCCTCCGGGGCACGACCATTGCCGGCGCCGAGGTGCCCCACCTCATCGACGAGCTGCCCGCCCTCGCCGTGGCCGCCGCCTTCGCCGAGGGCATCACCACCGTGCGCGACGCGGCGGAGCTTCGCGTGAAGGAGAGCGACCGCATCGAGGCGATCGTGGGTGGGCTGCGCGCGATCGGCGTGGAGGCCGAGTCCCGACCGGATGGCTTCGTCGTCCAGGGCGGCGGCGCGCGGGGAGGGGAGGTGGTCACCCACGCGGACCACCGCATCGCCATGGCCTTCTCCGTGGCCGGGCTGCGCGTGCCCGTGCGCATCGACGAACGGGCCTCGGTGCAGACGAGCTACCCGGCGTTCTTCACCGAGCTGGAGCGGGTGCGGGGGGAGATTTCGATCTCCGGCTGAATGGGCGCCCGGGGCGGGCGTACCAATCGCAGGAGAACGCCAAATGCTCAGCGCCCTCGCCCTCGCCGCCTCTATCTGGTTCACCCCCTCCGCCGACGCCGGCGTGACGGTCTCGGTGTCCTTCCCCGCGGTCTTCGATCCCTGGACTCCCTACTACGCCCCCAACTACCGCGATGGCTACGTCTGGGTTGCGGGCTACTACGGCCCCCGGGGTGTCTGGCACCCCGGCCACTGGCGCCCCGAGTACGTCCGGTCCGGCTACGACTGGGTGCCCGGCTACTGGGTGGGCTCGGTCTACTACGACGGCTACTGGCGCCCGCTGAGCCGCTCCGGCTACGTCTGGTACGCCCCCACCTACGTCGGTGGCGTGTGGTTCGACGGCTACTGGTACAGCCACCACCACCACACCCGCCACTACGAGCACCGCGCCGTGTCCCACGGCTACTCGCACCACGCCGCGGCGCACCGCGCCGAGGACCGCCGCGAGGCCCGCGAGGACGCCCGCGAACGCCGGGAGGACCGCCACGAGGCCCGCGAGGACGCCCGCGAGCGTCAGGAGGACGCCCGGGAGCGCCACGAGGACGCCCGGGAGCGCCATGAGGACGCCCGCGAACGTGCCGAGGACGGCCGAGAGCGCAGCAGCTCTCACCAGGCGGCCGACACCACCCGCAAGTCCGAGGCCCGTTCGGAGTCCGGCCGCAAGGCCGACGTCAGCGTGGGTTCGGCGAGCACCCGCAAGGCGGAGGTGGCCAGCGCCGCCGGTTCCTCCCGCAAGGCCGACGTGAAGAGCACCTCCGGCTCCACCCGCAAGGTGGCCGAGGCCTCGGTGAGCCGCAAGAGCGCGTCCGGTGAGGGCCGCAAGGCCTCCGCGGTGAAGAGCAGCAGCGCGAGCCGGGAAGCCTCCGCGGTGAAGAGCAGCGGGTCCTCGCGGGAGAAGGCCTCGCGCGAGAAGTCCGGCAAGCCGAGCCGCAAGTAGCGGAGCACCGCGACGGGAGGCGGATGATAGTCCGCCCGTGTGGAACGTCTCGCGCGCGCAGCCGCCATCCTGGGCCTCTTCTTGGGGCTCGTGGTGGCGGCTTCGGCGTTTTCCACGGCGGCACGGCCACGGCTGGTGATGCCGCGCTCCGCGGCCGTGGACATTCTCCCCCTCTGGCTCGGCGCCGGCCTGGTGCTGGAGGGCAAGGACCCGCTCGACCCGGCCCTGGCCTCGGCCCGCTTCCGGCAGGAGAAGCTTCCCCTGAAGCCGGGGGGCTTCTTCTCCTACTACCCGCCCACGGCCTCGATCCTGGCACTGCCGCTGCGGCTGATGGAGTTCCGCAGCGCCGTCGCCGTGGTGCGCTGGGGCGGAGCGCTGGCCACCCCGCTCGGCGTGGCCCTCGCGGTGGCCGCGGCCTTCCCCCGGGGGCGGCGCGGGGAGTGGAGGTTCGGGATGGCCGCCCTCGCCGTGTGGGTGGGAGCGGCGGCGATGTACGCCCGGCCGGCGCGGGTGGTGCTCGGCACGGCGCAGATCGGCCCC
>SXGQ01595029.1_pt1 | contig 12588 bp, 10 predicted proteins | sample 3178371 | NCBI WGS metagenome assembly SXGQ01 (sample SAMN11356859, study PRJNA531348) | freshwater metagenome | isolation source: freshwater sample F1-20 | place: China: Fuxian Lake, Yuxi | collected 2017-12-25
CCTTCGCGGGACTTCAACTGGTGTTGCCAAAGGAGCAGGCTGGAGATGGGGAGGCGCCGGTGTTTGTGCCGGAGGAAATAAATCGCCGCGAGCGCGGGCAGCGCGACGAGGCCGGCGAGGGCCAACGGATAAGTCAGTGCCGGGATCATGCGGGCACGAGAGCCTGTGCGGCCGTGAGAGCGGAGAGCGAGTCATCGAGTTGCTCGGCGACGACCGTGGCGAAACGCGCGCCGGTCTGCCGGCAGGCGTCGCGCCAGCTTTCCTGATGGCGTGTGAGCGCGGCGCGGTATTGCTGCTGGCCGGTGGCATCGAGGTAAACGTCGTAAACCTGCCCACTTTCGCTGTCTTCCAGGCGGAGGTTACCGGGCGCAGGCGGTTCGGCGTCGGCCCGCGCGAGGAGTTGCACCACGGTGACTTCGGCTGCGCCATGTGCGGCACGGCGCAGCGTGGCGAGCGGATCGGCGGGCCAGAGCAGATCGCTGAGGATCACGCGCAGGCCGAGACGGCGGCATTTGGGTGGAAGGATGGCGAACGCTTCGTCGAGATGGCGCGTGCTGTCGAAGGCGGGGATGTCCCACGCGGCGGGAGGGAGCGTGTCGTTTGGCAGGCGGCGGAACCCATCGCCGGCGAGCCAGACGGCGCGGGTGCAGCGGGCGTTTTCGGCGGCGGTGGCGAAGATCGCGGCAAGTTTCCAGAGGCCTTCAGCTTTGGCCGTGTCGGCGAGGGTCATCGAGCGCGAGGCGTCCACGAGCAGGTCGAGGTGCGGCGTGACTTCATCGCGGTAGAGTTTGACCGCGAGCTTGTCGGTGCGGCCGTACACGGACCAATCGATGGTGCGGGGATCGTCGCCGGGCTGGTATTCGCGGTAATCCTGAAAATCCACCGAGCTGCCAGTGCTACGCGCGAGGCGCTCCCCGGCGGCTCCGGCGAGGGCGTGCTGCGGCACAGGCAGGGCGTAGCGCTGACCGAGGCGCACGCCTTCAAACAAGCTTGGGCGGAGGCGATCCAGCATAACGCGACGGCTCGTCTTCTTCGGGGCGGTACGGCTTGAAGTCTTCAATCTGGCGGATGAGCCAGCGGGCATTCAAGAGCAGGATCAACAGCAGCCATCCGGCGGCGAAGAGGAGATGTTCCGACAGATGGTTTTTCTGCACTTTATGCAGGAACAGATTGAACAGGCTGCCGAGTTGGCGTTCGTCGACCACATCCCACGAGAGGCGGTTGATGAAGAAGAAGAAGAGCGTGGGGATGAGGAACAGGAGCGGCGGCATCAGGAGGAAGATGACGCTGGCGAATTTGGTGGAGACGTTCACCAGAAAGCGCCGTTGCAGCCAGAGCGCGGTGAGCGCGTAGGCCAGCAGATAGAACAGCACGGTGGTGCAGGTGAGTAGCATTTCTTCGTCCGAGGTGGGGGAGGCTTTGGGTCCCACAGAGGTCGCGGCGAGGCTGCCGTGTCCCACCCAGCCCGCCAGCCAACCGATGCTGAAACAGATGAAAAGGGTGAGCAGGCCGATGGCCGCGCTCCACGCGATGCCGCTGTCCGGGCCGTTGTAAAACAGGTAGGCGAGGAAACGCCGGCGCGGATTGGCGGGGATGGCTTGCCTCACGCGCAGGCTGCGGCGGTCCTGCGAGCAGACGGAAACCATCAACGTTAGCACCAGCAGAATCCACGTGCCGATCATCCAGCCGGCAAGCGGTTCGATTGAATTTTTATACCATGCCCAAGTGCTGGCCAGCACGCCGGCGAGGAGCCACATGATCGTCGCGTAAATGCGCACCGGCAGGGCGCGGTTCGCCGCGAGTGGCGTGACGCAGGCGATGGCGCAGACGTGCGCCAGCCCGGTGATGAGCAGGCCGATGGCGATGACGGAAAGCGCGCCGGCCCAGAAATCCCACGAGGTAACGTTCATCGAGAAGCGGCCGCTGCCGCCGATCGCCGCACTCAACGCGATGCCGAAGACCGAGAAGAGCGCGTTCATCCCGAAGAAGCCGGCGACGACCAGTTTCAGGATACGGTTCATCGGCAGCGCGGCGACGAGGATGGCGAGCTGGATGCCGGCGATGTTGCCGAGGACCAGGAACAGCAGCATCGTGAAAATGGTCGGGAGATCCACACCGCGCAGCAGATAGGTAAAAACCATGAACGGCATCGTGACGCTGAAGAACAGCACGGCGAGATAGACGCCGCTGAGCATCTTGCCGCGGATGATCCGCGCCGGAGTGAGCGTGGTGATGTAGAGCAGATCGATGTTCGTCGGGGTCCGTTCCCACGCCAGCCGGACGCCGACATACAGCGGCAGAAAGGAGAGGCTCACGGTGGTGAGGATGCTGAACAACGCGGTGAAAACCTGCCCGCCCATCGCCTGGCTGCGGATGTTGTTGGCGCTTTCGCCCAAAAGGAAGGCGACCGTCACAAGGAAACAGATGAGCAGCAGCAGCAGTAGTGCGGTGGTGACGGTCCAGTTACGGACGGACTGCCGCAGTTCCTTCACCACGATGGGGTTGATTTCCCAACGGGGCTTCGTCACGGCGGGAGTCGTCGCGGTGGATGTCGGCGGGGCGGGGGATTCAGCGGTCACGGCGGTTTCGCTCATTGCACGCCTCCCTTCGTCACGCTCATGAAGATGTCTTCCAAGTCGGCTTTGGTCTGCCGGAATTCGACGATGCGGAACTGTCGCGAAATGAGCTGGCCGAGCAGCTCGGCGTCGTGCGATTCGTCGCCGTCGGTCTCAAAATGGATCTCACCGGCCACTTCGCGCGGGCGTTCCACGCGGGGCGTTTGCATTAGCTCGCGGAGTAGCTCCGCGCGGCGGTCGAGCACGCGGATGGCGAGGGCGCGCTTGGGGGAGCTCTTCTTCAGCACTTCGTCGATCGTGCCGGTCTCGAGCAAGTGGCCGCGCTCGATGATGACCACGCCGTTGCAGATTTCGGTGAGCTCGGTGAGGATGTGTGAGCTGATAAGGATCGCCTTGCCGCGCTTGGCGAGCAGCAGCAGCAGTTCGCGCAGTTCGATGCGCGCGCGCGGGTCGAGGCCCGCGGCCGGTTCGTCGAGGATGAGCACGTCGGGATCGTTCACGAGCGCGCGTCCGAGCGAGACGCGTTGTTTCATCCCTTTCGAGAGCGCCTTGAGCGGTTTCTCCAAAATGCCGGTGACGCCGGTGAACTCCTCGACGGACTGAATGGCCTGCGTGCGTTTCTGGCCATGTAGGCCGTAGGCGCGCGCGAAGAAGTCGAGATACTCGTGCACGGTGATGTCGCCGTGCGCCGGAAGGGAATCGGGCACGTAACCGACCATCTGGCGGGCATGCTCGGGCTGCTGGCGGACGGAGATGCCGTTCACGAGCACGTCGCCGCGGGTCGGATCATCGAGCGTGGCGATGATGCGCATTGTGGTGGTCTTGCCCGCGCCGTTGGGGCCGACGAAACCAAAGATGTGGCCGGAATCGAACGTGAACGAGATGTCGTTCACCGCCACGGTGGAGCCGAATTCCTTGCGCAGATTTTGGACGCGTACTTTCATCGCAGCGCCTCCGGTTCGAGGAGGCCGATCACAAGCGAGTTGGCACGTGGCTTGGTGCGTCCGGTCAGGGCGATCTCGACGAATGGCGCGCCTTCCAGTTCGGCGAAATAAACGCCCGGCCGCAGCCACGGTTTCAGGTTTGCCAGCGAACGGGAGGGGATCTGACTCAGCGGGTCGTTCACAAATCGCGACAAATCGGGTAGAGGGCCGCGTCCGGTATTCTCGCCGGTGGCGGTCAGTGTGGCTCGGGCTCCAGCTTCAATAGCGTCGGTTTTGTGCAACTGCCCCTGTGCGTCCACCAGCCAGAGCGTCTTCACCGGTGCACCGAGGCCGTTGACGACCGCGAGCTTGCCATTGGTGTCCCGCTCGACCTGCAACCGCTCGCGGCGCGGCTCGGATTTGCGCGCGAAGAAATGCGCCGGCACGCGCGCGCTGAGCCAGCCGCTGCGGAAATGCTGGCCGTTCGACCAGTCCACTTCGTGCGACTCGCCGTTGCGATGAGAGTCGTTGGCGAGTAGCGGCGTCACTTCGGTTTCTGTGTCGAAATGCAGGCCGTCACTGGGCGTGAGCGGGCAATAAAAAGCCATCAGTGCGGCGGTGGTGGCGCGGCGCGCGGATTGGTCGAGGAGCGTCACGGCCTCGGTGCGCGTGCTCGGGGTGATTCCTTCGCTGGTCAGCGAGTAGATGATCACCAGCAGACAAGTGGCGGCCGAGATGACGGGGATGGTCCAGAGGAACCAGATGCGCCGTTTGAATGCGCGGAGCACGAGCAGATTGATCGGGCCGACGACGAGGATGAAGACGAGCATCAGGAAGGCCATCCCACGCACGGGGAGGTCGGTTCCCTCGACGACAGGGAAGAGGGAGTTGAGGCTGTCAGGATTGTTGTGCAGGTTCTCGTCTGGAAGCGAGAGGGCGGCGGCCTGCGCGAGGAGCATCTTGAGTTTCGCAGCTTGCGGTGCGGTGAGGCTTTCAACTGCAGAGGCGTCGAGCTGCAGACATTCGCCAAGACCGACGCGGTGGTGGGCGATGCCGTTGCTGGAAGAAACCTCGCGGTTGCGCCAGGTTTCGGGGACCTCGATCCGGCCGAGCACGGCGAGGCGGCCGCCGCTCTCGGTGTAACGCCAGAGCGCGGTGCGTACGGCCTCGGGCATCCGCATGAAGTCGGCCTGCGGGAGGAGCACGACATCGAAGGCCGAATAGGTGATCCAATGCTCGCTCCATTGCGCGGGATCCAGTTCGGCACGCAGCAATTCATGCGGGTTCGTCATTCTAGCGTGGGGACCGCCGGTTCCATTTGCATACGAACTGCTCGCGCGCGCGGCTGAAGCCCACGCGCGGTTCGTGCCGCCACTCAGCTCCACGGCATCCACCCAGTTCAGACCGTAGCTCACGTTGAATGTGATGCGGACGGTTTTGACCGGCTCAGCGGTGATCGGGAAGGAAGTTTTGGCCGACATCCGGTTCATGGCCGGCTTGGGCGGTGCTTTGCTGGGGCCCTTGGTGGGGATGCTTACCATGCCGTGAGTCGGCGGCGGGACGGTCCGGATGTCGCTCCCCTTCGCGTTCTTCAGCATGATTTCGGTGATGCTGCTGGGATGGAGGTAAGGCAGGAAGATCTGCAAACCATCGGCGGCGAGGGGCGGCGCGAAGTCGAGCTCCAGCCATTGATTGCCGCCGTGCGTCTCATTGGCCGCCCATGTGTTCGGCGGATTGTGGCTGATATGCATCGGCGCATCGGGCTCACCCGTGGCTTTGTCCGGCGAATGTTTTGCGGCACTGGCCGGCGGGGCGGTGGCCTTGAGCAGGCGGTCGAGATTATCGCGGTTGATATTGCGGCTCAGCAGAACGGTTGAGGTTCGGCCGCTTGAACCGTGGGCGTGATGCCTGCTGAAATGGGGCTGGAAACCGTTGTTCAGTCGTCCGCGCACGCGGCCATCCACCGCCACACTCACGGAGGTATCACCAGCGATTGGAAGGGGCGGTTGCCAGAGGGAAACGAGCGCCGTCGCACTCGGCCCGACGGTCACGGTGCGGCTCAAGCGGCCGATGTGCGGACCGTGATTACCAAATGTACGACTCGGGATCGTGAGTGTGACCTGATGCGTGCGGCTGGAGGAACGGTTCGCCACGAGCAACCGATACTCGGTGTAGCCGCGGTGGGTGTTTCCGTTGAAGAAAGTCTGAGCCGAGACCTCGATGTCGCCGAACGGTTCCGCCGGCAGAGTCACGGCGTTGCCCAGCAACACGAACGCGGCAAGCCAACCGAGGAGACGTCTGGAGAGATTACTCATCACGCCTTGGTTTCTTCCAAGCGCACATCGGCGGGAAGTTTCAGGCCGGTTTCGTCGAGCCGCGAAAGCAGGTCAGTGACGAGTTTCGTCGCGTCCATCTGATCGAAGCGCGCTTGGTAGTTGAGGATCAAGCGATGATTCAACACGGGCGAGGTGACGGCCTTCACATCCTCGAAGCCGACCGTCGGCCGGCCCGCGAGGAGCGCGTGACCGCGCGCAGCCTCGGCGATGGCGATCGCCGCGCGGGGCGACGCACCGTAGGTGATGTATTTGTTCACCGCCTCGGTGGACTCCGCCGCGCCACGATGCGTGGCGGCGACGAGCCGGGCGATGTAACGCGCAACGGCCGTGGGTAGAAAAATGCGGTCCATCACGCCGAAGAGCGATTGAAGCTGGTCGCGGCCGATCTGCCAATCCGGATCAGGAAGTTCGCCGCGACGACGACCGGTGATGATGCCGTGCAGCACGTCGGCGTCCACGTTGTTGACCAGCAGGCGGAATAGGAACCGGTCGAGTTGCGCTTCGGGCAGCGGATAGGTGCCCTCGAGTTCGATCGGGTTTTGGCTGGCGAGAACGAAGAACGGACGCGGCACCGGGCGCGTCACGCCGAGCAATGTCACGGCGCCTTCCTGCATGGTCTCGAGCATCGCCGACTGCGTCTTCGGGGAGGCGCGGTTGATTTCGTCGGCGAGGAGGATGTTGGTGAAGATCGGGCCGGGCTGGAAGAGGAGTTCGCGTTTGCCAGCAGCGGTCTCCTGCAGGATATGGGTACCGAGCACATCGCCGGGCATCAAGTCGGGTGTGAACTGCACGCGTTTGAAGTCGAGTTGAAGGATGCGGCCGATGGTTTTGACGAGTGCCGTTTTGCCGAGACCGGGAAGTCCTTCGAGGAGCACGTGGCCGCGCGCGAGGATGCCGATGAGCGCGAACCGGTGCAACTCGGCGCGGCCGAGCAGGGCGCGGTCGAGCTGGGCGAGGATTTGCTGGGTGAGTTCGGTGGCGGGGCGGAGTTCGTCAGGCCGGAGCAGCGTGGTGTCGCTCATTTGGTCGGAGGAGGAAGGGGCGTTTCGCGTTTGAAATACCGTTGCACGGCGCCTTTGTGGCGCGGCAGAAGAAGTTGCGCTTGCGCCGAGCCGCCGCCGGCCACCGAGCCGGCCAATGCGCCGGTCACAGCCGGCGTGTTGTCCTTGTTTTCCTCGGGTGTGCTGCGGCTGACGCCGGCGAGTTGCGAGTCTTTGAGGTTCGGTTTCACCGGCAGCGCTTGTTCTTTGAACCGCGCGCCGTCCTCGTTCGAGGGATCCTGCCACGTCATGGGCGCCGCGCCGGGACCGCGTTGGACACCGCCGTTGCCGAGCATTTCCACCAGTGCCGCCAGCGCCTCGGCGTCCGCTCCCTGTTCAGCGAGGAAGGCCGCGAGACCTTCTGGATTCGGGCATTGGCCGGCTTTCTTACACTCACCAAGTTTGGCGGGATCGATCAACTTCAGTTCGTTCAAGTGCTGCAACGCGTCGGCGAGTTGCTGCTTGTTCAGTTGCAGTTGCTGAAGCAACTCCTTGAGCTGCGCCGGATCGAGTGCGCCTTTCTTGGCGGCCTCGAGCAACTCCGGCGGAATCTGGCCTTTGAACAATCCCTCGTCGAGTTTGGCGGCGTTGGCCAGTGCGGCCAATTCCTGCATCAAATTGCCGGCGAGCGGCTCGGATTTCTCGGGGAGCAATCCCGCCGTGCGGCCCAGCGCTTCGGCCTTGGTGAGCTGCGCGGTCTTCGCAATGGCTTCCTCGGCAGCCTGCCGGGCGAGGTCGCTGGCGGATTGCTTGAGGTGATCGAGCGCCTCCCACGTCTTTGCCGGATCGGCGCCGGAGGATTCCTTGCCGAGTTTTGACAAGTCCTGCTTCCACTCGACGGCCTTTTCTTCTTTCAGGATTTTCTCATCCTCGAGGCCTTGAATCTGCGTGTGGAGTTCCTCGACTTGCTTGCCGATATCCAATGGGCGCGACGCCGCCAGCGCGGCGAAACGATCGGGGACCAGCAACGTGCCGGCGAGAAACAATGCGGCGGCAGTGATGAGGCCGAGCGTGCGGCGGGCATCCCAGCGCAGCGGGGGGGGCTGATTCGATGCGGCCGCGTTTTGCCATGCAGAGGTGTCCGCTTGCGCCGCCGCCATCACGAGGCCGCCGCAGTGGTTGTGCCGATCGAAGGCCGCGCGCAACGAGGCGAGTGCAGGTCGGCGCCGCCATTCCATGACGCCGACGGTGATGATCAAAGGCAACAACGCAGCCAATCCGATCCACAGGAAGATCAGATCGAAGCGCCCCAGCATCCGCGCGACGAGCACGGCCACGCCGAGCGCGAGCAGCCACCACGCCGTCCATCGCAATGCCGTGCGCAGCATCAGCAGGATCTGCAGCTGGCGGGCGAAGCGGGCCAGGGACATCTCGTGGGTTGAATCAAGAGGAGGCATCGGGCAAGTAACTCCCTCGTAGCGTAGGGCCGGGGAATGGAGGTGTCAATTCATGGAAAACAAAAGCCACGGTTGACCGTGGCTTTTGATGCGGCTGGAAACGGGTCTCGCCGATTAAATCAACTGACGGCCGGCGCGCTGCCGGCAGCCTTGCCGAGAATCTTGAACATCACCGTGCTGCAGGTGGGGCACTTCCCCTTGATCGCCTTGCGCCCGTTCTTCATCGTCTCCTCCACTGGGTTGATGATCTCCTTTTTGGCCTTGCACTTGACGCAGTAACCTTCCGACATGGGAGCCTTTCCGGACGACGTTGGTGGTGGATCGTCCTGTGTTTTTCAACACTACGAGCCTCCGCGCCCAAGCGTCAACTGCGAAAAAGGGCCGGCACCACTGGGGCGGAACGGACTCACTCCGCCGCCAGTTTGCGCAGCTCGGTCTTGAGGATCTTGCCGGTGGCGTTGCGGGGCAGGGCGGCGAGGAGGCGGATGTGGCGCGGCACCTTGTAGTCCGCCAAGCGCTCGCGGACGAACCCGAGCAGCGCCTTCTCGTCGATGGTGGTGCCCTCGAGTGCGGCGATGAAGGCCAGCGGTTGTTCGCCGCGCCGCGCGTCGGGCACGCCGATGACGGCGGCCTCCTTCACGCCGGGGAACTGGTAGATAATCTCCTCGATCTCGCGCGGATAGACGTTGATGCCGTTCACCAAAAGCATGTCCTTCTTGCGGTCGGTGATGAAGAAGTAGCCGTCGGCGTCGCGATGGCCGATGTCGCCGGTGCGTAGCCAGCCGTTGACGAGGATCTTGGCGGTTTCTTCGGGCTGATTCCAATAGCCAAGCATCACGTTGCCGCCGCGCACGCAGATCTCGCCGGTTTCGCCGGGGACGAGGTGCTGGCTGGCATCATCCTGCACACTTACTTCAACGTCGGCGAGCGGCACGCCGATGGAACCGGCCTTCTGGGGGCCGGCGAGGGGGTTCAGCGAGACCACGGGACTTGCTTCGCTGAGGCCGTAACCTTCGATGAGAGGGATGGGCATTCTGGCGTTGAATTCGCGCAAAATTTCCACGGGCAACGGCGCGCCACCGCTGATGCAGAGGCGCAAGGGAAAGTCCGGTCCGGCTTCAACGGTCGCCAGCGCCCGGAAGAATTGCGGGACCGCCGGCAGGATCGTCGCGCGGCGGCGCAAGATTTCCATCACGATATTCTTGGGCGGATGCAGCGAGCGTACCAGCACCATCGCGCAGCCAGTCAGAAGCGGCAGTAGCACTCCCACGGTCATCATGAAGCTGTGGAACATCGGCAGCAACACGACGAAGCGGTCCCGCTCGTCCGCGTTCAGCGCCACGCGGCAGCTCGCGACGTTGTGGAGGAGGTTCCCGTGCGAGAGCATGGCGCCTTTCGGCCGGCCGGTAGTGCCCGAGGTGTAGATTAGGACGGCCAAGTCGCCGGAGTTGCGCGTGGGTGAGGCGAATTCCGGCGCGTCCATCGCCTGAGCAAACTCCTCGACCTGCACTACGCGAAGGTTCGGTCGCAGCGTAACAAGCTTTGGCAATGTCTCGGCCATGGTCGCGTCGCTGATGAGCAGGTCCACGTCCGCGTCGTTGAGGATGTGGCCCAGCTCGTCCGGCTTCAGAAAATTATTGATCGGCACCACCACGCCGCCGGCCGCCAGCACGCCGAAGTAGGCCGGCACGAACTCCGGGCAGTTCTTCAACCACAGCCCCACGCGGTCGCCGGGTCGCACGCCCAGCTCGCCTATCAAGCGCGCCGCGAGCCAGCGCGTTTGCACATGGAGGCGTGCATAGGTGAACTCATCATCGCCCCAGAAGAGGGCGATTTTGTTTGGGTGGTTCCAGGCGGAGTGGGCGAAAGCGTCGGCCAGATGCATTGCGCCCGATGATAAGGCCGGGCGGTCTTCTGCAAAGGGGAAAATGCGACGCCCCTCCCTATGGCCGAGGGCTTTCGGCGGCGAACCCGCTCGAGAAACAGCTTGCTTTTGCAAGCATCTGTTTCAAACATCTGTTTGAAATGGCGCGAGACAAGCAAGCCCCCGCTCTTGCGGGACCGACCCGCCAGCAGTTGCTGGAGGCGGCGGGCGCGGTCTTTGCCGAGCGGAGTTTTCGCGCGGCGACGGTCCGGCAGATATGCCAGCGAGCCGGTGCGAATGTGGCGGCGGTGAACTACTACTTTGGCGGCAAGGTGGGACTGTACGCGGAAGTGCTACGCTACGCACACCGCTGCGCGGAGGAGCGGTATCCAGCCGGTACGGCTCCGAACAAAAAACTGGCGCCGGAGCGGGAATTGGAGTTGTTCGTCCACTCTTTTCTGCGCCGCTTGTTCGACGAGGGAAGTACGGGGTGGTTGGGCAAGCTCATGTCGCGTGAAATGGTCGAGCCGACGGCGGCGTTGGATGTGGTGGTGGAGGAGCAGATACGGCCCAGTTCACGGCATTTTCAAGGGGTCCTGCGCCGGCTGCTCGGTCCGCGCGCCACGGAGGAACAGGTGCGCCTGTGCGAGATGAGCGTGGTGAGCCAGTGCCTTTTTTACCACCACTGTCGCCCGGTCATCAGCCGGATGTTTTCCGGGTTTGATTTCAGTCCGGAAGCCCTGCGGCGGCTGGCGGCGCACATCACACGTTTCTCGTTGGCGGGCTTGAATGGAACGAAGAGAGGACGCGGCTGATGTACCACATCGCGTTGAAAATGCTTTTGGGCAACCGCTCGAAGTACGTCGTGCTGGTGAGCGGTTTGACCTTTGCGACGCTGCTGATGACGCAGCAGTGCGCGATTTTCTGCGGGCTGATGCTTTGGACCACCGGCAGCCTTCAAAACATGCGCGCCAAGATTTGGGTGACCGACCCGAAGGTGGAGCAGGTGAATGAGGTGCGCCAGTTGCGCGACACGGATGTGAGCCGCGTGCGCTCGGTCGAGGGGACGGCGTGGGCCGTGCCGCTTTTCTGGGGCTTGCAACAAGCAAAGCTCGCCGACGGAACGTTCAAGCAGATCCAACTCGTGGGGCTGGAGAGCGCCACGCTGGTGGGCCGGCCGTACCAGATGGTCGCCGGCCGCATCGAGGATGTGCGCTTGCCGAACGCCGTGGTCATCGACGAACTGGCGATCATCCGGCTCAGTGCTGGGCGCGCGAAACCGATTGGACTTGGCGACGCCTTCGAAATCAACGATCGCGAGGCGCGCGTCGTGGGGATTTGTCGTACAGCCAAATCGTTCTTCGGCATGCCGTACATTTTCACTACGTACGATCAGGCGCTTCACTTCGCGCCGAAGACGCGGAAGATGCTTTCGTTCATTCTCGCCGAGCCCGCGGATGGATGGACGGCCGAGACGACGGCGCGGTCCATCGAACTTGCCACCGGCCTGCGCGCGTATACGGAGGAGGATTTTTTCTGGGCGACCATCCGCTGGTATTTCCGCAACACCGGCATCCCGATGTCATTCGGCATCACGATCCTGCTCGGATTTTTTGTGGGTGTGGCGGTATCGGGGCAGACGTTCTACACCTTCGTGCTGGAAAATCTGCGGCACCTCGGCGCGCTCAAAGCGATGGGCGCGAGCGATGGGCTGCTCGCGCGAATGTTGATCCTTCAGGCGTTCACCGTGGGGCTGATCGGTTATGGGCTCGGCATCGGGTTGACCTGCCTGTTCGGCGTGCTGGTCCTCAAGAATGGCGAGCCGCCGTTCATGTTGCCATATCAAGTCCCGCTCGGTGCGCTGGCGGTGGTATTGCTTATCTGCATCTTCGCCGCGCTGCTGGGCATCCGGCAAATCCGTAAACTCGAACCGGCGATCGTCTTCCGTGGCTGATAATAAAAACAACTACGCGGTACATGTTCGCGGCGTGTCGAAAACCTTCGGCGTGGGCGGGACCGCTGTGGCTGCGCTCAAGACCGTGAACTTCGACGCGCGAGAGGGGGAGTTGTTGATGATCGTCGGGCCGTCCGGTTGCGGTAAAACGACGCTGCTCAGCACCATCGCCGGCACGCTCCAGTTTGATGGGGGCGAGATCGACGTGTTCGGCTCGGCCTTGCAGAAGATGACGAAAAGCCAGACCACCGCGTTTCGCCGGCAGAACATCGGATTCATTTTCCAGGAATTCCACCTCATCCCCGCACTCAGCGCCGTGGAGAACGTCAGCGTGCCGTTGCTCATCAATGGCGCTTCGCGTGCCGTCGCCGAGAAGAAGTCGCACGCGCTGCTGGCGCAGGTGGGGCTCGAAGGGCGCGGACACGAACCGCCCGCCAATCTTTCCGGCGGGCAACAGCAGCGCGGGGCCATCGCGCGCGCGCGGGGCCACGAGCCGCG
>SXGQ01045970.1_pt1 | contig 12587 bp, 11 predicted proteins | sample 3178371 | NCBI WGS metagenome assembly SXGQ01 (sample SAMN11356859, study PRJNA531348) | freshwater metagenome | isolation source: freshwater sample F1-20 | place: China: Fuxian Lake, Yuxi | collected 2017-12-25
CGCGGCGGCTCGTGGCAGAGGGGCACACGGTCATCGGCGTTGATTCTCTCAACACATACTATGACATTCGCCTCAAGCACGCCCGGCTGGTCGAGCTCGGCTTCGACATCGGCGAGATCACCCCTGGCCGCCTCATCGCGAGCCGTACGAGCACGGGGCTCACCTTCGCTCAGCTCTCGATCGAGGATGGACCCCAGGTCAGCCGCACGCTCGCCGACATCGAGTTCGACGCCATCGCGCACCTCGCGGCCCAGGCTGGCGTACGCGCCTCGCTGACGACACCGAGACCGTACATCGACAGCAACATCCACGGTTTCCAGACGATCCTCGAGCTCGCGCGCCGGCCCGGAGTCCGCCACACCGTCTACGCGAGCAGCTCCTCGGTCTACGGCGAGCGCGTTGATCCGCCGTTCAGGGAGACAGACCCGGTCGGCAACCCCGTCAGCCTCTACGCTGTCACGAAGCGCACGAACGAGCTGATGGCGGGCTGTCACGCGGAGCTCTTCGGGCTGCGGCTCGTCGGACTCCGCTTCTTCACTGTCTACGGACCCCTCGGGCGTCCGGACATGGCCTACTTCGAGTTCGCGCGCCGCATCTTCGCAGGGGAACCCATCGCGATCCACAACCGCGGCGATATGGCGCGCGATTTCACTTGCGTGCGCGACACGGTGGAGGGTCTGCGCCGGGTGGTCGAGAACGGGCCGGTCGGCGAAGAGCGGCACGCGGTCTACAATCTGGGTCGCGGGGCGCCTGTCCGGCTCCTCGATTTCGTGGAGGCCCTCGAGCGTGCCTGCGGTCGCACCGCTGACAAGCGACTGCTGCCGATGCAGCCTGGGGACGTGACGGTGACGTGGGCCGACATGACGCGCTTCACGGCCGACTACGGCTTCAGGCCGTCGGTCGACCTCGCGGAGGGGGTCGCGGAGTTCGTCGCCTGGTTCCGTGCCTATCATGGCCTCTGACGCGCCCCAGAAAGGACAGAGTCGCATGCCTTTTCACGTGAAACGGAGCCCGCGGGCGTTCGCGCGCCGCGCCCTCTCGCAGGCCTTTCACCTCGGTGATCTCGTCGCGGGAACCCTGCGCGGGGCGAGGTGCCCGAACTGCGACGCTGGGCAGGGCACACCGCGCGTCCGCAAGACCTTTCCGCTCGCCACGGTCTACGCGTGTGACGGCTGCGGCCTCTACTACCGCGCGACAGGGCTGCAGGGCTCGGGGTTCGCGCGGTGGTACTACTCGAACCTCTACACGGACGTCGGGATCGCGACGAACCCGGAGCTCCTCGAGCCCTCCGAGGTCGTCGCGTGGAGCCGCCGCGAGGGGAAGGATCGGACCGCGCTCGTGGCACACGCCATGGACCTCCTCGCGGTCCAGCCTCCATGGATCGCCGTCCTTGGCGCGAGCTGGGGCTACGAGGTCCTGACGCTCCGCACCCTCGGCCTCCTGGTCTGGGGTGTCGAAGCGGCGGATGACCGCCGCGCCTTCGGCGTCGAGCGATACGGCGTCGAGCTGTACGCGACGATCGCCGAGGGAGTGGCGCGCCATGGCCCGGGAGGGGTCATCGTCAGCTCGCACGTCATCGAGCACATCGCGCGCCTGTCGCCATTTATCGAAGAGATTCATCGAGCTGCGCGCCCCGCCGCTCAGCTCCACATCACGCCGCGCGTCGAGCCGCTCGGCCCCGACACGGCCACGCAGATCGGACGCGAACACCCGATCGGCGTCACGACAGGCTACTGGCGAGGTCTCGCGAGGTCGCTCGACAGCGAGGTCGCCCACGCCTTCGTCCAGCCGCCCGGGACCGCGTCGGCGTGCGAGCTGGTCGCGCTGCTCGTTGGGCGCGACGCCCTCCGCGCCGGTAGCGTCGCCTCGCTCGACGCGGTCGCTTCGCAGCGAGGCACGGGATGACCGAGAGGCGTCAGGGTGTCGTGCGAGGCACCCTCGGGGTGCTCTGGGGCGTGCTGACGCCAACGTGCATCCTCATCGCGCTCAACGCCCTCGACCCCCATCAGCCCACCACCGGGTTCGCGTGGGCTCTTGTCGCGTCCGCCCTCTCCATCATCGGGCTCTTCGCGGCTGGATACGGCGAGCGTCGGAACGCCCTCTCACCCGTCTGCATCGCGGCGGTGTACCTCTTCGGCCTCTACCCTTTCCATGGCTTGATCACGTTCGGAGACGACGATGTGCTGGGACGCATCGGCACGGACGCCGAGTATTGGCGAGCGCTCGCAGCCCTGTGGCTCGCCGCTGGCACGCCCCTCTTCTGGGCCGGGTTCCGCTCGAAGCTGATGTCGTCGATGCTCAGGCGGCTACCAAAGGCCAACTGGCACATCGATGACACCTCGGGTGGCACCATGACGCGTGCGCTCATCATCTCGGGGCTCGGCTGGATCGCCCGGGGAGCGTCGTATCTGCTCGGCTTCCACTTTCATCAGGTCGGCCCGACCTCGATCGCGACCGACACCCTGCCATTCCAGTTCGTCGTTACGCTGCTCGCCGACATCCCGACCGTGATCGTTGTCTATATCGCGATCATCGGGGCCGTGCACAAGCGGCGCAGCCTTCTGCTCGGCCTCGCCCTCCCGCTCCTGGGACTCGAGCTCGGCTGGGCGCTCATTTCCGGCTCACGCTTCAAGATGCTGTTGCTCATTGCAACCGTCGCTATCGGCTTGTCTCGCGCCTATCGGCCAGTCTCACTGACCCAGTTCGTCATCGGGCTGACCATCTTCGCGAGCACGTTGTTTCCGCTCGCGACCGCGATCCGCACCGGCCTCTTCTCGCAGCGCGTCGAAATCGAGCGCGGCGGGTTCACCCGCGAGACCGTGGGGCGCAGCATCGAGAGCGCCTTCGAGGAGGACGCGACCTCCGACAGCGGTGACGACGATGCCCTGAAGCTCCTTGGGGAGCGCCTCCACGCGCTGACGAGCTTCGCCCTGATCATCCGCACACCCCTGAGCGGCATCCCTACCGGCTTGGCGAGCAGTTCCTGATGACACCGCTCGTCATGGTCATCCCGCGTATCGTGTGGCCCGACAAGCCCACCCCGGGCGAGTTCACCCGCGCCTTCAAGCGGATGTACTGGGGACTTCACGACCAGACGACCTCCGTCGCTCCATCTCAGCTCGGCGGGTTCTGGTCGAATTTCGGCTTCGCGGGGGTCTTCCTCGGGATGTGGCTCTCCGGCCTGCTCTATGGGTTGCTGATGGCGACCTCGCCTTCGGGACAAGCGGGAGGAGCTATTTTCCGCTCGCGGTCACGTCGACGCTGCTCCCCACCCTGATCCAGACCTTCGAGAGCGAGTTCGAGCCGCTCGTCGAAGGCCTGCCGAAGATGCTCCTCATCTACTTCCTGATGGCCTGGGGGCTCTCGAAGGGCCTCAGATCTCAGCGCCGCGCCACAACATCGACCGACGCACGCGCCCCAAGCGGCTCGAACCCCCCTCCGGCTGCGAGCGCGTCGAGACTGCCGTAGCCACAGGACTGGAAGAAGGCCTCGAAGTCGGCGAGCGAGCGACCAGCTGGCGCGTGTCGGTAGGCCTCATACTCCATCACGACGGCGGGGTGCCGCGCGGTGAGGGTCCGCGCGAGCCCTCTCAGGACATGAAGCTCCCAGCCCTCGACGTCGACCTTGAGGAGGTCGGGCGGCAGGGCCTCCCCACGCGCGATAAGGGCATCGCCCGAGGCCCCCTCGACCGGAAGACCTGTCTCCGACGTGTTGTGCATCGGCACGAGGCTGCCGATCCCTTGGTTCGTCGCCGAGCCGCTCTCGTAAAAGGACAGCGGCGCATCCGCGTCGGAGAGCGCGAGCGGATGAATCCTGAGACGCGCGGCGAGCGCTGGATTCAACGCGACCTGGCGGCGCAGCTGTGCGAGGACGCGCGGAGACGGTTCGAACGCCTCGACCCGCAGGTGCGGCAGGCGCGCGAGCAAGGGCAAGGTCACCGCGCCGATGTTCGCCCCGACGTCCCACAGGACGAGCGGACGTCCTGCACCTCGCTCGGCGGCGAGGCGCGCGAGGGCGTCAGCCACCGCGACCCCATAGCCACCATGATAGAAGATGCCGAACTGAATGAGCTCGGTGGTGTCGAGCTGCCAGCGCACACCACCGCGCTCGACCTCCGGGAGAGGACCAGCGCCGATGAGCCGATCGAGCCGGCGCGCCACGCGCGTCTTCCCCCGAAAGGCGGGACTCCGCGCGGAGAGCTCGCCGAGCAGGACCCTCAATCTGTCACGGTACCGCATCGGAGGCCCCTTGAAGACGCGTCATTCCGCCCAGTCGCTATTATATTTCAAAACATGAATCTAGCTGCGCCGCAACGTCCTGAGCATAACGCGGAAAGAGGAAGGCGCCCTCGAGTCGCCTCCGCCCCGCCACCCCGAGGGCTGACGCGCGCGCGCGGTCTCGCCCGAGCGTCACGAGCGCCCTCACGAGGGCCTCGGCGTCATCCGGATCCGCGAGCACCCCGGTGACGCCGTCCTCCACGACCTCGGGGGTCGCCGCGGCCGCGAGCGCCACGACAGCGCGGCCGCGCGCCATCGCCTCGGCAAAGACGAGCCCGAAACCCTCGCGCAGCGATGGCAGGACCAGCGCACGACACGATACAAAGAGCGCATCGAGTTGCGCATCCGACACGCCGCCGTGAAAGATCACCGCGTCCGTGAGGCCCTCGGTGCGCGCGAGCTCCTCGAGGCGCCCCCGATCATCCCCGTCACCGACGATCTCGAGGCGCGCGCCGAGCTCAAGTTCGCGGCGCGCGCGCACAAACGCGCCGATCGCCTTGTCGATCCCCTTGTAGCGGTCCGCGGCGCTGAGCCGCGAGACGACGAGGAACCGCGGTGGTCCATCTGGACAGGGGGTGACAGGGACTAGGGGTTGCAGCGGGTCGAGGCAGTTGCGGATAGGCATGACCCGCCCGCTCTCGAGGCCGTGCAGGTCGGTCACCGTGGCCGCGGTGTGGTGACTGATCGGCCACACCTGCGTCGCACGCCTGAGCGCCAAGGTCCGCAGCGCAGACAGCGGCTCCCAGACCTCGATCCCGTGCGCGACGACGACATGCCGCGCACCAAAGACCGACGCCGCGAGGCCGAGCGGCGCAAAGTTCACGTGCCCGAAGATAAACAGCGTCGAGGGACCCGCGCACGCCAACGTCTCAATCGCGAAGCGTGCGCGATGGCTGGAATAACCGCGGAGTTGCACGTGAAACGGGCAGATCCGCGGGTCCCGCAGCCGCCCGCGGTCGTGCAGGACCCGCACCGAAAGCCTGCCTCCGCGACGTTCAACCCACTTGGCGCAGGCGAGCGCGAGGGCCTGGGAAATGCGTGCGATGCCGTTGGCCCGGTCGAAGAGATCGGGGACGACCAGAACGAGGTGCGGAGGCCGCCTCACGCCGTGAGGCTCCCAGACTCATCGGAGAGCACGAGGTCGTTGCGGTGAACGACCGGGTCGACGTAGCCACCCTGCAGCCTTGCGCTCACGGCGTCGCGCCTCAACCCCCTGATGTCGTTGAGGACCTCGCTGTCGTAGCCGCTGAGGCCACGGCCCACGAGGGCCCCGTCGGGGTCGCGGATCTCGACCGCGTCACCCGCCGCGAAGTGACCCTCAACCCCCGTGACGCCGATCGGCAGGAGGCTCGCCCCCGTCGTCCGCAGCGCCTCGGCCGCCCCCGCGTCGACCCGCACCACTCCGAGCGTCCGCGAGAAGAAGCCGATCCAGTGGAGTCGCCGCGGGATCTGCCGTTGCGGATGGAACAGCGTCCCGATGGCCTCGCCCGCGAGGATGCGCGTCAAGATGGAAGGGTCCGCACCGCTCGCGATGACGAGCGGGATCCCAGCCCGCGTCGCGATCTCCGCAGCCTCGACCTTCGTCCGCATGCCTCCTGTCCCGACCGCGCTGCCCGACGTGCCCGCCATCGCGCGCACGCCTTCGTCGAGCGCGTAGATGTCCGACAGCGGCCGAGCGTCGTCATGCTTGCGCGGATCCCGATCGTAAAGCGCCGGTATATCAGTCAACAGCACGACGAGATCGGCCTCGACCACGGCGCCGAAGGCCGCGGCGAGGCGATCGTTGTCACCGAAGCGCAGCTCGTCGGTCGCGACCGTGTCGTTCTCGTTCGCGATCGGGATGACGCCGTAGCCGAGCAACTCCTGCAGCGTGTGGCGGATGTTGAGGAAGTGCCGGCGCTCGGCGAGATCGCCGTGGGTCAGCAGGATCTGGGCCGAAACCAGCCCATGGCGCGCAAAGGAATGCTGATAGCGCGCCATCAGTTCGGCCTGACCGATCGCCGCGAGCGCCTGGACCTGCGTCAGCTCCTTCGGACGCTCGCTGAACCCGAGGCGCGTCATGCCGCACGCGACCGCCCCGCTGGTGACCAGCGCCACCTCGACCCCTCGACTCCGCAACGCAGCGAGCGCGTCGGTCAGAACGTCAAGGTTCAAGGCCTGCAAGGTCGAGCTGCCGACCTTCACGACGACACGCCGCAGGGCCCCGAACATCGGGACGCGATCGAAAGGTTCCTGGTTGTCCTGCATGTCCTCAGCCCTGATCGCGCACGATCGATGCTCCGAGCGCGCGCAGCTTGTCGTCGATCCGCATGTAGCCACGGTCGATCTGACGGATATTGTAGATCGTCGAGGTCCCCTTGGCCGCGAGCGCCGCAATGAGAACCGCCATGCCCGCCCGCACATCGGGACTCTCGAGGCGCGCGCCGTAGAACTGGCTTGGACCGACGACCACGATGCGGTGCGGGTCGCACAGGATGATCGACGCCCCCATGCTGATGAGCGCGTCGGTGAAGAACATCCGCCCCTCGAACATCTTCTCGAAGAACAGCACCGTCCCCTTGCACTGCGTCGCGGTCGTGATCGCGATCGACATGAGATCGGTCGGAAACGCAGGCCACGGCGCGTCATCGATCCGCGGGATAGCACCATGCAGGTCGCGTCGGATCTCGAGCGGCTGATCGGGCGCCACACGCACCCGATCGTCGCCAATCTCGGGGTGGACACCGAGCTTCCCGAAGACGTGCCGGATCATGCGCAGCTCATCGGCGCGCGTCCCTTCGATGACGATCTCGGAGTTCGTCACCGCCGCGAGCCCGATCCAGCTGCCGATCTCGAGATAATCAGGCCCAATGGTGTGGGTCGTGCCGTGCAGCCGCCGCTGTCCCGTGATTCGCAGCGTCCCGGTACCGATGCCGGAGATCTCGGCCCCCATCGACACCAGCATCCGGCAGAGCCCCTGAACATGTGGCTCACAGGCCGCGTTCATCAGGGTCGTCTGCCCGTCGGCGAGGGCGGCCGCCATCACGAGGTTCTCGGTCGCCGTGACCGACGCCTCGTCGAAGAAGATCTCGGTCCCGACCAGGTGGCGCCCCTCGAGGACGTAGGCCCCGTTGAAATCGAAGGTCGCGCCAAGCGCAGTCAGCCCGTGAAAGTGCGTATCGAGGCGCCGACGCCCGATGACGTCACCCCCTGGCGGCGGGAGCTCCACCTGACCCGCCCGCGCGACTAGCGGCCCCGCGAGCAGGATTGACGCCCGGATGCGGCGCGCAAGGGACGCGTCGACCCGCCCGTCGGTGACCCCGTCAGCCGTGACGCGGACCGTGTCCTCGGCGAGGCGCTCGACCTTCGACCCAAGCTTCTCGAGGATCTGCAGCATCACCTCGACGTCCGCGATGGTTGGCAGATTCTTCAGGATGACTGGCTCGCTCGTCAGGAGGCAGGCCGCCAGGACCGGCAGCGCCTCGTTCTTCGAGCCACTCGGCGTGACGATGCCCTTCAGGCGGTGCCCCCCCTCGATGACAAAGCGCTCCATCTCCCCCTCCTCGCGCCCGTGACGTCGGGCGCCGCGATCCTAGCCGCCCGAAAGCCATCCGTCGAGGACCTCGCGGGTCAAGACAGCTCGACCCGCCCACCCGCGACCCGCCACACCCGAGTATCGGAGGCCTCGAGACGAATCCACCGGCGATCCGTCGTCGTGACGAACACCTGCCCGCCAGATCCTGCGAGCGTCCGCATGAGGTGCGCGTTGCGCGTCGCGTCGAGCTCGCTCGAGACGTCGTCGAGCAGGAAGAGCGGAAAGATCCCGAGCGTCTCGCGCGTCACCTCGAGCTCCGCGAGCTTCAGCGCGAGCACGAAGGCGCGGTGTTGGCCCTGGCTCGCGTAAGGCCGCACGTCCTGCCCACCGAGGGTGCAGACGAGGTCATCGGCCTGCGGACCCGAACGCGTGTAACCAACTCGAAAGTCTGATTCGCGTCCACGCGCCAACGCGCGGAGCCAGATCTCGGCGAGCCCGTCGGGGGCCTCGCGCAAGGCGTCGTGTGGCAACGGTACCGACAGCGACATCGCGACGTCGCCCACGAGCTGACCATCGCAGATCTCGCCGAGGATCCGCTGGAATCGCCCCCGGAAGTCCGCGAGAAACCGCGCCCGCCCCGAGAGTACCCGCAGCCCGTGCGTCACAAGGCCAGCCTCGAAGGCCTCGAGGACGGCGGGGTCGACCCGCGCGAGCGACCCTGACCGCCCGCCCTCACGCGCGTCGCGGAGCAGCTTGTTGCGCGCATCGAGCGCCTGCCGGTAGTCGCGGAGTGCAGCGAGATGATCAGGCCACGATCCGAAGACGGCGCGATCGAGGAACGCCCGCCTCGGCGCAGGCCCGCCTCGGGTCAAGCCCAGATCTTCAGGCCCGAAGATGATGGCGCTCAGGTGCGCGGTCGCCGCAGGCAAGGCCGTGATCGGCTTGTCATCGACGAGGACCTTCTTGCCCTTCGCCGTCAGCTGGACCTCGACCGACCGCCTCAGCTCGCGCCGAACGACCTCGCCCCGCACGGCCGCCATCGCCCCGCCGAGCGCCACCATCTCGCCAGCCCGCGCGTCGCGGTGGCTCTTGAAGGCGCTCAGCAGGTAGACGCTCTCGAGCAGGTTTGTCTTCCCCTGCCCGTTGTCGCCCTCGAAGATGTTGAAGCGCGACGACGGCGCGAGCTGGAAGGGCGCGAGATTGCGGAAACCGTCCGCCGCGAGTCCGAGCAGCTGCACGCGCCCGTCACACCCGCATCGGCATCACGACGAAGACCGCGCCAGGCTCGGTCGGTGACGTGATCATCGTCGGCGAGAACTCGTCGGTCAGCTGAAACACCGCGGACTCACCCCGGATCGCCCCGAGGACGTCGAGGATGTAGTTGTAGTTGTAGCCGATCATCATCCCCGGGCCTTCGTAGGCGACGTCGACCTCGTCACGACCTTCGCCGTAGTCGGGGTTCGAGGCGGTGATCGCGAGGCGGTTCGACTGCAGCTCGACCTTGACGATCGACGTCTTCGACGAGGTGAGCGCGGCGTTGCGGCGGACGGCACGGGTCAGTTTTTCACGTGGAACAATGACCTGAACGGGCGGGGCCGCCGGGATGACGCGCGCGAAGTCGGGGTAGTTGTCGTCGATCTGGCGCACGGTCAGCGTCGTCGTGGCCTGCCCCGCCTGCGAGACCGCCCGGAACAGCGTCAGCCCCTTCGCGAAGCCGACCTCGATCGTCGAGGTGTCCCCGTCGATGAGCCGCTTGATCTCGCTGACGCCCTTCTTGTGAACGATCGCCGAGAGCGGCTGACCCGCGAAGTTCGCGACCTCCGACTCGAGCTCAAGCTTCGACAGGCGGTGACCATCGGTCGAGACCATCATCACGCGGACGAGACCGTCGGCCGTCCCCGGAGCGAGCTTGAAGAAGACCCCGTTCAGGTTCATCCGCGTCTCGTCGTTCGACATCGAAAACGACGTCTTCTCGATGAGATCCCGCAGGATCGCGCCAGGCATCGCAAGCCAGCCGACCTCCGACGGGAGCTTGATCTCGGGGTAGTCCTGCGCCGCAATGCCCGCGAGTCGGAACACGGCGCGCCCAGCCGAGATCATAGCCCAGTGGTTCGATTGCCCCTCGATGCGCACGTCAGGCTCGTCGAGCCCCTTGACGACGTCGAAGAGGCTCTTGCCGTTGATGCACGCGCTACCCGCCGAGACGACCTCCGCGGGCAGCTCGGAGACGACCGTCACGTCGTAGTCCGTGCTCAGGACCCGGATGCGATCCGGCGCGATCGACTCGATGAGGACGTGCGACAGCACGTTGCTCCCGCCCTTCTTGTCGATCACCCCCTGCGTTCGCTGGATTGCGGCCTGGAACGAGAGGCGGTCGATGCGGATGTCGAGTGCGGCCATGACGGAGGCTCTCCTTGGGCTAGACGGCCTTGAGGTCTTGCGGGGCCAGCGTCCTGGGACACCGACCGGGCTCGTCCTTCTAGCCGTCTTTCGAGTGGGGCTCAAGCCTCACACCGACTTTGCGGGCGATGCGATTTTTTGACGTCCGCCGAGGGCGGTTCATCCTGACCGCGCCGCAGGTGGCTTCCCGTTCGTGGCGGACTGGAGGACGCCCGGACCCCGGGGGCCCCGCCCTGAGGGGTGGGAGAAAGTCCAGACACACAGGCCAAGCAGTCCCCGTCAGCCCTGTGGACGGTGTGGACAACGCTGACCCGCGGCCATTCGTGCGGTCGCGACAGCCCTCGTGCCTGTGGACAGTCCGTGGACCGACCCGTGGGTCCTCCGTGCACTGCTGCGCCGAGTCGCGACCCGACCGCGGAGGCCGCCCCGGCCGCCCACGTCTTGTCCACCGGTTTTCCACAGCGACCCCGGGCGGACGTCGCGTGGTCGCGGGTCTTCAACGACCCCGAGAAAAACCTTCAAACATCGGAAAGAACTGGCGATCCGATGACCTCGCCAGGCCACTCCCGAGGCCGGATTTCCACGCCATGCGTGGGCTTTTCCCCAGGTTTTCCACAGGGCGCGAGGGCGGTTCACGAACTGCGACACTCGCCCCGAACCTCGCCGAACCCGAGGCTTACGCCTCCTCGCGGTCGTCCTCGCGCACACCCCGGGTCCGTCGTCCTTCGTCGTCCTTGCGATCCCCCGCGGGGCGGTGTTAGCTGGCCGACGCCGCAGGGGACACGCCCGACGCCGCCACCGCGCCGTCCCTTGCGTCGAAGACCGGACACACACACTCCACGCCTGGCGCCCGTCTCGATGATGGGCGTCCCGGGGCGGCTCGTCCTTGACGAGTGATGACGCAGGAAGCCCGTGAACCTCTGGGACCAAGCCCTTCACGATCTCGCGTGCCGCCTCGAGCCCTCGGACTTCCTGAGCTGGTTTCAGCCCGTGCGCTGTCAGGCCGTCGAGCCTTCAGCGGGGACGATCGCGCTCGTCGTCCCCGACGAGACCCACGGGATCGTCCTCGCCGAGCGCTACCTCGGCACCATCCGCGGCACGCTCCGTGAGCTGACGTCGACCGACTACGCGGTGACCTTTGTCACAGCCGAGGCCACTGCGTCCGCACTCGCTCACGAGGTCTCGCGCCCAGCTGTCACCCCGCGAGGGGTCGCGGCTTCGCCTGGCTTGCCCCTCAACCCGCGATACCGCTTCGACTCCTTCGTCGACGGCCCGACCAACCAGTTCGCGATGAGCGCCGCTCGCGCAGTGGCGGACTTTCCTGGCACGAACTACAACCCGCTCTTCATCTTCGGCGGTGTTGGCCTCGGCAAGACGCACCTGCTGCACGCAATCGGCCACGCGGTCCTCGAGAAGAACCCGCTCGCCCGCGTCCGCTACGTCACGAGCGAGCAGTTCGTGAACGATCTCATCGCGAGCATCCAGACGCGCGAGACGCAGGCGTTCCGTGCGCGTTATCGAGACGGCTGCGATGTCCTGCTGATCGACGACATCCAGTTCATCGCGGGCAAGGACCGAACTCAGGAAGAATTCTTCCACATGTTCAATGAGCTGCACTCGAGCGCCAAGCAGATCGTGCTGACGTCCGACCAGCTCCCGCAGTCGATCCCCGACATGGAAGATCGATTGAAGTCGCGCCTCCAGTGGGGGCTCATCACCGACATCAAGCCACCCGGCTTCGAGACGCGGGTCGCGATCCTGCGCCAGAAGGCCGCGATTGAGGGCGTCGAGCTGCCCGACCCGGTCGCGATGTTCATGGCCCGCCACGTGACCCGGAACGTCCGTGAGCTCGAGGGGGCCCTTCGTCGCGTCCTCGCGATGTCCGCGATGCTCCGACGAGCGCCCGATCAGGAAATGGTGGAGCAGACCATCGGGGTGCTCTCCGCCCAGCTGACGCGGGTCGATCCGCAGCAGATCATCAAGGCCGTCAGCGCCGAGTTCGGCGTCTCGCTCGCCGACATGAAGGGTCCACGCCGTCACCGCAACATCACCGTCCCGCGCCAGCTCGCGATGTACCTCGTGCGCGAGCTGACCGATGAGTCCCTCCCTCAGATCGGCGGGCACTTCGGCGGCCGCGATCACTCGACGGTCATCAACGCCCTGAAGCGGGTCGAGGCCCTGCGCGACGCGGACCCCGAGATGCGGGCCCGCATCGAGCGCATCCGCCGCGCGCTCAACCCCTGAAGACCCTTCAGAGGACGCTTTGTCCTTGACAGTGTCACCGGGCCGATGATTCATGTCGGCCTCTTTTGATCCCGGAGAATCCCAGTGAAGCGCACCTTCCAGCCGCACAACCGCAAGCGCAAGAACACCCACGGCTTCCGTGCCCGCATGGC
>SXGQ01174973.1_pt1 | contig 12587 bp, 9 predicted proteins | sample 3178371 | NCBI WGS metagenome assembly SXGQ01 (sample SAMN11356859, study PRJNA531348) | freshwater metagenome | isolation source: freshwater sample F1-20 | place: China: Fuxian Lake, Yuxi | collected 2017-12-25
CTCCGTCCGCATCGACATCCGCCGCATCGGCCAGATCAAGGAGCCGTCCGGCAAGGTCATCGGTAACCGCACCAAGGTGAAGGTCGTGAAGAACAAGGTCGCCCCGCCCTTCACCGAGTGCGAGTTCGACATCATGTACACCGAAGGCATCTCCCGCACGGGCTCGGTCCTCGACCTCGGCATCGAGCATAAGATCCTCGAGAAGAAGGGCGCGTGGATCGCCTACAACGGCCAGCTGATCGGCCAGGGCCGCGAAGCCGCCAAGGACTACCTGCTGAAGAACCCGAAGGTCCTCGAGGAACTCCAGAAAATCATCCTCGAGAAGGTGCAGGTCGTCGGCGGCATGACCCTCGCCTCCGGCGCGGGTGAGAACGTCTCGGCCGAATAAAAGTTTCGTTGTTGGCTAGCCATAGCCCGGGCCGCACGCGAGTGCGGCCCGTTTTCTTTCCGGACCCCGCAGCTTAGCGGACTTCCTCGATCGCCAAGGTGGTCTCGGCCGGCGCGTAGGCAGCCTTGAGGCCGGCGACCAGCTTGGCGTGCTCGAGTTCGGAGGACTTCACGACGGCTTCCATGTCCTTCCTGGCCTCGGGGCTGCGGAAGAGCGTCTTGATCTGCCGGGTCTCGAAGGCCTGCTTCTCGCCGACGGCCTTCCAGATCTTATCGAAGGCCGGCTTGAGCGGACCTTGCGGGAACTCGGCGGCGAGGTTCACCCCAGCCTCCAGCGCGGCGCGATCGAAGACCTTCGACTGACCGCCCCACGTCACCTTGACCTGGGCGGCCTGGGCCCCCTTCACCTTCAGCGTCAGCCGGTTGAAGCGCTGATGGAAGTCGGCTAACGCCAGGCCCGCGGCGATCGTGCCATCCTTGGCGACGTCCCCGGCCTCGAAGACGCACGGGAGCCGATCGCTGATCAGCGTGAGCGCCCCGCCCTGCCCCGGGACGATCCGTTGGCCCGCGGAGCCCTGGGCCGTCCGGGCGGCGAGATCGACCTCGACCGTGCCGAGATTGCCATCGAGGCCGAGGGCCTTGAGGTAGGCGGCGGCCATCATGACGTGGCCGGACCAGCCGGGGTGGACGCCATCGCCGCCCTCGAGCTTGAAGCTGTCGCCATACTTGGCGCGCGTCTCGAAACCCTTGGCGAGCATCGGCCAGTAGACATCCGCGAAGATCACCTGCTCGGCCTCGGCCACCTCGATGTTGATGTTACGGAACTGCAGGAGCGCCAGGTTCAGGGTCTCCCAGGTGCCGCGGGCCGACTTCACCCACGGCGGGACGGAGTGGATGGTGCCGGAGGAACCGAGTACGACGCGGGCGCCAGCCGCCTTGAAGGCCTGCACGACCTTGGTCTGGTTCTTACGATAATCCTCGCCGATCGACTTCTCGAACGGCACGTAGCGGAAATCGTTCATGCCGTAGCAGGTGGAGGCGATGGTCGGCCGGAAGCGCAGCACATCGTTCTTCATCCGCCCGAAGAATCCGCCCGCGGTCTCGCCGCTCCAACCGTATTGCCGGCATTCCACCTGGAGATCGGGTCGGGCGGCGGCGAGGTAAGCTTCGAGCAGGCGGCTGTACATCTTCTGCTCGGTGATGGAGTCGCCGCAGATCGCGTAGCGGTCGCCCGTCTTGAGCAGCAAACCCTTCGGCTCGGGCGCGAGGTGTCCTACGTAATCGGCGGGGACGCCGGGCGGCAAGGGTTGCACCTCACGGGCGAGCAAGGCGCTGGCGAAAGTCAGGCCGACGAGCAGGAAGCGGGGGTATCGCATGGGATTTTACTAGCCACAGGCTGCCCTGAAATCACGCCTGTTCCACCCCACCCACTTGCTTTTTAAGCCCAAGCCTGCTAAGTTGACTGTCCCCTGCAGTGTTCGACACCCGCGGCAGCCTCCCTTCCCTACGAACATAATATACGGGAGGTGCGACCCGACCGGCCTCGTCCGAGCCGTGGCAACGTACCGCCCACCTAAATCCAGGATACAGTGGAGCTCCAATCGGAACCGGCACAGGTGGGGGACCTTTTTTGAGAAAGCCTAGATACAGAGTACAGAGAACGGAGTGTGGAGTGCGGAATCGAGTGCAGGGTCGAGTGCTGAGTCGAGTGCAGCATCGATGACTGAATCGACGAGTGGTCCGAGTAGCATCAAGTGCTGGGTCGATGGTTGAATCGAGGATAGCGTCGATGAGTGAGTCGAGGGCAGGCTTAATGGCTGAGTCGATGGCAGGCTTAATGGCTGAGTCGATGGCGTCGAATCGTGAACCTCATCCCTCGCCCGACGCTGTATCCCCTCATCGATTCGGCACTCGATGCTGCACTCCGTACTCCGCACTCCGTACTCCGTTCGGCCCCCATCCCCTACCCTAACTTCAAAGCCCCTTCCTCGCAGAGGCTGGGGTTGCCGAAGGTCTTCATGGGGTGGCCGAAGCCCTGGGCGATCGCCATGAGCAGGCGGTTATGCGGGGTCTTGTTGAACTTGAGCGCCCGCCCGGTCTTGAAGCCGAGCCCGCCGCCGATGAGCACCCAGGGGATGTCCTCGTGCGTATGGCTGTTGCCCTTGCCGAGCTCGTTGGTCCAGACGATGGTCGTGTGGTCGAGCATGTTGCCGCGGCCGTCGGGCTCGGGCGTCTCCTGCAGGCGCTTGGCGAGGAAGGCGATCTGCTCGGCGAACCAGGTGTTGATCTTGGTGAGCTTCTCGACCGAGCCTTTGTTGAGGTCGGGGTCGTGCGACAGCGCATGGTGCCCCTCCTCGATGCCGATCCATTTCATGCGGGCCCCGCCGACGGAGTTGGTGAACTGGAAGGTCGCGACGCGGGCCAGGTCGTTCTGGAAAGCGCTGATGAGGAGCTCGGTCTGCAGGCGCGTGACCTGCGGGATGCTGTCGTTATCCAGCGGCACGCCGGCTTCCGGCGGGTGCGGGACCTTGAGAGCGGACTGCGCCTGGCTTTCCTGCAGGCCGCGCTCGAGTTCGCGCAAGGCGGTGGTGTGCTGGTCGAGCAGCCCGCGGTCACCCTTGTCCACGGCGGTGGCGACCTTGGCCAGGTCGTCCTTCAGCCCATCGAGCACGGAACCCAGGTTCTCCCCTTCCTTCATCGAACCGTAGAGCTTGTCGAAAAGCTCGTAGGGGCTCGAGATCGGGGCGACCGGCTGGTTCGCGCCGGCGTAGCTCCAGCGGGTCCAGGGGTCGGCGCGATTGCCGACCGCGACCCCGATCTCCAGGGAGCCATGGCGGGTCTTGGTCGCGGCGTTGCCTTGCAAGTGGGTCCGAATCACCTGGTCGACGGACGGGCCGCTGGCCCACCCGGCGGGCGCGCCGCCGCCCCCCATGATATTGCCGGGGAAGAGCTCGATGCCGGTCAGGAGGCAGCTCATGCCGCGCATGTGCGAATCGCCATCGCCGCGCACGCGGTTGTTCACGCCCTTCAGCGTCAGCATCCGGCTCTTGAAGGGCTCGAAGGGCTTGAGGATGGGCTTCAAGGTGAAGTTCGCGCCTTCCTCGTCGGGCCAGAAAGCCGGCGGCACGACGCCGTTGGGCGAGAAGACAAAGATGACCCGCGAGCGCCGCCCGCCGGCCGGCTCGGCGGCGCCGAGGGTGGCGAGGCCCCCGAGCAGCGGGAGGGCGGCGGCCGAGAGGCCGAGGCGACGGAGGAAATCCCGACGGTGTTGGAGTGTCATGATCTTAGCGGGCAGGAGGGGTGGCGGAGCCGGTCGGACGGAGGGCCGCGACGACGGCGACCTCGACGGCCAGGTTCCGGATGTGGAAATGGTCCGCGCGGAACTGGTCGGTCAGCCGGCCGAGCAAGTCAGGCGCATAGGCGGCCGGGGGCTGCTTCACGAGCGACTGGAAGAGGTTGCGGACGAACCCGGCCTGCCCGGCCGCGCTCTCGGCGGCGTGCTTGGCCACGTCGCGGGCGCCGGTCAGCTTGATGACCTGCCCGTCGGCCGCGGTGTACTCGGAAGTCGCGTCGACCGGCTTGTTATTGTCGGTCGCGCGGACGCGGCCGACGGCGTCGAAGCGCTCGAAGCTGAAGCCCAGCGGGTTGATGGTCACGTGGCAGGACTGGCAGGCGGGCTTGGCGGTGAGCTCGGTCACCTTCTCCCGCATGGTGAAGGACGGGTCGAACTTGTCGTCCATGAACGCGATCGCCATGGGCGGCGGCTTGAGCATGCGGCCGAGGATGTTGCGCGTGACGAAGACGCCGCGGTGGATCGGCGAAGATGACTTGGTGTAGGAGAACGTGGCGAGGACGAAGGGGTGCGTGAGCACGCCGCCCCGCTGGTCGGCATCCATCTTCACCGGCTGGAAGCCCCCGCCCGCCTCGACCTTCTGGCCATAGAATTTCGCGAGCCGCTCGTTCATCAGGATGGTGTCGCCCAGGAGCAGCTGGCGGTAGTCGGAAGCCTCCGACCAGACGACGCCCTCGGTGAAGAGGTCGAGCGAGGTCCGCAGGTCCATCACGACCGCCTGGTCGAAGCCCGGGTATTCCTGCTGGTCCTTGGCGATCTCGGCCCCTTCCTCGACGTGCAGCCAGTGATGCAGGAAGTCCCGCAGCTTGGCCTTCGCGCGCGGGTCCTTCAGCAGGCGCTGGGCCTGCTTGCGCACCTGGGCCTCGGTCTTCAGCTGGCCGGCGGCCGCGGCCTGCAGCAGGGCGGCGTCCGGCACGGAATCCCAAAGGGTGAGCGCCAGGCGCGACGCGACGGCGTAATCATCCTGCGGCCCGAGGCCGGGATACAGGAAGGCGGGATTGGAGAGCGTGAAGATGAAGGCGCGCTTGGCGGCCACCTCCGGCGCGACGCCGGGCGCGTAGATCTGCGCGAGGTCGGCCTGCTGCTCGGCGGTGAGCGGTCGGCGGTAGGCGAGCTGGGCGAAGCGCAGCGAGAAAGCCTTGAACTTCTCGGCACGGTCGGGGGCGTCGGCCTTCGTGCCGGCGAGGGCGTAGAGGTTCGGTCCGACGAGGGCGGCGACCTGCATGGCGCCCTTGGCGACCGCCTCCGTCCATTCCCGCGAGACCGAGGAGCCGCGCTCGTAGCCGACGCTGCCGTCATCGGGCGGCAACGGCACGGACACGACGTGGACGAAGGAGGAGTACTTGGGAGCGAGATTGGTCCGTGGGATCACGGCCCAGGCGCCACCGGGGGGACGCCACTCGAGCTTCAGGCCGGCGGTCTTGTCCTTGTACTTGAAGAACTCGACCTTGAGCGGGTAGCTGCGGCCGCCGAGCAGGAAGACGGGAGCCTGGGCCGAGCGCGACTTGCCCGAACTGACCCAGAGGTCGATGATGGCGTCCTTCTGCGTGCCGTTGTCGGGCACGTTGACGTAGAGCCGGGCGCCATTCGGCGTGGTCAGCCGGAATTCATACTCGCCGGTATCCGGCACCAGCAAGGAGCCGGTCCAGTTGATCTTGAACTGCTCCGGCTTCCCGCCGGGCGCCGGCGCCTTGTTGCCGAAATCGAAATCGAGGGTCGGGTCCACCCGGTCGATCAGCTTGATCTCGTTCTTGGCGCTCACGTTGGTGGTGTCGCCGTCGGGCAGGCCGCGGTAGCTCCCAGCCAGGCCGCCGGACTCGGTCGTGGTGACGGCTCCGCGGAGCGAGCCAAGCAGGTCCGCGATGCTCTCGCGGTACTGGCGGACCGTGAGGTGCGCGAGCTCGATGCGGGGCGGGTGGTTGCGGGCGCGGGCCTCCGCCGAATAGAAGGCCTGATAGATGAACTCCGCGGACGCGGTGGCATCGGCGACGGACAGCGTGCCGGGGTCGTTCTCCGGCATCTCGCGGGCGATGTACTTGGCCAGGCTGGCGACGGACTTCTCCCCGACCAGCGGCTCGTCCGCCTTGCCGGCGACCCCCTGCCCGACCGGGCCGTGGCAACGCATGCAGTCCTCCCGATAGACGACCTCGCCGGCGCGGGGAGCGGCGAGGTTCTTCTTGTAATAGCGGTGCCCTTGGCGGCCGGCGAAGGCGAGGCCTCCGACGACGACCAAAATGGCCAGGATCTTGAGCGACCGGGACAGGGGCATGGGGCTATGACCCCATACAATCCGAGGGTGTTCCCCTAAATCAAGCCCGCCTCACCGAAACTGAACCAGCCTTTGCCCGCCCCGTCGGCCTCGGGACGGCCGATGATGACATGATCGAGCAATTCCACGCCGAGAATCCGGCCGGCCTCGGTCAGTTGGCGGGTGACGGCCCGGTCGGCGTGACTGGGCGCCGGATCGCCGCTCGGGTGGTTATGGGCGACGATGGCGGCGGGGGCGGCGTGCTTGAGGGCGAGGCGGAAGACTTCGCGCGGATGCAGCAACGAGCTCGTGGCGGTACCCGAGCTCACTTCCTGCAGGCCGAGCAGCCGGTTGCGCCGGTTCAGGGAGAGCACCCAGCATTTCTCGACGGCGAGCCCGACGGTGAGGGGCTCGAGCCGGGCCCAGACCTTCGCGGGCGAATCCAGCCGCTCCCCCGGATCGCCGACCTGCTCGCGGAGTCGGCGCGCGAGTTCGAACGAGGCGGCGAGCTCGGCGGCCTTGGCCGGTCCCAGTCCGCGGATGCGGGCGAAGTCGGCCCGCTCCCAGCCGGTCAGCCCGGCAAGCTGGCCCGCCTCCCGGAGGAGGTGGCCGGCGAGCTGCTGCGCCGAGGCGCCGCGCGAACCGGCGCCGATCAGCAGCTCCAGCAACTCGGCGTCGAGAAGCGCGCGCGGACCGAGGCGGCTCAGTCTTTCCCGGGGGCGGTCAGCGGAAGGATGCATCCCGCGGAGACCATCTCGCGGGCCGATGGGCTCAACGCAGATTATGCCTCAGCGGAAACCCTCTCCCCCGCGTGGGTGCGAGGGATCGGGTCCGCGGTTCGGCGACCCGGATCCGCACGGGTGCGGCGTTCAGTGTTTGGCGTCGGCCTTGACGGGGCCTGCGTCCAGGAAGGTGACCCGCCCGGTCTTGATGTCGTACATCGCGCCGAGGATGGCGATCTTACCCGCCGCCTCCAGCTCGCGCAAGGTAAGGCTGGCGGACCGGATGCCGGCGATCGTCCGGACCACGTTGCGCGTGGCCACGTCGTCCACGAAAAGCCGCTTGGTCTCGAGGGTCACCCAGTCGCCATGCGGCTTGGTGCCCGGCTCGATGGACTTCTGGATCTCGTTGACCAGCGAGTCGAGGTGCTCGCACCCCGTCGCCTGCGAAGCGGTCTTGCCGGTCTCGAACAGTTCCACCGCGGCCTTGACCGCGCCGCAGCTGGTGTGGCCCATCACGAGGACTAGGCGGGAGCCGGCCACGGCGCAGGCGAATTCCATGCTGCCGAGGACCTTCTCCTTCGCCACGTTGCCCGCGATGCGGATGACGAAGGCGTCGCCCACGCCCATGTCGAAGATCAGTTCGACGGGGCTGCGCGAGTCGATGCAGCTGAGCACGACCGCCATCGGGTATTGCGCGGCCGCCGTCGCGTCGACCTGCCGGGCGAGGTCCCGGGTGAGGCGACGACCGGTCACGAACCGCTGGTTGCCGTCCTTGAGGAACTGCAGGACGCGCTCCGGAGTCAGCTGCGCCTGAACCTCGCGGGTGCTCACGTCCACGAACTGGATCTCATCCTCCATCACATAGCGTTCCTTGAAACCGACGAGGCTCACCTTGAGGTTCCGCGCCGGCGCGGTCTGCTTACGGAAGTCCTCGATCAGGTCGAGGATGTCCGGGTCGATATAGTCCGTGTTGCGCGCATCCAGCACCACGTGGCCGTTCACCGGCACCGAATCGAGCGTCTGTTCGAGCACGGCGCGGTTGAGGAAGCTCACCTGGTTCGCGAATTCGATTCGGAGCACGTCGCCGCTCACGTGGTGCTCCATGAAGCGCAGCATGGGGCGGCGGTAGTTGCTATGTAGGATGAAGGCCAGGCCGGTGCCGAGGCCGATGAGGACGCCGGTCAGCAGGTCCGTGAACACGATGGCCAGAACCGTGACGATGAAGGGGACGAACTGGCTGCGGCCTTCCGCCCACATCTGGCGGAAGAGCGCCGGACTGGCCAGCTTCAGGCCCGTGACGATCAGCACCGCGGCCAGGGAGGCCAGGGGGACCTCGTTCAGCCAGCGCGGCGCGAACAGCACCAGTAGGCAGAGCAGCACCCCGTGGAAGAAGGCCGACAGGCGCGTCGCCGCGCCCGCGTTGATGTTCACCGAGCTGCGCACGATGACCGAAGTGATTGGCAGGCCGCCGAGGAGGCCCGACACCATGTTGCCGGCGCCCTGCGCCATGAGCTCGCGGTTCGGCGGGCTCACCCGCTTGCGCGGGTCCAGCTTGTCCACGGCTTCGAGGTTCAGGAGCGTCTCGAGCGAGGCGACGATGGCGATCGTCACGGCGGACAGGATGATCGCCGGATTGCCGAAGGCCTTGAGGTCGGGGCTGGGCAGGCACTTCATGAACTCCCCGAGGCTGGCCACCGTCGGCAACTGGACCAGGTGGGACGGTCCGATGGCCCACGCGCTGGCGGCCGACTTCAGCGCCAGATTGATCGCGACGCCGAGCAGCACGACCACCAGCGGAGCCGGGATGAGCGACTGCTTGAACCGGCTCCGATCCCACGCCAGCAGGATTGCGACGGACACTAGTCCGACCATCAACGCGCCGGCTTCCAAGTCGAACAGGGAGGAGAAGAGCTCCGAAAAGGTGTTCTTACCGTCGGCCTGCAGGAAGCCCATGTTGCCCTCCGGATCCGCGTCATGCCCGACCGCGTGGGGGATCTGCTTGAGGATCAGAATCAGGCCGATGGCGGCGAGCAGGCCCTTGATCACGCTCGAGGGAAAGAAGGCCGCGATGAAGCCGGCGCGCAACGCCCCGAGCAGGATCTGGATCGCTCCCGCCAAAATGACCGCGACGAGGAAGGCCTCGTAAGAGCCGAGCACCGCCACCTGGCCCAGCACCACCGCCACCAGGCCCGCGGCGGGCCCGCTCACGCTGGTGTGCGAGCCGCTCAGCCACGAGACCAGCAGGCCGCCCACCACGCCACTGACGATGCCGGCCACCATCGGCGCGCCCGACGCCAGCGCGATGCCCAGGCACAAGGGCAGCGCGACCAGGAAGACGACCAAGCCGGCGGCGAGGTCCTTGGGCAGGGAATTCCAGGCGGAGATAGGCGCCGTGGGCACGGGTGGGGTAGCGTTGATTTCGGACATGGTTTTTGGCTGGATGATGATTAAGGGGTACCGAAGGTTGCCAGCGTGTCGGAGCCTGACTTGTTTCAAGCACTTTATTGCGAATAACCTGCGACAATCTGGAGTCCTCTTGGTAACACCCCTTCAAATGCGCCCCGAACTGCTGAAACCCACCTTGCTCACCGTCGGCCTGCTCTGCGCCTCGAATCTCTTCATGACCTTCGCTTGGTACGGCCACCTGCGGACGATGAAGGATAGCCCATGGTGGACGGCCGCCTTGCTCAGCTGGGGCATCGCCCTGGCGGAGTACCTGCTCATGGTGCCGGCGAACCGGATCGGCTTCGCGGGGGGCCTCTCCGGGGCCCAGCTCAAGATCATCCAGGAGTGCGTCACCCTGGTGATCTTCGTGCCCTTCATGATGCTTTTCCTGGGCGAAAAGTGGCGTTGGGACTTCCTTTGGGCCTTTTTCTGCATCCTCGGGGCGGTTTTCTTCATCTTCCGCCCCGACCGCGCTTGAAACAACGCCCCCGGACGGGTGTTATAAACGTATCATGAGTCTGCTTACCCTCGCCCTAATCGTCGCCGCGACCAACACGGCCCCGAACAACAACGGCACGACCACCAAGACCAACGCCTCGAAGACGACGCTGAAGGCGTCCAAGAATACCAAGGGCAATACGGCGAACGCGCCGCAGGACCAGAATGCGACCGCCCCGCAGGACGGCGCCGCGGCGACCGACCCGAAGAAGCCGAAGGGCCAGAAGCCGGCAGCCCCGGCGGCCGACGCCGGTGATCCGGCCTCGCTGGTCGCGAACTCGGTCGACGCCGCCACGCAGATCGCCAACGAAGCCGCCAAGGCCGCCATGGCCGAGGTCGCCCGGCTTTCCGCCATCGGCGGCGGCTCCTCCGGCGGCTCGCTCGTCGACGCCAAGACCGTCGAAGCGGGCGTGGCCGGCGCGAGCGCCGTGGCGAAGGAAGTCTCAAAGGCCAGCAAGGCCAAGAAGGAAGCCCCGGCCGAAGGCGCCGAGGAACCCAAGGCGGAAAAGAAGGCCAAGCCGGCCAAACCCGCACCGACCGAAGGCGGCAAGGACGGCGAGCTCTTCGGCGTGAAGGTCGAGGGGAAGCCGGAGAAGAAGTAAAGCGAAGCGAAGCTTCGCGGGGCTAGGGCTGAGGCTAGGGCAGCACGCGGTGCTGCCCCTACCTGTGCGCAGTGTGCGCGATATCAAAAGCACCAGGTGCGCTCGACTCAGCACTCCGTACTCCGTCCTCCCTGTCCCTATTTCCTACCCCTTAAGCGTTTATCCCGCCTAAAGAAAAACCCCGGTCTCCTTGCGGAGCCGGGGTCGCGGATCGAAGGCTGGGCCGCTTAGACGTCCTTCTTTTCCTTCTTCTTTTTCTTTTCCTTCTTCTTTTCCGGCTCAGGCGTCGGGGCCGGGGTGGCCGGGGTCACCGCGGGGGTGGTCGGCTTGGTCGGATCGACGGTCGGGGCCGGGGCGGCGGGATCGGTCGCCGGAGCAACCGCCGGGGCGGCCGGAGCGGCCGGGGTGTCGGCGGCCTGGGCCAGGCCGGCGAGGAGGAGGAGAGCGAGCAGGTTCTTCATAGGTGTGCAGGAGAAAAACCCCAAGGGAGGCGGAAAGTTGCGGGACGGTCCCTACTAGGACGAGTACCGCCCCGCCTCCTTGCCCCTTCCCCTGACCCTGCCACCTGTCCCTTTGCCTGCTACCCTTACCCGCACCTACCTGCGCGCCAACCGCCTCCCCTGACTGCCCGCAGATCACTTCCCCGCTTTAGACTTCTCGAACTCGACATCCCGCCGGCGAGCATGCTCCGCATAAGCCTCCTCGAAGATCCGCTCGGACTCGGCGCGAGCCACGACAAACTGCCAGGCGGGATCATCCGACTCCGGGTCGAACTTCGCGCAGGCCTGACGAAGGCGTTCTCGGGCGACGGCGGCGGTCGACGGAGCGCGCGCGTCCAGGTTCTTACCGACACCCTTCTCGAGGAAGCCAAGCATGGCTTGGAGGGCCGCGGGCGTGGTCTGTCGCTCGCGGGCGGCCCAGTAGGCGTTATCATCGGCGGTCGCGGCCGCTTGCGCGCAGACCTTCGTCCAGGCCGCGGCCGGATCGAAGTCCGGCCTGATGCCCTTATCGCCTTTGCCCGGCTCGCCGTTGATCGCCCGCATCCCATGCTGGACCATCCAGCCCGGGTGATAGGTCGGCGGACCGCTTTTGCGCGCCCAGGCCACCACGGCCTGCTGGTCGGCCTGGCCAAGCTTGCGCGTCAACGCCCCCCAGAGCTTGAGATCCTTGGGCCCGGACAGGCTCAGCAGATAACTCCAAGCGACCTTCGCGGTCGGATCCTCCACGCGTTCGATGTCATACGCGGCGCGCAGGCTCGCGGCCATGAAAAGACCGTGGGCGGCCTTCGGGTCCTCGGTCACCAAAAGCAGGGCTCGGCTCAGCAGGTCGACCGGGTTGTTCTCCGGGACGATCTCGCTCAAGGTGCGTCCGGTGAACGGCCGGTTCGGCGCGAGGTTCCCCGGGGCGTCGATGTTGTAGCTACGCGGGCCCGTGCGCGTGACGATCAGCCCACGATCGGCAGGCGCCGGGGACGGCGGGTCGCCGGCGGCGCCGAGGGAGAGCGCGGCGGCCAAAACAATGAGCGACGGAAGGGCGGAGCGCATACCAGGGTAATAACAAAGTTATACATCCCCGCGGACCAAGGTCGAGACGCTTGCGCGGGCGTGGTCCGGCGACGGTCGATTCATTGAAACCTCGAATGGTCGGAGAATCCCAAGGGTCGCAAGGTGCCGCCCTCGTTGCCCCTCAGGTAGGGACGAGCGTCCCGCTCGTCCGTGTAGCCCCTGCCCCTGCCCCTTTATGCCTCCCCCATCGTCCACGGCCGACCGGGAACGGTCAGCCCTAGCTATGATATTTCCCGGCCCTGGCCCTAGCCCCGGCCCTCGCCCACGCTGCCATCGACTCCGTACTCCGTACTCTATACTCGTCACTCGCGCGCCCCGCTCAATCCTCCCGCAGGATCTCGCGCGGGCTGGAGCCGTTCTCGGGGCCGACGTAGCCGCGCTCCTCGAGGGCGTCCATGATGCGGGCGGCGCGATTGTAGCCGAGCTTGAGCTTGCGCTGAAGCATGGAGACCGAGGCGCGCCGGTGGGTCTTGATGATCTGCCAGCAACGCTCGATGAGGGCGTCCTCGTTGTTGACGTCGACCTCCTCCAGGTCCTCCTCGTCGCCCTCGCTCGAGGCGTTGTTGATCGCCTCGACGATGTCCTGGGCGAACTCGGGCCCGCCGTTCTTGGCGTGGATCTCGTCGACGATGGCGCTGATCTCCTGCTCGCCGATGAAGGCGCCCTGCACGCGGTTGAGCGTGGCCGTACCCGGGGGGATGAAGAGCATGTCGCCGCGGCCGACCAGCGACTCCGCGCCGCCGCGGTCGAGGATGGTGCGGGAGTCGA
>SXGQ01258327.1_pt1 | contig 12587 bp, 17 predicted proteins | sample 3178371 | NCBI WGS metagenome assembly SXGQ01 (sample SAMN11356859, study PRJNA531348) | freshwater metagenome | isolation source: freshwater sample F1-20 | place: China: Fuxian Lake, Yuxi | collected 2017-12-25
GTTTGGGATTGCAATGCATGGTCATTGAAGCCGCGAGAAACTTAGCGGGAATGAAGGATGCAATTTCAGCAGAGTTTTCAGATTCTGGAACACCAGTGATTGCAACTATGGATGATCAAAAGCATGTAGTTGCAGGAGAAGGTGACATGGGTGGCACGATGCGTCTAGGTCTCTATAAAGCCGATCTGCTTAAAGGCTCTGTTGTTGCTGATACTTATGGTTCTCTTGAAATATCAGAGCGACATCGTCATCGATATGAAGTCAACAACCTCTATCGCGATCAGATTTCAAAGGCTGGTTTAGTTTTCTCAGGCATGTTTGCCGAGCGCGACTTGGTGGAGTTTGTGGAACTGCCTCGAGAGGTGCATCCTTACTACGTAGGAACACAGGCTCACCCAGAGCTACGTTCACGTCCAACTAAGCCACACCCACTCTTTGTTGGATTAATTAAAGCGGCGGTAGCAGCGAAAGGTAAGTAAATGATCGTTGGAGTACCTAAAGAGATAAAGGTCCACGCATCACGAGTAGCTATCACGAAAACCGTAGACATAGCGCATGGATATGCCAGCATTGAACTTTGATTTAGTTTCTACTTCTTTTCTAAATCACTTAACAATTGAACGTGGTCTCTCTGTTCACACAATCGCTGCTTATCGCAGGGATTTAGTTAAGTTTGAAAACTTCCTTAGCGGAAAACCATTAGATGAAGTAAATCCTAAGAACATCGCAGATTTTGAAGTATCTCTAAAGAAGGCTCAAGCATCACCTGCAAGCATTAGTCGCATCAATTCAACACTTCGTACCTTCTTCAAACATGCTATGAGTGAGTTTGGGATAGCTAATCCAACTCTTGAGATGTTACCGACTGCGTCAAAGCGCAGACTTCCTAAAGCGCTATCCGTTGAACAGATCATGTCTTTAATTAATGCTTCCTATAAGGAGAGTGAGCCAATAACTCTTCGCGATCAGGCCATGATTGAACTGCTTTATAGCAGTGGTGCTCGTGTCTCTGAATTAGTAGGGATCAATATCGCTGATATCGCCAGCGCACAAAGTACAGACGGTGAGATTACAACTTTAAAGCTGCGCGGCAAGGGTTCCAAGGAGCGAATAGTTCCACTTGGATCTTTTGCAACAAAGGCCATTACTGATTACTTAGTTCGCATTCGACCAGTGCTCGCTGCTAAGAATTCGAAGACAAATACCGCACTATTTCTAAACTCCAGGGGAGCGCGCTTAACGCGGCAATCTGCATGGAATATGGTGATTAGAGCAGCAAAAGATGCAGGAATTGAAGCCCAAGTTTCGCCCCATGTTTTTAGACATTCCTATGCAACACATCTGCTCGATGGTGGCGCAGATATTCGCGTTGTTCAAGAACTACTAGGACATGCCTCAGTGACTACCACACAGATATACACCCTTATAACTATTGATAAAGTGCGAGAGAGTTATTCACTCGCTCACCCTCGAGCGCGCGGTTAAAATTTCTTAGAGTCCTCGTAAACGGCGGGCAAGAATGCTTTGATCACCTTTAGCTTCAAGATCAGCGATGATGACAGCGATTGATTCGCGGACAATACGACCGCGATCAACTGCAAGTCCAAGATCACCACGAAGTTGCAAACGTGCTTGATCTAGTTCAAAGAGTTCATCAGGAGAAAGATAGACAGTGATTTTCTCATCATGGCGCTCACGACCAGAAGGGGAGCGATCAATTGTTGTCACACGACGACGTGCGATTGTCCGGACACCCTTTTTACTAGATGGTGCCTTTGGTGTTGCTATAGCTGGTGGCACAAGTGGTGCTGGTGTCTCACTTTGCGCAGGAACAGAGCTTAAGGCTGGGGTCGTTGAACGAAATAGTTCATCAGCACCTGGAAGATTTGCTCTGCGGGTCATCGTGCGCCTCCTCGGGCAATCAGTTCTCTAGCTAGTCGGCGATATGAAGCTGCGCCCCCTGAGCTTGTTGCATATGTGGTAATTGGTTCGCCAACAACAGTCGTTTCAGGGAAGCGGATTGTTTTGGCAATTATTGTTTCAAATACATCTTGTGGGAACTGTTCAAGAATGCGCTCTAAAACTTGGCGATTGTGTGAAGTTTTCTTGTCATACATTGTGGCCAAAATACCAATGAGTTTTAGATTTGGATTGAGGAAGTTCTTAACCTTGTCTAAGTTACCTTTAAGCTCAATGAAGCCGTGAAGAGCGAAATATTCACATTGCAAGGGAACAATTACTTCATCAGCTGCAACAAGTGCGTTGATAGTTAACTGACCCATTGTTGGCTGGCAGTCGATCAAAATGACGTCGTAGTAATCGCGCAGCGAACCTAGAGCTCGCTTGAGATATTGCTGACCACCAATTTCTGCGCCCAGTGTTGTTTCAGCGGTTCCAAGGTCACGGTTTGCTGGTAAGAAATCAAGGCCTGGCACTGCAGATTTTAAAACGATGGAATCAACGTTTGCCGTTGGGGTCATGAGTGCGTAATAAACAGTTTGCTCTAACGGAAGTGAGTGGGCGTTGACACCAAGACCAAGGGAGAGACCACCTTGAGGATCAAAATCGACTAGGAGAACGCGACGACCCATCTCGGCAAGGGATGCACCAAGATTGATTGTTGTTGTTGTTTTACCGACTCCACCCTTTTGGTTAAAGATTGCTACAACTTTTGCATTTCCATGTTCGGTGATCGCAGGCGGTGTTGGGATATTTGCCGCTTTTTTGCCCAGAAGAGTTGCAGTCGTTGCCACATCTTCTTGCTTTGTCGATTTAGCGTTCAAGCGTCAAACCTCTTTTCCGGGAAGTGAGCGCGAGCCTACGCGCTACCTAGAACTGGAGCAACTGTGAAGTAGGGTGGCGCTATGGATTTATCGTTGGAGGAATCACAGGATGTGAACCCCGCAGCAGGGGCATTCTCCGTCCACCTCGATAATTTCGACGGTCCTTTCGACCTGCTATTGCAGCTTATTTCTCGCCACAAATTGGATATCACTGAGATATCTCTAAGCCTTGTTACCGATGAATTCATAGCCTTTATTAGGGCCTTGGAGGCCTCCGGAGAGGGTTGGCGCTTGGACCAGGCCACTGAATTCCTCGTCGTGGCTGCAACCTTGTTGGATTTGAAAGCGGCAAGGCTATTGCCGAGCGGGGAAGTTGATGAAGAGGAAGATCTAGCCCTTCTTGAGGCTCGAGATATTCTCTTTGCCCGCCTGCTGCAATATCGAGCATTCAAGGAGATCGCAGCGACATTCAGCGAGCGCATCACAATGGCCGATAAGTTCTTCCCGCGTGTTGTCGCACTTGACCCAACCCTGAGCGCGTTATTGCCTGAAGTGTTAATCGGAGTGGGACCACAGCGCTTCGCCGCTATCGCAGAGCGAGTCCTAACTCCTAAAGTGGCACCGATTGTCAACGTTGAACATCTAAAGTTGGCGTTAGTCAGCGTTGCTGAAGAGTCTCGAGTTGTAGTTGAGGCTTTGCGCAGATCGAAATCCATGAGCTTTAGAAACCTAGTATCTGATGCTGAAAACACCATGGTCATTGTTGCCAGATTCCTAGCCCTGCTCGATCTTTATCGCCAGGGAGTTTTGCGCTTTGACCAGGTCATGGCTCTTGGCGAGCTGCAAATCTCCTGGACTGGATCTGGGTCCGGGGAAGTAGAAGTCACCGATGAGTTCGATATCCCCGTAGTTTTAGAAGATGACGAACCGACAGAAGGTAGTACCAATGTCTAATCTAGAAGTTGAGCGTTCTATTGAGGCGATCCTGATGGTCGTAGATGAGCCGGTTTCAGAGATCATCTTGGCTCAAGTCCTTGAAAAGACAGTCGAAGAGGTCGAGGCTGCCCTTGCTCACCTGGTAACTACCTACGATGATCGTGGATTTTCATTGCGTAAAATCAATGGGGGATGGCGCTTTTACAGCAACCCTGATTACCACGCAGCCGTTGAGAAGTTCGTCCTAGATGGTCAGCAAAATCGATTGACCCAGGCGGCCCTTGAGACCCTTTCCGTCATTGCCTACCGCCAGCCCGTCTCCCGCGCCCGTGTGTCAGCTATCCGTGGCGTGAACGTCGAGGCGGTTATGAAGACGTTGATCACTAGAGGTTTAGTGGAGGAGTCTGGGATTGAGCACGAGAGCGGTGCGATCCTTTACAAGACCACGAGCTACTTCCTAGAGCGCCTTGGACTTAACTCCCTTGAAGATCTTCCAGCCCTGGCTCCACACCTTCCAAATCTGGATGGGCTAGATGAAATCCTTGATTCGCTAACTGACTAACTTCCGCGCTATCCTTCACCCCTGACTGTCGGGAGGATAGCCATGGGCCAAATGCGCCTAAACAAGATAATTGCAGATGCGGGTATTACCAGCCGCCGAGGCGCAGATGAGCTAATTGAATCTGGCCGAGTGTCAGTCGATGGAATCACCATCCGCGAGATGGGTTCTAAATTCGACCCTGAATTAACTCAAGTCATGGTAGATGGTGAGACAATAACCCGTTCTGTGTCTAAGTCTTATTTAGTACTTCATAAACCTAAAGGCGTTTTGTCAACCATGTATGACCCAGATGGGCGACCTTCTCTCAGTGACTTCATTGACCTTCGAAAAGAGCGACTTTTCCATGTTGGGCGCTTGGATAAAGACTCCGAAGGATTAATCCTTTTGACCAATGATGGCGACCTTACGTTCCGAGCTACGCACCCATCTTTTGGCCTGCAGAAAACCTACATTATCGAACACGAGGGGAAACTGCCTGCGGGAATCGACAAAGTTCTGCTTAAAGGCATCGAACTAGAGGATGGAATGGGCCGAGTTTTGACCTATAAGGAGCTATCTCCTACCTGGCTCGAGGTATCAATTCACGAGGGCAGGTACCACATTATTCGCCGCCTAATGGAGGCAGTTGACGTGCAAGTCCTTCGATTGATCCGCACTAACTTCGGCCCGATCTCCTTGGGAGACACCCCGGAAGGACGCTGGAGAAACCTCAATCAGGGAGAACTAACAAATCTACGTAAGGTTTTAGGGTTATAACGGCTTTACTATAAATCGATAATGAGGCGTATATAGACAAATTAATTTATCGATAAAATTAGGAGCAAATATATATTTATCGATTTTTTAGTTGCGCACGCGAGGCTCTGGATAACGATAAATCGATATTGAATATTTCAGGAGGACGCAGAGAGAAGAGAGAGTCAGCTGGAAAAAAATATCGTAAAAAGGTTTTATTGATAAATACTTAAACGTCCTTAGAAGTATTCAAAATCGAGCGAAAAAGTGACCGAGAAAGGTACCCTTATCCCATGCCGATCAGAGCTATACGTGGCGCCACTCAAGTGAGCGCAAATACCCCAGAGGCAATAGCCGCAGGGGTTAAAGAGCTGATTCAGGCGATTTTGGATGCCAATAGCCTGACGCCTAGCGATGTTGTCTCGGTCTTTTTCACTTCAACCCCCGATTTGACGGCCTCCTTCCCGGCGGCTGCGTGTCGGGAAATTGGCTTTGCGTCGGTGCCTCTGATTGGCTCAGTCGAGGTTGATGTACCAGGGGCCTTAGCTATGGTCATCCGCGCGATGTTGCACGTTGAGAGTAGCAAGAGCCGTGACGAGATTTCTCATATCTATCTACACGGGGCAGTAGCCCTGCGCCGAGATATAGCCCAGTAATGGTGCGCTCAGTTCGAATTGTGGGGGCTGGCCTTATTGGCACCTCCATCGGGTTGGCCCTGGCAGCCAAAAACATAGCAGTCGAGATGATCGACGTGGATAGCCGTAATCAGGCTTTGGCACAGGATTTAACAGGGGGAGTCAGTATTGCCGATCCGGAGCTGATTATTCTGGCAACTCCTCTCAGAGCCCTTTCTCAGGTCATTAAAGAGCAGTATGAATTAAACCCAAACTCAACGTTTATGGATGTATGCAGTGTCAAAGTTGAACCTCTACTAAAAGTGCAGGCATCAAAGCTCCCATTGAAGCAATTCGTAGGCTCCCACCCAATGGCCGGCCGCGAAGTCGGGGGAGCGGAGTCAGCTCGGGCCGATCTCTTTCTCTCCAGAAGTTGGATCATCACCCCGGATGCTCAAAGTGACCCGGATGCTGTAGCCAAGGTCAAATCGCTTATACAACTGCTCGGGGCTACTTGCGTTGAATTGGATGCGGTTTCCCATGATGCCGCGGTGGCGAGAGTTTCCCATCTGCCACAGATCACGGCCACTCTCTTGGCGAGCTCATTGCATGGTGCTGCCCCTGAATGGCTAGACCTTGCTGGCGCTGGACTTCGAGACACCACGCGAATAGCAGCATCTGATGAGAATTTATGGAAAGAAATCATTAGTTCAAATTCTCAAGAGATAAAGGGGTTGCTCACAAATTTGCATAATGAGTTAGGCGCAATTATTGATGCAGTTGATGATCCAGAGAAGATTGCTGCTTTTATGCGCAAAGGTCGTGATGGGCGAAATCTGATCCCAGGTAAACATGGTGGAAAAGCACGTGAATACACCTACGTTCCAATTGTTATCGACGATAAGCCAGGTCAGTTAGGTGCAATTTTCAATGAATGCGCCGCAATGTCTGTCAACGTTGAAGATTTAGTAATCGAGCACTCACCAGGACAACTCAATGCTTTAATTACCTTGGCACTTTCTGCAGATGATGCAGTTAAGTTATCAAATCATCTCTCTTCGATCGGGTGGAACGTTCACCCGATTCGTAAATAGAAGTAGGCTCATTACATGGGCATAGTTGTAGCAATTGATGGCCCAAGTGGCGCAGGTAAATCAAGCACATCTAAAGCAATTGCAATACGCGCAAGCTGGAATTATTTAGATACAGGTGCGCTCTATCGCGCAGTTACTTGGGTTGCTCTAGAAAACGGATGCATTGAAGCCGCAGAAATTCTAAAGGCTCTCAAGAGCGTCCCAATTAGATTTGTATCTGATCCGAATTCGCCAGATGTATTTGCAGGTGATACACAGATTACCCATGCAATCCGCGGAACTTCAGTGACAGAAAATGTCAGTCGCATAAGTGCAATGCCACAGATACGCGAAGAGCTGCTCGTCATTCAACGCAAAATTATTGCTCAAGCACAGCGTGGAATAGTTGTAGAGGGACGCGATATTGGAACGGTTGTAGTTCCTGATGCTGCCCTAAAGATTTATTTAACAGCTGATTTAGATGCTAGAGCTTATCGACGCGAGAATGAAACAGATGATAAATCTGTTGACGTGAAGAGTTCTCTGGAAAATCGCGATTCCATTGACTCTACGCGCACGGTTTCACCTCTCGCCATGGCATTTGATGCAGTGGAAGTGGATTCAACGAATCTAGATTTAGATGAAACTGTTGAGCGAATTTGGGAACTTCTTCGTCAACGCTCACTCCTTGGACTTCCAATTGTTGCGATATTGGGTCGACCTAACGTTGGTAAATCGACATTGATCAACAGATTTTTAGGTCGCAGAGAGGCAATTGTAGAAGACACACCTGGTGTTACACGCGATCGTGTGCAATATGAATGCGAGTGGGGTGGACGTCGTTTCATCATTATGGACACAGGGGGTTGGGAAGCAAAACCTGACGGCATCTCTGTTCAAGTGAGTGCGGGTGCTGAAATTGCGATGCAAGAAGCTGATGTGCTGGCTTTTGTAGTTGATGCACAAGTTGGTGCATTAGATGAAGATGACATTTTGGTGCAACATCTGCGCAAAGCTAAGAAGCCTCTTATTTTAATTGGTAACAAGGTTGATGGAGAGCGTGAAGAGTCAGAAGCTCATGGCTTGTGGTCACTAGGACTTGGTGAGCCTTATTTTGTTTCAGCACTTCACGGTCGCGGTTCTGGAGATCTACTTGATCATATTGTCGCCGAGCTACCTGAAGTGGGCGGAGCGCAAACACAAGATGGCTATCGCAAAGTCGCACTTATTGGTCGACCTAATGTTGGTAAGTCATCATTGCTCAATGCTCTAGCTGGAGAGAACAGGTCAATCGTTGATGATGTTGCAGGAACAACGAGAGATCCAGTTGATGAGTTAATTGAATTTGGTGGATCGATCTGGAGATTTATCGACACCGCAGGATTGAAAAAGCGTGCTAACCAAGCATCAGGTACCGATTACTACGCATCCCTTCGCACACAAACGGCGTTAGAGCGCTGTGAGGTTGCAGTTGTAGTACTGGATGCATCAGAGCCCATTACTGAGCAGGATTTGCGCGTTATCACCATGGTGGAAGAGGCTGGAAAAGCCATGGTCATCGTGATGAATAAGTGGGACTTGGTCGATGAAGATCGCCGAGATCAGTTGGACCGTGAAATTGATAGACACCTAGATCAAGTTGACTGGGCCCAACGTGTGAACGTGGCAGCTAAAACTGGCTGGCACCGAGATCGGCTGGCACCGGCCCTTCGCACAGCACTGGACAGCTGGGAAAAGCGAGTGCCTACGGCCAAGCTCAACTCATTCCTCGGGGCTCTCATCGGTGCAACGCCGCCTCCGGTTCGGGGCGGAAAGCAACCAAAGATTTACTACGCCACTCAGGCTGGCATCGCACCCCCCAAGTTCGTTGTCTTTTCTAATGGCTGGATTGAGGCTTCCTATCGCCGATTCATTGAACGTAGATTGCGTGAGGAGTTCTCCTTTCCTGGCACTCCCGTGCAAGTAGCTATTAGGGTTAAAGAGCGAGAGTAAGTCATGAAATCATCACTTCTATCAATTCCAAACGCTTTAACTTTTCTTCGCTTTTTAGGTATTCCACTCTTTGTCTATCTGACTCTTTCAATTCAGGCCGATGGCTGGGCGATCGTGGTCTTAGCTATCGGGGGAGCCACTGATTACTTTGATGGAAAGCTAGCCAGAGCCTGGAATCAAACGTCTCGTTTTGGTGAGTTAGCCGATCCAGCTATCGATCGCCTCTATATCTTGACGATTCTGATTGTCTTCTTAATCCGAGACATTGTTCCGGCCTGGATAATCCTTCTGCTCATTTCCCGCGATCTCATACTTGGTCTGATGACACTCATGATGAAGTCAAAAGGCCTGGCGCCTTTCACAGTTACCTATTTGGGCAAGGCGGCCACCTTTAATCTCATGTATGCCTTTCCATTTTTACTCTTGGCTAAAAGTGACTCATTTCTCGGAACTCTTGCCTTCGTTCTGGGATGGAGTTTTGCCAGCTGGGGGATTGCCCTCTACATTGCTACAGGTATAAGTTATGGACGCGAAGGTTTTTCGCAGATGAGGGGAAAACGTGTCAGTAATTCCTGAAAGTTTGCATTACACGAAAGATCATGAGTGGGTAAGTTCAACTGGAGATCTCTACACAATGGGAATAACTGACTTCGCGCAAGCCGCACTAGGTGACATTGTTTATGTTCAACTTCCTAAATTGGGCGAAACGATCACTGCGGGTAAAGTTTGCGGAGAAATTGAATCAACAAAATCTGTATCTGAGATTTTCGCAGCTGTTAGCGGCGTAGTAAGTGAAATCAATGTTGCTCTCTCCCAAACGCCAGAGCTAGTCAACAGCGATCCTTATGGCGCTGGATGGTTGGTCAAAGTTGAGGTTTCAGCAGCTCCATCTGACCTGCTCGATGCCGCCGATTACGCCCAAATTACGGCTTGACCAAAGTGGCTCACCCCTTTAGTGTCAGCCTCAGGTTGACGGTGAAGGAGGAGAGATAAGTGAAGCCAGAACAAAGGCCCAGCGAACTCACCACCACTTTGCACCTAGGTCTTCGCACAGCCAGTGATTCCCCAGTTGGGGCTCTTGATGAGTTTCTAGCTACTGTCTCAGCGGCAGATCGCAGCATTATCGAAGAAATTGCACAATCATCGGAGAAGGCGATGTTGATTATCAATCGAGGATCAAATCTTGGTTCGAGATTTTTAGTTACTGCACAAGGGGCAAGCATTGGTCGCTCATCTGGCAGTGATGTTTTCTTAGACGATGTAACAGTCTCAAGGTCTCACGCAAAGATTGAAAGCACTACTTCAGGATTTTCACTCAAAGACAGTGGTTCTCTCAATGGCACGTACGTCAACAACTCTTCAGTAACAGAACACGCACTTCATTCCGGAGATCAGATTCAAATAGGCAAGTTCCATCTGCTTTTTGTCTCTGGCAGAAAATAATTAGGGGAGAATTACAATGGCAGTTCCAGCTCGCGCGTATCTGAGCATTGGTGAAGTACTAAATAGGCTTCGCCCAGATTTTGCAGATATAACAATCTCTAAGATTCGCTTCCTTGAATCTGAGGGTTTAATTGAGCCGCAGCGAACTCCATCAGGTTATCGCAAATTTACAACATCTGATTTAGAGCGCCTGCGCTACGTCTTGCTTGCACAACGTGATCAATACCTTCCGCTAAAAGTAATAAAAGATAATTTGGATGCAATAGATCGTGGACTTGTCCCAGCAGCTACTGGTTCAGTTCCATCACCACGACCAACTCTTGGTCTGGCAACAATTGATGGCGAAATGGCACCGAGCACATTTGGTGAAGTATCAGAGATGCGTTTGTCTCGCGACGAGCTATTGAAAAACTCAGGTCTGAAAGAAGATCAACTTGTGGAATTAGAGGGCTATGGCCTAATTACAATTCGTGGTCGTCACTACGATGGAGATGCGCTAGCTATCGCAAAGGCTGTAACAGAGATGGCGGGTTTTGGAATCGAAGCACGCCATTTGCGATCATTTAAATCAGCAGCAGACCGCGAAATTGGACTAATCGAACAAGTCATCACTCCATTAACGAGACAAAAAGGCGCAGACTCAAAGGCACGTGCTGAAGAAGTTCAAAAGGAGATCGCATCTCTTTCTATTCGTCTGCATGCAGCACTTGTTCGCGGCGGGCTTCATCGCCTTCGCCCATAATCAATGATGATTTCCATGGAGGTCATCGGCGTTCGAGTCGAAATGCCTTCCAACCAGCCCATTGTCTTACTCAAGGAGATTGACGGTTCACGTTTCTTACCGATTTGGGTCGGGGCCGTTGAAGCCACAGCTATCGCATTTGCCCAACAAGGGGTTCAACCACCAAGACCGCTGACCCACGATTTAACGCAGAACATCGTTGAGCAACTCAATGCGACTCTGACTGCAGTTCACGTGACCCACATTGATGAGGGAGTCTTCTATGCCAACCTCATTGTCAGAGATGGCTCTGAAACTACCCACACCATCTCAGCCAGGCCATCAGATGCTATTGCGCTAGCCCTTCGAGCATCTGCCAACATTCTGGCTAGCTCGGAACTACTTAATGAAATCGGAATTGAGATCCCATCAGAGGCAGCACCAGGGGATGAGAACCAGGAAGTCGAGCGCTTTAGAGAGTTTCTAGATCAGATCAACCCAGAGGACTTTGCGGGGTAGAGGCCCAAACCCTCAATCTCAAGTAGAGGTTTCGACCGTGTCGGTCATTGAAGGTAGGGCCTAGCTACCCTAGATTTAAGCACTCCCCAAGAGAAACGAGTTTCCCCGTGACTTCCCAGGAACTAGAAATTGGCTACCGTGGCGCTACAGCATGCTCTGCGGCCGGTATTACATACCGTCAGTTGGATTATTGGGCGCGCACGGGTTTAGTTGAACCAAGCATCAGAACTGCAAGTGGCTCTGGAACACAACGCCTGTATGGATTTAGAGACATTCTTGTTTTAAAAATTGTTAAGCGCCTTTTAGATGCTGGCGTTTCGCTTCAAAACATACGCACTGCCGTTGACCACCTGCGTAGCAGGGGAGTAACAGAACTTGAGAGCATGACGTTGATGAGTGATGGCGCATCTATCTATGAGTGCGCAAGCCCCGATGAGATCATCGATTTGCTTGCAGGTGGCCAAGGAGTCTTCGGTATCGCTGTTGGGAAAGTCTGGCACGAGGTTGAGGGCTCTCTCTCACTGTTGCAAGGCGAAGTCAGTGGTCAAAATGTAAGTGTGGAATCTAACGATGAGCTGTCTCTACGGCGAAAGAGCAAAGGCGCTTAAAAGGACATATTCTTAGCTGGTATAGGCCAATGATGGTCTGCTTATATAGGCAGGGGATGTTAGCCCATGGTTGATTACGACGCGTTTTCACGTCGACACATCGGTCCTTCTGAGGATCAAGCACAGACTATGTTGATGGAACTTGGTTATTCCTCCATGGCAGATTTTATAGCCGATGTAGTTCCTCAAAATATCGCAATGACAAAACGGTTGAGCGAAACATTACCAACAGCGCTAAGTGAAGTAGATGTCATCGCAGAGCTAAGAGCGTTAGCAGAAAAAAATGATGTTTACCGAAACGTTATTGGAACTGGTTATTACGCAACCATCACGCCGCCGGTTATTTTGCGAAATGTTTTAGAAAACCCAGCCTGGTACACGGCTTACACGCCCTACCAGCCAGAGATTTCTCAAGGTCGCTTGGAAGCTTTATTTGCATTTCAAACTGCGGTCTGTGATTTAACCGCGTTATCAATTGCAAACGCCTCCATGCTAGATGAAGGCACAGCTGCAGCAGAGGCTATGACCTTAGCCCGCCGTGTTTATAAGGGCAGCGATGATGCAGTATTTTTGATTGATATCAATGTGCATCCTCAAACTA
>SXGQ01494059.1_pt1 | contig 12583 bp, 17 predicted proteins | sample 3178371 | NCBI WGS metagenome assembly SXGQ01 (sample SAMN11356859, study PRJNA531348) | freshwater metagenome | isolation source: freshwater sample F1-20 | place: China: Fuxian Lake, Yuxi | collected 2017-12-25
CACTTGCATATGGAATCAATCGTGATTCACCATGCAGAGAAGTAAAGATCCAGGTCTCTACAGCGTCATCTAGATGATGTGCTGTAATCACAGGTTGACTGAACGTAGCAAAGAACTTGTGTCGTTCGTTTCGCCAGTATTCTTCCTGCGATTCTTCAGGAAGTTTATCCCTTGTGATCTTACCGATCTTAAGGTTCAGGTTTCTTTCGGAAGCAAAAGACTCTGCAAAAAACTGAGCTTCGTCTGATGTTTTTGTACCGTGGTGGAAGAAGACTAGGTCGACCTGTTTTCTTCCGTTTAATAGGAAGTCAACTACTGCGACCGAATCAACTCCACCTGAGAAAGCTACGATACACTTATTAGGAATCTTTCCGATAAAGCGAATCATGATGTCCTTATTTTGGTGGAACCTCTCGGGTTTGAACCGAGGACCCGACGATTATGAGTCGTCTGCTCTAACCAACTGAGCTAAGGTTCCGTATTTATCTGCTGGTTTGTTTCCTTGCCACCAGATATTCTTATCTTACAATCATTTTGCGTTATTTTACACTCGTAATATTCTTTAAAGATTTTTTATTGTCAGTAGAAAATGTAGGATCATGGGAAAGAAAAAAATAATCACAGGAGAGACTGTGATAGATGCTTGGATCAATAAAATCATAAAAGAGTCTACCATAAAAACATCCTTATAAAGATGATAGCGCCACAAATGAATATAACACATTTCATTGAATTGTGTGAAAGTTTGTTGTTTAATCCGTTAAACTTCATTCTTCTTCATCGAACCTTAGTATTTCGCACAACTCATTCATGATCGCTCGGTGAATTTCTTCAATCATCAAATCTTCAGAAGGTTGATCAACATGCTTATGAGCTCGATGATATCCATATCTAGTTCCTTTATCTACGGCTTCATCGATGACTTTATAAGCATCAATTCTTACTGAAGAGTTGATTGTTTGCTTTTTCATAGTTTCCAATGTGACAGGTAATCTTTATTGTTAGAAACTCTTTTCATTTCTGGACACCATATGACTTCAATTGATCCTTTTTTTACTTTTTCTAACCAAGATTCGAAGTCTTCAAATCCTCCATCTAAAGAATGAACTGCAACGAAACCATCCTCAATTTCATACATCGCTGCGAGGTTGTCGCTTGATTCAACTACTAAAACTTTTGCTGGAGAACTTTTGTCACAAAACGCAGTTCCTGGAAGCGGGTAGAACATTGAGATTTTATCTTGTTTGTTTGATAACTTTGCCATAAATGCCTTTCTTTTCTAAAGATACAAATAAAAAAAGCTCCAAGATATACGATGGAGCTAAAGAACATCAAAATAACTTGATCAAGTTTGATCGCTTGAATCAGAGGTTAGATTTGGAGCAAATAGCTCGATTTTTGACATCTCATCTCGAAGTAGCATAGCAAAATCTTCTAGAGTCTTCGTTTCAGAATCCATGAATTTGGTGAATGAATTTTGAATTGCTGCATTCACATCAATGACTCTGCAAAGAATTGTTGATGGATCTGGTCCTGTTACCTGGTCTGTTGTTTCTTCGCTCATTTAATTTTCTTTCTATTCCCAAGAATGGGTATGTTGTAATCTTACATTTCTTTGTTTGTTTGTTTCAAGATTTATTCTACTATCGAATGTTCTTGAACTTTAACGCGTAGCCCGAAACCATTATTCCAACACAACTTTTCATCATTGTTTTGGACCCACCCTGACCTAGAATATGAATGTTCGGACATACACCTACTGATTGCACTTTTCTCATTAGAGAAAACTCCTAAGATGTTTAAATTTTCAGACTTAATCAATAGAGCTAAATAAACTTTTTGATTCATTTTAAAATCTCCATTTTTTCTTTCCCAATCCACCCGATATGACCTCTAGGAGTCAAGACGACAACACCAAAAAAATCTTGGTCAACAACAATACAAATTTCGCCTTGTTTGATCCAGACGTTGAGTATAGAAAATTGTTTGGGATCTCTAAGGAAGTAAAAATCATATCGTAGTAGATCTAACTGGTATTTCGGATCATCAGGTAAATCATCAATGATTTTTACCATCGTTCCTTTTTTGACCTTCGTTTGCTTTCTCAATTTCTAACTTCTCTTCTGAAGAAACGATTAAATCGATCTGCATATCTAATCTTTCAACTATTTTTCCATCTTCAGCCATGATTCGATAAGAATCATTTTTAGAATTATAATCAACGATCAATCCTATACCTTTATGAAATTCCCAACCGACTCCGTTGTGGTGATTCGTTACGTACTCGAAACGAACAAGATCACCTTTTTTCATGCGAGTCCTGAGATAATTGTTCGTAATCTAAAATAGGACTCTCAAAGGCCAGAAGTTGCCTAGAAAAATCTTGTTTTAATTCTTCAGGGGTTTCACCGACTGGATTTATAGGATTTTCCGTCCATCCCTCGACCGTTCCGTCAGGTCGGTAATAAACTTCGTGGACTTGATACGAAACGTGTCCTTTAAAATTTCTTCGTATAATTCTGTAATTCCAGCTCATGTCATAGCTCGTCATAGCTTTATTCTATAACATACATGTCTGAAACATTTCCCCACCAAGCACCAGACTTATAGAAAATCTTTACGCGAGCTTTGTTCTGTTGATTGACTTCTACAACGGTAGCAACTTCTCCTCTTCGAAATGCTATATTGTCAATGATTCCGCCGAGGACAGAAGACTTTAGATCAGTCATTTTTTCCATAGAGTCGCTTAAAAGTTGTACTGCGACACGATCTCCTCTTAAAGAAACAATATCTCCAGGTTTCATAATGGATTAGTGCTTTTTTGTACCATCACTATCTTGATGGCGCCTTTGTTGTCTAATATCTCTGCAAGAACCCAATGGTCAAAATCGTCAACTTTTTTTATGAAAATTCCTAATTGAGTTTCGCAAATTGAAAAATAATCATGAGTCGTTGTGTAGGACCATTTGATTAAATCACCTAACTTCATGAATAACCTCAATGCATTGCCAGATTTCTCTCTTTATCAAAAAAAGATCTTCAATGATATTATCATGCAAGAACTTAACGCGATACCAAGGATATTCAGCTGAATCAATTTCTAAAAATATCCCAACAAAATTACACCGAGAATCAAAAGAGCCAATGTTGACTTTGCACAACGAACCAGGGATTAATGAGTCTTCCATGCGTATATTTCATATCATATACCGATAAATGAAATATTACATTGACATGAAAATAAATGCAAGTTGACTTTTTAGATAAAAAGCTTTTAAAGGTGTGCAGGATATCATGTGCGAAATATTTAATGTCGTTAATGTTTTAAGCGGTACGAAATGTCAAAGACGCAGATTTTTCAAAGTCAAATTACTGGTTCGTTATCCAGTGAAATAAACGACAACGTTTCGCTATCAAATCCTTCGATAACTATCTATGATGATCTCAACAAGATCAGAACGCAATTAAAAAAAGTTTTAAACGCAGAAGGTACTTGGAAGGACATTCCTTCATTAACTCTTCATGGAATAAATTCAATGTTCACTGGAACGTTGAACATCAATGATCTTTCCGTCGCAGGAAATACAACCATTGATGGAGATTTAACGGTTTTAGGATCAGTATCTTCGCTCAGCACCACGAATACAGAGATCAAAGACTCAATCATAGGATTAGGATTTTCATCTGGATCTTCTGGGGTAATGTCAGGAGATAGGGGGTGGATTGGAAGCCTAAATGGGTCCAATAACATCGCGATGGTTTGGGATGATAGCGAATCTGAATTCGTTTTAGGGAAAACAACGTCGAATATAACTTCAGAAACTATCAGCTTTTCAGAATATTCGAATCTACATGCTGCAAATATCCAGGGATCAATCATTACCGCGTCTTTGGGATTTTCTGGATCTTTAACAAAGCTTGCTGATGGTACATCATATCTCATCGCTGGAAACAATATTACAATCGCCACGTCTTCGAATGGATCTATTGTTATCTCAGGATTGTCAGGAGACATTACTTCTATCTCCGCAGGAACAGGATTAGTCGGTGGCGGAACTTCGGGAGATATTGCGTTAGATATTGATAATTCTGTCGTTGCTACAATTTCTGGTTCTACATTTACAGGCGCTGTTAAGTTTAATTCAGGATTAAGCGGATCATTAACTAATCTTGAAGATGGATCACCATACCTTGTCGCCGGAGATGGAATTACTATAACGACGGCTTCAAACGGGTCGGTTTTAATATCTTCATTTGTGGAAGGAAGTCCAAGCTTCTTCCAGAGCACAACGAACGGATCTGTTTTTACGACGGGATCCGTTGCATTTATTGGCAATAATCAATTAATCGATTCTCCTGCAGACGTAGGAACCGACGTCTTCTTCTTCGTCTCAGGCGCAATGGGAGATTCCAAGAAGGCGGTTTTCGGAGGCGATGTTAGAATAAGCGGCTCGCTAGCTTTAGGACAACAATCGGCATATCTTAGAGTTCAAGAAGAACCAGGGTCCATTGTTCTTTCTCCTCATCCTGAAATTATACCAATTGGTTCTGATACTTTCTTTTTCGTCTCAGGTTCGCCAGGAAACGGTGATAAATCAGTATTCGGCGGCGACATCGTGGCAAGTGGAACCATCTCTTCGCACTGCGGATTTACTGGATCATTAACGACCCTGACGGATGGGTCATCGTATTTAATCGCAGGATCAAACGTAACCATTACAACGTCTTCGAACGGATCAATTGTAATTTCATCGACAGGTGGCGGAGGCGGTGGGGGAGGGTCTATTGACATTTCTTCAGCCGATGTTTCGATATCTCCAGCGACATCTCTTAAGTTTGGACCAGGGTTCATACTTTCTGAAGAGTCTACGGGAGTAGCCGTCGTATCTGCTTCGATTGGAGATCCAGAAGATGGATCATATCAAGACGGAATATTCAAAGATTTTACGCCGAGCACGCCGATCGGAATAGCAATAGACAGATTCAATGAACTGTTTTTATCTCTAGCTCCTGCACCAGCCCCGGATCTAGATAACTTAGATTGTGATACGTCTGCTGGAGTAACTGCATTCCTGTCATTCGGTTCTAGCAATGACCAATCTTCAGCATCACCGGCTTATATATCGAGTACTACAACGGCAGGATTTTCTGCGGTTAACGTCAATGGATCGTATGGAACATCTACATCAGGTGGTAACATAAGAAAAGGTATCTATAACGGATCAACTAGCATATTAGGAGATCTTAACGAAGATATACCTGCGTACGTTCATAATACGAACGTTACAAACTACGTTGCAAATTCATTTGGAAACGCAGACCAAGGAACCTTAGAACTCTATGTCAATGGAGCTTTGGCTCATAGCGTAAATTTAACATTAAGCGATGCAGGATCCGGTGTCCCAGGGTCTGGAACTGCATCAAAACTAAACATCAATGGATCAGGGTTTACCAACCTTTCGCAGACAGGTAGCGCTGTTCAATCAAACGCACTGACGTTTGAACCATTCCAACACCGAACAGGAAAATACGTTGTTCATCCTACTGATCAAAGAAATGGGTGGAATTACGCGCGCGTAGTTCATAATAAGGGCTCAACTCAGACGCAAACGAATTACGTAGAATGGATCAACGACAGCAATGCAGATTCATTATCTGCTAGTAATAGTTCTTTATCATTTGAAGGTTCAGGATCGATAGATTTATCTGGGGTTAGATATTTCCAGAGCGGATCTTTGATATATCGAACAAAGGTCGATAATGCTTACAAGTACATTTATGACGACACCGCAATAACGTTTACAACTTCAAATTCCTCAGCCGCTAGCTCGGGGCTGAGCGTAAGTTTTGCAAGCCAAGCGAAACCTATAATAAACATTGCAGGTGGAGAAAATCATACAAAATCATTGCATCTCACCGCATCAAGCGTAATAACTGCAAATTATTTTACGAGTGGATCAATTACAGTAGGAACAAACGTAACTCATCCATTAAAGAGTAATTTAGTTAACGGTGGTCAAGCAACTTCGCCTAGGGTCTTAACTTACAATTACACAAACACTTCAACAGAAACTGCAGAAACGTTTAGAAGAGAAAACTATAGAATATTATCTGGTTCCTACGACGCCCAAGCAGAAGTCATAGACAATTCTAACGTTTGGAACTCTACTGTTTTCATGACATCATCGAATGGAGGACATTCAGACGGTTTACAGTTCTTTAATGCAACGCTAGTTTCTCCAAAAAACACAACAAATGGCGGAAATTTCTCAACTTTCAGTGGAGGTCCGTCAGGAAATCCAAATTATTCAGGAACAACAGGGACTAGAACATTCTATCGTTGGTTTAAGAACACAACCGGCGTTCAGTATGACCTATCGCTTACGATGGATGGATCATCTACTATCGTCTCTGATGCAACAGCTTTGAACGCTACAAGAATTAAAACTTTTGTTAAAGTCCCAGGAAAAACAGGATGGATGGACGTAGCACTTCCGTTTACCTTGGATCAAGTTCAAGATGGTGCAGGATCTTACATATCCAATGCATATTTGAGTTTTGACAGCACTCTAAATGCAACGAATTATTTGAACTTTGGAAACGTAGAGATCGCAAACAATGAATATCTTGTTCTAAAGATTATTGCAGATTCTTCATGGACAGGTAACATATCATCCATCGTTGTTGACTTCGGAGCGGGGACGGGAACTTTAACCCCTGTTCCTGATCTAGATGATATTGATTCAGATAATACAGGAACCACTGCAAAACTTTCTTTTGGATCTTTAAAATCTATATCAGGTTATTCAGATCCAACAGCTGCAGCAGGATTTACTGCAGCAAACTTAAATGATGTCTATCAAGTCGCTGAAACTAGCAACAATTTAAGAAGAGCGGTTTTTGCGGGCTCAACCGTGATGGAAGGTGATTTAAATGCAGACGTAACTACTCCCGGAAGAGATTATGTTACCTATGCATTCTCTGATGCTAATAGTGGAAGCTTAAAGTTAGAAGTCAATGGAGCGATCATACATCAAGTTGAGTTAACGGGTTCAGTTTCTGCGTTAGGTACAGGAAACCCTGGCTCTGGAACTGGGTCTAGCTTAAATGCAAATGGATCAGGATTTATATCCTTAAGCCAATGGGGTCCGGGATTATTTGATAACGGCGTTCCTAGATATTCTGAAATACAAAGAACATCAAAGTATAGAGTTACAACTGCTAATCAAAGAACTGGGTGGAATTATTTAAGAGTCATCCACAACGTCAACGGTGTAGACAGGACAACGAATTATGTTGAATGGATCAACGACCCTGATCCAAATGATTTATCTTCTGCAGGAAATGGATTGTCAATATTTGGAGATGATTCATTCTCTTATATCAGCGGCGTCAAATACTTTACTTCACCATCAGGAAGCATAAGAACTAGAATATCAAACATCTACAAGAACGTCTATTCAAATAGCAACACTGCTATTTCTTTCACCAATCTAAGCAATGCAACAGCATCGCAGATAATCCAGTCAGGCTCAGGATTATCTTCAACGAAGATCACAAACTCTACAACCGACAGCCTTCAAGCTCTTAACACGAATCTAGATAGCCAAAACGAGTTATTGCACATCAGCGGAACGATTAATTTTAATCGATCAAAGTCTTTACCAGGAACATACACGACGACATACGGATGCGGAGGATCAATGATCTTTGTCCATCCGTTAAAGTCAAATCTTACTTTAGCGACACAAAGCACGACGAATCTATTAGTTTGGACGCCGAGCGATACGAGCAATGCAAATACAGATGAATATTTTACCGGTGAATCATACCGTCTAATAAGCGGATCATATACAGGCCAATCTGATGTAACTGGCGGGTCATATGATTGGGACTCAACAATCAGCATGAATAATCAAGCAGCTCATCCTGCATATGCTACAGGGTTGTTGGTATATGACACTTATCTTTTAGCTCCCAAAGATGGTGGCATCGATGGAGATTTTAGAAATCACATCGAAGGTGGTGGTATTGAATCTCCTGCAGGGAACGTTGATTATAGCAATCTAACAAATTCTACAAGAGAATACTGCAGGTCATTCTTAAACAATACAGTTAATGATAGACCAAGCATCCAGATAACACTTTTTGGTGATGCAACAATCATAGGAAAAACCGGTTCAAATGCTGCAGCATTAGGTGCAAACAAAAATATATTTGTAGAAGTTGGAGTACCTGGTAAGACAGGATTGCTAGATTTAGGTAAACCTTCTGCAGGATCAGGAAACTTTAGTGAAGGAGATGGCTGTTTAAGCGGAGATTTAAATCAAACCGTAGACTTTGATGGTGTAACAAACACTTGCACATTCAATGGAGCTACTGCTGATGGTACTGTTTCTGGCGCAGAATATATAATAGTCAAGATTTCTGCATCAGATCAATGGACAGGTTATTTGGATAGAATAAGCATAAGTTGGAGCTAACGAGTGGCCGGTAAAAGTGATACAAGCGCGACGCTATTCGCACAAAAGAAGCTTTTAGGTAAGGCCCACACGTCTAACCTTAAGATTGATGGCGAAGAAGTCATCGGATCAAATATACAAACTTCGACAGGTTTGATATTTGGTGAACCGATACCCGACACACCAGAACAAACACTATATGTCTCACAAAACGCGGGTGGGTCTAATCCAGACACGGTAGAATACATTCAGTTCGTTCTAACCGCGATTACTGGAACGACTTACGATGCAAATGTTTCAGGAGGAGGATCTGGAACAGATTCAGGAGAAAGCCTACAGACGGCTGGTCCTCACGCTTATAAATTTACTTTACCGTCAAATTATCAAGCGTTGACGGATAATGCTCGAGCCGGCAATGGAATATTCAATAACAATAGATTAATCCACGAAACGCTTGGAAAACTACAACTTGTTCCACCATTTTATTCTCAAACTTCTCCAAATCCATATATCGTAAAGTTATATAAAGACAATGGTGCTGGGGGGGTTGGAGATGAAATACCGCTATTAGACAATGTCGATTGGACAGTTGATTATTACAACGGTGTCCTGTTTCTACAAGACTATAGTTCAACCAAGGTTCCTGCTTACGCTAAGGCATTTGCCTATATCGGTAAGATGGCCAGTGAGGTCATCAGTTCAGGTTCTTTAGGAGGCGGATCAAGAAGCGGAGACGGAGATGCTAGCGCGTCTTATTTAGTTCTTTCTTCTACTGGGTCGTTAGGTTCAGCAAGAACGTTTACTCCTGGTACCGGAATCAACGTTTCTGATGGTGGAGCAGGTGGAAATTATACTGTTTCTATCAATAACTCTATCGTTGCTACTGTTTCTGGGTCTACATTTACTGGCGCCGTTAAGTTTAATGCCGGTCTGAGTGGTTCGTTAACTAAACTTGTTGATGGAACACCTTATCTTATTGCAGGAAGCAACATAACGCTTTCGACTGGATCGAACGGATCAATAACGATCAATTCAACAGGCGGCTCAGGAGGACAAACTTATTCAAAGGGAGTTTTCTACGGTAGCTCACAAGATGTATCAGGAAACATCGATGTTTCCTCAATAGGAACTCTTGCTGGAGGATATGATGCTGTAGAAGACGTTGATATCTTTTTAAATGGGCAACTTCTCATTGCAGGAAATTCTAGAGATTATACAGTTCCAACAAATACATCAGTCCATTTTAATACAACATTACATCCTGACGACATCATAACAGTAAGGCTTTTAACAACAGGTTCTTCAGGATCAGGCAACATCGGACCAACCACGGTTACTGAATCGCTTACAATCGGCGCTACGACTTCTGGCCCGACGAAAGCTACGACAACAGACCAAGACTTTATAACGATCATTGATGATGGAAGCGGATGGTGTAATGTAGAATTATCTTATTACGCATCAGACACATCTGGTGCGGGTGCCGGAAGTGGCACGTACTTATACAGCTTACCCGGAAGCTACGAATTTAATACGACAACACACCCTTTAAATACCCAAACAACGAGTATGTCTGGTTTTGGTGAGCTTAACAAAGCTATTGGCGCTGTTGGAATAGTTTCTCAAGACAACCATACATCATTTACAAATTTTGTTATACCTCATTCAGCTACACAATTTAAGATAATGGCTAATTCTCCAACAAGCCTAAATTATGCTGGAAGCAGTTATTATACGATAACCGTGGACAACGTACAGTTTAGATTGTCTTTTCGATTTAAGAAAGCCTGATGATCAACCAACCCCCGAATGACCATTCGACCCAGTCAATATCAAAAAGTTCTTTGAAGGAATATTCGTTAATCCACAAAAAACTTGATAATCGACCGTTGATCCTGCTGAGCATGAAATAAACAACGCAGTCGTTCTTATTTCTTCGTGAACTGTATCACCCTGATCTAAAGTGATGTAGTTCGCAACTGTCGATTGCAGTCCACGCTCTGTGAAAGCTAACGCGATTTTATCGTTAGCCATCGCCCCGCGATTGACTATGTTGATAAACCTCGTGACATACGGAAATTCATACTTGTGGATTTGTCCCTGCGAAATTATCGAAGAAGACAGATACGGCAAAGCCGATATCTGATAAGCGGGAGTAGCGTATTCGCCGTTTGCGGGCCAATTAATAGACATATAACTCTACTAAATATATTCTTGTTTATCTTAATACTTAAATTATTATGTCAGGATTTACATCTTTAGGTAAAAAATCAGGTGGAGGCGGAGGCGGCGCTGCTATCATTTCCCTCTCGTGGTTCGAAGACCAGTGATCACTTTTGAATCTTCTTCAAGAACTTTGAATTTGCCCAGCCGATCGTCCCATGTTTGGCTGAAAAAATCCTTGAATATTGGACATGTTGATCAATATTCCAAATATCAACAATTAATATAACATCATTCTTGTTCAAATGACCGATGACCCGAGGGCCTTTGACAGTTGGCGGTTCATTCCAAACGGCAAGGATCTCAGGCAGGCCATGTGAGTATGGCGGCGGAGGAGAAACAACGGCTAAGTTTCCTCTACGAAATTTTTTTGGTTGGCCGGGTTTCACCATAGAATTACTCGTTACCGTTGGTGTTGATCCGATAGTTTTTCTAGATCTCTATCGAAGATCCCGTAGGTTTCTCCGCTGTCCGGGAAGAACACATCGCAGTAGGTTCGATCGGGTTCGGCGTGAAGTTCTAGAATGATCCCGAGGCCGAGTTGGTGAAACACATTAGATTTTTTTACGTGAACAAGATCTCCGATGGTCATGGTGTTGTTCCGTTATTTGATGAGTTCTGTGAAGCCTTCGAAGATGGATACCGTGCCTTGTGGGGTGACAACCTTGTAGAAGGTTCGTGGTTCATCTGTGGATGAAGGTTTGATACCCAGTAGGATGCCAGTGGAACCGTTTGGGAATCTGATTGGATCTGTGCCGCGGATCCAGTTATCTGGGTAGCCGTGGGTATCTTTTATGATGTGGATTAGATCACCGAGTTGCGGAGCCATAATTCTATTTTAACATTACCTTAAGGTATTTTGCACGAAAGGTAAACGTGGGTTACCTTTTGTGTTGGGGTTGATCAGAGTACAGCATCTCGAAGAAAGCATCGTTCCTATCCTCTATGATCCTGATATCCTCTGGGGATAATTGGTTCCACAGTGAATCGAGGGTTGTTTGCCACTCGTGTTCATCCGTGTTTTTCATCTCAATATTCCAGAGGATCCGAAGGTATTCCTCGGCGGCCGGGCTTGATGGGATCACATCTTTTCTCTATTGATTTGGAAGGGTGCTAATCGTTGTTTCTTTGGTTTCCCTGCGGATAATCCCTTCAATTCACCACTGAGTTCCTCAAACTTATCATTTGGAAGTGTGGTATAACCCATCTCATCAACCTCAAGGTGATCGAGATATTGAGGAGGAACGGTATCCATATCCAGAATCTCTCCTGAATCTCGGTTAACAACACCGCCATCCTTTAGGGGAGCCGATCGAGATAGGGATTCTCTAACTTTAGCAAGTTTATCCGTTGTTACGTGTGTGATAGGTTTCTTACCGCCCATGGGTTGAAACATTTGTAATTTGGCAACGGTTTTACCTGTTCTATTATCGGGAATTAATTCTAGAACCTCCCACCAACCGGAATCGGTTCCTTTTTCCTCTACCTTATCACCAACCTTTAGTTTGGCTTCTGTGAGGTTCTTCTGTACCTCTTCTCGGATGATCTTACGGAGTTGTGATACTGTGATTTTCATGATTTCATTCTCGATATTTTCCGCTGAAGGGCATACCAGTTTCAGAATAGAATTGCCCTAGGTGAAGATCTTCTTCAACCTGCATGATGAGTTCCTGGATTTTTTCGCCGAGAACTTCACAAGCCGTTTCGCATTGTTGCTCCCAAACGGCTTTACCGCCGCTGGCATCCATGCTGGGATCCTTTGGATCGAATTGGGCCTTGAATCCATCGCAAACCACATCGAGCATGGTTTGAAGTTCTGCGGAACCTGTACCCATACCAACATTTTCTGTTAGATGGGCTTTCTTGATTTCTTCTGCGATGATCTGTTTGAGTTGTGC
>SXGQ01325068.1_pt1 | contig 12582 bp, 14 predicted proteins | sample 3178371 | NCBI WGS metagenome assembly SXGQ01 (sample SAMN11356859, study PRJNA531348) | freshwater metagenome | isolation source: freshwater sample F1-20 | place: China: Fuxian Lake, Yuxi | collected 2017-12-25
GAGTCAGAATCTGGTGTCACAAGTTCTCTCCACTGTAATTACTACTCTGTAGTACAACCTACAAGTTCGGTTACTGCAAATACTCAAAATGTGGCAGTCAGATTCGGAGGAGAGTTTGGATTCTTGGGAGTTAATCAATTTACCGGATATACCGCCACTTCCATGAAAATCATTTGTCAAATGGTCACGGGAGATACAAGACCTTCACCAAATGCTTGGAGACAAATAGATGTAACATCAGCAATGACACTATCCAATGGTTATATCACTCAAGCATCTTTGACAGGAACTACATTTCAAATTGGACCTGATGATTACAATGGAGCTGCGGCGTACCAATTACAAAACTATTTGGATATTCCTTTAAACGGAGAAACCAATGAGTTAAACTTTGGTGACGAGTATTATTTTTACGGTAATTTTGAAACTGATATTTCTGCAACCATTTATGAAATGAAGTATTTGATAAACCTGAATAGAAATCAATTTACGAACACTTCGAATCCTACGTGGTCTGCTGGTACAAAATCATATATTACTGAAATAGGACTTTACGATCAAAATAAAGACCTTATTGTTATATCTAAGCTACAATCCCCTGAATTGAGACAGGGTATACAACAATTTGTAGTGAAGTTAGATTTTTAATTATGTCAAAAAACATTAGGAAAGATTCACCCAAAGTACTTGGGCTCGATGTATCGACCAAAACGATAGGTTGGTCTTTATTCGACATCGAAACAGGAAATTTATTGGAATTAACTCACATCTCACCGATTCCAAAACCAAAGGTAGAAAATAAGATTGAAGAATTGCTATTGAAAGCACAAATCTTCAGAGAAAAATTATTATCCTATAAAGAACTTGGTATTCAGTATGTTGTAATTGAAGAACCGTTATTAAACTCTAATAACGTGTATACTGTCAGTACTTTGATGAGATTCAATACATTGATTTGTAAAGAGGTTTATGACGTATTGGGAGTAGTCCCTGAATTTATTTCAACTTACAACTCAAGGAAATTTGCATTCCCTCATTTAGTCCAACCTAATGATAAAGACAAATACGTTTTATTCGGTGGGATGCCCAAAGACATTGATAAAAAAGTTGTCATTTGGGAATTAGTTGCAAAGAGAGAACCGCAAATTACTTGGCAATATACAAAGAACAATACTCTCAAAAAAGAAAATTATGACCAAACAGACGCATATTGTGCTGCTCTTGGATTCATGAAAATGAAAGAAATTTGGTAGATTAATTTTTTTATAGTATCTTAGCATCATGTCAGGATACGTAATAAGAAGCGAAGAATCAAAGGCCGTAAAAAAACTCATCAAGAAGTACGGCACGGTGCCAATTAAAACCGATTGTATCGATGGAGTAATTCAAATTGCAGGATATCGCAAGTATTCTGTACATGAAGAGGTCGATATAAACTTCAAGGGTAAAATTCTTGTTATTGTAGGATATTCGGGTAGAACTTGGGTTGACTTTGACAATTATTTATCCCAAATAGGCAGAATTTCCAAAATCAAACTCACAAAGTTTTTGCGAAAAAAATGTCTTGATTCCGTTAACACACGGATGTCTTTTTTCAGTTCAGATATAAGATACTTTTGGCACATCAAGAAAGTGAAATGGATTGGTTAATTTTATTCTATTTCGTTTGTTTGACTATCACAACCGTCTTCGCGATTGCTTATTATTTTATTGAGAGGTATCTTGATGAAACTGACCCTGTTATGAAGTGGTGGAGAAAAAACATTGTCGGATTGAATCCCTATCCTGATGATAATGAGGAATAATTGATTATATTTGTAGAATGACAGACGAGGTTGACGTATTAGTAGAATTACTCACAGAGTTTCTTGGTGATTATAAACAACACTACGAATCAAAGGGGCAAATATCTTTTGACTGTCCTGTCTGTGCTGAAGAAAAAGGTTTGGATGGTGGTGATGGTAAAGGTAACTTAGAAATCAACTACGGAAAACACGTATACAAGTGTTGGTCTTGTGGTGAGACTCACGGAACGCACGGACCACTTGGTAAACTATTCGACCAATACGCTACCAAAAGCCAAAAGAAAGTTTACAACTTGATTAAACCTGAGGAACTCAAACAAGAGGATATCAAACGACCCAAACTCAGACTTCCTGAAGGATACACCACCTTCAAAGATTCCAATCCGAGATTCATTCCTCATATCGAGGCATACAGATACCTCCAATCAAGAGGTATTACTGATGAGATGATTGAGAGGTTTAAGATAGGTTATACCGTAAATGGTGACTTTGCTTACAGAATTATTGTACCTTCATTCAACAAGGAAGGAGTATTGAATTATTTTGTTGCCAGATCTTGGGTTCCCAAGAAAATGAAGTACAAGAACCCCTCTGTACCCAAAGATGAGATAATTTTCAATGAGAGTTTGATTGATTGGGATAAAGACATATACTTGTGTGAAGGAGCGTTTGACTCCTTCTTTCTGAAAAATTCTATTGTGATGTTGGGAAAGAAGATGAGTAAGTTGTTGTTTGAAACTTTATACAACAAGGCGAATACTCAAGTCATCATCTGTTGTGATGGAGATGCGTTTGAAGATGGACTCCGAGTATATCATGAATTAAATGGTGGGAGGTTGTATAATAAAATTAAAATAGTTAAATTGCCAATCGATAAGGACGTTTGTGACCTACGTGGGCAAATTGACGAGTATTATCACGAAATAAGATAGAATGATAGATTTGAAATTGGTTTCCTCAGAAATACGTGAAATTATCTCTGAGAGACAAAAAAGTTTGGGATTGGTCTTTGAAGAAGACAATCACATTTACACTATGGGTGGTAGACAAGACTACCCTTCAGTATCCAAAATACTAAAAAAATTCTATAGAGAGTTTCCTTTAGATGAAGCGGCACTACGAAAGTCTGGTGGTGACCCTGAAGAGGCTGAGAAACTGAAAGAGGTTTGGGCTGCGGCTGGAGACTATTCCACAAACATGGGGTCACGTGTTCACTTTGTATTGGAGAAAAAAACCATCGAGAGAAACGGAAACTATAAGGAAGTCAGACAACCCATTTTCACCTGTGACCCATCCCAACTCATCAAGGGTGATGCAATGATTAAGGCTGGTGAACAATATATTAAACTGATGGAAGAGAGGGGAGCGGTTCTTCTTGACACCGAAATGGTTTTGGGAGACCCTGAATTGGGATATGTTGGACAACCAGATAAAGTTTGGATTATTCCAAACAGACAGAAGACTGAGTTTGGATTGGTGATTACGGATTGGAAGACAAACAAACCGAAAAACTTCGTCGAAACAGGTTATACTGAAAGAATGTATGAACCATTCCAAAAGTATCCGAACACAGCATTGGGTCACTACTACCTTCAACTACCTTTTTATGGTAAATTATTGGTCAAAATGCTTCAGGGAACCAAATATGAGAATCTCAAGTTATATGGTTGTGTCATCTCTCACTTGAAAGAAGATTCAGTGTATGATGAATACAAAGTTCCTCAAGAAGTAATTGATATCATTATGGGAATGGATATGAAAAAGTTTCTAAAGAAATGACCACCGAAGGGTGGTTATTTTTTTGATAAATAAAAAAATTATTCGTATTATTGTTTCTAACATTAATTGTAAAGTCGATATGTCAAAGGTAGATGATTTGAAAAAAAAATATCCTCAAGTTTCCACAGCAAGTTTCACCAAATTTGTTGACGCTGACACCACACCAACTAAAAAGTATTTGGAATTCATGTTAAAGACGTGGGAGGATAGAAAAATTGATGGACATTACAGAACGACTGGTGGAATCATTAAGCATGTTGCGAAGTTCAATGAGTTGCTACCATACATCAACAACAAAGACATTTATTCCAAAGAATACGGTGATTATCAAAAGTTAATCGATGTTATTGAAAATGCAGAGCAACTAAGAGAAGAAAAATATTTCGTTAAGGAAGACAATATCAATGTTCTCCTTGAGACGGAAGAGTTTATTCTACTCAATCCCAAAACTCATAAAGGTTCCATGAAGTATGGAGCAAATACAAAATGGTGCACCACCACTAAAAAGAACGAATCAATTTTTAAGAACTACACTCGAGACGGATTTCTTGCATACCTGATTGATAAAACAGAAACCAAGAATGAGAACTACAGGAAAGTTGCTTTGTATCTTGAGTTTGCTCAAGGAGGGTTGAACGAGAGTATAAAGATATATGATGTGAAGGATAAGTATGCTCATGAGAGTCATCTAATCGCGAGTGAATGGGACATTGAAAAGTTATTCCAAATTTTTACAACATTTAGATATCACTTCCTCAAGACTAGAGAAACTAAATTGAGCAGAGATTTTGTCAACGCATTTGTCAATACAATCAGTAAACTTGATTTTAAAAAGTTTGAGTCACACTTGTCTATACTTGATGAAGGTGGAGATTTATCTTACATTAATAATGCACAAACAAAAGTAGAATCATTTATAGAATCATTAAACAATACAAAAAATGGAGTTAGAAAAACCTAAAATTAATTTAAGACACGTACCGACCATCAAGTGCGATAATTGTGGAGGAGTTTATTTCAGAGAAGTTACTTACCTGAAATTAGTTCCAAAGTTAATGACTGGTTCATCAGAAGACACAACCGTACCATTTCCAATCTACAAGTGTGATTCTTGTGGACATATAAACAAAGGGTTTAATCCCTTCGAAGAAGAACCGAAAGTAATAATTAATGATTAACAGATTAGTTCATTTTTCTGACTTACACGTAAGACTATTCAAGGACCATGATTTATATCGTGGAATCCTTGAGTCTGCGTTAAAAGAATGGAGAACACTACAACCTGATAGAATAGTCTTTACAGGTGATTTGGTTCATTCCAAAAATCAGATGACACCAGAGTTGGTGGAGTTTGTTGCTTGGATATTGACTGAGTGTGCAAAAATTACAAAGACTATTGTAATTATTGGTAACCACGACTTCCTTGAGAATAACAATACTCGTTTGGACGCTCTAACTCCGATTATCGACTCGTTGAAGAATGATAACATAGTTTATTACAAGAATCGTGGGGTGTATGAGGATGAGAATGTGAATTGGTGCGTTTATTCTTTGATGGAACACAACATTCAACCTGACATTCAGAAGTCGAAGAATAAAAACATTGGATTATTTCACGGACCTGTCACTGGTCTTTACACCGATATCGGATATAAATTCGAGGATGGGTTTGATACGAGTAAATTCAAGGGGTGTGACTTGGTACTTTGTGGAGACATTCATAAGAGACAAGTATTCGACATACCTGGTGGTAAGAAAGCTTATATGGTTGGTTCAACCATCCAACAAAATTTTGGAGAAAAAATTACCAAACATGGATATGGCGTTTATGACATTGACAAAAATCAGTATGACTTTGTCGACTTACCTAACCCTAAACCATTTCTATCATTCTACATCAACTCTATTGACTGTTTAGTTGAAGGAACTGAAAAACTTGTAAATTATTAAATGGAATATAAACTAAACCTTTCTTCCGCTGAAAACAAAGATCTCATATCATATTGTAATATGAATGACTTGAGGATTAGTGAGGTGATAAAGAAATCATACCTTGAAGGATTTAATATTGAGAGGTATGGTTTGTTAAATGTGGGTGGAACTCGTGAGAAACAGGTGGAAAAAGAGGTCATTGTTGAAAAACGGGTGGAGGTTCCAATCGAAGTAATTAAAGAGGTGGTTAAGATTGAGTACGTTGAAGTGGAAAAACCTATTGAAAAAATAGTTTACAAAGAAATCATCAAAGAAGAACCAGTCGAAAAGGTTGTAGAAATTATTAAAGAAGTTCCCGTTGAAAGGGTTGTCGAAAAAGTTGTTGAGATTATCAAAGAAATACCCGTCGAGAAGGTGGTAATCAAGGATGTTATCAAAGAGGTTCCTGTGGAGAAAGTAGTTTATGTTACTGACCAAGAAGAGATGAACACAAAGATTTTCCAAAAAGAACAGGAATTCGAACAACAACGCAAAGTATTTTCCACTAAAACTAAAGAAATGGAAAATATTTTCCAAGAAGAAATGTCTAAAAAGGATAAAGAATTAGACGAACTTAGACATTCTTTAGACATTCTTAGACAAACTCCTCCACTCGAAAAAGTAGTCGAAGTGATTAAAGAAGTACCGGTAGAAATTATCAAAGAAGTAGTTATTGAAAAAGAGAGTACCGATATTGGATTAAAATCAAAGTTAGAGGCAATTCAAAACACTGTCCAAAAGTTGAAACAAGACAATATTGAGAAAGATAAACAGATTATGGAATACCAAAAAACTATTGAGGAAATTCAAAAATTCCAACAAGATAGAAAAGCGGCATTCCTCAAAGGTTCAAATTTGGACGACACATTATATAAATAAAAAATTATGGTACAAATATTAATATGGATGATTATGGCTTATGGTATGAGCAACATCCTCGTTTATGGTAGTATTTTCAATAGACCAAGAAATGCAATAAACACATGGGCAGCTGATGTAGATTCGATTTTCCAAGACTTTTGGATATTTTTATCCGATATGTTAAGATGTATGATGTGTACATCAACTTGGGTTGGATTCTTTATTGGAATTTTTGTATATTCTCCTTGGAATATAATCATTGGGGAATCATTATGGTATTCTTGGTTTTTCGATGGAATATTTGCATCAGGTGCCGTATGGGCTATCAACGCAATTATAGAATGGTTCGAAGTTAATCGACCGAAATCTGAATAAAAACAAACAACTAAATAAAAACAAAATGAAAAAGTATCAACTAAAAGTTTATGGATGGGAACTGAACGCATCCGCACAATCCTTGACCGAACAACAAGTTTTAGATATTCAAGAATATCAAGAAGAGAATGAGTATGAAGACTTGAATGAAATGGCTTGGGAATTGGAAACAATTGTTGAAGGTTATGAACCCTTTAACACAAACATGTGGGTAATCAATAAACCGTTGGACAATGATGGACTCAGTTTCATAATTGCAGATGAAAATGGTGAACAGATTTCAACATTCAAGTTGGATGAGATGACTGACCACTATGAGATTGAGGAGAATTACGAAAGTACCGATTATCATGGATATCCTTCTGAAGGGGAGAATGAGAATGTTTTACTTTTCATGGAAGAAAACAAAGGGATAGTTTATGGATTCAATTTTGAATCTGAAGAAGTTCCAACTGCAAAGGATTTTTCCTATATCCCTGGTACAATATTAACTGACTACCCAGATTACTATTTCATCGATAAAGTTTTCTTTAAAGGAAGTGAATTGGAAGTTGATTATGACTTTCAAGAGACTAATGGAAAAGGTGTGACCGTTCAATTATTCACATACAACGACTAAGAAAATGGGTAAATCAAAAGTAAGAGGTGGAGCTAAGGTTCACAGAAAAAGAGTTGAGAATAGAAATCAAAACATCAAGACCCAACAGTCTGCGATTCAAAAACTTTTCAATGAAACAATGAAACTTCAAATGGAAGAGTTCAAGAAAAAACAAGAAGCTGAGCAAAACGGAACTTCTGAAACAAACCAATAAAATGAAATGGGATTTATTTAATCCATATCCAACTTACAACTATTCAAATATGCCAACTAATTTAGATGTATCTACATTAGAAAATCCTTACATTCAGTTAATTTGGGAGGATACACCAGAAAACTTTACTCAGGAAAGGATTAAGTCTGTAAAGCAATACTTTATGAAAAAGTATTCTTCGACAAACATTAATGTAATCACCAAAGTGAAAACATCTGATGATGACTCTATGCAGACTATTGATGTTTCAGTGAACATCATGGATAAAAATTATCAGAAGGAGTTGGTAAAGACTTACTTGGAATCCAAAGGTCAAGAACAATACTTCGACCAACTAATGATCATCGACCTTGCGGTTGAAAACAGGATGTTGGCAAACGAAGTTGAGGTAACGCCATTCAAAAGATGGTATATCAAGAAAATTGAATTCAGTAATTTCTTGTCTTATGGACAGAACCAAGTAATTGATTTTGAAAAGTGTAATGGGATTACTGTGGTTGAATCAGATCCACCTAACTTCGGAGGGAAGACGGTACTCACCGTCGACCTTCTGTTGTTTTTATTTTTCAACACAACAACCAAAACCCAAAAGGCTGAGGAAATCTTCAACAGGTTTACTGATGTAAATAAAGTTAGTGTTAAAGGTGACATTGCAATCGACGGTGAAGATTATGTAATTGTTCGTCAGATTGAAAGAAAGAAGTCTAAGGTTGGTGAGTGGAATATCAAAACAGACCTTGAGTTCTTCAAGAAACTTGCTGATGGTCAACTTCAAAACTTCACTGGTGAACAAAGACGTGAGACTGAAAACTTCATGAAGAAATCCATCGGAAGTATGGAAGACTTTTTGATGACTATTGTTACAACTGCATCCAATCTTGAGGACTTGTTGGACGCAAAACCAACTGCTCGTGGACAGGTATTAACTCGATTCTTGGGATTAGAATTCCTTAAGAAAAAGGAAGAGACTGGTAAAGAACTTTATTCTGAATTCTCAAAAGGAATGATTTCTAATGTGTATAACACAGAGTCTCTTAAACAGGATAATGAGACCTCTGGTGAGGAGATTATCCGAATGAAGGATGAGATTATCGAGATGTCCAAAAACATCTCAGATGTCGACAAAAGACTTCAGAAGGGGCAAGATTATAAAGATAATTTGTTGAAATCCAAATTCACCGATTTGGATAAGGAACTCATCACCTTGAATCCATTGTTATTACAATCTTCAATAAGCAACTTAGAGGACTCAAAACAAAAGACCGAACAGGACATCAAGAATATTAAGATAGTTGAACCCAAAGAATTCTATCACGAGGATAAACATGATAACATAAGAGAGGTTATCAAATCAAGATTCGCAGAACTTGTTACTTGTGAGAATAAAGTTGAGGAAATTCAAGACCTTATCGAAAAATATGGCGACGGAATTCAATGTGACCATTGTGGTATTAAATTGATGGAAGCTAAATTGACCAACGAGAAAATCAAACAACTCGATTCATTCAAAAGACTTGTTCAGGACTTCAAAGAAGAAATCGATGGGTATGAAAAGAAAGAACAATCCTTTACACAACTCAAGAAGGACTTCGATGAATATGAGAGAAACAAACTCATAAAAGAAAAATATGAATTATCTTTGGAATCCACTCAACTCAAATTGGAACAAGTCAAAGATAAACTCAAAAGATATGAGGAAGTCCAAGACAAAATCAAGAAAAACAATGAGATTGATGCTCAGTTGTTAAAGGCGGGATTACGTATTGACGAATTGATTAATGAGAAACGGGGTTACGAGAAGGTTCAAAACACAAACTCAACCCGTATTGAAACTTTTGAATCGAGAATCGAAAAGAACAATGAACTCATTTTGAAAATTGTCGAAGAGTTTGAGAGGGAGAAGATTTACAAAATCTACGTCGAAGTTTATGGTAAAAATGGTATCACCAAAATGATTATGAAAACCATGATGCCGTTAATCAACTCAGAACTTCAGAGACTCTTACAAGATTCCGCTTACTTCAACTTGGAGATTCGTATCAATGATAAGAATGAGGTGGAGTTCATGATGATTGACAATTCGACTGGTATTGAAAAACTGATGGTTTCAGGATCTGGTTATGAACGAACAATCGCTGCGTTAGCTTTACGTGCGGTACTATCCAAAGTGTGTTCCTTACCTAAGCCGAATATAGTAGTTATGGACGAAGTATTCGGAAAGATATCGAATGATAACCTTGAATTAGTTGGTGACTTTTTCGTTAAGATTAAAGATTATTTTGAGAAAATCTTTGTGATTAGCCACAACCCTTTAATAAGTAATTGGGCGGATAGAACGGTGAGGATTACAAAATCAGACAACATTTCAAAAGTCTCACAATAATTGTGAGATTTTTTTTTGTCGATGAGTTTTGTAAAACCAAATTAATAACTTATCATTATGATATGAAGAGGAAAATTCGTAATAAAATGCCATATCCTAATTTTACGGGTAAATTTAGACATGTTCACTCAGTTCTTAGGGATAGAGAAGGGTATATGGTTTATTCTGAAATTATTGACGGTAAGATATGTTATAGAAAAACCAACTTACTTGATTTAGATTATATAACTCCTGATAAAAACGGTAAAAGAGGATTCAACTCTAAAAGAGACTTACCAATTTTGAAAAATCATGTAGTTGATGAGAAATTTCAAGGACCTTTATTCCAATATTGTATTCATCAAGAAAATCAAAAATTATTGAACATTACTGAATTTACTATTAATAGAAATACAGTCGCTCCCCATAAAGTAAATCAAGAAGGACATCCGATTCAACCATATTGTAAAGAAAGTAAAAAATTATATGTTAATAGCCGCCACAATAAACTTAGGACCAATGACCAATTATTGGAAGGGACATATGGGTCTAGAACACGAGGAATTGTTACATCTATTTTGGGTAAATCCCCGAAAATTTCGATTGAAAAAATTTTTCTAATGTTTGATAATTGTTGTGTTAAATGTTCGAAAACTATTGACATTAATGATAGAAAGACTTTTCAAATAGACCATTTTATGCCAGCATCGGGATATTGGCCACTTACTCAAGAAAATGCAACATTATTATGTAAAAAATGCAATCAGTCAAAAAAAGACCATCATCCATCATTTTTTTACTCCAAAGAAAAATTTGAGTTTTTATTTAAAAATCTTTTCAAAAATGTCCTTATACTTGAGTTTGACTATACATTAAATGATGATATCTTAATTGATTTTGATAAAAATTTTGATACTATTATTAGTAGGTGGGAAACGATTAATCGAAATAAAATATCTTTTAAAAAATATGTATGTAAAGAAATCAAAAGACTTACTCGATTAGACGTTCATCAAAGACATACAAGTTTAATCGATAAATTAAAAAAATATGAAGAAACAATTCAATATACATAATGGTGATAGCTCGAACATTCTCAAAACTTTCGAAAAAGATTCAATAGATAATATATGTACGGACCCTCCCTATGGATATAATTTTATGGGTAAAAATTGGGATAAGGCATTACCCCCAAAAAGTATATGGGAAGAATGTTTCAGAGTGTTGAAACCTGGTGGATTTGCTTTTATCATGTCATCACCAAGGGTTGATGTATCGTCTAGGCTTGCATTAATGCTTGAAGATATTGGATTTGTTACAACGTTCACTCCAATATTTTGGACATACACGAGTGGATTTCCCAAAGGATACAATATGGGTCAGTCAGCTGAAAAAAAATTAACAACAGGTTCTGCTAGAAGACCCGATAGAGATTTAGGAGGTGTCGATAGAAATAGATGGGGTGCTGCCGAAGGGGGACCTGCTCAAACTGGTGGTCAAATTGAATTAACCTTAGAAGAGTCGAAAAAATTACAAAATAGTTACGGAGGGTTTCAACCGAAACCTGCAGTAGAATTAATTTTAGTAGTTATGAAACCAATGTCGGAAAAAAATTACGTTGAACAAGCACTTTCGAACAATAAGGGTATTACAAGATTATTAGATTGTAATATTCAAAACGATGGTGAAGATGATAGAATAATGTCTAATTTAATCATGAGTGAAGATGTTCTACATGAAAATAGTAAATTTTTCCAAATTGATAATTGGTGGAATAATAAAATCAAAAGTTTAGGAAAAAAAATATCTGAAGAATTTCCTTTTTTGTTGGTAAAAAAACCAAATAAAAATGAGAAAGAAAGTGGAATATTTTCTGTTGAGGAAAAAATTGGTGGAGCATATTTAGGAAATATCCAAGAAAAAAGTCTCAATGCTTTAGGTAAAAATCCGAATCGTGCTCCACGAAAAACAAAAAATGACCACCCAACAGTTAAACCAATACAATTAATGTCTTATTTGGTTAATTTGGGATCTAGTGAAAATGAAACTGTTTTAGACCCATTTATGGGATCTGGAAGTACAGGAATTGCGTGTGTATTGAATAACAGAAAATTTATTGGTATAGAACTCGATGAAAGATACTGTAGTATTGCTAATGATAGGATTAATTATTTTTCACAAAATTTATTTACAGGGGAATAATAACCCCTTTCACCTTTTTTATTGAGATTTTTGTTTACGTAAAAAAAAATGTATATCTTTGTGGTATGCAGACGTTCATGGTTTACCCCGATTTAACTGAATCTTTAAGAGTCCTTGATGACAAGAGACTTGGAAAACAACGAGTTGAAACCTATCAAATTATTAGTGCAATCACTGGCAGACCGAAGTTGGATGGTACCCCCTACAAAGGGTGGGTTAACCATCCATGCTCTGTTATGTGGAGAAACCATGTACCACTCCTTAAAATGTACTTGAACGCAAGTATCGATGAGTGGATTAGTCGTGGATTCAAGAACACAATGGATAAGGAAGATGTTGATGAGGTTGTGGAATATCCTGACTGGTTTGGTAACCAAAAGTTCCATGACTCACACAAGTCCAATTTGTTAAAGAA
>SXGQ01338742.1_pt1 | contig 12582 bp, 13 predicted proteins | sample 3178371 | NCBI WGS metagenome assembly SXGQ01 (sample SAMN11356859, study PRJNA531348) | freshwater metagenome | isolation source: freshwater sample F1-20 | place: China: Fuxian Lake, Yuxi | collected 2017-12-25
GCTTCTCTAAGTCGTCCCGAAGCTCCTGAAGCCGTACCGCTTCCTGAGCCTCCATCCGTGCATTCAGATACTCCAAAGCCCTGTACTTCGCCTTCAGCGCGTATGAGCCGACCATTTTCTTCCAGTCGAAATCTCGGATCGGTTGATCATCCACTTGTGTCAGCTTGTTTCGGACCCAAGCGGTCACCGATCCAGCTTCGACACGCTCCAGCGCAAAAGCAGCGTGTATCAAGGGATCGACCGCGCCGATTACGACACGGTCGAACTGGAGCAAGGCATCCAGCAGCCGAGCGAGACCGTTGAACGTGCGAACTGGATCAGCTTCGCCCTCAACAAAATGAATTGTGAGAGCGAATTCTGGTGCTTGGGCCATTGTGTCCGCCGAAGGCTCGCTCATTCAGCGGCTTGCCGCTGGACCACGGTTTCAACGAGGCTCGGCGCAGCAATCTGTGGAGCCGTTCCGAGCAGGAACCCGAGATGCGGTTTTGCCAGGAGCCGGTCACGGATGTAGGCGAGCAAGTTCGCCTCGCTCTCCTCGAATCCATCGCGGGTCAGCGCACCCCGGAAAAGCTCGTAGCGGAGCCACACCCGATAGGTGGAGACCACGTCAGTCTCGCAATAGGCCGAGACCTCCGGCAAGCGACCGGCCTTCACGTACGCCGCCACCTCAGACCCGTCGATGTCGTCGGGCTTGCCGGGCAAGCCGAGCACCCGGCACAGGTCATTAAGGCTAATCTTTCCACGAGCGTCGAAGCACGACAGCACGTCGCAAAGGTCGAGCGAGTCCTCGGTGTACCTCTTGTAGTAGCCGCGTACATCCAGGCCCGGCGCGGACACGAGGTTCACCATCGCTCGGTAACGGAGGACCGCGAGGTCAAACGACGCGCAGTTGAAGCCAACGAGTCGGGGCCGAAGCTCTGCGATCCGATCGACGAAGCTCTGGATCAGAGCGGCCTCGCTCCGATCGCCGACGTGGGGGGCTCCGAGCGAGCGCACCTGATACGCCTCGCCCGAGCGTTGCGCGATGAGAGCGCCGATGCAGACAACCGAATGGAGTGGCAGCTTAGGAAACTTGTCCCCGAGAGCGGCGCGAGCACCGTCGAGATCGTCCTCGGAGAGGGCGTGGATGCGGGCGGCTGCGGAGAGGTCGGGGACCGTCTCCAGGTCCCAGACAATGACGTGCTCTTTCGCCCAGCTTTCCCACATCGGCAAAGTTTAGCTCAATGAGGGCAGAGGAGCGATGGAATCTTGAGAGCTTCCTTGAGGCGCAAGGCGGCTGTCACTCCCCAGGAGCAGTTCCGTCCCTCGCCGCTGGGTCACCAGCCGTTCGCGGCCAGATCGCGTGTGCATTCCGAGCAGAACCCGAGAGGATTGCGAGGAGGAGATCACGACCTGAAGGTTGATCGTTCAGGTCGTGTCCTCCGGTCTACTCATCATACTCCGTTGTGAGCGTCGGCACCTGTCCAGCCGTAGACCTTCTTCACGAAGTCGTTCGCCGCAAAGGTCCGAAGGTCGTCCCACCCTTCTGTACCCTGCTTGCCGTAAGTGGCGAGCGCGGCGAGAGTACAAGCGCCAAGTCTGTGAACCTTCTTGCCTGACCGTGTACCTCTAAGGTCATAGCCGCCTTCGAAGAGCATGAGAATGAAAGAGTTGAAGACGAGTTCAGGGATATCGGCCTCGGTGTTGAGGACAACGAAGTCGCGCTGATCCTCTCCTTCCTCATCGACCAAACGCGCAATCGGGACGTTTCCTTCGTTCAAGAGGAGCGCCCTCACCATTGAGGCACTGAGCCCAGAGATAGACGTGATCGCGTGCATGATCGCCGGGACCTGAACGACGGCTGGGAGGTCTTTTTTCAGATACTTGGCAGCTTTAGGAAATGCGCCAACGATGGTGGGGTGAATGAACATGATCTCCTCCCGTTGTTTGTTCGAAGGCCATTCCTTCGATAACGAGAACAGATCAGGCGGCTCCATCGACTTCTGTGATCCATGTCACGCAGCGCTTGGAGGTCTGAAGGGCGCAAGAGAGCGCCCGAGAGACCCGCGTCCGCTCGACCTAGACGGCCGTGAGAACGCTGTGGGCTGAGGAAAAACGGCGCAGGATCATGCGTTCGGGTTGAAGCTCAACTTTGAACGGAAGACGGCCAAACTATCCGCTACACGGAGCGATTCAGCGTGGACCGGCCCAAGCCGAAGACGGCCTGCCTCGACGTTATCGCTGGAGCGCACCGGGACCTGGAGGTGGATAGCGTCATCCTGGGCTGCACCGAGGTTACCATGCTGATAGGGCAGGCGGACACCGATCTGCCCGTGTTAGACACGACCCCCCCCCTGCACGCGGAAAGCGCGATGAAGTTCGCGCTTTCCTGAAGACAGTCTGCTCAGCGGTCCGTGGCTGGGCCGACCCCAGCCACGCGACACAAGGCTCTTACGCAGCCTCAGCCGGAGCGGCTGCCTTCCGCCGACCGCCACGCTTCGGGGCAGGAGCAGGCGCAGGGGCCTCTTCTCTCTTCCGCCCGAGGCCGAGCGACTTCGCAAGTTCCGAACGCTGTCTCGCATACGAGGGAGCGACCATGGGATAGTCGGAGGGCAAGCCCCACTTCTGACGGTACTGCTGCGGGGTGAGCCCACGGCCAGACAGGTGCCGCTTCAGGCTTTTGTACCTGCGGCCATCCTCCATCGAGATGAGGAAGTCGTCGCCGATGGACTTCTTGATCGAGACCGGCGGCGTGAGCTTCTCCGGCTCGGGCTCGCTTGGCTGGCCGAGATTGGTCAGAGCGGCGTGGACCGACGAGATTACGTTCGGAAGATCGTTGACGTGAACTGTGTTGTTCGCGACGTACGAAGCGACGATTTCGGCCGTGAGGCTGGGCAGAGCGGTTTGCAAATCTTGGTCCTGGTCGAGCAATAAAGCCTCCTTGGTGCTCAAGGAGCGGATATGTTTGCTGCCGTCGAGACCGTCAAGCTTCAGGTCTGCATTTTGAACTTTCTTCTTGCGCTTGGGCAGCTTCAATCTCGCAGAGAAGCCCGTCAGGCTCGAAGACGAGGCGCACGGTCCCTCCCAGGTCTGGCCCAAGACCTCGCTCGATCAGCCGCGAGCCAAACCCACGAGTGTCGGGAGGGCTGACCGGGGGACCGCCACTCTCCTTCCATCTCAGGCCGATGGCTGAGGTCCGACCTCGGGCGACGTTCCAGCTTATGCTGACCTTACCCGCTGGGGCCGATAGCGCCCCGTACTTCGCAGCGTTCGTGCAAAGCTCATGCACCGCCATGCTGAGCGCCATGCTGGCACGGGGTGATAGCAGAGCTTCAGGTCCGCTCACATCGAACTGGTCGCTGCCTAGCACCCGGTGGGGCGCGATAGCGGAGGCCACGATTTCCGAGACCGAGACCGGCTGCCAATCTTTTCGAGTGAGAACATCGTTTGCTTGTGACAGGGCGAGGAGGCGAGCCTCAAAGGCCGAGTACGCGGGGCCGTGCTCACGGAAGCTCTGCCGAGCCATCGAGTGGACGGTCGCCAGGGTGTTCTTCACCCTGTGGTTCAACTCATTGACGAGTAGGTGTTGCCGTTCCTCGGCGCGTTTGCGTTCTGTGATGTCCAGAAGCACGCCGATCACCGTTCTCGGAACGCTACTCTCATCCTTGACGATCTCCGCCCGCAGCAGCAGCCACCTCAGAGTACCGTCCGGCCACACATACCGGTACTCGGCCTCCATAAACGCGTCATCTTTGGCCACCGCTTCCCGGCCGATCGCACTCAACCTCTCCTGCTCTCCTGGGTAGTAGCGGGCGCGCATCTCTGCGGCGGAGGGTCGGGCATCGGCGGGGAATCCCAGTAGTGGGTTCAGTTCGGGAGACCCAACAACAGAGTCGGTCGCAATGTCGTATTCCCAGACCGCCATCCGGCCCGCCTCTACGGCAAGCCGAAGCCGCCGCTCGCTCGTTCGAACAGCCTCTTCGGCGCGCTTCCTTTCAGTGATGTCCTGGATGGTTCCGACGTAGCGGACCGCTCGTTCGATCTCCCCGACCTTGGAGAAGATCGCCTCGCCGTGCGCCAGAACCCACCTGACCTGTCCATCGCTGGCCCGGACGATCCTGTACTCGTACGGGACCTGCTCCTTGATCTGCGGGTCGATGGCCCGTGCCGCCATTGCCGATGTACGAGGGTGATCGTCGGGGTGGGTTGCAGCCCGAACCTGCTCAAGGGTAACCAACGCGCCCGGCGCAAAGCCGGAAATCGCCTTGGCTCGTTCAGAGTAGACCATCTCGTTCGTGACGAGGTTCCAATCCCAAATACCGAGATCAGCCGCCGATGTGGCTATCTCCAAACGCGCTTGAGTCTCGCGTAGTGCGTCCTCGGCTTTGCGAACTGGAGTGACATTCCGAAAGGCAATCGCGAGCCCATCGCCATAGGGCGTTACCCTGAATTCGACGTAGCTATCGGAGCGGGCCACTGACGATGTCTCGAAGGAGGTTGCCTTGCCTGTCGCGAGCACCTCCCTGAAACACCGGTCGAACTTCCCTCCGACCTCGCCGGGGAAGAGGTCCCAGATTGACCTTCCTAGAACCTTCTCGCGTTGTAGCCCGAAGTGCTCCTCAGCCCTGCAATTGAAGTGAATGACCTGCCAGTCACCATCGAGGGCGTAGAACGGGTCGATAAGCCCGTCGAGCAGCGCAGAGAGGTCTCCGGTTTCGACGGCGTCCGGGTAGTGCTTCAACGTGCCGTCCGCTCTGCCCAGGATGGATACCAAAAGCGCTGTGCGCCGTCTGGGGTTGAATCTGGTTTCCGCTCGTTCCGCAACGATGGGCACCGGAATTGAGGTGAGTAGTAGCCCTCAACGCTTGACCGGGGGACGCTCGTGAACCGTCATTCGTCTAATATGCAGGAGGCGAGCCTTGTCCGAGCTTCACGAGGGTGGGTGTCTTTGCGGCTCGGTCCGCTACCGAGTGAGCGGCAAGCCGCGCAGGACGGTCGTCTGTCACTGCACCTTCTGCCAGCGCTCGACCGGCAGTGCTTTCCTGACCGAAGCCGCGTTCCTGAAGGGGCAGGTCGAGATCGAAGGTGGGCCGATCACGACCTACGACCACATCTCCGACGAGACAGGACGCCGCCTCACCCTCCAGTTCTGCCCCACGTGTGGGACCAAGGTCGGGATGCAGCTAGAGTGGTTTCCCGAGACACAGATGATCTTCGTTGGGACGCTCGACGACCCGCACTGGCTCAAGATGGAGCGGCATATCTTCGCTCGCTCGGCGGTGCGCTGGATGCAGTACCCGGCCGACGCAGAGGTGTACCAGATACACTACGCGTACTAGGCGGCTCGGAGCGCGGACTCACGACACTGGCCCGAGACGATCATTGAGCCTTTGGCGACATAGCTCAGCAGAACGGTCTCAAAAACCCGCCCAGCAATCGTCAGAACGGTCTTGGGTGGCCCGCCGCGCCTCAGGGCGAGTGCGAGAGAACCGTTATCGTTGCAGGCCATAGCATTGCTCACGCGTGACATCCTGTCGAGCATCGCGTCCCCCTACGCGCCACGCTCAATATCAGCGAAATCGTTCTGAGATGTTGTGCGTGCGCGCACTCGCCAACTCAAAAGACGTGTGTGGCAGACACGGGCTAAATACTCCGAATTGGAGGAAGTCTTGAGCACCCCGGCTACCCACGTTTTCGAATACCCCTACCTGCACATCGACGAGGCGCTCTCCGCTGCATCGAAAGCCAGCATTTGGAGCCGCTCCGAATGTACCGGGCGCGAGTACGTTGACCTCGCGTTCGCCTCACATCGGGAGTTCATGGAAATCAAGCTCCGCTGGCACGGCTTGAAGCTCCAAACGCAACAGGCTCCCGCGCATCCCACCAACCATCCGGTGATGCGGATCAGCGGCATAATCCCGTTCGAGGTGCAGGAGTGGTTGGACGAGCATTGCCCTGACGCTCACCTATGGCTCGGGCCGACGATCATGATCTTTCAGTCTCACGAGGATCGAGAGGCGTTCGAGGCGGCACTCTGACGCGCGTTTACCGCGAAGTGACCGAGAGTGCAGCGCCACCGTACGGGTCCCTTGCTCCCGTGCCTGTACTCCGCCAGAAGTAAGGCAAGCAAGGTGCGTTGAGTAGAGCATTGACCGTGGTTCGAGGGGCAAAGAGAACGGCCAGCATCGGAGCGGTGTTGGGCTTCACCGAGGCGCTTGCCGGTGCGGCTCACGCACAACGCAATGTTCCGCCTCCAGGGTTTGCGGAGGCGGCTGCTCCGTTCAACGTCAAGCTTGATCTCGACTCCCGTGTGTTCCTTCAGGTTTCGATGATCGCGGCTGGGTACCTGAACGCCGTGCCCACCGAGGAGTTCAGTCTCCGGCTATTCAATGGGTTGCAGCGCTTCCAGGCCGACAACGGCCTGATCCAGACCGGCGGCTTCAACAACGAAACCATCGACCGACTTGCGAAGGCAGCCGAGCCCATGCTTCGTATGTGGCGGTTCCAGGAGGTCGCTCACCCGCGCCGTGCGACGAAGATTTGGATGCCGACCGGCATGGGCCTTCGCCGCGAGGTCAGCGAAACCGGCCTGTTCTTCACGGAGCCTTCCGGGCGCATCAGCGCGAGCTTCAACGCATTCGACGGCGTGCCCTTAGACCCGGCCTATAACACGTTGCTCCAGCGCATCCTCGGGAAGGGTGGTCGAGTCCACTACAAGGTCATGAAGGACGGCTGGTTCGTCATTTCGGCAACCGACGCTGACGGGGTGGACGCATATTACCGGTATCATCAGGATCGGCAGGGGACGACCGGCTTCGCCGTGTTCTGGAACAACAGCCGAGGCAATGTCTCGGGTGAGCGAATTGCGATCTTAATGTCGGCCTCACTCGGGGCGTGGTTCAACGGGCGGCCATTTATGAGGCCACTGGACTTTGAGCCACAGGTCGCATCGCGACCATCGGTTCCAGCACCTGCACCCACCTACGCCACGCCCGCTCCGGTCCCTGCGCCAACGCCCGAGCCCAGCAAGGTCTCCACCGGCACCGGGTTCTTTGTAACCGGGTCCGGCGACTTTGTGACCAACGAGCATGTGGTGTCGTCGTGTTCAGACATCCGGGTGAAGACGAGTGACGGCAAGACGGTCCAGGCCACCGTCGCGGCCAAGGATGCAGTGAACGACCTCGCGCTCCTCCGCATGGATGTGAAGCCTTCGAAGTTCGCCATGGTTCGCGGTTCGGCTCGGCTCGGGGAGAACGTCGCGGTGTTCGGTTTTCCTCACAGCGACATGCTCGCGACCACGGGCAATTTCACGACCGGGATCATTACAGCAACGTCCGGTATGAGAGACGACAGCCGCTTCTACCAGACCTCCGCGCCGGTCCAGTCCGGCAATTCGGGAGGCCCCATGCTGGACAGCTATGGAAACGTCATCGGGGTGGTCACGGCGAAGTTGAATGCGCTGAAGGTCGCCATGCAGGTAGGCGATCTTCCGCAGAACGTGAACTTCGCAGTAAAGACATCTTTGCTGACCACCTTCCTAGAGGCCAGCGGGGTGAAGACGACGAACGCGCCGCCTGATGGTGCGAGGCTGGACACCCCAGACCTTGCCGATCTGGGAAAGGCGATCTCCGGCTTTGTGGCCTGCCGGTAAGCGGTCTCTGGTTTATAGTCTCAGGATCAACGGATCAGAGGATCGTTGTCAGCGCGCGATGACGAGTTCCGTCCAGTGAGCCCTCGCTACCTTGCGGCGCATCGTTAGGCAGCGGTCAGACCCCAGAATGGGGCACGGGTTAAGAGCAGCGCAACCAACAGGCTTTAGCGTCCGACATCCCTTCAACCGGCAGTTACGGTGGGTTGCCGCTTTGCCAGCCGTACAGAAGCCCTCGGCTCCGACCGGAGAGGAGCCTCAACCAGAGCCGTGCGCCGCATCGGTCGATGACCTGCTGAATGCGATCCTTGGCACGACCGCCGAGGAGGTGCTTGTGCTCTCGCTGTCTGGCGAGGTTCTCTTCTGGAGCGGAGAAGGGCGTGTAGAAGACAGGGCCTTGGCCGTCTCTCATCCACGCGGCTCGTCATGGTTCGATAGCCTGCCGCTCAGCGATAGCCGGAGAGGGTTTGAGGCGATCGAACTCGCCAAAGGGGGGCAAGTCGCACGATTTCAGACCGAGTTCTCGTCGCCCTCTGGGCCGATCCCGGCTGACATAACGGTCAAGGCAATCGCGCGGCGGGACGGTACGCCTGACAAGCTCCTGGTTTCCGAGCGCCACCTTGCCGAGCCGCTGCTCGCAAAAGAGCTTGCGCACACCAAGGAGCGCTACGAGGCGCTGATCGAGGCCACGGCGATCATGATGTGGCGGGCCGCTCCCGATGGAGCGGTGATCGAGGTATCCGGTCACCGGCAGGCTCTCTGGGCTCAGACGCAGGAGATGTGCCTTGGGGATGGCTGGCTGGACGCCATCCACGTCGATGACCGGAAGAGGGTGACTTCTTATTGGCGCGATCTCGTGGCCCGGCCCCGGACAGACACGGTCGAATACCGGGTACGCGGTAGCGACGGCCGGTATCGCTGCGTTCTCTCAAGGGCAGTCCCGGTGGTGAGTGCGGATGGGACCGTTCGAGAGTGGATCGGAACTGTCGTGGACATCGACGAGCGCAAGCTCGCCGACGAGCGTCTAAGAGAGCAGAAGGACGGGTACCGCGCGATCGTAGAGGCGAGCGCTTCGGCGTTCTGGAGAGCAACGCCGGACGGCTCCATACAAGAGGTCTTCGGATGGGGTGGGTTCCGGCCAGAGGATTGGCCGAAGGTCTCCGGGTCGGGCTGGCTTTTGGCGATTCATCCAGATGATCGGGAGCGGGTGAAGTCGGAGTGGAAAGCGGCGCTCAACTCCGGCGAGCCGGTCGTGTCCGAGTACCGCATCGAGATACGCGAGACTTACACCTGGGTTGAGGCACGTGCCGTTCCCCTGAGGGGGCAGGACGGTTCCATCCGCGAATGGGTAGGAACCATCGCGAACATCAGCAGACGCAAGGAAGCTGAGGATAACCTGCACATCAGTGAAGAGCGGTATCGGCTCGTCGCCCGTGCAACGAGGGATGCGATCTGGGATCACAACCTCGTCACCGACCAAATTACCTGGGGTGAAGCGAGCCAAGCGGTCTTCGGCTATGCCGAACGCGCCACGGAACCCGCTGGAGTGTGGTGGAAGGAACGTATCCATCACGAGGATCGTGACCGAGTTGTATCTTCTCTGCTGAAGGCGATCGCCAGCAACAACTCGCATTGGCAGAGCGAATACCGCTTCTTGAAAGCGGATGGCTCCTACGCGGATATTCTCGACCAGGGATTCACACTCCGCGACGAGGCTGGAAAGGTTGTCCGCTTAGTCGGCGCGATGCAGGACATCAGCGCCCGCAAAGCCGCTGAGCGCGACCTTTCGTTTCTCGCAAACCACGACCCGCTTACAGGCTTGGCGAATCGAGCCCTGTTTCATTCCCGATTGCAGCAGGTACTGAGGGAGGCAGAACGGAGCGGCGGGAAGGCGTCGCTGCTGGTCATCGACCTGGATGACTTCAAGGACGTGAACGACACCCTTGGTCACGACGCTGGCGACGCCATGCTTTTCGAAGCTGCGCGCCGAATTGGCGACGGCGCGCCAAATGCCGCGTTGGTGGCACGGCTTGGCGGGGACGAGTTCGCCGTAATCGTTGCAGAGCCGCTGGAGAGCGCAATAGAGACCGCGAACGGCATCCAAGAGCGCATCCGCGTGCCCTTCAGCTACGAGGGAAGTGATCTTACGACGCGCGTTAGCATCGGTCTTGCGGCATTCCCCGACCACGACCGAACCGCAAACGAGTTGCTGAAGGACGCCGACATGGCCTTGTACAAAGCCAAGTCGGAAGGCCGAGATCGGGTCCAAATCTATTTGCCCGCTCTCCGGGCTGACATGGAGGGGCGCGTCTCAACGGTTGCCGCCGTCCGCAAGGCACTTGGGGAAGGGCGCTTTGTCCCGTTCTACCAGCCGAAAGTCTGCCTAAGCTCAGGAAGGGTGATCGGGTTTGAGGCACTCGCCCGGTGGCTGCATCCCAACAATGGAGCGCTCACGCCGTACCATTTCCAAGCGGCTCTGGAGGATCGCGAGGTCTGCATCCTGATCGGGCGTGAGATGGTCAACGCCGTCTGCAAGGACATCCGCACGTGGCTCGACCAGAAGCTTGACTGCGGACGTGTCGCGGTGAACTTTTCACCTGTCGAATTCAAGGACGTTGGCCTTGCCCGCCGTGTTCTTCGGGCGATTAACGATGCTTGCATCCCGACCTCCTGCTTCGAAGTCGAGATTACAGAAACAGTGTTCCTCGGTAGCAAGTCGGCAGCCGCTCCAACATTGAGAATTCTTCACGAGAGCGGTGTCCAGATTGCGCTGGACGACTTCGGGACAGGCTTCTCCTCGTTGTCCCACCTGAAGCAATTTCCGGTTGATCGTATCAAGATCGACCAGAGCTTCGTTCGGGATATCGAAGCTGATGACAGCGATGCAGCAATCGTGCGAGCGGTAATCGGGTTGGGGCGGAGCTTGGACCTCGAAGTCACTGCCGAAGGCGTCGAGACCGAGGGTCAGTACCGCTGGCTGGTCGCGAATGGTTGTGAGCAGGCGCAGGGCTACCTGTTCGCGAAGCCCATGCCCGCTTCTCGGGTCCCGTGGTTCCTGATCAACTGGAAAGGCGGGGGCTTGTTTCGGCCTCAGCCAGCCTCGCGCGCCTCATAGCCAGAGGGTGTCGAGCCCACGACGGCTCCGTCGAGCAGCGCTCGCAGGTTCTTCAACTCGGCCTCATAGCCATCCATCGTGACGAAGCCAGACGATCCCTGCCGATCTGATGCGCGAAGGTCGTCCAACTCGGCTTGCAGAGCTTCGGCGCGAGCTTCTGCTGCCTGGATGCGAACTCTAGCGTCGTTGAGGAAGTCTCGCGCCTGATCGACAAGGAGGCGAAGCCGGTCCTCGTTCTCGCGAGAGGCTGCGAGAGCCTCATGGGCTTCTAACAGGGAGGCTCGGAGCGCCTCTTCTGCGGGTAAGGGGCAGCCTTGGCCATGCTCAGTCGGGTAGGCAGGTGTGGCGTCCTCATGCTCTTGCGAAGCACGCACGATCCTGTCGAGCCATCCCGTCCCCATGCTAAATCGTGGGGCCGGTATGGTTAACGACTGGTTACTCAAGCGGACGTGTCCGGGCGTGAGTCACGCGTCTCTTATGATAGGTCGCTGACAGGCGGCGCGGCCTGAACACGTTCGCTCTCAGGAGCAGCGTCCTGAGAGCCGGAAGCGCTCTCTTGCGGCGACGGCTGCATCACTCCCCGAGCCGCCGCACCTTCGATCTGCGCCCGCATCAGCATGCGGGATAGGGTGTGGCTTGCCTCGGCCGGGGTGACGACCCGGATGGCCTGACCCGACGCAGCCTGGAACTCGATCGCGAGCGTTCGGCCAGCTTCCCTTACAGTCACGCCGCTTACGGCTTTGAATACCAGGGTATGTTCGTCATCGTGGGTCATACGGCAGCATACACCTTCCAGCCATTCCTGCCTCACGCGGAAGGCGACCCCGTGGCGGTAATCCTATCGGTCCTCGTTCGGCCCGAACCCGGAGAGTGTTGCGGTCCACGGGCACCTCGCGCCAATGTCGGCACAGCGTGGAAAGCAGAAGCTGCCATCAGGCGTAAGCGACCCACCCTCGAAACGCGAAGCCAACATAAAAGAGGCTGATTCCGCTGAAGCCCGCCTCGCGCAGTAATTGTTCGTCGGCTTCGGGAGAAAGGATCGGCAGACGTTCGGCGATGCCAGCGCGCGCGGCATTAGCCTGCGCAGGATCAATACCTGATGTGATCGAGAAGGCAGCATACCGCGACAGCCAGAGGTCAAGCTCGCCTTCGGGGATGCTGTAATGGGCTGCAACGAAGGGGCTACGGGACTTCAAGCGACGCCGCACTTCTTTGAGGGTGCGCAGCCGCTCTTCGCGCTCGATGAAGTGCAGGGTCAGAATGCACGTTGCACCGTCGAACGGGCCTTCCGGTGCGCTGTGAATCAAGCCCTCATGGAACCGCGTACGATGGGCGTGGTCGCCGAGGGTGATCCTCGCAAGGTTGAGCATTGCAGCGGCCGGATCGACCCCGACGAACGACCACTCAGACTGTCCTTCGGCAAACACTTTGAGTTCGAGACCGCCACCGGCACCGAGAACAAGCACTTGGGCGTCTGTCGGAGCGCGTTCTGCGAGCAGGAGCATAGCCATGCGCTGCATGTCAGCGAAGCCGGGCACCATGCGTGGTGGATTTTCAGCGTAGCGGACGACAGCCTGAGGGTCAGAAAAGGCGTTCATGGACGTGTTATAGTGTAACACCGTCCCGTCGAGAAGGTCTGCTCAGGGTGGTGGCGGACACCGCCTCTCGTCTTGCTTTCCTATCTCGGCACGGGTGACGATGATCCTTGATTTTCGGGGTCGGGTGGGAATGCGTGTCGTCAAAGCAGACTGCGCGGATGTCGTCGGATGGAGAAGGGACATTCACGCGCATCCAGAACTGCAATTTGAGGTACACAGGACAGCCGCGTTGGTGGCCTCGA
>SXGQ01348330.1_pt1 | contig 12582 bp, 12 predicted proteins | sample 3178371 | NCBI WGS metagenome assembly SXGQ01 (sample SAMN11356859, study PRJNA531348) | freshwater metagenome | isolation source: freshwater sample F1-20 | place: China: Fuxian Lake, Yuxi | collected 2017-12-25
ACCGCCGTAGCCGACGAAGCCCACCGGCTTGCCGACCCATTCCGCATACAGGTGGTCGAGCGCGTTCTTCAGCACCGCCGGGTAGCCGTGGTTGTACTCGGGCGTCACGATCACGAAGCCGTCGGCCGCAGCGACCTTCTCGCCCCAGCGACGCTGCGCCGGGTCTGCGTAGTCGCCGGCCATGGGCGGGACCGGCTGGTCGAAGAACGGCAGCGGCCAGTCCCGCAGATCGACCAGCTCGATGCTCGCATCGGTTCGGTCACGGGTCTCGGCCACGAACCACTCGGCGACTCGGTCCCCGAACCGTCCCTGACGGGTCGACCCGAGGATGACCTGGATGGTCGGGACGCCGCTGCCGGCCTCATCGCTGTCTGCGGGCATGAGATCCTCCGAGTGGTTGAACGTTGAACGACTGAACCGGACGCCGGTGGTGTTTGTTCCCGCCGTCGCCACCCGTGCTCGGCCGATCCACTTCCGAGGTGGCGCCGGCGCGTGGCTGGCAGGCTCTGGACGTGGACGTCTCTCCGACGGGTGGCGCAGCCGACTCGCGCGGTCTGGCGATGGCGGAGCCGGCCGCCCGCTGGGTGCTGCTCGCCACGATCCTCGGGTCGGGCATGGCGCTGCTGGACGGCACGGTCGTCAACGTCGCGCTGCCGTCCATCGGCGAGGACCTCGGTGCCGACGTCGCCGGGTTGCAGTGGACGCTGAACGGCTACCTCCTCCCACTCGCCGCGCTCATCCTCGTGGGCGGCGCCTTCGGCGACCGCTACGGCCGCCGCCGTGTCTTCGTCGTCGGCGTCGTGTGGTTCGCGGCCGCGTCGGTGCTCTGCGCGCTGGCCCCGTCCACGGAGGTGCTGGTGGCGGCCCGGGCGTTGCAGGGCATCGGCGGCGCGCTCCTCACCCCGAACAGCCTGGCGATCATCCAGGCGTCCTTCCGCCGGGAGGACCGTGGGACCGCGATCGGGGCGTGGTCCGCGCTCGGCGGCATCGCTGCGGCGATCGGACCCCTGCTGGGCGGCTACCTCGTCGATGCCGTCTCCTGGCGGGCCGTGTTCCTCATCAACCTGCCGATGGCTGCGGTGGTGCTCGTCGCCGCACAGCGGGTGCCCGAGAGCCGGGACGACTCCGCCGACGGGCGACCGGACCTGGCCGGGGCGCTTGGCGACCTTCTCCGTCCCGTCCCACACGGTGCAACCAGGCAGGTGCCGGTTCACCGACTCGAGCAGCATCTCGCCCCAGAGGTCCTTGCGCCACATGCGGCTGAAGAACGGAAGCCAGATGTTCTCCACATGGCCAGCGCGTGCGCAGCCGATCAGGAGGTCGAGGTAGGCGTTCCGGCCGACGCCCTGGATGTCGTCCTCCGGAGCCTCGATGTTCGCCTCGGCTGCCGAGTCCGCCGCCGCGACGAAGATGGTATTGCCGACGACACCCACCCAGGCGAAGACGGTGCGCTTCTTGCCGCCGACATCGCTGTACCGGATCGGGAGCCAGTTCCGATCCCGCACGTCCTTCATGCCCTCAAGCGCCTTGAAGTCCGGGTTGTCGGCGTACACGCTGACACCGGTGCCCTGCTGGTCGTCCAGCTTGTCGAACGCACCCTTGGCGCTGACGCGGAGGGCGCCGAGGCCGTAGCGGCGGGTCACGTCGAGCCCGAGCTTCTCGATCAGCCACCTGACCGCCGCCGGCAGCTTGGCGATGTCCCGGCGCTGCTGCCGGTTCGTTCGGGGTGCGGTGGTTGCGTCGGTGGTCATGGCCATGACCTGGACGGTGCTCAGTCCGAACGCAACCGCAATCACCTACGCGAACCGTCGCCAGTGCTGGGACACAACGCAGTTGTCGTAGAGGCGAGTTGGGCCCCGGAAGCGCTCAGCCGCCCTGGTCGATCCGGTCGGTTCTCAGCGACCTCACGGTGCGCGGAACGTCCACGACGAGCCGCGGACCGGGCCGCCCGGCGCGCAGGTCCGCCAGCATGGCCAAGCGCTGAGCCCGAGGTAGGGCAAGGAGCTCGTCGATCGACGAGTGCGCCGGCGACTCGTTGGGGTGCTGCGGCGCGCGCGATGAGGGGGCCATGGCCTTCGACCGTCCGCGCCCAACGGACTGGCGCATGGAGCCTCCCGGACAGGTGCTAGCTCACTGGCCGCAGCACGCTGCGCGTCCTTTGCCTCGTGCGGACGGGCCCTTCCCTTGCGAACGGTCGCTGTGCGACGACCACCGGCACCAAGGATCCGCACGCATGTCCGGCATCAGAGGCGAGCGTTCTCGGCCAGCACGACCTCCGAGTCGCTCAGCCGAGTTGTGCCATCTGGCGCCAGCCCTCTCGGGCGCTCGGGAAGCAGGGACTCCAGCCAGTTGCCTCTCGAAGTGTGGAGTTGCTCGCCCGGACCGACCGTGACAGTGAGGTGGTCCGGTGTCCGAGAAGTAGGGCCGCCCGGCCCGGAGCGCGGAGCCATGCACGTTGGTCCACGGCATCGGCCAATGCCTGGGCGTACTGGCGTTTCGTGAGTGGCTCGTCGTCGACGACGTTGTAGGTGCCTGCCCGGGCATCGAGCACTGCGGCGACGGCGCGTCCTCCATCGTCGACGTGGATGGACGACAGGTAGCTGTCCGGCCGTCCCAGTACGGGCACGACGCCCAGACGCGCCATGGACAGGAACTCTTCGGCGTGCCTGGCGCCTGCCCCGTAGAAGAACCCGAAACGCAACACGATCCCGGTTCCACCGGCGACGGTGAACCGGTTCGCACTCGCTTCAGCGGCGTGGTTGCCGACGGCCATGGGGTACTCGTCGACCGGTGCGGTCTCGTCCACCCATCCCTGGCCGCTGTCCCGGTACAGCATGGCCACGGACTCCTGGACGACGACCGGAACATCGGCTGCGAGCGCCGCGTCGACCACCGCCGCTGAGCCGCCGGTGCGCACACGCTCGGTCGCTCGCCATGCTCGAAGGAACATGAAATGAGCGGAGCGGGGCTGCGCCGTCGCAAGGTTGACCACGGCATCGTGATCTCGAAACGCATCGGTGAGGCCGCGCCGGTCGAAGATCGAGACCCTTGCCGGTTCAGCGCCGCGCGCATGCAGTTCGGCGGCTCGCTCGTCTGTCCGCGCCAGTGCGGTCACGCCGTGCCCGGATCCGACCAGGGCGTCGACCGCCGGACGGCCGATCGCACCTGTTCCGCCAAGGACGAAGACGCGCATTCGGTCAGCCTCCAACCCGGGCCATGTGTGTCTGACGAACAAGTACAGGTGCGCAGCGGTAGGAACATCCAGACACGTCTTCCTCTTCGACAACGACGCTCGACTCACCTGTGCCTGGGCGCACCTAGCCACCCACCCATGACGGCGCGGGGCGGTTCACCTTGTACTTCGCATCTGCGAAGCGGAACTCCACCGGTCGGCGCCCGGGGCGGCGAAGCATCAGCCATCGGTGGCGGCGAGAGCCACGGCATTTGCGGTGGCGAGAAAGAGCTCGCTTGCGTAGACCCCGTCGCACGGGTTCGCCCGCATGGCGGCCGCCGCCTCCGTCAGCATTCTGCGCATCGCTGCCGCCACGGTCTCACGCCCAAGTTCGGGGAGTAGCGACACGGTCGCAGAGACCGTTGCGATCAGGTCATCGAACACGTCGTCGTAGTAGAGGTCAGCATGGGAGGCGTCGAAACCGGTACCGACCCCGTCGGCGAGCGCGACGCCCAGGAGGGCACAGGCACGCAGTGCGAAGCTCCGGTCGGGAGCGTCCGGATGAGACGCCAGTTGTGCGAGCTCTGCTCGAGCTCTGCGTGCAGCACTGTTGCATCGAGCCCCTCATCGAGGCGGCGGTGCGTGTGGTCGACGGCTTCGAGGAACGCGTTGGTGACGTCCTTCGGCTCGAGATTGCCGTTGGGCGTGTTCTGCGTGGTTGCCATGAGACCTACCGTGCCGAGTTCCGTGCGAGCGGCAATCACCGCCGCTGCGAAACTGGACGGACTCCTGCAATCGTCATTGGATCTCGGGCCACAGCGGCATCGCGGTCTGAGTCAGGTGCTCGACGATTCGCCGGCGCAGCATGCCGGTGCTGACCGTGGGGTCGCCGGTGCCGACCGTCCGTCCCGGATGGACGAGAGCGAACGGCGGGGGTGCCTGGGTGCGTCGTCTGCTCCCCTGGTCCTTGCTGCCGAAACCGGCCATGAAGGCCTGGTTCCAGAGTGGGCGGAGCAACGAGATCGAAAGCGCTTCGACGTAACGGGCCGCAGCTTCGCTGGAGGTCTCGACCGGGCAGATCCACACCAGGTCACCCCGTTCCAGGTTCCGGATGGATCTGCAGTTGATCCGGTGGCGACCGACGCGCTCGCGAAGATCTCGGGCGCTGCCGACGCAGACGGGCCACCGACCGTCCGCCACCCGGGCGTACGGCGCCGGGCCACCCGATAGAAACGTGAAGTAGACGCCGGGGCAGCCAGGTCGCAGGTCGGCCGTTGGCAGCTGCAGGCGGGGCGTGTGAAGCGCCTCATCGAGCACTGCGAGCTGAACGTCGAGATCCCTCCATTCTGCGGCGATAGATCCCATTGTGTCGGTGGTTGTGAAGGGCACGAAGGGGTGCCAACGCGCGCCGTCGACGCGGCATTCCCCGGGGTTGGCATCTTCTCGGTCGCGTCGACGGTCGTGGGCCCCAACCAAGGAGGCAACACCGTGGCCCAACCACGTAGAAACGAGACACGCCCCGCTGAGTCCGGACTGGAGTGGGAGCACGCGACGTCAATGATTCTCGAGCTCGCACAACGTGACCCTGACCGGTCGTGGCGTACGAGCGAACTCGTCGATGCTCTACCCGAGGTCGCCACGATGGCGATCGTTATGGCCGTCACCGACGCGCATCGACGAGGGCTACTCCGGCGAGTCAGCGTCGCGACCTACCAGGCCCCGACGGAAGCGGCAACGGAGACGGCCGCGGCGAACGATCGACACCTCTGGGGTCCATCCGATCCCTGACGTCTCGGTCGGTGTTCCGAACAACTTGCACGGTTCGCTCTGCGCACCGCCCCGCTCGACCGCAGTCGAGCGATCCAACTACGAAGGTCGGCCCCAGCGGCCGGCCTTCGTTGTTCCGGACCGGTGGCGGTCGTCGCTTGCGGGCTTGCTACTCATGATCGATCCAGTGGCTGTGGTGGCGTCAAGGTCCGCCAATGCCGTGGCCAGGAGCGAGTGGCCGCTCGCCGACGGTGCAGCCCAAGTGGGGCAGGACGGTGGCGGCGAGGCTGCGCACCGCTTCGGTGGGGGCGCGATCGCCGGCGCCGGCGCCGCCGAAGGTCCAGATGCGGTCGCCGCACGTGTAGGCGACGAAGGGTCCGAGGTCGGCATCGCCGGCGATGGCTGGGGCGCCGTCGAGCTCGATCGGCTCTGAGGACAGCACCAGGTCGTTGAACGGCACCGTGTCCGTCGTGCCAGGCGGGGTCGCGCTGACGGGGATGTCGAGGTCCTGCCAGCGGGCACCGGAGGTCACGCCGCTGCCGCCGTGGGACGGCTCGCCGCAGCAGCCCTCCAGACCGAGCTGTCGGAGGACGGAGGCGAAGAGCCATTCACCGTCGTTGCCGCCGATGCGGGCCTGCCACAGGTGGACACTCGGCCCCGGCTCAGGCTGGCTGACCACGAGCCGGCTCTCGAGGGTGCCCGGGTCGAGGAGGTGCACGCCGGGCTCGTCGGCGGCGGCGCCGCACACGCCAGTTCCGAGCTGCACGACCGCGCTGCCGTCTGGTGCCCAACCGATGCCGGCCGACTCCGTGGCCCCCTGGAGCCCGGACTGGCCATCGATGGTGATCGCCGGGCCGTCCCCGGCGACCGAGACGAGGAAGGCCGTGAGGGATTCGCACTCACCCGACCAGGTGGCGAGGATCCAGCGACCGTCAGGCGACGGAGATGCGGAGCGCCAGTGGCCCAGGCCGTTGCTGCCATCGGGGGCCTCGGACAGCACCTGGCGAGCGCCGGTCGGCGAGACGCGCTCGATGCGTTGGGGTTCCTGGGGTTCGCCTTCGCACAGCGCGATCCGGACGCCGCCCGAGGTGGATGCGGACTCGCAACCGATGGGGATCTCGGACCGGTCGGCCGGAACGGCGTCGACAGTCTCACCTGGGCGGACAGCGGCCAGCATGCGGTCGTTGCTGCTCTGCAGCTGCGGAACCACCGAGCCCGTCGTACGGGCGAGCTCTTTGCCCTCGAAGTCGTGGAGGACGAGCTCGCCGTCCTCGGCGATCGCGATGCCTGACGGCGGCAGCTCGGTGATCCCGGGGCCGGTCCAGGACGACGGGGTCGGCGCGCCGGAGCTGTCCGGCATGGTGGTGTCGGTGCTGGCCTCGGTGGCTGCTTCGGGAGCGGTCCAGATCATCCCGGCACCGGCCGGGAGGTCGTTGCCTTCAGCGGGGACGCCACCCCAGACGATCAGCTGGGTGCCGGTCCAGACCATGCCCGGGCCCTCGACTCCTCGGATGGGTGCGTCCGGGTACACGTGTGCGGTCCCGCTGGCGGGGTGCCAAGACACCGGCGGACCTGTCGGCGGGAGCAGCATGATCCATTCGCCGGCCATGGCGATCGAGGTCCGGTCGAGGTCTTCGACGGGCAGCTCGACGTCATCCAACGAACTCCAGCCGTCTGCGCCGTCCCAGCGCAGCGCATTGACGACGTGGTCACCGTCGCGGATCGACTCGACCAGGACGACGAGACCGGCATCGTCGGCCACCGCCCGGGTGGCGACGACGTCGCCCCCCAGCTCAGACAAGTTCGGGAGCGGGAACCACTGTCCTTCCGTGATGTCGTAGGCGACGGGCTGCGGCCCGGACCATACGACGACGGCGTCGCCAGTCCAGACCACTGGCTGGGCCAGGTTCGTCAGTGCCTCGAGTGCGACGGTTGCGGTATCGGGGCCGAGGTTGCCTCCGTCGTCCCATCGATCGGTAGCGGCGTCGTAGAAGGCAATGCCGAGGTGCGTCGGCTCCTCCGGGCGGGGGCCCAGTGCCCAGATGCCGCCGTCACCGGGAGCGATGGAGCGGATCTCGAGCCGGTCGAACGCAGGCAGCTCGACCCAGTCACCGGTGTCGACGTCGAGACGTCCGACCGACCCCTTGGCCGTGGCGAACAGGAACCCGTCGACCTCCACGCTGACCAGTCCTGGGTGTCCCCATCCGGGCGCCGGCGCCGACCGCCATGTATCCGTCGACGGGTCGTAGGCGGCGGCGTCGGAGTAGGCGAAGCCCCGGTCGAGGCTCGACCCGGCCCAGAACACCGCCTCGGTGCCGGTCCACGTCGCCGCCGGGTAGGCGGGGGCCGCGATCGGCGCCTCCGGGATCACGTCCCACGTCCCCGCCCCGCCCGGCGCGAGCGAGCGATCGACCACATCGACCGCGGTACGGCCCGGGTCATCGCGGGTGACCAAGACGGCGGCGAGCAGTGCTGCTGCGGCGCAGGCGGCGACTGTGAGCGTTCGCAGCCCGCGTCGGCTGCGCCCTGTCGACGGATGTCCGGACGACATCTCGTCCATCGACGGCTCGCCTTCGTGATCTCGGTTCGCAAGGTTGTTGGTGAGTGCGTCGGCGAGGGCGGGGAGATCCCGTCGGAGACGATCCTCGACATGGCTCATCGGAGCTCCTCTCGCAGTGCGTGCAGCGCGCGTCGCGCCAGTGACCGGACGGTCGAGGGGCGACATCCGAGCGTGGATGCGATCTCGACATCGGGCAGGTCGACGAAGTAGCGCAGGACGATCACGGTCCGCTGCCGTTCGGACAGTCGGTCCAGGGCGTCGCGGAGCTCGAGGAGACGGGTCGGGATGTAGTCGTCGTCCTCGACCACATGGAGGTCCTGTGTGCGTTGCTCGAGCTCGCGACGTCGGAGCACAGCACGGGAACCGTTCACGACGACCGTCCGCAGGTACGCGCCGGGCCGATCGATCTCGGCCCATCGAGCATCGACGGAGGCGAACGCGTCCTGGACGATCTCCTCGGCGAGGTGGCTGGACCCGACCAGCAGGGTCGCCAACCGCACCATCGGTCGGTGCTCGCGGGCGAACAGATCGTCGAACCCGCCGCCCGCCGGCGAGGTGGTCACCGGAGTCGGCTCACCCATCATCAACCTCAACGATGCACGAGCTGGCCGCGATGTTGCAGCAGACACGATTCCGACGGCAGAGAGATCGCCTCAGCACGTCACGGAGTCCTGTTGGTCGGCGCTCTCCCCCACGGTCACGAGCGCAGCTTCCGACGACAGGCCGATGATCGAGATGACAACAGCTTCGGCATCGACTTCGTCTCCCTGGATCTCACGCAGTGGCGGTCCCAGGTCCTTCCAGCGGATCCGGGGCCCGTAGTCGTCGATGATCCGCTGGCGGATCTCGTCGGTGACTTGTTGACCGGCGAGCTCGGCGCAGCCGGGCACGGTGTCGTTGGCGATGTAGAGCTCGCCTGCTGCGGCCGGACGGCCGTAGAGGATCGTCACGGTGCCGAGCGTCCCGGGCTCAGCTCGGAGCTGGACGACTCGCTGGTCATCGATCTCGGTCGACAGTTTCGGGTCCTGGTTCCCAGGCGCTGGCTCGGCGGCGGCAGCCACGATCCGGCCGACGAGTGATTCCGGGGTGGGAACCGCTTCGAGGGTCACGGTGAAGCCGGCAGCATCGAGCTCGGCAGCAGCGAGCTCGGGGTCCTTGATGGCACTGATCACCTCGATCACGACCGTCCCGTCGCTCAGGGTCTCGATGCGGAACACCTCAGCTCCGACCGGATCGGAGCGGAGCAGTGAGCCGAGGGCGACGACGACCAGCAGCGCGGCAGCAGCCAGGACCGGGACCACACGGCGGGCGGGGAAACGGTCCGAGGTCGCAGGTTGTAGGCGGCGTCGTGCGGCGCGGACGAGCTCGTTGCGGAGGTGGTCGCGGTGATCAGCCACGGTTGTCCTGCTCCATGACGCTGCGGAGCCGGCGCAGTCCACGGTGAACGCGAACCCGAGCCGCACCGGGACGGCAGCCGAGCTGTGCGGCGATCTCGGTGTAGTCGAGCTCCGAGAGCACCCGCATCTCCACCGCTCGGCGGAGGGTCACTGGCAGCTGGTCGAGAGCGATCGTCATCGCGGAACGCCGTGCCGCTGCGTCGACGCGGTCGATCATGGCCGCCGTGTCGTCGTCGAGCTCGCTCGAAGCCATGCCGAGGTCGTCTCGAGCGTTGCGGTGCACCCGGAGGTCACGCCAGTAGCGGTAGAGCAGGTTGCGGGCGATGCCGTAGAGCCACTGGGACTCGCTCCCCTGTGCCGGGTCGAACCGTGCCACGCCGGCCAGCACCGCTGCGAACGTCTCCGCGCACAGATCCGCGGCTGCCTCGGGACTGCGCACGCGAACCGCGAAGTACGCCAGCACCTCGTCGTAGTGACCGTCGAAGAACTCACCGAAGCGCTCCGGATCGGTCCGGGACCGCACCAGGAGACCGTCGCAGTCGCCGCCGGGAGTGACGAGACGAGGGTCCGGTCGCGGTTCGCGACGAGTCGTCACGCCTGACTCACCGTCCGCCCACCCACCGTCGGCAGGGTACGCATCGACCAGCGGTCCGGCTTCACAGGCCCGAGCGACTGACACGACGTGGCCCTTCCGGTGCGGGTGTCATCACCCACACTTGCCGGCAGTCGTCGCCGCGTTACGTGTAACGGACGGGACCCCAACGGCAAGGACGCACGATGACCACCTTCCGAGCTCCACCCGGACAGCTCGTGTGTAGTGCGGTGCCGTCCGGCTGGGCGGCGATCACCACCTGGTTCTCGGTGGCGGGAGCGGTGTCCGGTGAGCAGCACCCCATGGTGCTGCTCACCGGCGCAGCTGCCTCGACCGCTGCCGTCGCCGCAGCCCTGCTGCTTGCCCGAAGCATGTGGGCCGTCGGACTGGCTCTGCTCGCCGCCGCCGGGCTCGGTCCCGGTGGCGGGCCGGTGACAGCAGTTGGGTTGACGGCTGCGGCTGGGCTGGTGTGCCTGATGGTCGTGCTCCTTGAGCCTCCCGGCCTGTTGCCTCCGTCGAGCGAGAAGCGACGGTGAGTTGGCTCGCCGGCCCACCCGTCGGAGACGGTCTCGCACCGCCAGCGCGATGCGTACAGTGACGACAGCGAGCGGCGACGTCCGCCTGCTGGCGGGCGACGAAGGCGGTGGGATCTGGTGGAACCGAACCGGCGTCAGCGACGTCTGAAGAGCATGCGTCGCCTGCTCGTCTTCCTCTGCGCGGTGATGGCGCTGATGACCGCGCCTGCGGGAGCGCAGCAGGACCCCCTGCCGGTAGACGTCGAGCTCAGCGCCGGGTTCGAGGGCTTGTTCGTACCGGGACGTCCCGTGCCGGTGCGGGCCGGGCTGTCCTCCGAGTCCCTCGCTGCGGGTCAGCTGTCGCTGTCGACCCAGATGGGCCCGATCGAGGTCATCGAGTTCGAGGTGGCGGGTGGCGGCACGGAGGAGCACTGGGCGCTGCTCGACGCACCACTTCAGGACAACGCACCGATCACCGCCACGGTCGACGTGGACGGACAGGGTTCCGGCAACGAGTCCGCTGGCGTGCGCTGGGATCGGAACGCGCTACTCGTCGGGGTCGTCGAGGGTTCGCCACTCGCCGTCGAACCCCCCCGTGACCTGCGAACCAGGATCCTGGACCAGGAGCTGACCTTCGCAGCGCTCCCACCCGGTCTGCTCGACCTCGGCCCGCTCGCCCTGGCCGCCCTCGATGCGGTGGCGGTGTCCGAACAGGACCTGGACGCACTTCCGGACGACCACGTCGATGCGATCCTCGGCTGGCTCTGGGCCGGTGGGACGCTGTACGTCGACGCCGCACCGGGACCGGTGACCAGCTTGCCCGAGGAAATGCACCCGACGGACGGGTTCGCTCGAACGGGCGCCGGCCGGGTCGTCGCTGCCGACGGTGCGCTGGCGGCCGGTCGATGGGCCGATGTCGTCGTCCCGGCACCGAACCGGAGCATCCACGAGGACGGCGACGTGCGGTCCAACCTCCCGCAGCCCGACCTCGGGGCAGAGGTCTTCACCCTCGACCTCGGTCGTGACCTGCCGCCCCTGTCGCGTCTGCTGGCCGTCATCGGGATCTACGCGCTGCTGGTCGGGCCCGGTGTCTACCTCGCGCTGCGGGGACGTCCGATGGCACGGTGGGCGGCGATCCCCGTCCTGGCGGTCCTGGCCACCGGAGCCGTGTACGTCAGCGGAGAAGGGCGCACCGACGGCACCACCGTCGACGTCATCGACGTGATCGAGACCGGTCCCGCTCCCATGGCAACGACGCGGCTGGTGGTGGCCACCGAGGACGGCGACCGGTCGGTGCTCGCGCCGGCGGGCTGGACCGCCGAGCAGGACGAGATGTTCGGGTTCGGCATGGACCAACGGGTGCGTCAGCACCGCACTCCCGAGGGCGTCGAGATCGGCGTACCTGCGGCGGCGGGTGGCGTCGCCGTGCTGCGGGCCAGCGGACCGGTGGCCCTCGACGGTGCCCTCGAGGTCGAGGCGACCGCCACCGGTGACGGGGTCGTCGAGGGCACGGTGACGAACACCACCGGCGTCACCCTCGAGGCGGTGGCGGTGTTCGTCGGCCGCGCGGCCAGCGCCGACGTCGGGTCCCTGGGCCCTGGAGAAGCCACCTCGTTCGAGATCGAGGGCGCCGACCAGTTCCGCTTCGGCGCCGATCCCTTTCGCGAACGTTGGCCGTTCAACGCAGCGTTCCCCGGAGGGGGGATGCCCATGCCTATGCCCGGGCCACCACCAGGGCTCGGTCCGATCGTCTCCGAGGACTGCGACTCGAACGGCAACTGCACCCAGTGCGATGCCAACGGAAACTGCTTCGGCGTGGCCGTGATGATGGGGCCAGACATGACCTGCGACGAGTTCGGCAACTGCTTCCCCTCCGGCGGCTGCCCCGAAGGTGCGGACTGCGAAGGACCTGGCCGCCCCAACACCCTGACCGCTGCGCTGTGGGACCGCGGATCGAACGCCCTAGCGGGCTCCATGGTCACCGCCGTCGGCTGGACGAGTGACCTCCCACCGGTCGTCGATCTCGGCGGCGGCGTGAACGTCGTCGGCACGAGGACTGCGCTCGTGGGGCGGACGGTGCCGACCGTCGGGTCCGGTGACCTGCTCGACAGCGCGAGCGTTCGATCGCTCATCAGCGCCGGCAACACCGACGACGGCTTGGTGGAGATGGTGAACCGCTTCGACCTCCCGCCCTCGGTCGACGGTCGGCCGGTCGACGTGACCCGCCTTCGCTTCGACCTCCCGGCGCTGTTCGCCCGGGCGGCGATCCTCACGCCGTCGGGCGAGCACGTCATCCGGGAGGGCAACGAAGCCGCCGGCGAGCGCCTCCAAGCTGTCGTCCCACCCGAGGCGGTCGTGAACGGGCACGTCTACATCCGCCTCGGCCTCCCGTTCGTCCCTCCGCCACCGGGGCGTGAGCTCGTCCTCTACGAGGAGCCCCGGTCATGACCATGCAGATGGCGCCACCCACCGCCCAACCTGCGGTCCGGCTCCACGGTGTCACCAAGCGGTACGGCGACCTGGTGGCCGTCGACTCGATCGACTTGGAGGTGCCCCGCGGGTCGATCTTCGGGCTGATC
>SXGQ01412307.1_pt1 | contig 12582 bp, 11 predicted proteins | sample 3178371 | NCBI WGS metagenome assembly SXGQ01 (sample SAMN11356859, study PRJNA531348) | freshwater metagenome | isolation source: freshwater sample F1-20 | place: China: Fuxian Lake, Yuxi | collected 2017-12-25
CCGGAGCTCGCCCACGCCCAGCCGCTTTGCTGAACCCGCGCTCACCGCTGCTTCGCGTCGGGGCGGGGCGGGGCGCAAGCGCCCCTCCCCTGCGCCCCTCCCCAAAACTTTAGTTTTCCTTCGGCGGACTACCGATACAGGCTCTCCGACCCGCCCTCCCCGCCCACGCCCAGCCCAAGGGCCGGTCAAAGCCCTCGCCCTACGCCCGACCTCGCACCCATTCCGCCAACCGCGCCCAGGCTCGCGCGCGGTGGCTGATCCCGGCCTTCACCGCGTCGCCCAACTCCGCAAAACTGTGCTCGTGCCCCTCCGGCACAAACAACGGATCGTAACCAAAACCCGCGCCACCCTTCGGCTCGTGGGCCAGCCGCCCGGCGCTCTCGCCCTCGAAAATTTTCTCCTCTCCGCCCGGCCCGCATACCAGCAGCACGCATACGAACCTCGCGCCGCGCCTTCCTTCCGGTACCTCGCGCATCACACCCACAAGTTTCGCGAGATTCGCGGCACCGTCACCTTGCGGCCCGGCAAAATACGCGGACTCCACCCCCGGCCCGCCGCCCAGCGCGTCGACGCAGAGCCCGCTGTCGTCAGCGAGCGCCCACGCGTCGGCCGGCAGTTTCGCGCGCAACGCGAGCGCCTTCTTCCGCGCGTTGCCAACAAACGTGCCGGTGTCCTCGACGACCTCCGGCATCCCGCCGACGGCGCGCGCCGAGACAATCTCCACGTTCAGACCACCGGCCGTCGCGAGACCCTGCAACTCCGCCGCCTTGTGCGCATTACCCGAGGCTAAATACAGTTTCATCAATCGAAAGCTTCGGCGGATAGAGCACGCGTCCGCGGGTGAGCACATCGTCACCGTAAATTTCCGACCGCACGTCGGCCAGCCGCAGGGCGTGCGCGAGGTTCTCCGTCCGCAGTCCAGTCAGCATCGGCTTGGCCCGCTCATCCGCCAGCAACACCGGCGCGCGATAAAGAAACAAATAGTCCAGCTGCCGCTCCTGCACGAGCTGACTCATCAACTGCGCCCCGCCCTCCACGTAAACGCCGCTCAACCGGGCCTCAACGCAGCGCCGACGAAACTCCGCCCAGGTCACGCGCTGGGTCTGCGATTCACACACCCACACCTGCACGCCCATATCCCGCAGCTTCCGCACGTAGCCTTGCCCTGCATTCGTCGTGGTGACCACGATCGTCCGCGCGCGGAACTCATCGGCATAAACGTGCGGCACAAACCGGTCGCTCACCGTGCGTAGCCGCCCGTCGAAAACAAACCGCAGCGGACACCACACGTCCTGACTTTCCATCCGCGCCGTCAGCCGCGGGTTGTCCTTCAGCACCGTGCCCGCGCCCACCGCGATCGCCGGAAACAGCCGGCGCCAACGGTGCACGTCGGCCCGCGCCGTCTCCCCCGTGATCCACTGCGAATCTCCGGTGCGGCAGGCCGTGCGTCCATCCAGGGTCACCGCCGCCTTGGCCGCGATCAACGGCTGTTGCTGCGTCACCCAGTGGTTGAAAATCAGGTTCAGATCCGCGCACTCGCGCTCCAACACGCCCGTGATCACCTCGACTCCCGCGGCCCGCAACACTTCGAAGCCGTGCCCTCGGTGCGCGGGAAACGGATCGGTTGCGCCCACCACGACGCGTTTGATCCCCGAGGCGATGATCGCCTCCGTGCACGCGCCCGTGCGCCCATGGGTGCAACAAGGCTCCAACGTCACGTAGAGTGTGGCGCCGGGTCGCGGCGGTCTTCCGCACGCCAAGAGCGCCAAACGCTCGGCATGGGGCCCGCCATCAGGCGCGGTCGCACCCTCGGCCACCACCCGTCCCTCTTCGACGATCACCGCTCCCACCATGGGGTTCGGATGCGTCGTGCCCCAGACGCTGCGCGCGACGCCCAGCGCTCGCCGCATGAAAACTTCGTGCTCAGCCGCGGACATACGGGTTGTGCGTCATCTCCTGACCCACCGTCGTCGGTTCGCCGTGGCCGGGATAAACCGTCGTCGCCGGCGGCAATGAATAAATCTGCGCGCGGATCGAGGCTTCCAGTTGCGCATGGTTGCCCAACGGCAGATCCGTCCGGCCAATGCTGCCGTTGAACAGCGCGTCGCCCACAAACGCCGCTTCTGCTTTTTCGAAATAGAACAACACGTTCCCCGGACAGTGCCCCGGCACATGACGCACCTCGACCGTCAAGCCGAGGGCCGCAAACCGCTCACCTTGCAAGATCCAGTGATCGACCTTGATCGGTTCCAACGAGATCCCGCGATCAAGGAAAGCACTCATCACTTGGGGCGTCTCGATCAGCACTTGGTCGTCGCGGTGCGCCCGCACCTTGGCCCCGGATTCGCGCACGACCTCGGCGCCGCCATACGTGTGATCCCAATGACCGTGCGTCAGCCAGAGCTCGGCGAGCTTGCACTTCTCGCGGGTCAAAATCGGAGCTACGTCCGCCCAGACATCGCCCGGCGCGTCGATGAGGAACGCCTCTCCGCGCTCGGGCGCAGTCAGCAAATACGCGTTGGTCTGGATCGGCCCGGCGGGCAACACATGCAAGTTCACGCCGTCAATCCACGGGCTTTTCCCCGTCGTGCAATCGTGAAAACGCCCGGTCACTTCCCTTGGATCGTCTTCGCCAAAACGCGTCCCGCTCGCTCGCCGGTGACCTTGCCGCCGTCCAGGGCCACGCGGCCGTTCACGATAATGACCTTCATGCCTTCGGAGTGGTGATGGGGGTCTTCATACGTCGCGACGTCCCGCACCGCAGCCAGATCGAAGACCGCCACGTCGGCCATGGCCCCGACCCGCAGCACGCCCCGCTCCGGCAGTCGAAACACCGTCGCCGGCAATCCCGTCATCGAGTGGATCGCGCGTTCCAACGTGAGCACCTTCTCTTCGACCACGTAACGACGCAGCTTGCGCGGAAACGCTCCAAACGCCCTCGGATGCGGCACGCCGTCGCCGAGCGCGACCAACTCGCCATCGGAGCACGTCATCGTCCAAGGCTGCACCATGAACCGACGGATGTCTTCCTCGCCCATCACAAACGTCACGATCGACGCTCCACCGGCCCGGATGATCCCGATCGCCGCATCGACCGGTTCGAGTACCTGCGCGCGAGCGATTTCATCAAGTCTTCGCCCTTCCAAGGCCGGATCGGCCCGATGCCGGCTGATCATGATTTTCGCCGCCCCGGCGCGTCGCTCGATGTTCTCGAGCATCTCGGTCCGAATCTGGGCGCGCGTCTCCGCGTTGGCCAATCGCGCGCGCAACGCCCCGTCGCCACCCTCCCGGGCCCAAGCCGGCACGATTGCCGCCGTCAGCCCCGTCGATCCCGCCTCGTAAGGATATTGATCGGCAAAAATCTCCACGCCCTCCGCCCGCGCCGCGTCGATGTTTCTGATCACTTGCGCGGAAAGCCCCCAAACCCGCGGCCCCAGGGCCTTGATGTGCGTGACGATCCCCGGCAACTGCGCCTCGCGGGCCACGCGGATCAACTCATCGACCGCCGCAACCAAGCCGACGTTGTAGTCGCTCTCGTCGCGGATATGGCTCGTGTAAAACCCATCGAACTCCGCCGCCACGCGCGCCAGCGCGATGTGCTCCTCGGTCTTTGAAAAATTGCCCGGAGTATAGAACGGCCCGGCCGAAAGCCCAAACGCCCCCGCCTGCATCGCGCGGCGCACGATCCCGTTCATCTGCGTCTGTTCCGCCTCCGTCGGCGCGCGGTCGGCGTTCCCGAGCACGTCGATCCGCACCGAATTGTGCCCGATGAGTTGCGCGACGTTCACCCCCGGGCGCTGACGCTCGATCATCGCGCGTTGCACCGCTAGGTCCGTGGGACCGCCGCCGTCCGGGTTGACGAATACGGTCGTGATTCCTTGCGCCAACAATGCCTCCGCGCCCGCCAATTTCTCGCCGGCCAACGCCGGCCCCGCGTGAGAGTGGCCGTCAATGAACCCCGGCGAGACATACAGCCCCGCCGCCTCGATCACCGTTTTCGCCGAGGCCCCCTGCAGACGTCCCACCGCCGCAATTCGGTCACCCTTGATCCCCAGATCCGCATAAACCCACGGTGTCCCACTGCCATCGAGCAACCGTCCACCGCGGATCAAAATATCGAACTCCGCCGCCACGACTGACAACGTCGGAAGAATACAGGCGATGAGGTAACGTTTCAGCGTAGCCATTGGAGAAACGCCGTGGTCGTCGGCGCGTTAGTCAGATCGATCAGGAAGCCGCCGGTCGCCGGCACGATGGCCTGCGCGCGCGGCGCCGGTCCGCGGCGACGCACGATCGCATTCATCGCGGCCACGGCGGTCGCCGTCGAGCCCACGCCGAAGCCCACCAGACCCGCTACCATTACCGCCGCCTCGTGGTCCCGCCCCAGCAACGGCCACACCACGAACGCGGCAAACGCGAGTGTCATCACGATATTCACCGTCAAGATCACGAGCATCGGTCCTGCGACCTTGGCCAATTCCGCGAGATTCAGCGCGGTCAAAGTCACCGCAAGAAACAGCGCGAGCAGCAATCCGCCGAGTCGCACCAATGTCGCGGTTCGCAGCCATGTCCCGCCGGCCGCATCGTGTGCCGCGCGCACGGCCAGCCCGACGAGCAGCGCGCCCATGTAGGCCGGAAACGCCGCGCCCAGCTTTACCAGCCCGAAGCTCACCCACGCCCCCGCTTTGATGCACACCGCAACGAGCAACAGGTGAACCACCGCCATTTTTGGCTCGGAGAGAAATTCCCGCAATTCTCCGATTAAACCCGTCCTCGAAATCTCCGGCCCGCCGCCCCTGTTTTCAACACCCGTCACTACGAGCCCTCGACGCCGCAGTAACCATTCCGCGAGCGGCCCCGCCAGCAGGCCGCTCGCCACCAGACCGAACGTCGCCGCCGCCGCGCCCACCGCTGCCGCCGCCGCAAACCCGGCCTCTTCAAATCGTGACGCAAAACCCAGCACCGTGCCGTGCCCACCCACCAGCGTGAGCGATCCACACACCACGCCGAGCAAGGGCGGAGCGTCCATGATCTTCGCCAACCCTACGCCCACAAAATTCTGCAACACCGCCATCGCTGTTGCCGCGCCCAGCAAAATCACCAGCGCCCGTCCGCCCGTGCGTAAAATACTCAGTGGCGCCGCCAAACCCACGCAGGTGAAAAAGCCCACGAGCAGCGGTAAATTAACGGCCTTGGCCGGCCGCGACAACCACTCGGGCTCGGGCGTCGCCAGCCAAGTCCACCATCCCGCCGTGACGCGCGTCTGCCACGAAATCTGCAGCAGCCCCGTCGCCTGCAAGCCGAGGACCAGCGCCGCCGCCAACAGCCCACCCGTCACCGATGCCGGGATATTGCACCGCACAAGTACGGGAACCCGCCGCAACAGGGCCTCGCCCGCGAACAACACGGGACAGGCCAAAACCAGCAACCACCAGGCAGAAATTGGCGTAAGAGTCATCGATAAGCAGGGGGCAACAGTCCGACGCTATCATCGGACAAAATCCCAAGGCGCGGGAAGCTCCATTTGCGGTGCGGCGCGAAACGGAGACGCGTATTGGCGGCTTGCCTCGACGCATCGGCGTTTGTCACGTTTTGAGGTTCCTATGCCTACTCTCAAGTTTGCCGTCTTGCCAGGTGACTACATCGGACCCGAGGTCATGACCGAGGCCCTGCGCGTGTTCGAACACGTCGCCAAACAAGAGGGTCTCACCCTCGCCTACACCACCGCCGACGTCGGCGGCGCGGGCCTCGACAACCACGGCAAGGCCCTCCCCGACTCGACGCGGAAACTTTGTGCCGAGTCCGATGCCATCCTCGTCGGCTCGGTCGGCGGCCCGAAATGGGAAAAGCTCCCACCCAACGAACAGCCCGAGCGCGCCGCTCTTCTTCCGCTGCGCAAGCATTTCACGCTCTTCGCCAACCTCCGTCCCGGTCTGCTTTACCGTGAGCTCACCGACGCTTCCCCGCTGAAGACCGAGCGCATCCCCGACGGCATCGACATCGTCTGCATCCGCGAACTCACCGGCGGCCTTTACTTCGGCCTGCCGAAGCAGACCACCACACTCGCCGACGGCGACATCCAGGCCGTGGACACGATGGTCTACAAAAAATCCGAGATCGAACGCATCCTCAAGGTCGCCATCACCGCCGCGCGCGCTCGCAAAAAAAAGCTCTGCTCCGTCGACAAGGCCAACGTCCTTGAGACCTCCGTGCTCTGGCGGAAAACCGTCACCGAGTATTGCGCCGCCCACGCGCCCGACCTCGCGCTCAGTCACATGTATGTCGACAACGCCGCCATGCAGCTCGCGCGCGATCCCAACCAGTTCGACGTCTTCGTCACCGAAAACATGTTTGGCGACATCCTCTCCGACGAGATGGCCGTCATCTGCGGCTCCCTCGGGATGTTATCCTCGGCGTCGCTCGGCACGGGCAAAAATTCCCTCGGCCATCCCTTTGGCCTTTACGAGCCCGCCGGCGGCACCGCGCCCGATATCGCAGGCAAAGGCATCGCCAATCCCTGCGCGCAGATCCTCTCGGTCGCGCAGATGCTTCGCTATAGTTTCGCCATGGAGCCGACCGCCCAACGCATCGAGGCCGCCGTCAAAAAAGCCGTCACCGGCGGCACGCGCACCGGCGACATCGCCTTCGGCAAACCGTCAGTCGGCACCAAGGCCATGACCGACGCGATCATTGCGAATCTCTGATTTCGACGCTCTGAAGCCCGTCAACCTCGCTCGATTGTTTGCCTGCAGCCCCTTTCCCACTCCCATGACCTCCGCGCAAATCCGCCAGTCGTTCCTCGATTTCTTCGCCAAACAGGGCCACACGATCGTGCCTTCGGCCTCGTTGCTGCCGGACTCGCCCGGACTGCTCTTCACCAACGCCGGCATGAACCAGTTCGTGCCCATCTTCCTCGGTGACCGCGCGCCCGACGTCTCCAAGTGGGCCGGCGTCAAACCATCCAAAGACACCCGCGCCGCCGACACCCAGAAATGCATCCGCGCGGGCGGTAAACACAACGACCTCGAGGACGTCGGCTTCGACACCTACCACCACACTCTCTTCGAGATGTTGGGTAACTGGTCCTTCGGCGACTATTTCAAGCAGGACTCCCTCACGTGGGGCTGGGAGCTCATTACCAAGGTCTGGGGCATTCCCGCCAAGCGCCTCTACGCCACCGTTTACTCGCCCAACAAAGCCAAGGGCGACCCCGCCGAGTTCGACCAAGAGGCCTACGATATCTGGGCCGAGATCTTCCGGAAAGAAGGCCTCGATCCGGCCCTCCACATCGTCCACGGCAACAAGAAGGATAATTTCTGGATGATGGGCGACACCGGTCCCTGCGGCCCGTGCTCCGAGATCCATTTTAACCTCCTGCCCTCCGACGACGAAATCGAAGGCCGCAAGGGCGTTAACGCCTCCAGCCCACGCTGCATCGAGATCTGGAATCACGTCTTCATCCAATTCAACGCCAACGCCGACGGCACCTTTTCGCCGCTCGCCGCCAAGCACGTCGACACCGGTATGGGCTTCGAACGCGTCGCCGGCATCCACGCCTCGACGAAGGGTTTTACCGATTTCACCCCCGAGCCCTCCAACTACGAGGCCGACGTCTTCGCTCCGCTCTTCGCCAAGATCACCGCACTCTCGGGCAAGACTTACGCCCGCACCGTTCCCACAAAACGCGAAGGCCTCACCGAGCAGGAAAACACCGACATCGCCTTCCGCGTCCTCGCCGACCACGCCCGCACGATCAGTTGCGCCATCGCCGACGGCATTATGCCCGGCAATGACGGCCGCAACTACGTCATCCGCCGCATCCTGCGCCGCGGGATTCTCTACGGCAAAAAACTCGGGCTCGCCACCGGCTTCTTCGAACAGCTCGTCGCCCCCGTCGTCGAGTCCCTCGGCCCCGTGTTCCCCGAGCTCGTCGCTCAACAGGACATTATCCGCCGCGTCATCCGCGCGGAGGAAGAGAGCTTTGGCCGCACGCTGGAGCGCGGGCTACAGATTTTCACGAAGGCAGCTGGGGCTGGCGCAGTCTCCGGAGCGACCGCATTTGAGCTCTACGATACCTACGGATTTCCTCTGGATATGACGCAGCTTTTGGCCGCCGAGCGCGGACTCGCTGTGGACGCCACTGAGTTTGAGCGCCTGATGGAGGAACAGCGAAAACGAGGCCAAGCCTCGACCAAAAAAGTCATCGTTGTCGCGGCCACCGAGGGCGACACCAGTGTTGATCTTCAATCCACCAAGTTCCTCGGCTACGACCAACTGACTGCGCACGCCCAACTCATCGACGTCATCACAGCCGAAAAGGACACGTTTCTCGTATTTGACCAGACGCCCTTCTATGCCGAGATGGGAGGCCAAGCCGGCGACACCGGCACCGCGCTGATCAACGGACAACTTGTCCACCTCACCGATTGCGTGAAGGACAAAGCCGGCCGCCACCTGCACAAGGTCGCCGAGGGCGCATCCGCCGTTTCCGTCGGCGCCAAAGCCGAACTCTCCGTCGACGTCGTCCGCCGCCGCTCAATCTCCCGCCAACACTCCGCCGCGCACTTGATCCATTGGGCGCTCCGCAAGGTCCTCGGCACGCATGTCCGACAGGCCGGCACCTCGAAGACGCCCGAACGCATGCGCTTCGATTTCTCCCATTTCGAAGCCGTCACCCACGCCCAGCTCCGCGAGGTCGAACAGCTCGTCAACGCCAAGGTCATCGACAACGCCAAGGTCGAAACCTACGAGACCGAGTTCGACCAAAAGCCCGAGGGCACCCTCGCCTTCTTCGGCGACAAATACGGCAAGTTCGTCCGCGTCGTCGATATCGGCGGCTACAGCCGCGAACTCTGCGGCGGCACCCACGTCAGCACCGCCGGTGAAATCGGACTCATCAAGGTCGTCGCCGAGATGGCCGTCGCCGCCGGCACGCGCCGCATCGAAGCCGTCGCCGGTCAGGCCGCCATCGACTTAATTAACGCCCGGGAAGCCGCACTCGCCGCCATCAACGCCCACCTCGGCGCCGGTACCGCCGACGTCACCAAGAAACTCGAAGCCCTCCTCGCCCACCAAAAGGAACTCGAGAAGCAGCTAAAGGCTTTCCAGCAGAAAGCCCTCGCCGGCCTCGCCACCGAGCTCGCCGCCAAGGCCACCGTGCGCGACGGCCTCAAATTCGTCTCTGCCGTCGCGCCCGTTGACGATCAGGAAGCCCTGCGGTCGCTCGGCTCCCAAGTCCTCGGCCTGCTCGGCGAAGGCGTCGTTCAACTTGGCGCCACCTACGGCGACAAGGCCAGCCTCGTGGCGTTCTGCTCCCCCGCCGCGATCAAAGCCGGCCACGCTGCCGGCAAGATCGTCCAGACCATCGCCGCCCAGATCGGCGGCAAAGGTGGTGGTAAACCCGATTTCGCCATGGGCGGAGGCAAGGACATCGGAAAACTCGCTGAGATAATGAGCGCGTGACGCCTCGGCAAATGGCAGTCAAGTCGCTGCCATTTGGCAAAATTGACTTGCGGATGGCGCGAGAGACTCGCCTTTCTCAAGGCATGAAAAAGGCCAAGTCGGCTCAGATGCCTCCCGCACACCTAAACGACCACGCGGCCATGGCGGATCGCGTCGAGGAAGGCCTGCCCATTCAAGATGTGATTGAGTTTGGCAAACAGGCCGGGTTCACCACCGATGAGTTGGCCAAACTGATTCATATCCCCCCCCGCACCTACGCCCGCCGGGTGGCAGCCCATGCCCGCCTCAAGATTCCCGAGGGCGAGCGTGCGGTGCGCGTCATGCGGCTCTACGATACGGCAAAACAATTATTCGGCACCCACGATGACACCCGCCGCTGGTTGAGCATGGAGTTGCCGGCTCTTGGGCGACGCACACCGCTCGATCTTGCCCGCACGGAGCAGGGCGCTCGCGCGGTCGAGACCTTGATCGGTCAGATCGAGCACGGAATCGTGACGTGAGCCGGGTCACCGTCTGGAGGCTTTGCCAAAAGCGGCACGCCGCCGATGCTTTCTCCGGCGAAGGCTCACGGCTTTTTGGCGGTCGGTGGAGTCCGGCTGGGCTGAGGATTGCCTACAGCAGCGAATCGCGCTCGCTGGCTGCCCTGGAAGTGCTGGTCAACGTCCGCGATCCCGGACTGCTCTTCGCCCAGCCTTGGGCAATCCTACCGGCTACGATCCCGACGAATCTGATCGAGCACCCGAGGCGGGTGCCCGAGAACTGGCGAGCCACGCCTTACGGATCTGAAACGCAGGCGTTCGGATCAGAGTGGGCCAAGGCCGAGCGAAGCGTCGCACTGCAGGTGCCGAGCTCGGTTGTCCTTGGAGAATTCAACTATCTGTTGAATCCGGATCATCCCGATTTCTCGAAGATCGAAATCGGTGCCTTCGAGCCCTTTGAATTCGATTCCAGAATTCGTCACTGAAACGAACCCCGTCTGCCACGCCGGAGCCTTGCCAGCGCTGGAACTAACCCCACGTTAGCAGCGATGAATCTTGAGCCAGTCATTGCTGAGATCGTGGATGAGCTTTCCGATTTTTTGGACGGCACGACAGACCGGGACGAAGCGCGCATTCGTATCGCCGAAAGACTGGAAAGTGATTTTTTCCACCTTCCGCCGACGGCCCGCCTTTCCGTGACCAAAGCCGTGATGACGCATCTTGAGGAGAGTGAACACTTCGACGTCGAATACGTCGGAAACCCGTTTAAGGACGAATCTGAGACAGACGAAGAAGCGCGCGCATGAATCCAAGCTCCCCTGCGCTCGTCGCAATTCTCGCGTTTAATGGCAACAACCAGCTCGCCGTCCGGCGACTCGGTTCGAAGGCTGGCTTGCCCTTCACCGGAACAGATCTGGTGATGGCCAATGCGCGACTGGAGTCATCGTTCCCCACGCACACCCCTGCCGCCGAGTATTTCTCCGCAGATGCAGCCGGTCGGAGCTACCGAGTCTTTTTCTCCCGCGTCGACGGCGCGCCGGCAGACAGCGAGATAGCATTTCAATCGCTCGACACCCTTTCGAGCAACCCGGCGGCGTTGGCGCCCTCTCTGAGCGTTTTGCTCGGGAAGCTCGAACCTCACTTGGTCGATATTCCCTACCTCCACTTGAGCGAAAACGACTTCATTTATAAATTTCGCCCCGCGCAGGAACGGAACACGGCCATTTACGAACAGGATTTGGCAGCCAGCTCGCTTTACCAGTCCCAGCTCTGCGCCGCGATCAAGGCGCTGGTCCGACAGCACGAACGCACGGTGACCGCGCCGGTGATTCTCGATTTTGGCGCGGTCCACTACGTCATACCGAGCCACTTTGGATTTTGCCTGGGCGTCAAAAACGCAATCGAACGCGCGTATGAAACCCTAGCGGAGAATCCCGGCCGGCGAGTCTTCATGCTATCCGAGTTGATCCACAATCCATTCGTCAATGAGGACCTGCTTCGACGCGGCCTGCGCTATCTCCAAACCGACAAGGGCCACGCCTACACCGTCGACGGAACCGAGAGCTCGCCCGACCTGTGGGAAACGCTTACGCCCGACGACATCGTTATCGTCCCGGCTTTTGGCGCGACCGATGAAGATAAGCGACGCCTCGTGCGCCGAGGCCTTGGGTTTAGCAAATATGACGCAACCTGCATGCTGGTGGAAAAGGTTTGGAAAGCAGCACGAGCCTACGGCCGGGAGGGCTACACCGTAATCATCCACGGCAAGAGCGAACACGAGGAGACCAAGGCAACATTCTCAAACACCCGCCGATATGCCCCGGCTGTGATCGTGCGCAATATCGACGAAACGCGGCAACTCGCCGCACTCATTGCAAGCGACGACCCATCCGTCCGGGCGGAGTTTTACACCCGATTCGCAGGCAAACACACACCGGACTTTGATGTCGAAAAGCACTTCGAGCGGGTCGCGGTCGTGAACCAGACCACGCTCCTGATGAACGAGACTCTGGGCATTATCGAACATCTAAGAAGTGTTTATCGCGCCAAATACGGCGACGATTCACGGGTGGGAGGAACGAGTCGGCGAGACACGCTCTGTTACGCAACCCAGGTGAACCAAGATGCGCTCAGCCGTGCCTTGGCCGAGCCTCTCGATGCAGCCTTCGTGATTGGTGGAAAAAATTCGTCCAACACTTACCAACTCCACCGGCTTTGCGACGAACGTCTAGGAGCCAAGTCGTTTTTTATCCAGAGTGAGTCAAACATCACGTCACGGTCCGAAGTCCAACACTACGTTTACGGCGGCGGCGCAGGCCACACGGAGGCCCGAAAACTGTGGCCCGAGGATGAGTTGGCCGAGCGAAACGGGGCGGCTGTCCCGCCGAGAAGAATCCTGATCACCGGTGGAGCCTCGTGCCCTGACGGCATCATTCAGCAGGTCATCACCCGCCTAAACTCATTTTTCCCGAGCCATCGGCTTAAACCCATCAGCGCGTTGCTAACCCGAGTTCCGCAGTTGGAGCAGGAAGTGAAAATAGTTTCAGAGGAGAGTGGTATTTCCAGCGGGGCGGTTTACGAGGAAAGTTAATTTTTTGAGCGATGTAGTGCCGAACACCCCGTTGTGAGGTGGCGGGTTTTC
>SXGQ01478049.1_pt1 | contig 12582 bp, 9 predicted proteins | sample 3178371 | NCBI WGS metagenome assembly SXGQ01 (sample SAMN11356859, study PRJNA531348) | freshwater metagenome | isolation source: freshwater sample F1-20 | place: China: Fuxian Lake, Yuxi | collected 2017-12-25
CCAGAAGTACCAGAGCTTCCAGAAGAACCTGCTGCTCCGGTGTTGCCCGAAGTGCCAGAACTTCCTGATGTACCAGAAGATCCTGAAGTTCCTGAGGATCCGGATGTACCAGAAGATCCTGAAGTACCAGAACTTCCTGATGTACCAGAAGAACCAGCAGCTCCAGTGTTACCTGAAGTACCAGAAGAACCTGAGTTACCTGATGTACCAGAAGAACCAGCAGCTCCAGTGTTACCTGAAGTACCAGAACTTCCAGAGGATCCAGAATTTCCTGATGTTCCAGAAGATCCGCTATTACCAGAGGTACCTGAGCTATTCAAACTAGAAACACCAGACACATAAGTTCTAACCCAAGCCGTGCTAGGTACCTTGGTGCTATTGTCACTTCCTGCTGGAGCAACTACACTTACATTCGCTGGGAATGTAACATTGTCACTACCATCATAAGCTACAATGTCCCTTAAGTGTCCGGTATCTCTAGTGTTTCCCATTTATCTTTTAAATGCCATTTATATATTTTTCATCACCTTCATTAGCTTGGTTTGATTGGCCATATCACAGATCCAGGAGTAGTTATATTCGAAACTAAATCTCTCAATGCCTGACGATATTGTCTCCATTCTTCTTTCTTTTCTTCAGTCAGCGGAGAATCTGCTCCTTGTGTCCAATCACATTCGAAGAGTCTTCTGTTTCTTTCCTCACGAATGAAATTTTTATAATCGTCTAATACTCTCTGCTGTAACTGTTCAGGAGTTAAACCCACAAGATCTTGCGGAACGGGAGCATTACTTTGAATTGTAGTGTTTGCCACTATTTCATCATAGTCTTTATGCACATATTCTATCGATCCGTCCGAATGTTCTATTCTAATAAAATCTTCCATAACGATTAAGTGTAATAATTAGTTGCTGATTGGTTTTGTATATAGGCTAATGCAGTAACTCTAGATCCTATATCCAATCCATGTGTTCCGATAAAAATGTTTATTTTTCCTTCAGAGTATCCGTCTCCTTGTCTGTCAAATTTTAAACACACATAATATGGACTTCCCGTTTTGTAAATGTCCATTAGTGTGGTTGAACCATTATTATAAATATATTTGTTTAATATACTTGTTGTGGTATAAGGATAGCCTCCAGCATATCCAAAACAGTTCGCGCTGTTATACAAATAACCCCAATAGTAAAAAAAGAGCATTGCAGATTCTGTTGCATAGCTAAGTTTAACATCCAAATATCTATTGCCCGCTCTAAGAGTAAATTCTCCCACGTGTTGCAACATCGGAGGGCTAGAATTTGACCAGGTATTTGTACTGGTAGCGTCTGATATTGTTTTATAAAATATTCCCATGTCTTATATAATTTCTTCTAATTTTATTTTGAATCTCTTTCCGTTTTGATTATTAATGATAAAAAGATCCTCAGCTCCTTCTTGAATTGTCCAACTTCCGTTAGTTCCATCTACATCGTTTCCTCCTTCTTTGTTTAAATTATTTAAATGTAAGTCGTTGGTATAAATGTGGGACCAAGCATAAGAAGTGGTACCTAAACTATAAGTGTTATCTGCCGATGGTCTAACAACAGCAGAGACTGAAATCTCACCGCCGCTAGCTATAGAAATTCTAGTTGTATCATTGGTTACGATAGCCAAAGCGTGATTTGATTGTGATCCAACTATTCCGCCGTTAGTGTTTGCTCCTAAAATTGCTTTTATTCCTGTGTTTCTTGTGACATAAAGGGTTGCATTGTTTCCTGTCCCCTCTAAATGAATTGTTCTTTCACTTGCACTTCCTAGAGGTGATGATGTTCCTACACCAACCAGACCACTTTGTTTGAATATTACAACAGGAGTACTAAAGGTGGTTCCTCCAACAGCACTTGATGGGGTAAACTCCATGGCACCATCAATATTCTGCTGTGCTCCTATCATCCAGTTATAGTGTGTGGTAGCAATAGGAGCTACAATTCTTAATCCACTATTTGCGTCTGCCCCGTTACCAATAGCTGTTCCACCAACGAGTAGATTTCCTCCATTAATATGTAATTTTTGGGAAGGGGCAGTTGTTCCCATTCCAACAGATCCAGCAAAATAATTCTTATCCGAACCTCCAGCTTGATATAATCCATATCTGTTGGTAACCGTTCCACTGCCTGCAGAAGAATCTATATACAAGGTATAAAGATTTGTAGCATTCACATTGGATGCCACGGCTACATATAATCCATGTAAACTGGTAGCAGCGTTAATGAATGTTCCATTTATTACTGCTTGATACTGAGTTGTTCCCAGAGTAGGCATATTAGCAGATAAATAAAATAGTCTATCAGTAAGAGGAGCAACATTTATATTTACACTGGTTGATTGAATACTTGAGCTAAATGTAGCGGTTCCTGCTTGAACGAAAGTTAAAACAGCAGTTGAAGTATCCTGATTTACTATTCTAAAATCATTAGTTCCATTTTGATTATAATCATTAATCAATGTCCACCTTGGAACAGTAGTACTTGAAACCCCATTTAAAAAATCTAACCTCGAAGCTCTATTAGTGCTTCCACTTCCTGCAATTAATCTTAAACCCGCTTGATCTAGAGTTGATTCAACTCTAATTGTTTGATTTCCTGATCCATATGTATAGATTCTTGCACTTGTTGCGGTTGATGTTGTTCCAAGCAATAGAACATCACTTAAACTTAGAGGCCGATCAAAAACTACTAAACCCGATCCAGTATTATCACTAAATCTTAGATTCGCACTGTTTAAATAAATATCCCATTGATTTGTTCCTGCTGCACCATAAATTCTTAATCCACTACCGCCGGAACTTGCTAATGTTATTCCTGATGAAGTACTATTTACAGTAACACTTGAACTAAAAGTAGCAACTCCTGCTGATGATAAAGTTAATACTTGGGTCAAAGATCCAGCTGCAGGTCTCGTGTGGAATTCTAATTGGGTTCCAACATTATCAGTCACTGCGGTTGCTCTGATCAAAGCAACTGTTGAGATTGCAGAATTGTACCAAGCGTAATCCCCTCTTGATCCACTGGTAGCACTAGCAGTTAAATTTATAGCTATAACTGGCGCAGAAGAGGCTGCAACTTGTAAATTAGCAGCAGGTCCAGTCACCCCCATTCCGATGAAACCCCCACTAGTAATTCTCATCCACTCATTGGTACTAGCTGTTGTGGTTGTTGTTCTAAAAGCAAGATATCCTTTAGAATCTGTAGCATTCTCTAAACCCCCAGCAATAAATCCCCCACCGATATAAGTTGCTCCGCTTGCAGACTTGGCACCAAGCCATATGCTAGAAGAATTATTTGCTGCAACAGTTGCTTCATTCCATAGTAATAATATCGGTTCATTTGATCCCCCTATGATGTGCCTTCCTGCAACATTCCCAATCACTGTAGTAGGCCAACTTGTCGTATTAAGAAAGATCTGATTTCCAGTATCATAAATTGTTCCTGTTGTAAGTGTAGTAGCATTCGAAAATCTTGCAACATAATTTGCAGTTCCTCCGGAGATAGTACCAGCACCCGAAGATCCGGATGTTCCAGTACTTCCTGAGGATCCGGAAGATCCTGACGAACCCCCAGAACCTGATGTGCCTGTTGATCCGGAAGAACCTGTGCTCCCTGATGATCCAGAAGATCCTGTGCTGCCAGAAGAACCTCCGGAACCTGATGTACCTGTTGATCCGGAAGAACCTGTGCTCCCTGATGATCCAGAAGATCCTGTGCTGCCAGAAGAGCCAGAAGAGCCAGTGCTGCCAGAGGTTCCGGTAGATCCGGAGGAACCCGAAGTTCCAGTACTTCCTGAAGATCCAGTACTTCCTGACGATCCCGTACTACCTGAGGATCCAGAAGATCCTGTACTACCTGATGTTCCAGTCGAACCAGAAGATCCTGATGTTCCCGCTACTGCGTTTTGATTGAAAGAAATCCAGTCTGCAGAACTCAAATAACCAGAGGTTCCATTGCCAGCTTGTGGCATGGAAATAACCCCAGTTTGATTATTATAAACAACCGGAGAAGTTGCACTGATTGATCCAAGTCCGATCCCCCCTCCAGTACTCCAAGCTATAATATTGATAATGGATCCAGCAGGCACGCCAGAATTTAAAACCACACTTGTACCATTAGTGGCTGTGAATTCCGCGTTGTCTAGTTTAGATCCGTTATAATAAACATCCACCTGTCCAACTGTGTAAGAAACAGTAAATGTTGTCTGATTAGCAGTAGCAGTGAAGCTAGTTGAAACCCTAGCGTTAATAGTAGAGATACCAGAGGTTCCTGAGGTGCCATTTCCTGAGGTTCCTGATGATCCTGTTGATCCACTAATGGTAAACGAAAGACACGGCTTAGTAAATGTAGTGGTTCCAGATCCTCCAATATAAGTTAGCGTATTGAAAACTGCATCGTTACTAACTTGGGAAAAACTACTGAATGTATAGAAATTGGTTTTTGAAGGATCTCCCAGTTCGTAAATCTGTAAAGTAGCAGATCCGGAAGAAAATAAACTGGCTAATCTGGTAAAGATTGTAGCACTAGTTCCGTTCTGTAAAGTATTACCACTGCCATCAGTAGCGGACACTCTTAGATCCCCGCTATTCGTCGTTAAACTTGCGCTGCTGTACGATATTTGTCCACTAATATAACTAGTGGAATTAAGATTAGTACCGCTGTATTGCAAGCTAAAACCTCCAGCCACGCTCACCCCAGCTGTACCAGAAGAACCTGCTGTTCCTGAAGATCCCGATGCTCCTCCAGTACCGGAAGAACCCGCAGTGCCTGCTGAACCTGCAGTACCCGATGAACCCGCTGAACCAGAACTTCCAGAACTACCAGTGGAACCTGCAGTGCCCGATGAACCCGCTGTGCCAGCAGTGCCTGCTGAACCAGCTGTTCCGGATGTACCTGTGGATCCCGAAGATCCTGAAGATCCCGAAGATCCTCCAGTTCCAGAAGATCCTGAAGTGCCCGCTGATCCTGAAGTGCCTGCCGAGCCTGCTGTTCCTGAAGATCCTGCAGTGCCAGAAGAGCCAGAAGAACCCGCAGCACTTAGCCATTCAGATCCGTTATAACGATAAATCTGTTGTGTTGATGAATCATAAATGATGCTGCCGACGTTTGCAGTGTTAGAGGCATTCTGAATGCCATTCACAACAGGAATGGTTAAACCCTTACCATCTGAAACAACAATTATACCATCGGCGTTCGTGACTTTGTACCCGGACATTCAGAGACTTTACATTTTATTTATATATCGTATAATGTAGAGTGGGGTACAACAAAAAAAAAGCATTGCTATTGCAATGCTTTTTAAAACTTTATGGAATCTTTTATTTAAGGCTTGATTAATTTGTCCATGAAGACTGAATAGCGGCTTTCTGTTTTCACTTCAGAAAAATCACCGAGTAAAAATTCATGATGCTCGATCTCTCTTTCCTGAGCTAAGAGGTCATCATATTCTTTTTGAAATTCTCCCCATTTCGGATTTGGGGTCTTACCAATGATTTCACCTTCTTCATTTTTAAGTTCATGGAAGGCAGAAACCCCGATACTGCCATCGGGTCCAGTGTCACCATATTTTTTGATCAATTCGTTACGTAGGGGTTCAACTTCGTCAACCAATCCCTTAGTTTTTTTACCAAGGTCATTCAACCAGTATTTTTGAACTAAACTGATTTTTTCGTCCAAAAGACCCATCTGAACTTTTTCACCCGTTTGGCGATCTTGCAATCCGTGGATTTCTTCAGAGAGAATTAAAATTTCACCTAATTTAAATGTTGTCTTGATCATATTTTTCAATTATTATATTTTAGTTTTTTTCAGGGGATTGTTTCAAATTATTCTGTGCCTCCAGTTGGTCCTGCGGGTCCTGCTGGTTCTATCCAACTGGTAATTGTAAATCCTTTTGCATCAGCAAGAGCCTGTACTAATACCTTATCGTCGGTGCCCCAGTTCTCTAAAACTTCATCAGGAGCTTTCCATGTTCCTGTATAAAGTTCAGTTTCTCCAAATAGGGTCCAAGTTACCTGACAATCGTTAACTAAATCATAAGTCACTTTAGCACCAAGTTTGTCAGCAGTTTTATCAACAACTGTTACGGGTTCTATGTTTGCTTTTCTCATACTTAAATGTTATCTAGATAGTATTTATGCTTGACAAAATTTCTGATGAAATTTTGATCCCTCTGTAGGAGTTGGTTTAAATCTCTTTTGGCAGTGTCATAAAGTCCGTAGAAATCTAATTCTTTTTTAGCGGTGTTGGAATTTAAAATTCCCATACCAGATAGGATATGAAACGTGAGGGAATTCTGATAGATCTCTCCTGGATTGCAATCGCTTTCCCTTGGCATTCTAGTTTTAAAGGTTTCCATTTTTTCTTCCAATTCTGGAGAGATGTCTAGGAGCTGAGCACATTCCCAGAAGAGAGAATCATTTCTGGATGTAAAATAGTGCATTCGAATCCAATCTCTAATGCTATCCCAGAATCTTGCCATCCGATTGTTGTATCTCTCCTCCATCAATCTGTTCTCATATGAAAAATCTGGACGATAAAATTCGCTCAGAAAAACGTTTAGTTGTACCAAAGAGGCATGTAAACTTGTTGCTTCCAAAGGCTCTACAAATCCAGAACTTAAACCTATCGAGAGAACGTTTCTGTTTAGAAATTTCTCGACTCTTCCGCTATTGAATTTAACTACCTTATCCGATTCAAATTTTTCTTTGATTGAATCAGTATCTGTGATTTTGGAATTGAAAATATAACCGCAATGAATTTCATCCTTCACTGGTATTTCCCATTGCCATCCATCTTGCGTGGCAATTGCTTTTGTGAAATTTGGAATTTCTTCTCCATGTGATTTTTTGTAAATGACTGCAGAGTCTAGTGGTAATTCTTTATAAGGAATGAATCTCTGTCCGAAAGAATTTGATAGCACTCGATTCTGTCCAGTACAGTCCACAAAAAAATCTCCTTCTATTTTTCTTTCCCCTGAGATAATTAAATGATCTACTTTCTCTTTACCAATAACTTGCTCAACTGTGCCTTTGATTAATTTAATTCCTTCCCTTTGAGCAACTATTTTAAAGTAGGACACAGCAGCATCTATGTTCAAGTGATATGCATAATTACCCCTTTGCACAAACGAATCTCCGTTCTTTTCGAAAGGAACCAAATTTTGGTCTATTAGCAAAGATTCATATCCAACAGAAGGATGCTTTCCAACTTCCACACAATAAGATCTGATGTAATCAAAATCGAGTGGAAAATGTTCCTTGTTTAATCTACCTGAAGAATCGATCGGGTTAGAAAAAGATTTTCCGTCTCCTGTCCAGTTTTCATGGATCACTCCAAATTTTAATGTGCTCCCGGTTTTCTTTAAGAAATCTTTCTCGTCGAAATATGGACACCAGCGATTTAAGAAAAACCAAAAATGTGGTGTGGTGCTTTCTCCCACACCGATCGGTTGATTAATCTCTGGTTCAATCACTGAGATATCCTGGCAATTACCTAAGGATTTAAACATGAAAGCAGAAATCCAAGCTGCAGTGCCGCTGCCAACTATTATGATTTTTTTACCAGTTGTCATTCATATCATTCGAAGTGTCGACCACATTCTCAGGGTCTATCTTTCCTTCTTGTTGCATTTTTCTAAATTCCTCTTCAGATACTCCCTTACCAACAGTGACCCCGTTATCGAATTCATCTGTCTTTGGAAAATATCCAATCTGCATAGTTAAAACTATTCTGCTATCATTATCATTGCCGTTAAAAAATCCAACATCCCTTACAGTGAGATTAGAAGGATAAACAACCATGTGATTTTCGATACACTTTAAAATATAACCTTCCGCATTTTCCGATGTGCCTCTGGTGTCTATAAAAGATAAACCAGCATCTCCGTCTCTAATATCTTTCGGAGATTTTAAAAACACACAAGCAGTAAACATCCACGGGTAATTATTTCTCACCGTGGTACCAGCATATCCATTCCCCATGATAGTTCCATAACAAAGAATCTCTGTGGGTTTTAAAAAATTAAATACATCATCACCTACCCTTTGGATTAATAGTCTATCGGTGATTTCTAAAAACATGTCAGATAAAATCTTGATTCCCTGATTTCCAGTTTTAAGTAAATTCCCGGATTGAGTGACTAAAAGATTTCCTCTTAATCTTGGTGGTTTCTGTGGATCTGTCACACAAGATTGTTCAATTAAATCCATCAGTCCAACTTTAGTGTCTCTGTCCAAATCTAAATCTACATGATGAATATAGACCGGATATATTATCTCATGGCTGACTTCGTGACCTAATACTTTAAATTTTTCCATCTTATTTAATCCATTTATTTTTTATCAGTCTTCTGTTGATCTTCATCAGATTCCAAGCTTTACCCATATAGAAGTATTTAACAACTTCACATCTTTCAATTACTCTTTCCAATTCTTCAGTCATTTGAATCTTTTTGATTTTAAAAGATTCGTGTAATTTTTTGGAATGAAACTTGATATAGATCAAAGGATCTCCTTTTCGAATCACAAAATTTTCTTTGGTGCTCATCCACTCAAAAGCATAACTGATGTGTCTTTGCCAGCTATAAATATCAAATGTACCAGGAATCATCCTACCCGGTAATTTTCTACTCTTAGCATCCATGTGAGGCATAGTGGCTTCTAACCACGTGTCTTCATCAGCAACAAATCCCTGATCAATATTGATTTGAAAAAGAGGAGTATTGGGATTGTCCCATTTCTCTTTGGGCATCTTAACCACGATCTCTTCAAAGAGTCCAGCAGTGAATGAAGATTCGACCAATTTAATCTCTCCATCTTCCCATTTTAATTCTATATCATAAGGACTTTTGATGACAAAGGTGTTGGAGAAAAAATGAGTAGATGCAGGGCAATATCTATAATTGGCTTTAGTTTTTTTGTGGATGTTCAGCGGCTCGGGAGCATCTGTCAATAATTCCAGCCAAGGTTTTTTGCGATTAATAAACCAACCAATTGTTTGCATCTATTTGTTCTTTAGTATGTGGATGAGATCCAAATGATCCACCGCCATATTATTATAGCGGGAAATGGTGGATTTTATTTCAGAAAGATAATCCAGATTATTAATATTGAGGGTTTTTAAATATTCACCCCATTTATTTCCCTCGAATATTCCCAGGCCATGTCCAACCATTAAATAATTATCAGGAGCAAAAGGTTCCCACGGAACGCTCGTGTGATCGTCAATCGAGCTTGGGGGTTGATATTTCCATATCTCCAATTTTTCTTTTAAAGAATCTGGAACGAAAGATCTATCCTGTAACGATCTCCAAAACTCGCTGTCCTTTCTTTTTGTGATATAGTGAAACACTAAGAACTCCATGACTCTATCATTCATCCCAGCAATAAAATCATTATACTTGTTAATGACAGTTTCACTTCTATGAACCACACCAGAAATGTGTGACGGGATTAAACTCAGTTGAATAATCAACATCATGATAGCAGTTGCTTCAATGGGTTCGGTAAATCCGTAACTCAGACCGATTGATATACAATTTTTAACCCAGCCTTTTTCATATCTCCCAGCATCAAAATTCAATTGCCTAATTGGATCTATCTCGAATCCCAAATATTCTTCAACCTCTTTTTTAGCCTGATCTGCATTAATATAATCAGAATCAAAAATATATCCGGATCCGTATCTGTGCTGTAGAGGAATTCTAAACATCCATCCATATTTCATGGCAATGCAATTAGTGTAATTTACTAATCTATCCTTTTCTGGTTGTAGAAAGAAAGGTATGACAGATTTAACCTTTAAATGCTTTTGATAGCTCTTCCATTTAGTCTGATAAAATTTTCCAATAATTTGCCTTTTAAATCCAGTACAATCAAAAACAAAATCCACCAAATAGGTTTTTTCGTCTTTTAATCTCAGCTTGGTTAAATATCCATCCGAGTTGTTAATGACAGTTTCCACTATCCCCTCAATTCTAATCACTCCTCTTTGTTCTGCAATTTTTCTTAAATACTGTGCTAGCCTGCTTGCATCAAAATGATATGAATTCATAGTGATGGGTTTAGCTACACCGGATCCACTGATAGAAAAATTAGATTTGTTTTTTTCCGCTAAAAGATTATTTAGGATAACATCATCAAGGGGTATGTTGTTAGCAATCGCATAAATGAGGTAGAGCCTTGCATCGTCGTTAAAATATGTGGATGCTGTTCTTTCTGCTGGCCAACCCATTTTTTGTAAACTTGGGTTATCTAATCCCAAAAATGTACTGAATGCATGATAATAGTATTTCCCGTCCCCGTTCCAGTTATCAAATTTAATATTCAGTTTAAGAGTGGCACCGGTTTCTTTTATAAGCTCAAAGTGATCGATGCCAAGATCTTGGAGAAATGTGATGATGTTAGCAGTGGTTCCTTCCCCCGCTCCGACGATTCCTATCTCTTCACTTTCAATTAAATGAATTCGGGATTTTGGAAAGATCTTTTGAGCATAGAGAGCTGTGAGCCATCCGGCAGTTCCTCCTCCTACAACAAATATTTTTTCTAAATTTTGCATGACCAATTAGAATCCATTTTCGAGTCTTTCGATACGGGATTCTAACTTTTCGATTGAAGATTGCTGTTCCTTGATAGCCTCGATAAGCAGAGCTACTATCTTTTCATATTTAACAGCTTTGTATCCATCTTCTCTGGTAGTCACAAGTTCAGGTAACACCTTCTCAATCTCTTGAGCTATTACCCCGATATCATGACCTTTATAGATGGACTGTAGGGTTTCGTTCCAATCAAACTCCACCCCAGAAATAGATTGGGTTTTTTTGATTGGCTCTTGAATGGGCTTGATATTCTCTTTTAATCTCTCATCGGAAGAAGCATAAGCAATCACGTCCCCGGAGAAATTACCAGTTACTCCATAAACAACCCCCCACCTATAACTAGATGTTCCGAGATCGTATCCAGTACTTCTCGCTGCAAGTCCGGTCATATACCATCTATAACCTGCAGTGAAGTCTCCATCTACTGTGGCTTGTGTATTATAAGTGATAGTAGATCCGCAAGAAACTGTTTTAGATGTTGCTGATGCATCACTCACGGACATTGGGGAATCAGATCTCCAATAATAACTTAATCCCCCCTTCAACCAAATAAAGAAGTTACTACAAGTTGAGTGACCGTTTGCTTTAGCAATAAATGGATGATAGGTACCATTTGAAATATAAATCTCAGATTCCCAGAAATCAAAGTGGTGCCCCCATGAGGTAGATCTACCTCTAATCTTAGACATTAAAGATCCAAAACTGGAACCATCCTGGTGAACCGAGGTTCTAAGAATTTCTATTTCACCGACACCATTACCCCAATAGTCACCATTAAAATAAACAGGGTAGAATGTGGAGGTGTTACCTCCCATGGAGATAGTGTTGAGCCTACCAAATGCTCTGAATTGAGTTATTCCATATCCGCCCAAATTGGTAGAGTCCGTTGCAGTTGCAGCATTACCTGAAATGTTGGTCTGATCCCCCGTATTTGTACCTGATAGATTAGAGGCGGTTAAACTTCCGGAGAAGCTTGCTGTACCAGCATTATTCATCGTGAATCGCTTAGTAGCAGAACCTCCAGATGCAAAATAAATTTCACCTTCAGAGAATATACCTATACCGTAATCAGTTCCAGACCCGAGAACTAAATTATATGGGTATAATCCACCTCTGTTTGCAGATGCCTCTCGTATTCTATAGTACCTGCCCTGGAATCCGTCCGATGTTATCACAGTTGATGTCACTGTAAGAACACCAGCGCTAGTCAGGTTCATTCTATCATTAAATCCTCCAGAGCTATTAAAAGTCCAATAAACTGTACTGTTATTAGATCCATTATTGACGAATTTATAGTCATGCATCGCATTGGCTGCTCCTCCAGCAGGATTGATCCTAAATGAAAGAGAAGACACTGCACTACCTGCAGTACTATCATTAACAATACTTAAAAATCTATCACCGTCGCCAAGGTCGGCATTTGCAGTAAATGCAGTGCTCTTAGAAAGAGCTACAGTCATTCCATTTGTTGATCTGGCAGTTCCCCCACCTAGAACAAATTGAGAAGATGTTGCTACTGTTGTTCCATTATCGGTAATAGTACTGGAAGTTAGACTAGTAGCGCCAGAGAATTTAGCAATTGCATTTGTACTTCCCCCGGCTATAGTTCCTGCACCAGAAGTACCAGAAGAACCAGCAGCTCCAGTGTTACCAGAAGTACCAGAAGAACCAGCAGCTCCAGTGTTACCAGAAGTACCAGAAGAACCAGCAGCTCCAGTGTTACCAGATGTACCGGAAGAACCAGAAGTACCAGAAGAACCAGCAGCTCCAGTGTTACCAGATGTCCCGGAAGAACCAGAAGTACCAGTCGATCCTGATGATCCTGAAGATCCAGAGGAGCCAGAAGATCCCCTTGTTCCAGAAGAGCCGGAGGTACCAGCAGAACCAGAAGTACCAGAAGAACCAGCAGCTCCAGTGTTACCAGATGTACCGGAAGAACCAGAAGTACCAGAAGAACCAGCA
>SXGQ01470892.1_pt1 | contig 12580 bp, 8 predicted proteins | sample 3178371 | NCBI WGS metagenome assembly SXGQ01 (sample SAMN11356859, study PRJNA531348) | freshwater metagenome | isolation source: freshwater sample F1-20 | place: China: Fuxian Lake, Yuxi | collected 2017-12-25
GCAAAAAAACACTTGATGAAGCTGAACAAAAGCTTACCGTTCTTGGTGCATCATAATCAAGGTTTGGATAGACATGCATTGCGAATCAAGGATGAATCTGTGAATGCATGTAGATATGCCTCCAAGTCATCCATTTCATCTGAAGTGAGATTCAGGGGTTGTATATCAGCGGACTTATTGATGAATTGCTTTCCACCTACATTATAATGCTCGATCACAGAGCGAAGAGTTGGTAATGAACCATCATGCATATAGGGAAATGTAAGTGCGATATTGCGTAGTGTTGGTGTTTTGAATGTGCCAATGTCACCATTAGAATACGTTACATAATATCGTCCCTTGTCATAATAATGCGTATGCAATCCTGTGCTGTGAAATAGTCCATCGGAAAGATGCGGCCCGTCATGACATTTCACACAATGCGCTTTCCCTTCAAATAATACTTTCCCTCTTTGTTCTTGTTGATTCAGAGCAGATTGATTTCCTGCGATGAATGCATCATGCCGAGTTGAACCCGAGACAATCATCCGCGTGAAGAGACCGATTGCAGTTGATATACCTTTAAGTGATACTTCTTGATCTCCAAATGCAGTGTTCCATAACCGGCTTAACCGTGATGATTTCAGCACTGCTTGCTTCACGATTGAATCAGTAGCATACATTTCATTCGGACTACGCAATGCATCTTCGATTTGCTTTTCGAGTGACAATACTCTGCCATCCATGAAATACGATGATTGAAATGCGACATTGATGATGGTTGGAGCATTTCGCATGCCTGATTCACGACCGACACCTTTACTCACGATATTACCTGCATCTGCAAATCCTTCTTCCTGCTTATGACAAGATGCGCAGGAAATATCACCGTCTCCGGAAAGCGTTACATCATAAAACAATGCGCGGCCAAGCTCAAACACCGATTGAGAATAGGATTGATGTGCGGCAAAAGGAATGGAAGCAATACCAATAGGAAGTGAAATTTTTTCAGGGGAGCATTGTTGCTCGGACGGCATGGTACCCTCCGAACATGAAATCATACATAGTCCGAACATAAACATCAATAAGACGCTATATCGGATAGTGTTTTTCATAGGGATTTCAGGGATTGTCCTGAGAAAAGAGCCCTTGCATTTTATCTTTGAATTCAACAGCTTCCCGTCCCTTCAAACCAAGTTCGGCCAATTGTTCATCTGTAGGCATGGTGAGTGATTGGAGAAGATGTTTCATCACCTTCATTTCAGGGGCAGTCATACGATGAGCATTCAAAATATAATCTTCAAATGCCTCCCAAGCATGCGGAACGAATGGCTTCACCAATTCGGCAATGGCTTCGGCAAAAACGCGGATTTCATATTGCGCATGAGCATCAATGCGAAGTCTTAAAAAGTGGAATAAATTATGAAGATCAATTTTCCAATACCATTCCGTATAATTTGAAACCGGCAAATTGATGCGAGCGATTTCTCTTGCTATGCCTTGCTCCAAAAAATCTTGATATTGAGCATAGGCATCATCCTGACCCTGCTTGAAAGCAATTGCTGCTTGTTCAGCCATGCCATCAGGGAGCGTTTCATCGGATCTACCTTGTTTATTCGAGACGCTTTGTGGACGGATGTCTTGAACTGCAGGCGTATAGAATTCATCTTTCATTTCAGAATATCGACCGCTATACTCATTCACATTCGCGGTGCGATGTCTGATCCATTGCCTTGCAACGAAGATTGGCAATTTCACATGGAATTTAAATTCCACCATTTCGAATGGCGTGGTATGAGCATGGCGAAGTAGATAACGAATGAGTCCGCGATCTTCATGCACCTTCTTGGTTCCCGATCCATAAGAGACACGAGCAGCTTGCACAATGGAGGCATCATCACCCATCACATCGATGAGCCGAACGAATCCTTTGTCCAAACAATCTATGCGCTTATCTAGAAGTGCACTTTTTTCTGAGGCATCGATGCCCATTCCATGCTCTGCCATGAAGCAATCCTTGCAAAAAGTAAATCAGAATACATGCAAAATACGAAATCACCTGCTTTTCTTGCTATATAGGCCGTGCATGTGGATAAGACATCATTCCATTCGAAATTCGTTTGCAGAGATGCGTTCATTTCATGATTTTTGAGGCATCCTAGGAGTAGATGTATGCTGAAAGATTTCAAAGAATTCATCAATAAAGGGAATGTCCTGGATTTGGCTATTGGCGTGATGATCGGTGGTGCCTTCGGGAAGATTGTCACTTCACTTGTCAATGATATCGTGATGCCACCTCTTGGAGCAATAAACAAGGTGGATCTCTCGAATTTCTTCATCAGCTTGAATGGCATTGATTATCCAACATTGAAAGCAGCAAAAGATGCAGGTGCACCAACATTGAATTTAGGACTGTTTTTGAATTCCATTTTGGATTTCGTCATCGTTTCCGTCACGATTTTTGCCATGACAAGAGCGCTCATGAAATTCCAACAATCAAAAGAAGGTAAAGAAAAGGAATGTCGGTATTGTTTCATGAAAATCCCCGTGCAAGCCAAGCGTTGTGGACATTGCACCATGGATCTTCAAGAACAAACATGATATTTCAGGGGTAAACTTCATTCACATGCAATCATCATGACCTTTCTCAATCCACTTGTTTTGCTTGGGCTCATCGCGGCCGCAATTCCCGTGATTCTTCATTTATTGAATCTGCGGAAATTGAAAACCGTCGATTTCAGTACTTTGCGATTCATCAAAGAATTGCAGAAGACCAGCATTCGCAAGCTCAAAACGCAGCAAATCATATTATTGATTCTACGAACATTGATCATCATCTGTTGCGTATTGGCCTTTTCGCGCCCGACGATTCAGCGTTCAATTCCTGCGCTTGGTTCTCATGCAAAAACAAGCATCATTGTCATTTTGGACAATTCCTTAAGCATGGATGTGTCGGATTTGGGTGGCAATCGTTTTGCAAAGGCAAAGGGCATGGTGAAGCAAATCGCGCTGGCTATGAAAGAAGGCGATGAAATGGCTTTTCTTCCTTTGTCAGCTATCGCAAATCAACGAAAACGAACATTTAGTCGCAATCCTGAATTTCTCTTGAAGGAAATCAATGCTTGTGTTCCCTCACATTCCACTGCAACAGTCAATGATGGTTTACGCGCTTCACAGGGTTTGCTTGACGCGTCTGTAAACATCCACAAAGAAGTATATCTGATCACTGACATGCAGCAATCGCAGCATGCTTCGATTCTTTCTGATTCATTGAAGTTATTTGATGCACAAACCGGAATGTTTATCATACCGATGCAAAATGGAAATCCCGCTACGAATATTTCTATAGATACAATCATCATGATGACCACCATGTTTGAGAAAGACAAATCCGCTGATATGCAGGCGCGTCTTACCAATACCGGAAAAAATGATGTTCGTGGATTGATTATCAGCATGTTATTCAATGAGCAGCGTGTAGCTCAAAAGAGTATAGATATCGAGGCAGGTCAGTCGGCAACTGTCACATTATCCGCTCCCCCAAAATCCACCGGCATCATACGTGTACGCATGATGATAGAACCGGATGCCCTCGAGCATGATAATGTTCGGCATGCCTCATTCATCATACCTCCACCACCCACGGTTGGTGCAATAGCAACGGGCAATGCATCTGAATTTCTTCGTATAGCTCTTTCAAATGTTGTTGGTTCTTATGCTACATATGCTGCCGATCAGGCAGGTGTCGTGAATTATGATGAGCATGATATCATCATCGTGGCCGGTGCTCTCAATCGAAATGAAGCAAGTAGATTGGATGCATTCATTCAATCTGGTGGTACAGCTCTCATTTTTCCGGATGATCGCATCGAACCGGCTGAGCAAATCCCCGCATTGTCATTGCTTGGGCTTGCACCAATGAGCGTGCAGTCATTCAGCGAGAAGTCTCCAGGACTTTGCAGCGGAGTGGACAGACAGCATCCTCTGTTCAGAGGAGTGTTCAAAGGTTTGGAAATGGAAACATCGCTCAGCGATTCACCTAAAATCAAAAAAGCATTGACAGCAAGTGGGGGGCAATCGCTCATTCAGATGCAAGGAGGTAGCTTTTTGACAGAGGTACGTCGGGGTGAGGGTAAAATCCTTTATTGCGCCGTTCCCCCATCACCTGCATGGAGCACATTCCCATATTCCGGTTTGATGCCGGCAATTATATATCGTGCAATGCAATATTTATCAGCCAAAGAAATGCTTACCTCCGAATTAATTTGCGGTGATGATGCAATCATAATGATTCCTACCAATGCCATGAAAAACCCCGAGCAATTGGTGCGGGTGAGTGATCCGGCAGGAACGGAATCACAGGTGCAGGGATTAACCGTTCCAGGTGGATTGTCTGTACGCATAGGACGTTTGAACAATCCTGGAGTATATGCAATTCGAAGCAAGGAAGGTGAGTCTCTTACTGCAATGACAGTCAATATTCCCTTGCAAGAAGGTCATTTGACATTTGCTTCAGAAAAGGACATGCTCAATGCAGTCAAAAATCGAGTCAAAGAACCTTCTCTTGCACAAATATTGAATCAATCTTCACGTATCGGTGATTCCGTCGCAAAAGCAAGAGTAGGAACGGAATTGTGGCGATTATTCTTGATTCTAGCCCTCTGTTTTGCCATAGCTGAAATGATCCTTTCACGCCGTATCGGCAGATCCACCATAGCATGATATTTGTGGAAAACTCAATTCTTGTTTTCCGACAAAAAAGTATCAATTTGTATCAGCTTCAATTCAATTCCATTCGGAATCTTTCATGCAGAATGTCATAATACACATGGACTCAGCATTGTTTCATGTGTTGAATGGAATATGGACCTCACCACCAACAGATCACCTATTTACATTATTAACATCAATCCGTCATACCTGGCCGATATATGCATTCATGGCATTGTTTATCGGTTTCACATACAAAAAGCAAGGTATCATAGCCCTTTTGGCATTGGCATTGACACTTGGCATCACAGATCAGTTTTCAACACATGTGTTGAAGCCGATGGTGAATCGTGAAAGACCCTGCAGACAGGAAACCACAATTCGTTTGCTCATTCCCTGTGGACCGGGTCAATCATTTCCATCAACTCATGCAATCAATAATGGTTGCTTGGCCATGTTCATCGGCATCATGTTCCCTCAAATGAGAATATGGGTTCTTGTATTTGCATTGCTCGTGAGCTATTCAAGAATATATGTTGGCGTTCATTATCCATTTGATGTTCTTGGTGGCCTTGCCTTTGGCGCAGGATTCGGATTCCTCACTGCTTTCATGCTAAAGCGATTCCCAATGTCTGCCGACCAAAACTGACATATTACCACTTGGTAATATGTTTTCATCATGAAAAAATCAGAGTTTGCAATTCAATATGCAGACTTATTTCTCAAGGTGTATTTTTCTTTTTCAAGCCATAAAGATGGCTTGATTTTCACATTTCAAGGAGTGTTATGAAACATTCAGTACTTTCACTTTGTGTCAGTGCCATCATGGGTTTGGGTGTATTTAGCGCAACCTTCATCCCAACTCCCATGCATGCACAAGGCGTGACAAGCGGTGGAATCACCGGTACGGTTAGAGCTGCAAGCGGCGGGGTTGTGGCCGGTGCGAAAATCATTGCGATCCATATCCCTACCGGAACCCGTTTTGGTGCAAATGCCAAATCCAATGGGACATTTACCATCAATAATGTTCGTGTTGGTGGACCCTACACAATCAAGGCATCGGCAGTTGGATATGGTGAATCTTCCTTATCCAATCAATTTGTAAAACTGGGTCAGAATTTAAAGATCAGCATGGCATTGTCCGAAAAAACCATTGCCACGGACGAAGTCACGGTTATGGCTCAAAAAGGAGTATTCGGCGCATCAAGAACAGGAGCCCAAACAAATGTTTCCAAAGAACAGCTGAATAATTTCCCTACCATTTCCCGTTCCTTCCAAGATTTCGCAAAGTTCACACCTCAAGTTGTCTCAACTGGTGCAGGTATTTCTGTTGCAGGTAGAAACAATCGCTATAACAATATTCAAATCGATGGTTCAAACTATACCGATCTCTTCGGCTTGGGAAGTGCAGGAACACCCGGTGGTCAAGCAAATATAAATCCAGTATCACTTGATGCGATTGAAGAATTCCAAGTATTGGTTGCTCCCTATGATGTACGTCAAGGTAGATTTACCGGTGGCGGAGTGAATGCAATCACAAGATCAGGTACAAATAAATTCGAAGGCTCTGCTTATTGGTTCACAAGAAGTCAATCGATGATTAGTGATTTGACTATCACCAGAAAGAACATTGTGAATAATAATCTTCTTGATCCGCTTACAAAGGATACATCCATCACAACCACATTCTCCAATTTCAATGAATTGCAAACAGGTGTGAGAGTTGGTGGTCCGATCATACCCGACAAATTGTTTTTCTTTGCAAATGCGGAATTCACTTCACGCGTCCAACCTGTTGATAATGTGGCATTGACTCAAAACACGAGATCAAAACAAATTGACTCAATCGCACAATTGGTTTCTTCGCATTTGACATCCAAGTATGGATATGCTCCAGGACAATTGACAGGATTTGAAATCACACGTCCTTCAACAAAAGTGTTCGCCCGTTTGGACTGGAATATCGATGACAATAATCGTCTTACATTCAGAAATAACTATGTAAGTGCTTATGATGACAATTATAGCACCACAGTGAATAGCTTACGTTTTAGTGACAGAAATTATCGTTTCAATAATTCACAAAATTCAACCGTGCTTGAACTCAATTCTTCATTGGGGAATGACATGCACAATGAATTGATTTTGGGATATACGAGAATTCGAGATTTCCGTGAAGTGACCGGAAAACCATTCTCAGCCATCACGGTCAATGATCCCAGCATGGGCCAAGGAGTGGGCATTCAATTCGGTTCCGAAGAATTTTCAAACTTGAATAAACTCGACCAAGATGTTATTGAAATCACCGATAATCTCACGATGAGTTTGAATGAAAATCATACATTGACAATTGGTACACAAAATGAGATTTTCTCTTTCCGCAACCTCTTCATTCGTGATGCTTATGGTACATATCGCTTTAATTCCTATGCTGATTTCATTGCCGGAAATGCGGCATCGGTAAGCATGTCTTTTGCTCGTCCAGGATTTGCAAAAGATTGGGCGGCAGAGTTTTCGGCCATGCAATTGGGTGCATATATCCAAGATGACATTAAACTTTCGGACAATCTCAAAGTTAATGTTGGTGTACGCGTAGACGTGCCTGTTTTCCCGGATGCTCCATCCTACAATTTCAAAGCTGAAAATGCATTCGTGAATACTGCAACAGTCGGAGTAGCATCGAATGGGAATGGATCCATATCGTATAAAAATGATTCTACACGAACCCTTGGATGGAAAACTTCAGAAATGCCTAAATCCGCTTTGCTCTTCTCACCAAGAGTTGGATTCAATTGGGATGTGAATGGAGATCAATCATTTCAAGTTCGCGGAGGAGCTGGTATCTTCACAGGACGCATCCCATTTGTATGGATATCAAATCATTATGGAAATACCGGTGTTGAAATCGCCCGCTTGTCTCTTGCAACTGCAGGTTCAGATACCGTACGCTTCAATCCAACCGTCGCAAATTCATTGTCTGAGAATTTAAAGGACACAACCAAGGTTACGTCCACAACAGAATTGAATCTCACAGGCAATGATTTCAAGATGCCTCAGACATTCCGCATGAATTTGGGATTTGACTATAAATTGCCCGAAGACATTATCCTAACAGTTGATGGTATGTATACAAAGAATCTAAATGAGATTTTCTACTCTGATTTAAATCTTGGAGATCGCCGTGATACAACGCAATTCGGTTCGACATTGCCCGGTAATCGAGGAGTATTCGGCATTTATAATGGTCGCAATACAACGGCACGATTCCATGATGGTCGTAAGAGTTTCACCAATGTGATTCTCCTCAGCAATACTGATATGGGATATTCTTACAATATGTCCGTGCAATTGCAAAAATCTTGGAAAGCAGGGCTGGACCTTATGGCCGCGTATACGCACTCAGCATCGTATGACATCAATTCCGGTTTGTCATCACAGGCTATTTCTCAGTGGAGATTCAATTATATCCAAGACAATCCGAATACTCCAACGCTCTCCCGTTCCTACTTTGATATTCCACATCGCGTGATTGCATCAGCTGCATATCGCATCGAATTGATTCCTGAAGTATCACTCAAAGCATCATTGTTCTATGAAGGCCGTTCAGGTCAACCATTCTCCTATATCTATGATGGCGACATAAATGCCGATGGCCAAACAAGCAATGATTTGATCTATGTGCCAAAAGATAAAAATGACATCGCTCTCGTTACGGGTACCACTCGAGCAACTGATGCAACATATGATGCACTCGATCGCTTCATCACCAATGATGATGCATTGAATGCCGCACGTGGAACAATCATCGAACGTAATGCAGCTCGCGAGCCATGGAACAATCGTATCGATCTTCGTATTGCAGCCGATATTCGCAATCCTTTTGCAAATGGACACAATCTTGAGGTATCATTGGATATCATCAATCTTGGTTCCAATGCCTATCGCTTTGTTCCAAATCAAAGTGATGCAATGCTGCGTTTTGAAGGATTGGCAAGAACAGGCAATACACTTGGAGCAAACGGGGCTGCATTGCCAGTGGGTACTCCTCTCTTTAGCTATAGAGATAGAGAAAATGCCTATCAGTATTCTGATTTGCTCTCCCGCATGCAAATGCAATTGGGAATCAGATATTCATTCTGATATCTAATAAGCAGCTATGCAAGGCCTCTCATGGATACATGAGAGGCCTTTTTTTTGGCATGGCTATTGATGTTAAACCAATGAGTATGTTTGCTGTCAAAACACTATTCCGGTTTGTTCACCAATAGGAGTCTCAAGATGCGATCACTGCTTCTCATATTCTTTACAATGACTATAGTCATGTCTTCAGCAATTGAAGTGCATGCTCAGAGATATTTTCCGCCTCTAAATCCTCAGATGCAATGGGATACGCTCTCAGCAACAACACTCGGATGGTGTACCGAAAAAACTCCTGCTTTATTTGAATATCTTGAACGATCGAATACGAAAGGATATCTTCTTTTGTATAAAGGCCGCATTGTGCTCGAAAAATATTTTGGGACATTCACAAAAGACAGCGCATGGTATTGGGCATCGGCAGGAAAAACTCTTACTTCTGTATTGATTGGTAAAGCCCAAGAGGAAAAAGCTCTTTCCCTCGATGACAAAACATCCAAATATCTTGGTGTTGGATGGACTTCCATGCCCAAGGAAAAAGAAGATCTCATTACCATCAAGAATCAACTAACGATGACAACCGGCCTGAATGATGAAGTGTCGAGTCTTGATTGTACTGATGATACCTGTTTGACCTATCTTGCTGATGCAGGAACACGCTGGTCCTATCATAATGCACCCTATACTTTATTGGAAGAAGTTCTTGCAAAAGCAACAGGGCAAACCCTGAATGCATTTACGACATCAACACTTAAAACAAAAATCGGCATGACCGGATCTTGGTTAAAACTTGGTTATAATAATGTGTATTTCAGTACTCCAAGATCCATGGCTCGCTTCGGATTAATGATGCTCAATAATGGGATTTGGAATAAGGATACCATTATAAAGGACAGAGAGTATTATAATGCAATGATCAACCGTTCTCAAGTGTTGAACCCTTCTTATGGATATTTGTGGTGGCTTAATGGACAAGGTGGGTATATGCTTCCGGGATTTCAATTCTTCTTCAATGGCAATCTTGCAAAAGATGCACCGGAGGACGTGATTTCAGGCATTGGTAAAAACGGTCAATTCGTATCTTTCTCCAAAGAACATGATCTCGTGATGATTCGCATGGGACAAGCACCTGATTCCTTGGGTTATGTCCCTAATTTTTACATGAGCGATCTGTGGAAATTGACGATGGACGTGGCTTGCAGAGCCACCTCGGTGGAAGAATCAATACATGTGGAAAATGAGCCCGTTATCATGCATGATGATATGATTCGATTCACATCATTGAGAACGGACATCAATCGCATCACAGTGTATGACATGAATGGAAGAAGCATGCACATGCAATACAATCAAGACCCCATCAATGTGGGGCAATTCCCCATTGGAGTCTATACTGTGGTGATCTCATCTACAAAAGGAAATACCAATCACTTAATAGTAAAAAAGTGATCAGGATGCAATGACAAGTGATGGAATTTCGATAGCCAGAACATCTTTTGCATATCGTTCGAGATCTGCAATCATGTCAGGACATTCATAGGTGCAATTTTTCAAAAAGTCAGCATTGATGTTTTTATAATACTCAATGCCGGAAAGAAGATTTGTTTTGAATGCATTCAATGTTCTGAATGTATTTTGATTGAGCGTCAGTGCATTGCGGTCAATTTCTTTGTGAAGATACTTTACATACAATACAAGCTCATTAACGAAGAGTGATGCTCGTTCTACGGAATTTCTCACATTTGTCCGACCATAAATATGATCGATCATCTGTGCCAATGTGAATGTACCTGAAAAATAAGCAAGATTCGGTCCGGGGCATATGATCACACCCTCGGGTTTATGCTGCTTATTGACAATGTCATTTTTCAATAGTGCCGTCGTGCCAAGACCGGTGCACAGACAATCCTTTTCAACGACTGCCGCAAATCGCTTCTTATATTCTTCTTCAGGCAATCCCGCTTGCTTCAATTCATCAAGCTTCAAACGCTGATATTTGATTGAGGATGTGCAAATGGGCTCTTGCGTATATTCTGTATTGGAAATGAGAAGTTTCTTGACGCAAGGATTCCCCGGTTTTCCGGCAGCCACCCGATCATCACGCAATTTTTGAGATCCACTTTTTCTGAAGTGATTAAATGGTATGCCAAGTGGCGAAGCGCCACTGAGATAATAATCATCCGGCTCGGCAGTGGCCAAAGCATTGAGTGTGGAATCATCGACATTCGTTGCTTCGGGAACCAGCAAGAATGGACTGCCCCAACCGGTGCCGTCCAATTCATAAAAATCTATAAGAAACTGTTGTTCATGTGCCGTACCAATACCACCTTGATAGGTGATTCTCTGCATTGGAAAATCCGGAAAGGTTGTTCTACCTGCAGCTTCGAGTGAGGCATTGCATAAAGTGAACAGTTCCTCGCGCATGGAATGTCTGTTTTCTTTGAATGATTGTAAGATGGGTCCACACAGCAAACCATCAGTGGCAAAAGCATGTCCACCGCAATTCAAACCTGATTCAATTCGGAATTCCGATACCCAAATTCCTTTTTTGGCAAGTATCTTTCCTTGAACGACCGCACTACGATAATCACTCACTTTCAATATCACACGCTTCTTGAGCATGCCACATTCATTCGGATAAAAATCCTCAAAAGCAGCGATATAATTATACAAACGTGGGTTATAGCCGGCTGAAAATACTATGGAGGAATTCAATACGCTTTGGGCATATCCACGAAGTGCGGTTAAAGCGTCGGATTGCTCAACTGGAAGCGGTTCGCCTGTTTTTGTAGCACCAAGATTATCTACCTTGGACATGATGTTCACATCAATATATCCAGGAACAATCGCCTTTCTAAGCTCTTCCTCAAGGGCTACACGTTTATCCTGGTCAGTGCACAGAAGCATTTCACGATACTTGGCTTTGACGGGGGAACGTTCTGGCAATAATTCGAAATATTTGACGATGTCTGAACCAAATGCGAATTCTTGGCTGCGAATGCGCTCTATATTTCTTGTGACCAATTGATCGAGAACATTGCAATAAGCAGTGATGCGCTTGGCTCTGGAATCAAACTCTTTTTTGTCTATCGGTTCAAAAGGAATTCCATTCTTTTTTGAATGATGTTCCCTCATCATTTCCAATAAATCTTCTTCCATGATGGATACAACGGAAGAAATGCCAAAATGAGCAACTTTCAGAGGTGTGTCAACCGAAAAAGACAATCCCATGACAGGGATATGGAAATCATGTATATAATTCATGCAATTGTAGATGTTTATCAAGAATTTACATGATAAAACTACGAATAATAGAGGGAAACAAATACATGATTTTTTTCCCGAAAATTCTTATGATTCATGTACTAATTTTCAGCAGCATGGAGTTTATCCTACATTCACGCCGTATTCGGAACGACCATAGTAGGTCAAAAGGGCTGCATATGGGCAGGAAATTGACCGAACCATAGGACATAATCCTCATTTTAGACCCCTCATTTACGTAATTTTGAGCATGTTTTTTGTCATTGAACCATAGAATATGGACTGGATTTTTCTCTGCCTTGCCGGTATTTTCGAAATGGGATGGCCCATCGGAATGAAATTCATGCAATATCCTAACTCGAGACTATGGGGCATGATTCTTGCCCTTCTTTCAATGGGATTGAGTTTTACATTCCTGTGGATGGCCCAAAAGACCATTCCCATCGGTACCGCATACATGGTATGGACTGGAATCGGAGCGGTTGGAACA